>JADMIO011711093.1_pt1 | contig 90457 bp, 65 predicted proteins | sample 8958161 | NCBI WGS metagenome assembly JADMIO01 (sample SAMN16585339, study PRJNA669376) | soil metagenome | isolation source: Crop rotation soil | place: USA: Cullars Rotation, Alabama | collected 2011
ATGCATTCGGAATGATCGAAAGCAAGTTCGTGCTGACCAGCCTGCTTCGGCGTTTCGAGTTTACTGTCGCGGACGAGCGGGAAGCCCAGCCGCATCTCGGAGTAACGCTGCTGCCAAAAGACAATTCCCTCAAACTGGTTGTGCGGCGCAAAAACGAACTGCCCGTCCCCCAGGATACGGTGCGCATCAGGACAACGCAGCCGCGCTGCCCATATCAGCGGTCCGCAGCAGCGGTAACGGAACATGCATAACACCGGCCGCTGCACAGCCCGTTTTTCAAACTTCACGTCGGAGGATCCCGGAGAATTCCCTGAAAATGCCGATTGTCATCTTCTTTGTCGCGCATTGGTTTTTATCGCTCTTCTCTCAAACTTTTTTTCTACACCGTTATTGCTCGCACAGGATGTTCGTTCTGTCGCGGACGGCGGAGCGGGCGTTTTATCTGCTGACGTTTGTTTTCCAGGGTCCGTCATTCCTCGTGCCGCGGGCATATGCAGTCCTGCATCGCATGCATCATGCACACAGCGATACGGGTGAGGATCCACATTCCCCGCATTTCTGCGGCAACCCCTTCCGGCTGATGTGGCAGACAAAACTGCGATACGCCGGCCTCGTCAGAAGAACTTCCTTGCCGCACGGAGAATTCGCCAGGGGAGTTCCGGAGTGGAACGCGCTGGATCGATTCGCCGACGCCACGATCACGCGCGCGATGTGGGCCGGTCTTTACGTCCTTTTTTATTGGCGGTTCGCTGCGTCCGCATGGATGTTCCTGCTCCTGCCCCTGCATTTCCTGATGGGCGTCATTCACGGCGCTATCGTGAACTGGTGCGGGCACCGGTACGGCTACCGGAACTTTTCGCTACGAGACAAGTCCCGCAACACTCTTCCTATCGATTTCCTCATGATGGGCGAGCTGTACCAGAACAATCATCACAAGAATCCGAACAACGCTCATTTCGCCGTGCGCTGGTTTGAATTCGATCCGGCCTATCCGGTGATCTGGATGTTGACTCGGCTGGGAATCATTCGCACTGCCGTATCGTCGCCGCTCTCCTGAACGAGGACCGCGAATGGAACAGTGCATACGACTTGGAGCCTTCGCCTGCCGCAACCTCTTGCGCAACCGGCGGCGTACGGCAGCGTCGGCTCTGAGCATCAGCATGTCGATTTTCGTCATTTCGACGCTCGTGACTCTGCGCCAGAAGCTCGAGCACCCCGTACCGACCCCCAACTCGGCGAAACGTGCCGTGATCCGGAATGCGACGAGCCTGGGTGTGGCGATGCCGATATCCTATCGTGACCGGATTGGCGAGGTTGCCGGTGTTGACTCTGTTGCTGCTGCTCTCTGGTTCGGCGGGAGCTACAATACCCCGGCAAATTTCTTCGCGCAGTACGCCGTCGATGCGGACCGGCTGTTCGACATTTACCCGGAAACCCATACGGAGGCGGTAGAGCAAAAAGAGGCTTTCATTCGCAACCGCACGGCCTCCCTGGCGGGGAGACTACTTCGAGAGCGATTCGGCTGGAAAGTCGGGGATCGGATAACCTTGAAAGGAGTCGGCATCCCCGTTGATGTCGAAACGACGATTGCCGGATTCGTCGACGGCGGAGGTAACGAAGGCAACTTCTACTTTCATTGGGACTACCTCAATGAATTGTTTCCCGAGAACACCACTCAAACTTTCTTCATCATCGCCAAAGACCCGGCGGATTTGCCATCGATCAGCGAAAGGATCGACTCGATGTTTGCGAACAGTCCGGCCCCCACGAAGACCGAAGCCGAATCGACCTTCATCGTCGAGCTCTTGTCGATGTGGGGCAACATCCGGCTGTTCATGCTGACCATCTCGAGCGTTGTGCTGGTCACAATGACGCTGGTTGCCTCGAATACAATGGCCATGTCTATTCGCGAGCGCGCCGCGGAAACGGCGATCCTGCGGACTCTCGGCTTTACTCCACGACACGTGGTCGGAATGACGATCGCCGAGTCTTGTTTGCTCTGCCTGGGAGGCGGATTGATCGGCGGCGCCGGTGCGCGGTGTGTCTACAGCGCGATAGATGTGAACAGGCTGAGCTCCGGTGTCCTTCAGAATTTTGCGGTCTCATGGTCCACCGTGAGTGCCTGTGCATTCCTTTCCCTTCTTGTCGGTGTCAGCAGCACGTTCATTCCCGCCTTCGCCGCCGCGCGCAGACCGATCGCTGCCGTCGTCCGTCGGAGCGGGGATTGATTTGATCCAGGAATTCTTCGTCATTCCGACAATTCTGTGGGAGGGTACTGTGAAACCCTCATTTTTGTCGGAGCGGTTCGATCTCCCAAAGCAGTCGTAGTCGAGTCTCGCTCTACGTTTACAGCTACATACAAGTTGCCGGCAGATTGGCTGACGCGTTGCAGGCGCCACAGTGCAATTTCCTGCGAAGGTCCAGAGTTCACTCAGGCCTTCACCCTCCAACAACTACACAACAGCTAGGAGAAGAAGAGACGATGGGTTCACATTGGCAACTACGACGACTCTTTCGCAGCGTGGCTTTTCTCTTGTTTGTGGCAGTACTGACAGCTCCGGTCTTTGCCCAGAAAACGGTCGATGAAGAAAGCACCGTCAAAGGAGCTCCTCCCGGAGTCGACGCCGGGCATCGCACAGGCGTCGGGCAACCGCCGGCGGGACAGAGCAAACTGCAACTGACAGAACACGCGCTTCTGGACATCGCCAATGACGGCAAATTCCATCTGCTCGAGGCGAGCATTGATGACATTCACGCCGCTATGCAGCGCGGTGAAATCACGTGCGTCGACCTCGTTCGCCGCTATTTGAATCGGATCAAAACGTATAGCGGCCAATGCATCAATTACGACAAGAACGGCGACGGACGCCCCGACTACGACTTTTTCATGCCGAGCGGCAAAGGCATCATTCTCGGCGTAGTCAATCCAATGCCAAACGCGAAGAAGGTCAACGCGATTTCAAATCTGAATCTGCGTCCGGCCAACTACGCCGCTCTCGGTTTCAGGCCGCCGGACGATCCGGGACCGCGATCGGAAACCGATCTGATCGATAACGACCCCAGCATGCCCGACGCGCTCGAGGTGGCAGCACAACTCGATCTCGAATTCAAATTTACCGGCCGGCTTCGCCCCTTGATGTGCGTCCCGATGGTCATCAAAGACCAAATGGAAACCTTCGATCTGAGAACTACGGACGGCTCACTCACTCAATTCAAGAACGATCGGCCGCCTAACGACGGAACGCTGGTGGCGAAGCTCCGCGCCGCGGGCGCAATCATCATCGGTAAAGCAAACATGGACGAGTACGCCGGCGGAACCCATCGCAGTTCCTATGGTGGACAGATCTGTAATCCCTACGCTACGGACCGTGACGGTGGAAGCTCCAGCACGGGATCAGCCGCGGCCGTTTCCAGCAACCTTGCCGTTTGCGGTATCGCCGAAGAGTCGGGCGGATCCATCCAGGAGCCCGGCAGCAAACAAGGTCTGGTCGCCATGACCGCCAGCCGCGGCCTCGTCAGCCGTTTCGGCAGCTGGCCGGCCGAACTCATTCGCGAACGCTACGGCCCGGAATGCCGCTCAGTGGCAGACACGGCCAAAGTGCTCGACGTTATCCGGGGCTATGACCCGAAGGATCCGATTACAGCAACCCAGGTCGGCTATACGCCGGACGTGTCGTTGGACAACTTCGCGCACGCCACCAGCCTGAAGGGCAAACGAATTGGAATCGTCAGAGAATTCATGCCCAAGATCACGGCCAATGACGCGGAATCCATCCGCGTCTTCAACGAAGAAGTGATCCCGACGCTGAAAGCCGCCGGCGCCGACCTCGTCGAGTCGATCAACCCGCGGGATATCACCAACGGTTGGGCAGTCGACGATCCGACGATCCCGAACATGAGCATCCAGGACATTCTCGCCGACATGATTCCTACCCTGGAACCGTCTTTCGCGAATCCTTCTTCCGTGCCTGCACCGAGCACGACCACGGGACTGCTTCCAAATGCCCTGCGGCAGGTTTTCGATTCGAACGTTCCCGCGCTGTATCCCTCAGGAACCGACGTGATCCAGAAGAGTGTGGAAATGGCCTTCGATCACACAAAGTTTCCGGACACGATCAATCTGCGCAAACTCTCCAACAACGGCGCCGGTACTCTGAATCAGGGCAGGTACGGACTGGACAAGATGCTGCAGCGGAGAAACGACCCGAGGGTCAAATCCGTTCTCGATCTGAGCATCGACTTCGACGATCTCAATCACAATGGCGACCGGACCGAGCATCTGAGCTTCTTCAATATCGATGCCAATGGCGCTGTGGCGCAGAGGAACAGACCGGGCGTGACACCGGCTGTAGGTGTGCCCGCAACTCCAAACGGTCCGACGCTCGATACACAGGGTGAAGCAAACCACCTCTTCCGAATGCAGTCGATCCGCGAAATCGTGGCTCGTATCCTCGCGGATAACAATCTGGATGCGCTTGTCTATCCATACGAAACCATCCCGCCGAAGATTCTCACCGGAACGCCCGACTCCATCGCGTGGGCGGTGTACGACGGCCGCCAGAATCGTGGCTACAACGCTTTCACCGATGGAAGCGGTCTGCCGGCGATTGCAGTCCAGGCCGGGTTCACGAAAGTCGTTTACGACCGTACGACTCGCGGCACGACCGAAGCGGATGCGCTCAATCCTCCGGCCGTCAAACGGGACGTCTTCCTACCCTTCAGCATCGTGTTCCTCGGCAGGCTGTGGTCGGAGCCGACGCTCCTCTCGATCGCTTCCGGCTTTGAAAGAGCCCGCGGCCCGCGTGTCCCTCCTCCAGACTTCACGGATGAAGTACCGGACGCCGCGGTCGGTGTATCCCCCACCGCCGACACCGCACGCGCCACGGCAAAAGTTTCAACGAATGACGCCGCCAAAGGTAGTTCTGCCATCCCCTTCCAGACGGCGAATGCAGGATCTGCGTCCATCAAGGTCGGCGGTTCATCGGGGCCTCTCAACATCGGATATGCCCGCATTGAAGCTCCGGCCGGCGGAACGCCGCCATCAGGTCTGGCGACTCTGGAGGTGCGGCAAGGCAACGTTCTCGTCAGCGAAGCAACGGTACCCGCTGCAGCGCCAATCCAGTCCGGCAGGATCGACGCACAAATCCAGGACCGGATTCAAACAGGACTTGCCGTCGTCAATCCCAACGGCGCAGCAGCCAACATCGCGTTCTCGCTTGCAGCTTCGAGCGGCGCGCTTGTCACTCGCAGCGTCACGATTCCACCGAACGGGCAGATTGCGAAATTCCTCGATCAGGAACCGTTCAGCGGTCCGGCCGGTTTCGATGGGACGTTCACCTTTACCTCCGACATCCCGGTTGCTGTAACGGCACTTCGTGGAACGACAAACGAACGGGGCGATTTCCTCATCAGCACCCTGCCCGTCCTGGACATGGCAAACAAGTCATCAGGCACAAGCCTGCTGCCTTACTTCGCCGACGGAGCCGGCTGGACAAGCGAGCTGGTTCTCGTCAATCCCACGGACGGGGAGATGAACGGAACCGTCCAGTTTCTCGACGGAAACGGCACCAACGTCAATGTCACGATCGGCAAGCAGACCGGCAGCAGTTTCGCCTATTCGATTCCGAAAGGAGGTTCAGAACGCCTTCTCACGGAAGGCAACGAGACGATACAGACTTCCGGATCCGTGCACATCACGACGTCGGGCGATGGAGCGGGTGCTGATGCCTTTACGATCCTTTCCTATAAGGCCGACGGCGTAACCGTTTCGCAAACCGCCTTACCGGCGGCGAGCGGAACAGCTCTCCGAATGTTCGCTGAGGTTGCAGGCACCGCGGGACAGCCCGACAGCATTCAGAGCGGGCTTGCAATCGCAAACGCGGAATCAACCGCCGTAAATGTGACTGTCGATCTGGATCGGCTCGATGGATCCTCGACCGGCTTGACGAGTTCTTTTACCATGCCGGCTGCAGGACAAAGCACGAAGCTGCTGAGCGAGATGTTCCCGACGCTGCCGAATCCGTTTCAAGGAGTCGTGCGCATTTCAACGAGTGCCTCGACGATTTCAGTGATGGGATTTCGCAGCCGCTACAACGAACGTGGAGACGTTCTCACTATCGGAACGACTCCAGTAAAGGAATCGGCAAATACGGCCGGTGAAGTCATGGTGCTGCCGCAGATCGCGGCCGGGGGCGGCTACACGTCTCTGATCACGCTGTTCAACGCCCCCGGGCAATCGTCGTCCGGCGCCGTCCGCTTGATTTCACAGAACGGTGAGCCGATGAATTAGAACTCACCTCGCACGCTGCGCATCGCAAAATGCAGGATTAGTCTCCCCCTCGGTGAGGGGGAGACGCGAGCGCAGCGAGCGAGGGGATCAACCACGCGGTGCACCTCAGAACGACGCACGCAACATGAACTGAATTTGACGTGGTGTGCCGACGCCGATGGGCGTCGTGTTGACCGTCGACTGGATGATGCCGAACTGTGAAGGTACGGTCACGTCGCCGGACGGATCGGCAAACTGCGCACGATTGAAGACGTTGAATATCTCACTCCGAAACTCGATCGCTGCGCGTTCGCCCAGCGAGAAACGTCGCGTCACACCGACGTCGAGCTGGTTCAGCCCGGGCCCTCGCGCGATATTGCGGCCGGCGTTGCCGAACGTGCCGGGGGCGGGTATTCGGAACGCGGCGGGATTGATCCATTGAGCTATGCTCTGGCCGCCCGGCGGAACAAGCGAAACACCCGGTACGACGTCCGGCCGCTGCGAGCTGGTGTTACCCCCGGGCACGTCGGACGCAGCGCGGCGGATCGTCACATTGACGGGACGACCCGTTCTGGCCATTGCCAGGCCGCTCAGCGACCATCCTCCGAGAATCGCTCTGAGAGCACCCGGCTCGCTGAGATGCCGTTTGCCGGCGCCGAAAGGAAGTTCGTAAACCGAGCTTGCGGAAAAGAAGTGCCGAACATCCTGAGCGCTCGACGCGCGTTCGCACGCGCGGCAGAACACGTTCTGCGGCGATATCGCATCGGCTTCTCCTCCGCCGAGCGAGCCGTCGTTGATTGCATGTGACCACATGTAGCTGCCTGCAAAAAGCCAGCCTGCCCGCAATGTGCGTTGAGCCGAGAGTTGAAGAGCATGGAACGTGCTGTTGCTGTCGTTAGTCCGATACTCGACCTGCCCGAACTGCGGGAATGGCCGCAGGCCGGTTATCGGGTCGACGACATTCTGATAAGTGATCGTTTGAAGATTCGTTCCTTTATTGCCCGTATAAGTCATCGTCCCGACGAAATGCGCCGGCAACTCCTGCTGGATCGACAAACTCCATTGTGAGCTGTATTCGTCCTTACGATGACGATTCTGCGCGCGCGGGGACAAGATGCCCTGAGCAGTCGCCAGGAACGGATCAATCGGAAACCGCAGCGTCGCCAATTGCTTCGAGCTCAGAGAATATCGCGGCACATCATTCGACGCCGGAAGATTCTGGTCCTCGAGTTGGCCGTCGCCGTGATAGATGCCGAACCCCGAGCGAAACACGGTACGGCCACGTAACCGCGCCGGCGCCCACGACAAGCCGACCCGTGGATCCAGGTCCGCTTTTCGAGGGTCCGAAAATGCCGAGCCGGGCGGACACAAGCCGCCGCAGGTTGCGAAATCGAACGGCACTGCTCTGCCATCGACTTCATGAAACACGTTGAAGAACTGATAGCGAAGGCCGAGGTTGAGAGTCACCGTCGACAGGACTTTATATTCATCCTGCGCGAACGAGAAGACCTGGGTTTTGCGAAGCCGTTTCAGGGGCATTGCCGCCGTGACTGACGCGCTATCCAGCTGATTGAGCAGCAGCGTGTCGCGGTTCGTATAGGTCAGCGTACCGTCTGCCGAACTTCCAGGATCCGTCAGGACCCGTCGGACCTCGACTCCAAACTTGAAGGCATGCCGCCCGTGAATCACGGACAGGTCGTCGATCAGCGAAAGCGACGTGTCGTCTTCTTCTCGTGTCCGGGCGCTGCTCAGAGTCGTGAAGCCTGACACGGCAATGCTGTATGGCAGAAGAGTATCGTTGGTCGTTCTGGAAAGTGCTTGGTTGAACCCCAGTCGCGTCTCGTTGAGCGCTCCGCTCGACAGGATGTGTGTCAGGTTCAGCACACCGTTCATGAGACGGCCGTCGGTGACCTGCCGGTCCTTGAGATTGTTCAGCGGAATATCGTTGATTGCCCGGTCCACGTTGAACCGCAGGAATGTCGTCGTCCTGGAACTGAACCGATGATCGATGCGCGCCATGCCCGACGTCTCGTCCACCCGTTGCGGACTCAGGCCGACGAAAAGGTCTGTCGTCGGATCGTTGACCTGGCGCTGAGTTCCGACTGTCGGATAAGCGTTCATTAAAGGCAGCAAGGTTGGATCGTTGCCTATTGCCTGAGCGCGATACGCGGCACTCGGCACGAAACCACGCAGCGTTTGCCCAAGGCGTTGCCGCAGGCCTTCGAAGGCGAGGAAGACGAACGTCTTCTCCCGGACGGCAGGTCCGCCGAAAGTGGCACCGAATTGGTTCAAACGGAAGGGCTGCTTGCTCGTTGAAAACGGGTTCCGGGCATCGAAGACGTCGTTCCTCAGAAAGTCATAGACATCGCCGTGAAACGAGTTCGTCCCTGACATCGACGCCATCGTTACCTGACCGCCCGTGCCGTTGCCGGATTCTGCGGTAAACAAGGCGGAGTCCACTTTGAATTCCATGATCGTCGATGTGGGAATCGCGATCCGGATTCCGGATTTCTGGGGTTGATTGGAAATGCCCCCGGCATCGACGCCGTCGAAGGTAAAGTTGTTGTCATCGCGGCCATGTCCTGCGAAGCGAACGCTGCGTTGGTCGGATGTCCCGGAGTCGACAGCGCCGGGCACCAGCAAGAGCAGCGATGCCCAGTTCCTGCCGTTGATTGGCAGGTTCGTCATCTGTTTCTGCTCCACGCGGCCGCCGACGGCAGCCGAAGTTTGGTCCACTTCGCTGGCTCTCGCCGAGACATCCACGTGTTCCGTGGGCCCCTCCACTTCGAGAGTCACGTCGACGGTTCGCAATTCGCCGACAAATAAGCGGACATCCTTCGATACGACCTTTGCAAACCCCGGATGCGTGATCTCGATCGTGTAGTTGCCTATTGGCAGGCTGTCGATGAAATACGTGCCCGAGTCTGCAGAATGGGCACTGCGCGTGAGTACGGTTTCCTGTTGCCGCACTTCGATCAGGGCGTCCGGTACGGCAGCGCCCTGACGGTCCTTGACGGTCCCTGAAATTCCGGCGAGCTCTGCTTGCGAATAGGCAGGGATGGCGAATCCGGCGGCGAGAACGAGCACTGTAGCAACTTGAACAATGAAAGCGACGTTTCGTTTAAGCATGACGAGGTACGCTACCGGCAAATTGTCACAAAGGCGTGAACACGAGATTTCAAGTTCGCTGTCGAAAGCGGTTGCGGGGTTTCGCACACCGCCGGCGATAACATTAAATTAATGGAATGATTATCGGTCCGCGACAAACGGATGAATAGATTTCGCGCATGAAACGTAAACTCGTCTACTCAACAGGTCTTTTGTTTTTTGCCGTCGCGGCCTTTGCTGTCGCGCGAATCAATCAGGCCGGAATTCAGCACCTCGGTTCTTACCTCATTCCGACCGGACAGCTTCTTACTCCTGCGGGAACTCATGTCGAAGTGAACGACCGTCCTCTAGGCATGGTTCTGAGCCCGGATGGGCAGACGCTGATTGTTTCCACCGGAAGCAACTTTGCACCACGTGCGATTCACGTCATCGACGTTACATCGAAGTCCGTCAAGCAGACGATCCCTATGGGCGGCTTCGTGGGAATTGCTCTGAACAAATCCGGCAACACGCTCTATATAGGAGGCGGTTCCGATAACAATGTAAAAACTTTTCAGAAACAGGCGGATGGAACATTCGCGGCTGGCCCGTCGGTCAACATTCCCGGCAGCGCGCCGAGCGGGCTGGCACTCAGCCCCGACGAAACAAAGCTGTACGTTGCACTCAATCTGCACAACAGCGTCGCAGTAGTCGATGCGAAAGCGCTGACCTACTCTGAAATTCCCGTCGGCACCTATCCCTATACGGTCGTGCCGTCGGTCGATGGCCGGCACGTGTATGTCAGCAACTGGGGCGGCCGGCGGCCCGGCTCCGGAGATCCGACCGACGGCATGAATCCTGTCGTGGTCGATCCACGCACGGGTATTCCCGCCAGTGGAACAGTGTCCGTTATCAACACCGACAGCGCACAGGTTGAGGCCGATATCGAGGTGGGCCTTCATCCCAGCGCGCTTGCTTTGAGTCGCAACGGCGGACGGCTCTACGTCGCGAATGCCAACAGCGACAGCGTCTCGGTTATCGACACGTCCACGAATCATGTCGTCCGCACGATTTCCGTCACGATGAATCGAAAGACACCTCTGGGCAGTTCACCTAACGCGTTGGCCGTTACTTCCGACGGCCGGACGCTCTATGTCGCGAACGCCTCAAATAACGCGGTCGCCGTGATCGATCTTGCACGCGGCGGCTCGAATCCAGAGGGATTCATTCCGACCGGCTGGTATCCGACGGCAGTCACGCTGAGCGCGGACGAACGGCAACTCTTCGTCGCAAGCGGCTACGGTTTCGGTTCGATAGCGCCGAAGCAGGACCCTGCAGGCCGCAGCTACGCGGATCGCAAGGGCGTCGTCTCGTTCCTTGACATTCCTCACGGTTCACAACTCGAAGACCTTACACGTCAGGTTACACGAAATAATTCGGTACTGCCGGCCACATCCACGCCGGAACCGGCGGGCCGGAATCCGATTCCGATGCACCTCGGACAGAAGTCGCCCATCAAGCACGTCTTCTATGTGATCAAAGAAAACCGGACCTATGACCAGGTGTTCGGCGACGAGCCCCAGGGCAACGGCGACCCTAGCCTTACGATTTTCGGCCGCGACGTTACTCCCAATCACCACGCGCTCGCTGAAAAGTATGTCCTGCTGGACAATTTCTACGGCCCCGGCGATCAATCTGCGCTCGGCCACCGATGGTGCACCCAGGGATACGCCAGCGACTGGGTGTTCAAATACGGAAACGATCGCAATGACCAGAATCCAATGCTGTTCGCACCCACGGACTTCCTTTGGGATCAGATGAAAGCTGCCGGACGATCGGTTCGTTCCTACGGAGAGCGCGGCCTCAACACGATCACGCCTTCGAATGCCACATGGACGGACATCTATAACGACTGGAAGAACGGCACGAACAAAGTGAGCATCGTACCGTCGGCAGTTATCGTCGGTCTGCGCGATGTCTACTCGCCTCACGGAGCAGCTTTTGAACAGCGGGTGCCGGACCAGTGGCGGCTGGATCAATTCCTGACGGAGTTCCGTGAATACGATGCGTCCGGAAATCTGCCGGAGCTCGTGGTCATTCTGCTCTCCGCCGACCACACGCAGGGCACAAGTCCAGGCTATCCCACTCCTCGCGCCAGCGTCGCAGACAACGACCTGGCCGTCGGCCGATTGGTCGAAGCGGTGTCCAACAGCCGGTATTGGAAGGAATCCGCAATTTTCGTCACGGAAGACGACTCTCAGGACGGACTCGACCATGTAGACGGACATCGAACTGTCGGTCTCGTCGTCAGCCCCTGGGTGAAGCGCGGTGTAGTCGACAGCGGTTTCTATTCGATTATCAACATGTACCGAACGATCAAACAGATTCTCGGCCTTGCGCCGCTCAACCAGTTCGATCTTGCGGCAGAGCCGATGTTCTCCGTCTTTACCTCCGAACCCGACTACTCTCCATATAAGGCATTGCCCAACCGAATACCGCTCGATGAGATGAATCCTGCGCTGAGCGCGACATCCGGCTTGCAGCGCCAGCTGGCCGAAGCATCTCTCGAAATGGATTTCTCCGAACCGGACGCAGCAGACGCACCGACGCTCAATCGTGCGATCTGGCATTCCGTGAAGGGATACAAGACGGCATACGGCGCGAAAACCAACGGTGAGTGAGACGGAGTCGTAAGCGACCCGTTCGCTCGCTGCGCACGCGTGTCCCCCTCACTGAGGGGGACACTAAATCCCGGATTTTGCGGCGCTATTGTGCAAGCGGCCTCCCTGCTAAAACTGAACCCGCGCCACGATCTGACCCTGCCGCTGCGGCAGATTCACCGATGTCGTATCGATGTATCCGAAGCCTGCCGTTGTCGGACTGTTCGGGTCGTTGTTGTTCAACCGCTGCTGGACGGCCTGCGGATTCGTTGACGTCGGGTTGTTCATGAACGTGCGATTGAAAATGTTCGTGAATTCCATGCGCACGCTCAACGAGGCTTTTTCCTTCAAGCGAAACACGCGGCCGACGGCCAGATTTTCCGTCGGACGACGCTGCTGGCGGTAATCGTCGTAGTAGGTTCCAGTGCCGAACTGGCCGGGCCCGGGATTCGTCCAGGCCTTGGGATTCAGCACGAACGTCGTATGCGGATCGAAGCAGTGGCAATCGAGATCTTTAGTGAACAGAGGCTCACCGGGGACTCTGTTCTGCAATGTATTCTGGAACGTCGTGGTGCCCATCGTTGGACTCAGGTTCGCGGGGGGCGGAGCGATCGGCAAACCGCTGGCGTACTGCAAAAATCCTCCGAAGGTCCAGTTCCTCAACGCCGTCGACACGATCTTGCCGGATGTCCAACCCGGCAGCGTGTAATTGAAGCCCAGGCCGCTGATCAACGGTCTGGAATTCGCGGACAGGCTCTTGGCGCTCGCGCGGTCTTGAACGTCGATGCCGCCGTTCGTGATCGATGCTCTGCTGATCGTGTCGAGTTCCTTCGACCAGGTAAACGCGTACGTGAAATCGATTCCATGAGAGAAGCGCTTCGTGGCCTTGATCTGGAGCGAATCGTACCAGGTGTTTCCGAGAGGCGCCCACAGCGCAGCCAGACCCGAGTTGAATTGCGGAAAGGGCCGCAGCGATTGGGCCACGCTCGCCGAGGTCGGAAAACCAGGGAACGGCAAGCGATTCTTGAAACGACCTGCCGCATCGGAACCGATCTGGGCATTGAGAAGCGTCACATCAGCAGGATTGCTGAGATTGAGACCGAACATTGCCAGCCGGTCGTTGCTCAAATAGTTGTAATTGACGAGACTGGCGTACGTAAGCCAGATCGCCCGGTTGCCGACGTACGCAGCTTCCACCAGCAAATTCGGAATGACTTCGCGCTGCAGGCCGACGCTCCACTGGTACTGCCTTCCCGGACGTCCCGCGTTTCTGTCGAACACGTACGGCGGGCCCCCGCCGACGGGGTTGACGCTCGAGTTGATGGGGTAGTATCCGGGATCGAAATTGGGCCAAGCGATTTGTGCGGGCGTTAAGGGAACGCCTCCGGCTAGAGTCATGATTTCGCGGCCGGAATCCGGATTGGGACCGATCGGATTACTCGCCTGTGCCGCACCGCCGGTGAGGTTGTACTGCGGCGTGCCCGTGTACACAATACCGAAACCCGCACGCAGCACCGTTTTGTCCAGGAACTGATAGGCCAAGCCGAGACGCGGCCCGAAACCCCAAGGATAGTTTTTCGCAAAGTTGCACTTACACGTCGCCTCGTATTGCACGGCACCCGGCAGACCGCCCGCACTCGGATTCGGCACCGTGGGCGCAAGGTTCGGCGTCCGTCCATACTGCTCGCTGAGGTACGTGGAATAGTCATACCGGAGACCGACGTCCAGCGTCAGCTTGCGCGTGACCTTCCAACTGTCCTGCGCATAAAAACCCAGTTGATGCTTCCCGACGCGGCCGGCGGACGGAGGCTTGGCGTTCGCATTATTAACAAGGCCAAGAAGGAAACTGGCGTAGTTGAATCCGATCGGTACTCCGGCAACACTGGCGGTCGTGCTCGAGGCGGCAATGTAAGGAAGCGCGGTTTGTCTGTTGCTGAACACGTAGGTTCCGTTCAGACCGCCGCCATTCAGGTTGTAGTCGCCCTGGAATCGTCCTTCCCAACCGAACTTGAAGGTGTGGTTGTCACGCGTGAACGTGAGACTCGCGATCGAGGAGTACTGCTGAAAAACGTCGTCCACGACGCTCGCAGTGGAACCGATGTTGGCCATTCCTCCCTGGCCTGTGCACGTCGTCGTACCCGGGGTCTGTGTGCACAATCCCTGAAAGACCGGAAACGTCGCCGGCCTCGAGAAAGGTCCGACCAGACCGAGACCTGCGGCGGCGTCATAGTCCGCAAGAAGCGGAGGCCGGCCAAGCCAGTTCTGCGAGTAACCCGCTCCCCAGTGAAACAGGAGCGTCGGCGATATGGTGTGATCCCAATTGAAGCGTTCGCTGTGTGCGCGGATGTCCGTACCGATCGTCGTGTCGATCGGCTGAGGTAGACCCACCGAACCGGCGCAATACCAGCAAAACGTCTTGGTATGGGTCCAGAAAAACGACAGCTTGTCTTTGGGCCCGAGAACGTGGTCGATCTTGATCGATGGAATTTGCGTGGTTCTTTCGCTGAGATAAGACTGTTGGTAATTGTTGACCAGCAGATTCGGGTTTGGATTCGTGGGCAGTGGAATCAGCGCCTGAAGCTTTCTTGCTACGGGATCAATCCTGTCGTTCGGAATGACGTTGTTCGGGAAAGGATCGGTAACAACCTGACCGTTAACCACACGCCTCGTGGCGGGATCGTATATCTCGTTCGGATAAATCGGCCGGCCGAGAGCGTCAGTTCCGATCGAATTGCTCAGCAACGCCGCACTGAAATCACCGCGCCGGAATGCCTCTGTCGGTACCGAAAGAGCGGCGGGTAAGACATTCTGGCCGATTCTGTATTGCTCCCAATTCCAGAAGAAAAACGTCTTGTTGTGCCCGTCATAAACGTGCGGAATCCACACCGGGCCGCCGAGCGTGAATCCATAATCGTTGCGCCGCTGGCGGGATCGAACGAGCTGCCCATTGCCGTCATTGGTGAACGGTTGACCGGCGTTCAGAAATTCGTTCACGAAATACTCGTATCCGCTCCCGTGAAACTGGTTCGTGCCCGACTTGAAAGTCACGTTCATGATCGCGTTGCCGGTCTGGCCGAACTCGGCCGCGTAATTGCTCGTCTGGATGGCGAACTCCTGAATTGAATCGACCCCCGGCTGGTTCTGTTGCGAAGCGCCCTGTCCCAGACTGTTCGTGGCGTCCATTCCTTCGATGAGGACCATGTACGAGTTATTCGTACCGCCGTTGATTCGAATCGTGGGACCGGTTCCTCCCTGCACCAGCGCCGAACCGGGAATGAGCGCAACGACGGTGAATGGATTGCGGATTCCTCCGCTTCCTGCCGCCGCGCCCGTCTGGAGAATCGGCAGATTGTCGATGCGTTGCGTCGTGATGACGTGACTCAATTCACCGCTTTCCGTCTTGAGCAGAGGCGCATCGGCCTCGACGGTGACCGACTCGGTGTTGTTTCCGACCTCGAGCGCCACGTCGATACGCATGGTCTGCGCGGCCTGCACCGTCAATCCCTGGCGGACATACCTCTTGAAACCCGGCAGCTCGGCGGAGAGTTGATACGCGCCCGACGGCAATTGAGTGAGCGTGTAATTACCGGTCTCCGTGCTAACAGTCTCGTACTTGGCGCCGGTCTCCGTATTGACCGCAACGATGGTTGCACCCGGAATGACCGCGTTCGTCGGATCCGACACCGTGCCGGTGATCGTCCCTCGTTCGGTCTGACCGAAAGCCGGCCACGTCGACAGCAGCACAACGACCGCAAGCATTACACGCATTCGCATGTTTTCTCCTATTGCAGGATTTGTGTCAGCGCAGTCTATTGAGCCATCGCGAACAGTGTCAAGCCTCGAAAACAGCTGGCAAAGAATCCCGCTCCGCACAAAAACTTCATGTCTTATTTCCCCCTTCTGCTTTATTGTCCTTCTGGTGACTGGCGTGAGCCGTTCCCCGTACAATCATTTTTTGTCGGTCGACTTTGCCGACACACCATAGGAGACAACTATGAATAAAGGATGTCTGGCCGCCATGTGCAGCGTGTTTCTTGCGATTACCGGAGCGGTTCCGCTTACTGCTCAACTCGCTGCCCCGACGTCCGCCGGGGTCTCGCTTGCGGCTGTGTATTACACGGTTCCGGATGTGGCGGCTCACAAGAAGATCTGGGTCGATATCTTCGGTGCAAAACCCGTAATCGTTGGAAAGACGGAGATGCTGAAGATGCCCGGCGGCTTTATCGTGCTCACCAAGGGCGAGCCGGCTGCGGGAAATCCGCTCGTCAATCATCTCGGAATATGGGCTAAGGACCTCGATCCCACACGCGCGAAGCTGACGGAAGCAGGGATCAAGGCGGCACCGAAAGCGCAGTTCATCGATCTGCCCAACAACCTGCGCTTGGAATTCATCGACGATCCCGCCGGCCCGGAAAACCCCGCACTCCACCACATCCATTATTTCGTCGCCAACCAGCAGGATGGGCTAACCGCCCGCGCCTGGTACGTCAAGACTTTCGGTGCCACCGAAAATGCGCGCCGCAATGGCGGAGTGCCGAGCGCACTTCTCACCACACCGGACAAGTGGATCTCCATCGATTTCACCGCGGCCGGCGGACGCGGAGGCGCGACGGCTCCAGCACCGATTCCCAACAAAGGTACGATCCTTGATCGATTCGCTCTCGAAGTGAAAGGGCTCGATGCGTTCCTCAAGAAAGCCGAGGCCGACGGCGTAAAAGTTGCCAAGCCTGTCTCGACGGACGCCGACGGTTTGAAGACGGCGATGATAATGGACAGTCTCGGAAATGAAGTCGAACTGATCGAAGGTCTCGCTGGAAAATAGAGCGCTTTTGGAATCCGTGTTGCGGCATAGACATCGACCGGGTGTTGCTGTGAAATGGTACGGCCGGTCAAAGAAGGATCAAGGAGTTTTGCATGTCTGTGAACGACTACGTTATGCCCAAGCCAAACGTTCAGTTCGACAACATGGAACAGAAGGCGGTTGCCGATCTCGCGTACATCTACTGGGAAGCTCGCGGCCGCCCGATCGGTTCGCCTCAGGAGGATTGGTTCCGAGCCGAATACGATCTCAAGAAAGTCAGAAACTGGGACTTACAAATCCAAGGTCATGATGCTGCGGGCGCTGTTCCGGGCTCGCAGAAGTGACCACCGATCCGCTCATCACTGCCGCTCGTGTCTGTGTCTGATGGAACTACCATCGCGTCGTAAGGATAAATGCGCGTGGCCGATTTTATCGCGATCCTGCGAAGCCTGAGCGATACTATTGGTTTTGCATAAGAAGGGTCGTGTGTCCAAAACCTCTCCGCGACCCCTCGATGCAAACTACCCGTACTTAGGGGCAAGGAGCTGTTTAGCACCGCGTGATATCCCACTTACTTGTCTTTTTGTCCGTACTGGGTCTGCTCTCCAGCACAATTTACCTATTGCTCGTTTTGGTTGCCGGTATGTCGAGGCGCACCCCGATCCGCTCTGCAGCCGACTTGGCTGTCGCGGATTTGCCGCCGGTGACTGTGCTCAAACCTCTTCATGGATTGGAACCCCAGCTGGAGAGCAACCTTGAAAGCTTCTTCCTTCAGGACTACCCCAATTTCGAAATCATCTTCGGCGCAAGAAACGCCGATGATCCGGCCCTGAAAATTGTTGAATCGCTCAAGCAAAAATACCCTCATGTTCCGACACGGACCGTGCTCTCCGGCAAACCAATGTGGCCCAATGCCAAGGTGTTCGCATTGGACAAGATGGTGGGCGTAGCCGGCGCGGAATACCTTGTCATCACGGACAGCGACGTCCGGGTCACCGCCAATTGTCTGAAAGAAGTGGTCGCGCCGCTGCTGGACCCTGACGTCGGTGTCGTGACCTGCTTGTATCGAGGCGTAGGCGCGGGCGGGTTCTGGTCCCTACTCGAGGCACTCGGCATGTCGGTCGAACTACCGTCCGGTGTGCTCGTCGCTCAAATGCTCGAAGGGATGAAGTTCGCGCTCGGTCCCACGATGGCGACACGGAAGGACGTGCTCGAAGCAATCGGTGGGATCGGCATTCTCGGGCAATACTGCGCCGACGACTACATGCTTGGCAATCTCGCCGACAAGGCCGGCAAGACCGTCGTGCTTTCGCACCACATCATCCACCACATCCCGATGAACACTTCGCTGGTGACATCCATCGCGCATCAGGTGCGCTGGATGCGCAGCACGCGATTTTCCCGTCGGGCCGGGCACATCGGAACGGGCCTGACGTACGCAATGCCCTTCAGTCTGTTGGGTATGGCCGGAGGCCTGCCGCATCATAACTGGCTTCTGGCCGGTGCACTATTCTGCTGGGGCTATGTGAATCGGATGGTGCAAGCCGTGGCCGTCGGGGGGATCATGCTGGGAGACGCGAAGTCATTGCGTTTTTGCTGGCTGTATCCCATCCGCGATCTCATCGGCTTCTTCGTATGGTGCGCCAGTTTCACCGGAAGCGATATCGTCTGGCGGGACGAACGATACCGCCTCGTCGCGGACGGGAAAATGATTCTCCAGGGAGATGCCTGCGACTAGCCCGCATTACCTCGCAGGTGCAGGAGCGGGAGGATTGATTCGAGCCTCGTCCCAGTGCTCCTTGATCAGGTTGTTTTCCATGCGAACGACATCGAAGTGGTTGAATTTATATTCGCGATTGGGATCGTCGGGATCTTTCGCGGTCCTGTCCCACATCATCACGGAGTACGGACCGTCGATAATCGTCAGCACCGGCGCGTTTAGCCACTCCGGCTTGAGGTCGCGAGGAGTTCGGCCGGGTGTCCGGCTCATGAACTGCTTGAAGCCGTCGCGCCCCTGCGGAACGTTCGGGTTGTGCTGGATATAGCCCGGATCCATCGTTTTATCCGCGAGCTCCAGATGGCCGTACTGCAGCATGTCCTTCAACTCTTCGGTGGCGAGCGCGAGCGTCTTCTCTTCTTCTTTCGAGAGCTTTCCGGTGTTCCACTGCGAGGGCGGCTTGGCAGATACCCCCGTCTTCACGGCGCCTGATCCGGCCGCTTTCTGTGCGCTGTCCCAATGCTCCTGTACCTTTCCATTTTCGATTCGCAGGATATCGAAGGAATTGTAGTGATAGGTGTTGGCTGGATTGCGAGGGTCTTTCTCCTCGTGTTCGAAGATCAGCCACACGTAATCACCCTTCGCGCCGGAAACGACCGGCATCTGATCCGCGGGCATGGCCTTCGGTATCGGGTTCATCGGCTTGCGCCCGATTTTCGTGAAGTAGTCGATGAAACCGGCTCGGCCCGTATTCGCGTTGGGATTGTGTTGAATGTAGTCTTCGGCCTGATATTTCGGCGCGAGCTCGAAATGTCCCGCGTAGAGGACCTCTCGCCACCAGGTCATCACAAGATCGAGATTCTTTTTCTCCTGCGCCGTCATCGGAGCTGTCTGCGGTTTCGTCGGCGGATTGATAGACTCTGCAACCAGCGGCACGGCGAACGCCAGCAGCAGAAAACCGATGCACGAATGAATCGCTTTCATAGCCGGTCTCCTTTTATTAGCGTCGGGCCCACAGCCAGGTCGCTTAGGTACGCCCCTTCGGGGCATGTCTCCTTCTGGCCGCTTTCCCACGCTTGGTGAGCTGAATCACACCATCTTTTTTGAACGTCGCACTCCGTCACCCTTTGGCCATGGCCTTGATGTCGGTCAACAGCGTTTGTTCATGTCCTTCGGGTTTCACGTTGGTGTAGATCTTGCGCAGGATGCCTCCGGGATCGATGACGAAGCTCGTTCGGTTCCAGTACATCGTTCCTTTGTATTCGCTTTGTCCGACGCCGGCCGCATTGAGCAAAGTAGCGTTCGTATCCGCAAGCAGATCGATCTTGAAGCCGAACTTGTTGCAGAAGCTCTTGTGTGACGACACGTCGTCCTGACTTACTCCGACAACAGCGATGCCCGCGGCATCGAAATCTTCGCGCGCAGCTGTAAAAGACTTGCCCTGGATCGTACACCCGGGCGTGTCGTCTTTGGGATATACGTAGACCACAAGCCATTTGCCGCCAAAGTCACCAAGAGAGACCGTCTTGCCGTCCTGATTCGGCAGAGAAAAATTCGGGAACAGCTTTCCTACTTCGAGCATGCGGTTGCCTCCGATTCGTTTAGAGCTTCCGTACAGTGTAGAGCTTTTGATTGCGGTTTAGCACCCGCGATCTGCAGAACCGCTTGCTCGTTACGCGCTAGAGGCCGAGCGTGCACAGGGAATAAAAGTTGAAAATCGGCGAGTGCAGCGGCGGATTACCCCGGTATGTCCGATACAGTTCGGCGGTCTTGAAATTCTCGATCACATTCAGTCTCAATTCCTGCGCCAGATCCTTAATGTCCCGGATACCCGATAGCCACGGGGCGCCCATGTCCTCGAACGCCTCGACGAGCATGGTCACGCCCGCGTCGCCGGTGGTTTTTGAAATCACCGAATCGGCCATGTAATCGAACGACAGGCGAAACTGCCGCACGTAACGGCGGAGCTGCAACAATATCTGCTTCAAACTGTCCATCGGCAGGTACATGGTATTACCTTCCCAGATGAAATACGTGGCCAGGTGGAAATCGAAGCCGTTGCGCCGGAGCATGCCGATCAATCCGTCGGTTACGTAGTTGCCGGGCACGAATTTCACGTTGGCCTCGATCCCCTCTTCTCGATAGCGGCTCTGCTTGAGCTCCAGCGTAGCCTCGTCGTCGATTTCAAAATATGTAACGCCGGGCGACGCTTTCCGGACCGCACGCGTGTCGAGTCCGGCTCCAAGAATGACAACCTGCCTGCAGTCGGAAAGAATTTGTTTCCCGAGCGTGTCATCGAAGTACTTAGTTCGTATCTTGACGAGATCCGCCACAGGCGGAAAACTCGTGGACACCGCGACCGCCGCCGTCTTCGTGTCGTCGTTGAGAAACAATCCGACAACAGGATCGCGATATAGCGGATTGTTTTCCAAATTTTCTTCCGCCCGAAACTCCGCGACCACAAAGGCTGTACCACTCACGTTCTGTATTTTGCTCATGATCTACCTCTCTGGAAACTGATAGTAGCCTCGGGGCAATAGCGGAGTTATAAAAGGCCGGTAAAATTTGCCTAAGATTTCGGTGAAGAGAAATGGCCCGCAGTCCCCTCCTTTGCAAGGGTAATAACAAACTTGATTCCCATCGCAAGGAGGGAACTTTGGGTCTGATCCAGGTTTGGTTCGAAGGCTAATTCTGTGAACTGCCGCCCAGCTTCGCGATCAGGTCGGCCGTCCTCTTTGGCGCGACTTCAGCTGGAGTTTTGTCCTGCTTGTTTTTGAGGTCAAGACGTGCGCCGCGGCTGATCAGATATTGAACAATCTTGTCGTTGCCCTTGGCTGCGGCGAGATGCAGCGCGCTGTTTTGCTGTTCGTCGACGGCATTGATGTCTGCACCCGTGTCGAGAATTGTTTTCATGACTTCAATCGGGTCGGCCCGGCCGGTCTTGTCGACGACTTCATCTTCCTGAGCGCGAGGGGGCGCGCCGCCGGCGACCAGCATCAGCGGTGTGCCGCCGTTCTTGATTGCAACAGCGGCGTTCGCTCCCTTTTCGAGAAGCATATGCATGACTGTGAGGTCCGCCGCTTTGACCGCGCGATAAAACGGAGTGGCGCCGGGAGGCACCGTGACTGTCCCTTGAGTCTGAATCTGCGGAGGCTTCTTGTCGAAGACCTGATTGGGATCCGCGCCGCGCGCCAGGAGCATTTTGATGATATCGGTTGCGGTCAGGGTCCTATCCACATCCGGAGGATTGGGCCGATTGCTGTAGGTGTCCATGTTGCGCAGTTCGATCGCGAGGTATAGGGAACCATCGTCGACTTTTGCGCCATGTTCCATCAACAGCGCGACGAAGTCATATTTGCCGTTGTAGATCGCGATCAACATCGGCGTGAAATCATGTTGCTGTTCGGGCGCATTGACATCGGCGCCGGCAGAGATCAGTATCTGCCCCGTCTCCACGTTTCCTTCGCGCGCGGCGTACTGCAACGGAGTCATGCCGCCTTCCGCTCTTTCCATCAGAGCCCCTCCGCTCGCTTCCTTGAGTGCGCCGAATTCAAACCTGCGTGAACGCGCGTTGACGGCTGCACCATTGTCGATAAGAAGCTTCGCGACTTGCGGCTGGTTCTCCGTCGCGGCAAACATCAACGGTGTGTACCCCTTGAATTCGTCGGCGCCGTTCACGTCCGCGCCGCGATCGATAAGCAATTTGACCGCGTTCAGATTTCCGGTGCGGGCGGCGAGCATTAAGGGTGTTTCACCGGCCGCGTAGGAACTGTTGGGATCGGCTCCCGCCTTCAACAGCGCTTCCATCATCGGAACATCGCCGAGGGTCGCCGCTTCAACCAGCGCATTCACGCCGTAACGGTTCACGGCCTTGACATTCGCTCCTGCGGCGATCAGGAGTTTGCCTGTATCCGAGTCGCCGTTATGGGCAGCCCATATCAGAGGCGTCGTTCCGTCGACGTCGAGCGCATTAGGATCGGCGTGCTGCTTGAGAAGAGACCGTACGGTGGTCACGTCGCGGTTCTTCACGGCATTGACTAGGCGGAGATTGTCTGCCGCCGAACCGGCAGAGAGTTCGATGGCACACACGAAAATTAGCGCGGATAACGCAATTGCATCTCTGAATTTCATCCGTCGTCTCGCCTCCCGTTCCCACGCACCCATTTAAAGTTCGAGCCTTCCGGTACTCTCGCCGTATTTTTCGATCGGCGTTCCGGCAATGTTGATGAGTGTCAACCACAGGTTTGAAGCGGGCGTGGCCCCCTCTTTCACTTTGATGTGCTTGTTGCCCTTCACTGCGCCGGCGGCACCGCCGGCGAGCAACATCGGGAGATTCGTGTGGATGTGCTGATTTCCGTTACTCATGCCGCTGCCGTAGGCATACAGCACGTGATCGTACACGCTGCCGTCGCCGTCCGGAATGGACTGAAGTTTCCGAAGATAATCTGCGAACAAACCGACATGGAACGTATCGACCTTAGCTTTCTTGGCGACCTGTTCGGGAATGTTGTTGTTGTGGGAGATCGGATGATGTCCGTCCTGCACGCCAAGGAACGGATAACTGAGCGTGCTGAGTTCGCGCGACAGCATGAAGCTCTGCACTCGAGTCATGTTGCCCTGGAACGCGAGAGCCTGGAGGTCGAACATCAGTTTCACGTGCTTCACCCAATCCTCAGGGATCCCGCTCGGAGTTTCAGGGGCCTCGAGACTGTGTTCGGCCCGTTGTTTTTCGGCCTGGACGATTTGCCGTTCGATTTCGCGAACGTTTTCCATGTATTCATCGAGTTTGGCAACGTCCTTCGGCCCCAGCCCGTTGGACAGGCTTTTGATGCTCTCGGTGACGCCGTCGAGAATGCTGGCATTCTGGCTGAGTTGAAGAGCCCGTTCTTCTTTGGTAGCGGCATCGCTGCCGAACATGCGCTCGAACACGACACGCGGATTCAACTCCATCGGTAGGGGTTGAGTCGGCGTTCGCCAGGAGAATGTGCTCATGTATGAGCACAGATAGTCGCCCGCACAACTGCCGAGATGGCTGGAGTGATCTTCGGTGGCAAACTCCATCGACGGGAAGATCGAATCCTGGCCGATCTGCTGCGCGATCATCTGATCGGCGGTCGTGTTCAGTTTCAGGACATTGCCTTTGTGCGGAACGGCTCCGCTCAGAAAGGTCGCGCTGCTGACGGAGTGGCCTGCTTCACCGCTGTTATGGAGGCCCGTCACCACGACGACGTTATCCCGGAACGGCTCGAGCGGTTTCAAGATCGGAGAAAACTCGAACCCGGAGCCTTCCTGTTCGGGAGTCCACTGCTTCATGATCGATCCCATCGGAACGTAGATGAAACCGAATTTTGCGCTTGGATTGGCCGCCGTTTTCGCCAATGGAGTCTGAGCAGGGACCATCGCCTCCAGGAAAGGCAGTGCCATTGTGACACCTGCACCCTGAAGGAAAGTGCGGCGGGACAGGTGCTTCTTCGTGATGAACATGGAACGTCTCCTTACTTGTGGACTTCGCTCACGGCAGACGTCTGGATCGGCGCACGGGCCGGTGCGACGTCCGTCGCGGTTTTGGTATCGCTTTCCGGCAGCTTCTTCACTCTCATCTGGAAAGGTGCGCTCTTAACGACACCGAGTATCAGCGATGAAAATTTATAGTCCTTGCCCGCGGCATTCCGGACAATCGATCGCACGACCGGCATGTCGTAATCTTCCAGTCCGCGACCTGCGGCGTAAGTCATAAGCATTTCGGTCATGGTCCGGACGAACTGTTCCGGATGGCTCAAGATCACATTGCGCAATGCCACCGGTCCGTCGACCTTGGCACCGTTGTACAGGGTGTCGTGCGCATCGATCGGGGCTCCGCCGTCCGCGGTTCTCCACCGGCCGACGGCATCGAAATTTTCCAGCGAAAGACCGATCGGATCCATGAGCCGATGGCAGTTGGCGCACACGACATTCGCGCGATGCTCCAGCATCCGTTCACGCATCGAGAGTACTTTTCCTGACAATTCGTTCAGCGGCGGCACGTTCGGAGGAGGTGGCGGCGGCGGAGTGCCGAGGATGTTCGTCAGGATATATTTCCCGCGTGTGACGGGACTGGTGCGATCGTCGTTGGAGGTCAGCGTCAAGATGCTTGCCTGGCCCAGCAGTCCTTTGCGGTACTCGTCTTTGATCGGGACGCGTCGCATCTGATCCCCGTAGATGCCGGACACACCGTAATGCTTGGCAAGACGCTCGTTCATGAAAGTGTAGTCTGCGTTCAGCAGAGTCAGCGCAGGGCGATCTTCGAGCACGACGCTTTCAAAAAGCATCTCAGTCTCGCGCTGCATCGAGCGTCTCAGATTGTCGTCGAAGTCGGGAAAGATATCGTCGATCGGATACTTGGCTTTCAAATTTCTCAGATACAACCACTGACCGGCGAAGTTGGCGCCGAGAGCACGGGCTCGCTCATCGGCCAGCATGCGCTTGACCTGCGCTTCAAGGACCGCCGGGTCTTTCAGTCTTCCCTTAACCGCGAGGTCGAGTAATTGATCATCCGGAATGCTGCTCCAGATGAAGAAGGAGAGACGCGAAGCCAATTCAAGATCACTGATTCGATAACTCCCGCCGGCAGGAACATTGTCCGCATCCTTCTCGAAGCGAAAGAGGAATTGCGGGCTGACCAGAATGAACGCGAGTGCGGTCTCGATTCCTGAGTCGAACGTGCCGCCCTTCTGGCGCCCGCTGTCGAAAAATCCCATCAGTTGCTTCATTTCGGTGGGTGTCGCCGGACGCCGGTAAGCCCGCCGGACAACGGTCGTCAGAACGCGATTTGCACAAGCCTGCGTTTCACTCTCCGAAACAGGCTGGCAGACGAGGATGCGCTTACGGCTCGGCGAATCCGGGGATAGCGTCGCGTTGAAGGGACCCTCGACGATGATCTTGTCCAATTGGGCGATTCCATTCGTGGATACGGGATCGATTCGGTCGCGCAGGAAAGGCCGCAAAACTTCAACGGGAGGCGCTGAGGATTTCTTGATGAATGCGACACCGATTGTGTGCGGACCTGCTTTGACCGGGATGCGCGCCACAAAACGGCCTTCGATGTCAGCTCGCGCCGATGCCGACACGCCGGCCGCGGCAACTTCGTCCTCATGACCTCCGAAATCCACAAGTTTGATACGGGCGCCGTCGAAGGTCACTTCGAGTGTGTCGGGATGCTCCAATCCGCCGATCTGCTCGACCGTATTTGCCCACAGCTTTGGCCGGATTTCGTATTCGGCGTCTACAGGAAAGTTGTATTCGACGACCATGCCTCCGCGGGTACCCAACGGTAAGCCTTCAATGTGGTCGCGCTGCGTCAGGTCCATGCGCGCGCGAAACGTCTCCGTGGTCGGCGGGAGTTTCGTATCTGCCATCGCCATACGAGTGACCTTCCAGGCAACCGACAGGTAACGTTCCATCAAAGCAGGAGACGTGCCGAGGGAGTCCGCAATGTTGTCGAAGCCGTAGGCCTCGGGATCCGGCGGCAGGTACTGCGTGATGTCGACTGCGTCCAGCGCAAACAAGTCGCGAATCGCATTTCCGTACTCCGCGCGATTCAAGCGGTGCAGGGTCGTGCGTCCGGGGTTCGGGTGCGATGCCGACCAGTCATCGAGCGAACGCTCGAGCGTTGCCGCCAACGCGTCCAGCTCCGCCTTATCGGGTCTGGGCGCGCCGACGGGCGGCATCATTTCGGAACGCAATTTCCGGACGACTTTTTCCCAAATCGCACTCTGCGCCGGCACGTTCTTGAGGTCGGCGGTATCGAGTGCGAGCCCGCCGGTCATGAGGCGCTGGTTATGACAGGTGACACAGTACTTATCCACCAAAGCGCGTTGCGCTGAAGGGTCGGTGGCGGGCGCTGTCTGTTTTGAAACCTGAGACGCCTGCAGGGTCGAAGGGATCGATGATCCAAGGCATACGAGGGCAAATAAACATGCCGGCAGGTATAGAAATTTCCGCTTCATTAGACCCTTTCTGATCCGGATTTCCTCGAGCTGTTCGTGCTTATGTGGCTCAGGTCGTGTGCTCTTCTTATATACCAACAACGGTTATACGACAACGATTTGTGTCCGTTCAAACGACGCCGCCACGTCGTGGACGGGCATGTTTGACTTTTCAGAATGGCGGTAGTAGCGTTGCCGCCAAAATCAGGAAGATACGTACTTTAAAAAGAAGGACGTGGAGGAGGAGATCGGCATATGAAGCGTTTGGTCAAATATCTCTTTGGCCCCGCATTGGCATCGATTCTCGCCGGAACGTGTGTGTGGGCGCAATCGACGGCACAAATCAGTGGAACAGTGAAGGACTCGACGGGCGCCGTCTTGCCTGGCGCAGAAGTCACGGCCACGCAAACGGAAACGGGTATCGTACGAAACACGGTAAGTAACGAGACTGGTGCTTATGTTCTACCCAACCTGGCTCTCGGCCCCTACAAAGTCGAGGCGTCGCTCCCCGGCTTTCGAACATTCGTTCAAACGGGAATAGTCCTGCAGGTCAACAGCAATCCGGTCATCAACGTCACCCTCGAAGTGGGTCAACGGACCGAACAGATCGAGATCCAGGCCAATGCAGCCTTGGTCGAAACTCGCGGCGTCGGTGTCGGACAGGTCATGGAAACGCAACGCATCCTCGACCTTCCTCTGAACGGACGTAACGTGACGGAGCTGATAACCCTGGGGGCCGGTGCAACAAACGTCCCCGAGTTCAGTTCGTCCCCGAGAAGCATGCAGGGACAACTGGCAATATCTGTGGCGGGCGGCCTTCCAAGCGGTGTCAACTACTCGCTGGACGGCGCGCAGCATACGAATCCCTACGACAACCTGAGCCTGCCCCTTCCCTTTCCCGATGCCCTGCAGGAATTCAAAATCGAAACCAGTGCCCTGTCCGCCAACCAGGGCCAGCACTCCGGCGCGCAGGTCAGCACGGTCACGAAGTCCGGAACAAATGATTTCCATGGCGATGCTTTCGAGTTCTTGCGCAACGACCTGTTGAATGCAACGACGTACTTCGCAGCGGTCGACCCGAAAACAGGCAAGAAAGTGCGCGCATCGCTCAAGAGAAACCAATTCGGCGGAACGCTGGGCGGTCCGATCCGCCAGAACAAGTTGTTCTTCTTTGGCGGATTTCAGGACACGATCAACCATCAGGATCCTTCGAATATCCAGAACTTCATACCGACACCCGCAATGTTGCAGGGCGACTTCAGCGCCGCAACTTCCGCCGCATGCGGCAAGGCGATCACGCTGCCTGCATCGCTGGGATTCGTCAACAATCGCATCGATCCATCGACCTTCGATCCCGTGTCGCTGAACATTGCAAAGAAGCTGCCGACAACGAACGACCCGTGCGGCTTGATCACATTCGGCGATCCCGGAAACACGGACTCGAAGCAGTACATTGGAAAGGGCGATTACCAGTTGAACGCCGCGCATTCGGTGATGGGTCGCGTCCTGTTCACGAGCCAGACGCAGCCCGTCCCGTACGACCTTGCACGAAACAACATTCTGACGACGTTCGATCGCGGCCAATCCAATCTCGCCCAGTCCTACGCTATCGGTGACACGTGGCTGATCAATCCGCAGACCGTGCTATCCACCCGCCTGGTCTCGAACTACACCAACGTGCAACGGCTCGGTGCGAGCTTTTTCACTTACAGCGATGTCGGCGTGAAGAACTTTACGAGCCTTCTGCCGAATTACCTCATCCTCACCGTGAGCAGTCCCGGCTTTTCACTCGGAGGCGGAACCGCCAACACCTCCACTTACCGGACCTTTTCGAGCGGCCTCAATTCCGACGCGAGTCTGACTCGCGGCGCTCACCAGATCTCCATCGGCGGAGCCGCGTTGTACATGGACTCCAATTCCAACGCAAACCTGGCTTCTGCCGGCAACTTCGGGTTCAGCGGCTCTACTACCGGTTTTCCCTTGGCGGACTTCCTTCTTGGAAAGGCAAGCACGTTCACCCAGGCCGAACCAAACACGGACTACATGCGGAAAAAGTACATCGGGCTGTATGTGTCCGACAGTTGGAGATTGGGCCAGCGCTTGACGCTGAACTATGGCGTCCGCTGGGAACCGGATCTAGCCGAGACACTGACGCTCGGTCGCGTCACAAAATACAGCGAGCAGGCTCGCGCGGCGGGCACCCGGAGTACGGTCTTCGTCAATGCGCCGGCCGGCTTTTCTTTCCCCGGCGATCCAGGCTTTCAAGGCAACTCCGGACGCGACAAGAACTGGTGGGAGTTCGCGCCCCGCTTCGGCGTGGCCTGGGATGTTCGCGGCGACGGCAGAACTTCACTTCGCGCTTCGACCGGAATCGGCTACGACTATCCTAACGGGCAGTATCACCTTTGGACGTCCATTGTCCCGCCCTGGGGAGGAAACACGACAATCAACAATCCCGTTTTCGATGATCCGTGGTCGACACCCGGCGCCGGCTTTAACGGCGTCAACCCGTTCCCCGTGACGTTCGGTCCGAATGTGACGTTTCCGAAGTTCGGCGACTACACCGCGATGAACAACATCCAGCCCGCACAGGTTCAGAACTGGAACCTGTCGATTCAACACCAGATCGGCGCCAACTGGTTCCTGTCGGCAAGCTACGTCGGGAGTCACACGATTCACATGCTCGGTTCCGAACAATTGAATCCCGCGATCTACGTACCCGGGAACGCTGACGCCAACGGTAACTGTTTTATTCAAAGTTACTCGTTTAAGCCGGCAACCGGCGCCGGTACACCATGTTCGACCACTCAGACTACCAACGCGCGTCGAGTGCTTGCGGCCACGGACCTCCAGAACACGGGACAGTACGTCGCGAACCTCGTCCAGATCCAGAGCGGCGGAAAGGCCAACTACAACGGCATGCTCCTGGAGGTGCGCAGGCCGGCCGGCAAATTCGTTACGTTGACCGGCAACTACACCTGGTCGCACTGCATCGCGCTTTACCAGGCGTCCGAAGCCGGAAATACCGGTGCACAGCCGACGATTCCAAACCCGTTTCTCGGCGACCGCGATGCCGGACGCGGCAATTGCAACGGCGACCACCGACAGGTTCTGAACTTCACGCCGCTGTTCTCTTTGCCGACGTTTCAAAAAACAGCGTTGAAGTACGTTGCATCCGGCTGGAAGTTGTCGACAATTTACCGCTACCAGACTGGAGGATTTATCGACATCGTGGCCGGAGGCGGCAACGACTTCGCGCGCAACGGTACAAACGTGAACGCACAACGGGCCGTCTACGTTGGTGGGGATCCGATCGGCGATCACTCCGGAAAACCGCTGAGCTTCTGGTTGAATCCGGCCGCCTTCACGACGCCGGCAGTCGGCACAATGGGGAACACGGGTACTCGAAGCGTGGTTGGACCGAGCCACTTCGATTTCAACACCTCGCTGACGCGCACTTTCCGGGTCAAAGAAAGCCAGCGAATTGAGTTTCGTTGGGAGGTTTACAACGTGACCAATAGTTTCAGACCCTTCAACCCGAACTTTGTTGCCGCATCCGCCGCCGCACCCACCACGCAGGGCGGTGCGGCAACTGCTGACGTCACCAACCGCCTCTTCGGACAGATCCGAAATTCGGACGATCCGCGGATCATGCAATTCGCATTGAAGTACTTCTTCTAAGCAAGCGGCGAAGCCGCGGGGGGTGGTCAAAAAGGAACAATGTCTCAGGGACCACCCCGTCCTCCGTCCTGGACAAGGCATTGACACTCCCGCCCCGGTTTGTGAGTCTCGATAGATGGACCGGGCTACCGCTTGCAACTCCCGCCACGTAAATGGGCGAGGCAACTACGTCCTGTATTGGATGACTTGCTACCGCCGCCGTTATTTCAATTTTGCGCTGGAGCGTGCCGTCTTCTGGGCCACGGAACTTCGCAAACCCCTGCTCATCCTCGAGGCGCTGGCGTGCGACTATCCATGGGCGAGTGAGCGGCTGCACACCTCCGTCATGGAAGGCATGCATGACAATCTAGGAACTTTCGAACACTCGCCCGCGGCGTACTATCCATACGTCGAACCGTCACCCGGCGCGGGCCGCGCTGTTTTCTCGAGTCTCGCAAAACGCGCGTGCCTGGTCGTCACCGACGATTTCCCTGCGTTCGTCATTCCCCGATGGATCGAAACTGTGGCCACGCATGCCGATGTTCTCGTCGAAAAAGTCGATTCGAACGGGCTCTATCCCATGCGTGCCACGGATCGGATTTTCCTGACAGCAAGAAGTTTTCGAACCTATTTAAAAAAATCAACTCCTTCGTTCCCTGTTCCGGATCCTCTCGAAGGCATCGACCTGCCGCACATGCGCAAACCCAACCGGCTTTCGCGAAAGCTGCCCCCGATTCCTCCGTGCGTGCCTCGAGACGTTCGCCCGGTCCCGCGGCTGAAGGGTGGCGTCAACGCGGCGCGTAAAAATCTCCGGAAATTCATCCGCAGCGATATGAAGTCCAGCGGATTGTCTCCTTATCTGCATTTCGGACATATTTCTTCGCATGAGATCTATGGCGAGGTGACGAAGGCGCGACGGCGGGACAGCGAACATTTTTTAGACGAGCTGATTACCTGGCGCGAGCTCGGATTCAACATGTGCGCCCTCGAACGCGATTATGACAAGTACGCTGCCTTGCCGGGTTGGGCCAGGAAAACGCTCGCCAGCCACGCTCGAGACAAAAGGCCGGTGATCTACACGCCGGACCAACTCGAAAATGCCGATACGCACGACGCCGTATGGAATGCATCTCAAGACGAGTTGATCACGACGGGTCGCATTCGAAATCGGTTGCGAATGCTGTGGGGAAAGAAAATTCTCGAATGGTCCGCGACCCCGCAGGAAGCGCTCGACGTAATGATTCACTTGAATAACAAGTACGCACTGGATGGGCGCGATCCCAACTCATACTCGGGCATTTTCTGGGTACTCGGCCGCTATGACAGACCTTGGGGACCCGAACGTCCGATTTTCGGCCTCGTGCGCTACATGAGTTCTGCCAGTACGGCGAAGAAGCTGAAGGCGGAGAGTAGGAATGCCTGACGAATTAGAAGGCGGCGACAATGCTGCCGCCTACACGGGAACGCACAATCCCACCGCCGGCGTTAACAATGTCGCGGAGAAACCTTATGCGGTCCGGGCCAGCACCGCCTTGGATTGACAAAAATTAGCCGCAAAGAGTCTTTCGAGCTCATTGCAGATCAGCCGGCACGTCGGCCGTCCGGCCACGGCGCTGGGCTTCGCCGGCTCGGTTCCCGCAGCGACTTCCTGCAGGTATGTGAGGTATCGATACGCGAACTTGCGATCCAGCGTCTCGGACAGTCCCCGCGCGAATGTCTCGGCAGCGGCGGTAAAATTCGAGAACGCCGTTTGAAACATGGCTGCCGGTATATCGACTTTTAAACGACCCTTCCCTCTCACGATGCGATTGCCATCCGAACCGTTAATCGAAAACGGACCAAACAGATGATCTGTCACAGACATCCTCTCAGAAGCAAAGTGTGATTTGCCGCACAAGTAAAGTACGACGCGAAACACCTAGCAAGCTCGGGACCATTCTCATCCGTTCATGTTTACGGGCGTTTGAGGTTATCGCGTTGGTTTATGGCTGTGCGAACGAGGACTTTATCCCCGATCGTCGACAAAATTTCACTAGCCCCGGACACTTCAGTCGCGAACATTCTTTTGTAGATTCTCTGCAATGGGTTTCCTGCAATCCAAGCGAGCACGACGAAACAGCACCACTTCTCGAACACCAAAAGAATTGCGACATTGATCTCCCGGATGCGCCATGGTAGTTAAAGGGTATTGTGAGTTCCGCCGTTAAGGTCCTGCTGGTCGATGATATCGAAGACAACCTCACCGTCCTGGAAGCGCTGCTCCGCTCGGACGACATCGAAATGCTGAAAGCTCGAACGTCCAACGAAGCTCTTGAGCTGCTGCTCGTGCATGACGTCGCGCTGGCGCTCTTAGATGTTCAAATGCCGGAGGTCGACGGCTTCGAGCTTGCGCAGTTGATGCGAGGAATGGAGAGGACGCGAGGGATTCCCATCGTGTTCGTTACCGCAGGCGCGCGTAATCAGCAGCGGCTCTTCGAAGGCTACTCGCTGGGAGCCGTCGACTTTCTCTACAAACCTGTCGAGCCTCATATTCTCAAAAGCAAAGTGGATGTGTTTGTCCAGCTTCATCGCCAGAAGCAGGAGCTGGCCGCTCAACTCCACTTGAATGAGCTGCTCACCGCGGCAATCGGGCATGACCTGCGCAACCCGCTTCAGACGATCATCGGAGGAGCGCAGATACTTCGTAAGTCCACCGACGAGCGAGCCCGCTGGGCCGCCGACCGCATTCAAGCCGGAGGCGAGCGAATGACAAAGCTCATCGCCGATCTGCTCGACTTTTCCAGCGCGCGATTGAAGGGATCGCTGCCCGTCGATCTTTCGAAGACGAATCTCCTCGAACTCGCGCGGAAGGTCATCGGAGAATGCGAGCTCGCAGATCCTACCGCCAGGATTGAAATTCAACAGAGAGGAACTTTTCACGGAGTCTGGGACGAGGCGCGGATCTGCCAGGCGCTCTCGAACCTGATCGGCAACGCGCTCAGCCATGGCGATCGTAGCGAGCCGGTCCGAATCGATATCAACGGCAGCGGTTCCGAAGAGGTTGTCCTCGAAGTAGCCAACAAAGGCGCGGTACCTCCGGCCGTCCTGCCTCACATTTTCGATCCCTTCAAATCCTCTGCCGAAAAGGGCGCCGGATCGAGCGGGCTCGGCCTGGGTTTGTATATTGTCCAGCAGATCGTTAAAACGCATGGAGGCCGAATCGAGGTCGAATCGGATATGGTCTCAGGCACGCGTTTCAGGATTCACCTGCCGCGAACTCTTTCCGATCAGATCGCTCAGCCACCGCGCGCCATCACGGCTTAGAAAATCCTGTTTCAGGAATGACGAACTCAGCCGGCAATGCGGTTCCAATTTTTGGCAAGGTGATCGGCTGTGCGCCAGGCGAGCGCTTGAGCGGTGAGCGTAGGATTTCGCGCTCCGCTGGTACCCATCACAGAAGCGCCGAGAATGCCCAGGTTGGGCACTTCGTGAGATAAACCCCAACGATCGACGACGTTGGTTTCCGGATTGTCCCCCATTCTCGTGCCGCCGTAAGCGTGGGTCGTCACCGTCATCACACCGATATCAGCCCGGTCGATAGCGCTCGCTCCGGCCGCGCGATACCACTCTTCCATCTTGTCCTGTATGAACTGCGCGAGCCGGCGCTCATTTTGTTTGTACTCGGCCGTGATACGGATCACGGGAAAGCCGAGCGGATCTTTCACGACAGGATCCAGATCGAGATAGTTGTCTTCATAAGGAAGGGTCGTCTTCTGGAGATATGACGTGTTCTGTCTGTCCGCATTTTCACGAATGAATGCTTTCCATGCGGATCCCCACAGCGGCGCGCGACCCCACGTACTCATGCTCGCTGCGGCAATGGGCCGCCGTTCGTGATAGACCCAGAGATTGCCGCCGCCGATGAAGTCCAGGCCGGAATGGTCGAAGTTATCGTCGGCCCAATCGTCTACTGCGACACCCTGCGACGGTGTTCCGTACCAGGTATTGATGTTGAAGGGGAACAGAGCCGTCACAGTGGCGGTCTGGTTATGACTGAAATAATGGCGGCCCACTTGGCCATGGTTGTTGGAGAGACCATTCGGGAAAGCAGGAGACTTCGACAGCAGCAGCGTTCGTACATTCTCGTACGTATACGTTGCGAGTAAGATCGCGTCCGCTGGCTGAAAGTACTCCTGTCCGTCCTTGATGTAGTTGACGCCGGAAGCGCGGCCTTGCTTGTCGACTTCGATCGTCGTCACCCGAGCTTCGGCCACAACGGTAAAACGGCCCGTAGCCTGCGCCTTCGGAATGGTCGAAACAGCCGTCGAGCTCTTCGAGTTGATATGACAACCGCCGCGAGCGCAGTACCCGTGGTATGCACATCCGGGACGTCCTTGATACGACTGGCTCGTGATCGCGGCCGGTCCGGGGAACGGATGCCAGCCGAGCATGCGCGCTGCACTCGACATTTTTTCTGTGAAGCCGGTGCCGCGAAGAGGAGGCATCGGGTATTCCCGTCGCCGGCGGCCTTCGAATATGTTCCCGCGCGGATCGATCGTGCCGTTGACGTTGCCGGCCTTTCCAGAAACACCGATCTCACGCTCGACCAGATCGTAGTAAGACTCGATCTCGTTCAAGCCGAACGGCCAGTCATCCACCGTAGAACCAACCGGAATTCTGGAAGCTCCATAACGCCGGCGCGTCTCGCTGACGACGTTGAAATCCCAGGGATTCAACCGCCAGCTTTGTCCCCAATAATGAAGCGACGTGCCACCCACTGCGTTCATCATCGGATGAATCGTTGCCCGGGAAGTTGCGGGCGCAGATGCATTCGGTCGATGTGTCGGGATCTCTCCATTGACCTTCTGCAGTCGGGCCGGCCACCCGCGGCTGTATCGAAGCTCATCCGGCGCCATGTCCCGCGTGCTGACCCAAGGTCCCGCTTCGACAGCCACGACCTCCAGACCGGCTCGCGCCAAGGGCAAAGCCGCGACTCCTCCCACTGCACCGGCGCCGATGATCAGAACGTCTGTTTTTTTAAGGGTGAGCCCCATTCAGCCGGATACAATACCATCATTTTGCCCGAACGGGACCGAGATAGGGCGGCTCGGCCGCCCCTGGGTGTGGTCAGAAAATCCCTGTCGCCGAGAAGTTATTTCTTCGTGTCCGTCGTTTTCGTATCGGTCTTGTCTTCGACCTTTTCTGCACCCTTTTTCGTTTCCTTCGCACCTTTGTTGACAACCTTCTTCGTTGTCTTCTTCACTGTCTTTCCTGTTGCCTTTGCCGCACGCTTCGTATCCTTGCCAACATCTTTAGTGGATTGCTTCACACTGTCCTTGTCTGTGTCCTGTGCCCTCGCCAGTCCAGCGGAGCCCGTGATTAATGCGGCGGACAACAATAGTCCGAATAACCTTTTCATAAGCGCTTCCTCCGCTTTCCAAGTTGCAGTTCAGCTGCCATGTGTTCATGACATGGTTTGGCAACGATTGTGCCCAGCAACTGTAGATTTGAATTCTCAGGAGGCGGGCAATGTTGCTTATATTGATTCTTCTGCTGCTCTTGTTCGGCGGCGGCGGCGGCTACTATGGCTACTCGCGATGGGGAGCCGGCGGCGGGGTCGGGATTTTTGGTCTGATCCTGATCATCCTGGTGATCTACTACTTCGTCGGCGGTGCACCCGTAGTTCGTCCGTGAGTTCACGCGGCAATCCGAAGTACCTGTCAGTGTCCACCATGTCTGCGCCTCCCGGCGCAGACATCCCCTTTCGACGGACCGACCCTTGACTCTCCTTCTTGGGCATCGGAAATGCACCTGGAAAGCATGTAGTCGTTTTAGAACGGGAGGCTAAATGTTGCTCTCCCGACTAACGATAGTCTTTCGTCAATATGAGGAGGCTAATAATGCAAAAAACGAAGTATCCCAAGGTGCTTTCGTGTAGTTCGATCTGCAGCGACAACGTCCGAAATGCTGCGGGTGATCACCTTGGAAAAATAGAGGAGTTGATGATCGATATCGACTCCGGACGCATTGCTTATGCGGTGCTGTCGTTCGGTGGTTTCCTGAAAATGGGTAACAAACTGTTCGCCATACCATGGAACGCGTTCACGCTGGATGCTGTGAACAAGGAGTTCATTCTGAATGTGGACAAGCGCGTTCTGGAAAATGCAACCGGTTTCGACAAGGACAACTGGCCGGATATGGCGGATCCAAGATTCGGGACGGACATTTATCGTCATTACGGGTACAAACCGTATTGGGAAGACGTCGCCTGATTTCTGGAAAGTCTGGCCTCGAGTGGAGCGAAGTGACTTCGCTTCACTCGGGGCAAAACTCCCGGAGCTGCAGGCCGCGCTATTTCATGCCGGCCGTAGCTCCGATGTGCAGTGCGCGCATCGGCTCGCTTGCAGCGGAATCGTCATCAAGCACTGAGGGCACTCTTTCGTGGTCGGGGCGGAGGGTGCCGGAGCAGGTTTTTTGAAGCGGTTCACTTGTTTGATCAGGATGAAAACCGCGAAGGCAACAATCAGGAAGTTGATCACGGTGTTAGCGAAATTCCCGTACGCCAGAACCGGGGCGCCTGCGGTTTTAGCCGCAGCAAGGCTCGGATAGGTTTGGTTATTCAGAGCCACGAACAGATCCTTGAAATCCATTCCACCTGTCAGCAGACCAATCGGCGGCATGACGATATCCGTTACCAAGGAAGTCACGACTGCACCAAATGCGGCACCCATAATCACGGCGACGGCGAGATCGAGGACATTGCCTCGCATCACGAATTCTTTGAATTCTTTCAACATGTGTGGGCTCCTTAATTAGCGTCGGGCACACCATCCAGGTCCCTTGCCTGCGCCGCGTTGCGGCCTCTTAATCCTGGACAGTCTCTCTACGCCGAGAATGGTTTGAATTCATACCATCTCCTAACTGGATTTACTTCAATATGAGCGGTAGGCCTCCGTGCCCCGATCCGTTCGCTCCTGCGAACGCCGTCTGAACCAACAGCAACGGTTTCGCCGGACCCAGCATCTAACTCGGCCCGGTCATTGGAACTTCACTACGAACGTTGTAACGAACGCCGTGTCATTCTTCTTGACCAGGATGGTGGGCGGCCTGTTTTTGTAACTGTCTATAAATTCTGTTTTGAGTTCAAGTTTCCTGGCGAGCGAAGTAGTTACCCCAATTTTGAAATTCGTGAGAGAGTCCGAAAAATCCGTGGTCTTCCAGAGTGTTGCCAGAGATTCGATCAAAGAAGCGGTGGATGAGAACCGCTGTTGAAAACTTTCTCCGGCCGTGAGGCTTCCGGAATCCGATCGCGGTTGGCCGGGATTCCTTTCAAATATGGCGCCGGCGCCGCCGTCGACCTCGAACTTCGTGGCATCGGTATTGATGAGCCTGTACCCAAGGCCGCCGACCGGAGCCCAGAGGAAGATGATTTCCTTGAACGCATCATGCAGGTAATCGACCTGGCCGAATACAAACGTCCTGCCCGACAAAGAATACTCATCGCGGCCTCTGAATGTGGCGCGGTCCAGATTGAGAACATCGTTTTCGTTGCCGCGCAGGTATGCAGCGTCCAGTTTGATCACATTCTTCGTCTTGGGATCGCGGACGAGATTGAAGGTCAGATTGAAAGTTTTCGTGTCGGTGTTACCGCCCGTGAGAGCAATGCCGCCGCCCAGACCCCCCGTGTAGGGACTTGGCGGTGTCGATGGGGCTTGTGCGTGTACAAGCGGAGCCGTGAAGAGCGTCAATGTGAAGAGAAGATGCAATCGTTCCAAAGTCATCTGATTTTGCTCCTTTCAGATCCAGGCCGGGGCGCACTCCATTCGCTGTCGGCCTGTCAGAATTTGAGAAATCTTTCGAGGATAACCCTCACGAACGGGACGAGCATCGGCACACGCCGCGCGTAGGAATCGTACTGATCCCGACCCAATTGTTCGCGTAAAAACTCTTCTTCCAACAGAGCCTTGATATACCAACCAGCAATCATGACGGCAGCGCCGCAAAAGGCGTACGCCGTGCCTCGAAGCACGGCCGTGGCGATCGCTGACGTCGAGACTCCCGTATAGATCGGGTGGCGTACGAAGGCATACGGGCCCGTATCAATGACACGATGATCTGCTTTCGTCGTGACAGTGCTTGACCACAGCCGTCCCAGGTAGATGCGCGCCCACCATGTGAACAGAAAACCCAACACGACGATCGCGAGCAGCAACCATCCGGTGCCGATGCTGATTCGATACAGGATGGGTTCAGGTAAGGTGCTCCGGGGGTACACCCCGAAAAGCAGGATCACCCCGGCAGTCACCAGCGCGCGGTATAGGAGTTCTCGCCGTGGCGGCAGCGACTGAACGGCGGGCCCGCTCCATCTGGCCGCAGCCAGCCATGAAACGAACCAGATCGTCCAGACCCACCCGACGGCAGATTCGGGCGTCAACACGATTGTTTAAAGATACCGAACACGACGGGCTGAAGGAATACAAGAGAGGCCTTAGCGTAAAGTCGGGCAAAGCGGATTCGTTCACCTTTTCAGGAGATGCGGTCCAAAACGTCTTCTATCGCGGCGAAAAGCTGATTAGCCGAAACCGGCTTCGTCACGTACCCGTCCATTCCGCTGGCGATGCATTGGTCCTTGTAACCGCTCATGGCATGGGCCGTCATCGCAATGATGGGTACGTGCTCACTCGTGTCCCGCTCAGCCAGCCGGATCTCGCGAGTAGTGACAAAGCCATCCATATCTGGCATCTGGACATCCATCAAGATCACGTCGAATTTGTTCGTCAAGCAGGAGGCAATCGCCTCGCGACCACTGCTTGCCGAGGTCACCGTGTGTCCTCCCTTCTCGAGAAGCCGCACAGCCAGACGCTGATTTACAAAGTTGTCTTCGACAACGAGAATACTCAGACTCCGGGACAGCCCTTTTCGCAAGCGGGTGTCACCATCACGAACCGCGGATTTGTTTGGTGCCGGTACGACAAACGGAGCCGTAAAACCAAACGTGCTGCCTCGGCCCGGTTCACTCTCGACCCAGATTTTGCCGCCCATCAACTGCACAAGCTGCGAGGCGATGGTCAGGCCCAGGCCGGTCCCGCCGAATTCACGGGTGTTTGAGGTGTCGGCCTGAACGAAAGCATCGAATATCGCTTTCTGTTTCTCGGGACGGATGCCGACGCCGGTGTCCTGTACGCGAAACTCCAGAACGGCGTCGGTTCCGGATTGGTCGTTTCCGGGATTGTCGATCCGCTGGACATGTACCGTTACGCCTCCATCCTTCGTGAACTTCAAAGCGTTCCCGACAAGGTTGGTCAGAATCTGTCTCAGGCGCCCCGGATCTCCGAAAAGAGCGGGAGGAACTCGGGGATCGATATCGCAAGCAAGCTTCACGCCGGGGCGGACAAGGGCGGAAAACGATTTCATCATTGCGCCGATAGTCGACCGGAAATCGAAATCCTGACAGTCGAGGGCAAGTTTTCGGGCCTCGATTTTCGAGAAGTCCAGAATATCGTTGATGATCGCCAGCAGGGATTCTCCCGATGACTTGACGGTCTCGAGGCAGTCTCTCTGATCTGCGTCGAGATCGGTGCCGAGCACCAGGTCGGTCATACCGAGGACGCCGTTCATCGGCGTCCGGATCTCGTGACTCATGTTCGCAAGGAAATCGCTTTTTGCACGATTGGCGGCCTCGGCAGCTTCCTTGGCGGCCCGCAGCTGCTCCTCGACCTGGCGTCGGATCGTGATGTCGAGGAACGTCCCCTGAAATATCGTTTCCGCGTCGGATGGCTCGTTTTGAAGCCGGACGATATTCGCGAGAATCCAGACGGGACTGCCGTCTTTCCGGCGCAGTCGAGCTTCCAGGTCCGACATCGTTCCCTCGCGGGCCAATCGGCCGTTGAGCGATTCGAATACGACGTCGTCGTAAAACAGAGACTTGAAAGGCAGACGAATGACTTCCCCAGCGGATGCATAGCCGAGGATCTTCGCCGCCGCTTCATTACATTCCAACACTCCCTGTCGATCCGACGCTTGAAAGACCCCGGCCAGGTTTCGTTCGAACAAGGCTCGATATCGCTGCTCGGACTTGCGCAGCGCTCGTTCCGCGCGCTTTTGCCTGGTGATGTCCGAAAAGACGCCGTCCGCATACCGGACGCCGAAATGATCAAAGGTCCTCATGGCCCGGTCGTGCACCCACACCCATTCGCCGTCTTTCCGCCGGATGCGGTATTCCGCATCGAGCGGACGGTTCTCCGAGAAGAGTGCTTCAAAGGCTTCGATCACGCGTTTCCGGTCGTCGGGATGGACGGATCTGAACCAAAGCTTGTCGCCGTCTCTGATGATTTCCTCAGGGGTGTATCCGAAGATCGGTTCGACGTTAGCGCTGATGTGAATCGTTCTGCCGTCGACGCTGGACGTCCATGTCACGTCCGGAAGATTCGCAACAAGGCGCCGGTACTTTTCTTCACTCAGCAGGATCGCTTCGGCGGCGCGTCGCTGCTCGGTGATGTCTTCGACGTGCGTGATGAAATACCACGAATCGAGATGCTTCACTGACGAGATCTTTACGCGAGCCCACACATACCTCCCATCCTTGTGGCAATATCGCTTCTGCATCTCGATGGTGCCTTCCTTGCCGACCAATTGACCACCGATCTGCAGGGAAGGCGCGCAATCATCCGGATGTGTCAGATCCTCCCACTTCCGGCCCACGAGTTCGTTCTTCGTACGGCCGAGTATTCCGCAAAAGGTCGAGTTCACCTGTATCAAGTTCCGATCGATGTCGCTGAGACACATTCCGAACGGCGCATTCTCGAACGCTGCCCGGAAGCGCTCTTCGCGTTCGACCAGCGCGCGTTCGGCCTGTTTGCGCGCCGTGTAGTCGCGTACAAGGCCGAAAAAGCCGGTAGTCCTCCCAGCTGCGTCATGCAGCGGCATGAGGGTAAACGAGACCTCGACGCGTCTTCCTTCCCTCGTCAGGCGCATCGGTTCCGCGCAAAGCATCTTCCTGTCACAAAAAGCGGACGCGACGATTTCTTGCACCTCGTGTTGGCGGTCCGGAGGAGCGAGCATCGAGATCGTTTGACCGATCGCATCCTCAGCTTTGCATCCGTAGATGAGTTGCGCTCCTCGGTTCCAGCTGACAATCCTGCCGTCGATGTCGGCACCGACGATCGCGTCGTCGGAGCACTCCACGATGGAGGCCAGCAGCTCACGGCATTCCTCATGCTGCCTGCGTTCCGTGATATCGCGCATAATGGCGCACGCGGTGATATCCCCGGTCGAATCGCTCGCGAGGGCGCTATTCAACGAGACATCAACTCTCTGTCCGTTTTTCGCGATGGTCGGAATTTCCAGCCCGGAAACGGCCTGGCCGGTGCGCAACTGTTCGAGATAAGACTTGAGGTAATCGGGTTCATCGCCGGCGACGATTAAAGAGAGCGATCTGCCGACAACCTCACTCGCGGAATATCCGTAGAGGCTCTCGGCCGCCCTGTTCCACGACAGGATGATTCCGTCAATCGAGTGCACGATGATCGCATCGCTCGAGCAGTCGACAACGCATGCCAGTAGATCCTGCGCTTCAGGCACTCCCGATCCGGCGCCCTGCGATCCGGTCGATCGAAAGCGGTGTGACAGATTCGAAAAAATATTGCGCATCATGGCCCAGATTTAGAGCACGTCTGTTATCTACCGTCCCCGGCCGCACCAGAGGGACGAGGTAGCTTCCCGTTTTGCAGTTGGGCTGCCGGGCCCAAACAGAACCTTACACAAGAAGCACAAAAATTCGGGTCGATAATGATTCGCGCGTTTTCATGTTTTTTTTGAGCCTGTTGCGGCCTATTTGAGGGACACGTCAGCGCGGCGGTTCAGGGATGAAGGTTCGAGATCAGGAGATGCAGATGTCAGTTTCGTGACTTTTCGCGAAAGTTGTGCCAAGTCTCCGTCGGCCTCTCGACACCGCAAAATCCCCTCCATGGAAAGGAGGGGATTTATCTGCGACTGAAAAATCTCAGGCCGGCGCTTTCACCAAGCGCAGGGCAGCATCAACGACGCGTTCGGCCGTGATGCCGAGATGCTGAAGCACTTCGCCACCCGGAGCCGAAGCGCCGAACTTGTCGATTCCGATGACTTCTCCGCGATCGCCGGCCCATCGCCTCCAACCAAGAGAGGCCCCCGCCTCGATCGTGACTCTGCTTGTGATCCGGCTCGGAAAAACGCGTTCACGATAGGCTTCGTCCTGAGCCTCGAACAGATCCCAACTCGGCATACTCACGACTCGGGCCTTGATCCCGTGCGATTTTTGCAGCTCCGCTTGCGCCTGCACACAGAGTGCAACTTCGGAGCCGGTTCCAACAAGAATGACGTCGGGATCTCCACTGTCGGGGTCTGAAAGAATAAACGCTCCCTTCGCTACGCCGGGATCCTTGGCTTTCGATCGATCGAGATGAGGTACGGTCTGTCGCGTGAGAACCAGGACGGTCGGACCACTTCGCTGTATCGCGAATTCCCATGCTTCGGCAGTCTCGGTGGGGTCCGCCGGACGGATGACGGACAGGTCGGGGATAGCGCGCGCACTGGCCAGGTGTTCGATAGGCTGATGAGTGGGACCGTCTTCTCCCAGACCGACGCTATCGTGCGTAAAAATAAAAATAGCTTTGAGGCGGCTCAGCGCAGCGAGACGAACAGCCGGTTTCATGTAATCGAGGAACGTGAAGAAGGTCGCACTGTAGGGAAGAATGCCGCCGTGCGCAGCCATTCCATTGACCGCGGCGCCCATGGCGTGCTCCCGCACTCCGAATGCAACGTTCCGGCCGGCGTAGCTCCACTCTCCGCTGACGCCACCGAGAGCATCGTTGCCTGACAACTGCACTGGCTGAAAATTTCCCATTCCGGACAGAGCGGTGTTCGTTGACGGATTCAGATCGGCTGAGCCTCCGACAATGTTCGGAATATGCTTGGCGAGCGCGTTCAGCACTTCACCGCCGGCGGCCCGGGTCGCGATAGGTTTGTCTGTCGTCTTCCATCGGGGGATGTCGCTGTTCCAGTGCTCGGGCAGGCGCCCTCGAAATATCGCCTCGAACTCTGCGGCTTCCTTCGGATAGGCCTGCCGGTAAGAATCGAACTTGGCCCGCCATGCCGAGTTCGCTTCGTTCCCTCGCGCGACTGCACGGCGGAAAAAGTCAACCGCCTCCTTCGGGAGATAGAACTTGTCCATGGTCGGCCACCCAAGCGCTTTCTTTGTCGCCTGCAGCTCCTCTTCGCCGAGTGGACTCCCATGCACGGAGAAGTTGTCGTGTTTGTGCGGGCTGCCGTACCCGATATGCGTTGCGACGCTGATGAACGACGGCTTGCCGGACTCCGCCTGTGCCTGCCGGATAGCATCGCGAACGGAGGAAGTATTATTCCCGTCATCGACGGAAAGCGTGTGCCAGCCGAAGGCCTCGAATCGCTTCATAACATCCTCGGTAAAACACAGCTCGGTAGAGCCGGCGAGCGAGATCCGGTTCCTGTCGTAAAGGCAGATCAGCTTTCCCAAACGAAGGTGACCGGCGAGCGAACCGGCCTCGTAGCTGATGCCCTCCATGAGGTCCCCGTCACCACACAGAACGTAGGTGTAATGGTCGACGATATTGAAACCGGGACGGTTGTACTTCGCGGCGAGCCATGCTTCCGCCATTGCCATGCCGACAGAGTTGCCGAATCCTTGTCCGAGCGGTCCCGTCGACACTTCCACGCCCGGCGTGTCGCCGCGCTCCGGATGTCCCGGAGTGAGACTGCCCCATTTTCGGAATCGCTTGATTTCGTCGAGAGGGAGATCATACCCGGTCAAATGCAGCAGGCTGTAGAGCAGCATCGAACCATGACCCGCGGATAAAACAAAACGATCGCGGTCCGGCCAGGAGGGATCTTTCGGGTTGTGCTTCAAAAAATCGGTCCACAGCGTATATGCCATCGCCGCGGCACCCATGGGCATGCCGGGGTGTCCGGCATTGGCATATTCCACCGCGTCGGCCGACAGGATCCGAATCGTATTAATGCATAGAAGCTCGAGATCGTGATCGTTCATGACGACGTCCTCCGGCGATCTTCAGACATCTTATGAGCATACGCGAAACTGCGGCCTGCAAATTATGTCGTTTCGACGAGAAGTAGTTTACAAAATCAGGGCATCATTAAAGAGGCGCGCGATTGCAGCGTAGCGAAGGAGGATATCGGAATTGATCCCACAGCATTCGGACGCGTTCGTTTTCTTTGGCGCGAGTGGCGACCTGGCTCACAAGCAGATCTTCCCTGCGCTTCACGCGATGATCCGGCATGGCCATCTGGATTGCCCGATTATCGGCGTTGCGAAATCCGGTTGGAGCCTGGACCAGCTGAAGGAACGGGCACGCGACGGAATCCAAGAGCACGGAGGTTTGGATCCCGATGCATTCGCGAAGCTCTGTACCCGTCTGAGCTACATCGATGGAGACTACCGTGACCCGGCTACATTCGCGCAACTCCGGACCACGCTCGGAGCGGCTCAACGACCGCTGCATTATCTCGCCATTCCTCCGAGCATGTTTGGCGTGGTTGCCGAAGGCCTGGCCAAGGGAAACTGTGCCGACAATGCACGAGTGATTCTGGAAAAGCCGTTCGGCCGCGACCTGGCTTCTGCGCAGGCGCTGAACCGGACGTTGCATCAGTATTTTCCCGAATCCTCCATCTGCCGCATCGATCACTTTCTCGGGAAGGAACCGGTTCAGAATATTCTGTACTTTCGTTTCGCGAATTCATTTCTCGAACCCATCTGGAATCAGAAACACGTCGCCGGCGTGCAAATCACAATGGCCGAGAATTTCGGCATTCAGGGGCGCGGCCGCTTCTATGAAGAAGTCGGGGCAATCCGAGATGTCGTCCAAAATCACCTGCTTCAAATTCTCATTCTGCTTGCAATGGATCCGCCGGTGCGTCGAGACGCCGAAACCCTGCGCGACGAAAAGATCCGATTGCTGAAGGCGATCCGTCCGCTGACATCGGATGATATCGTTCGAGGCCAGTTTCGCGGATACCGGGACAACGAGGGTGTCGCACCGGATTCTCAGGTCGAGACGTTTGCCGCGTTGCGGCTGCACATCGAAACGTGGCGGTGGGGCGGCGTCCCGTTCTACATCCGGACCGGCAAGTGCCTGCCTGTGACGGCAACCGAGGTGTCCGTCTACCTGAAACGCCCGCCGCAAGCAGTGTTCGAAGATGCCGGGAAAAGCGAACCCAACTATTTCCGGTTCCGGCTCAGCCCGGACGTGTTCATCGCGATCGGCGCCCGAGCCAAAACTCCGGGAGAGGACATGGTTGGCGAAGACATCAACCTAATCGCCCGGCACCATCCCGTCGAGGAAATGACTCCATACGAACGGCTGCTGGGTGATGCGATGCGCGGCGACGCAGTGCTGTTCGCACGGCAGGACAGCGTGGAAGCGGCGTGGGCCGTCATCGATCCCATCCTGCGAAATCCTCCTCCTGTTGTGGAATACGAACCCAACACGTGGGGACCCGCAGAGGCCGATCGGATCATCGAGGGAAACGGGAAATGGCGCAATCCGAAGCTGGAACCCGAATCCGCAGCATAAACGGCCCGCGGTTGGGATTTCAGTCCAGTCCGAACAACCACACGGCACCGCCCTCCGGCACCTCGGTAAACTCTCCGGGAAAAACCTGATTGAGCCTGGCTTGCATGCCGCGAGAGTCGCCACCCCAGCCGGAAAGCACCGCGATGTATTGTTTGCCACCGATGGAAAACGACGTTGGTGGAGCGAGGATGCCCGAGTTGGTCGGAAATTCCCAGAGCAGCTGTCCGGTCGATGCATCGAATGCATGGAACTTCCTATCGCTGGTTCCTCCGCTGAAAACAAGGCCGCCGGAGGTCGCCAGCATCGAGCCCCAGTTCGGACTCTTCGGGTAGTTATGGGTCCATACCAGCTTTCCGGTATCAACGTTCCATGCCTGCACTTCACCGAAATGATCGGCGCCCGGAACGGTAAGAGGCCGGCTGCCGCCTACTCCGACGAAGGCTTTGCCCGGAGTGTATTGGACCTCGGTACCCATATTGGATCCGCAGATGTTGTTGTTCGCCGGAATGTAGATCATGCGGGTCTTGGGACTGAAGGCGATCGGAGGCCAATTCTTTCCACCGTGCGCGCCCGGACAGAAGTCCGCACGCTTGCCGGTTCCAGGTTTGCGTTCGGGATCGACATCGGGCCGCCCGGTTTCAGGGTCGAGACCGCGGAACACATTCTGGAAAACGAACGGCTTTCCTTCGACGAATTCGATCGGACCGGCGCTTCGCTCCAGAAACCACAGGTACCCGTCGCGAGCCACATCAATCAGACCTTTGTATGTCCGTCCGTTGCGCTCGTAGTCGACGATGATGGGCGGAGATACCTCGTCATAATCCCACGAGTCATTTTGATGGTATTGGAAGTAGCCCTTGATGGCGCCTGTCGCAACGTCCAGAGCGAGCGTGGACGTCGTGTAAAGGTTGTCTCCCGGGCGCTGATCGCCGATCGTGGGGCCGCCGTTGCCGGTACCCCAGTAGGCCAGGTTCGTTTGCGGATCATAGTTGCCGGTCACCCAAACGGGGGCGCCTCCTGTCTTCCACTGATCGCCCTTCGGCCACGTCTCGCTGCCGGGTTCGCCGGGCGCCGGAACCGTATAGGTGCGCCAGACCTCTTTACCGGTATCGAGCGTGAACGCCGCCACAAATCCGCGAATCCCGTACTCGCCGCCCGAGGCGCCGACCATGACCTTACCATCCGCCACGAGCGGCGCGAGCGTCGTGTAATATCCAGACTTGTTGTCCGCAACGACGGTAGTCCAGACTTCCTTGCCTGTCTTCGCATCGAGGGCTACGAGAACCGCTTCACCCGCCGCGTAGTAAACCTTGTCGCCGGACAACGCAACTCCGCGGTTGGTTTCGTGCGGAACCGAAGCGCCGTTCGGACGCGGTCTGCGGTATCGCCACAGAACGTTGCCGCTCCGCACATCGATCGCGATCACCTGATTGTTCGGCGTCGAAATGAACATCACTCCGTTGTTCACGAGGGGTGCCGCTTCGTGAACTCTCGCCTCTCCCGTCGAGAACACCCAGACCGGATGCAACCGGCCGACGTTGGCCGGCGTGATCTGCTCGAGCGGGCTATAGCCCCATCCATCGTATGTGCGGCGGATCATCAACCAGTTCTCGGCTTCAGGATTCTTCAGACGGTCGGCGGTAACGGGCGCATAGCCCTGAAGAACCGGTGGAACGATTTGCGGCGCAGCCTGTTGGCGCGCAAGACTTGTCGTACCAAGCGGCATCAGCAAAGTACCGCAGGCGAGCATTAAAATCAGGCTGCGAATGTGGCGCATAGCTCGTCTCCTCGATCGATTGTTCAATGAACTGGAACATAAGAAGCACAGCCGACACAAGAATTTCTTGGACCCGGAGCTTACGGGTTCCGTTCGGTTGCTCCTTGGGCTAAGATGCCGGAACCAATTCGAGTGGTACTTATGATCATCCATTTGCTATCGCTGATTTCGGCAGTTCTGCTCATGGCAGGCCTATCCGGTTCGCCGGCTCCGATACAGAAGACAGCGGCGCCGGCCGTCAAGCCGCTGGTCATCGAACGGCAAGGCAGTTTCTTCATCGGAGGACGTGACGTTCATTCCGACACGCTCTCGACGCTTCCGGCATATGCACCCACCGGCACCGTTACGGTGGATCAGATGTATGTGCGCTACCAGGTTCCAGTCGACGCGAGACGCCGGTCCGTTACTTTGATACACGGCTGTTGCCTGACAGGAAAAACCTGGGAAACGACGCCGGACGGACGCATGGGTTGGGACGAATACTTCGTCCGTCACGGTTATTCGACCTATGTCATCGATCAGGCCTCGCGCGGGCGTTCGGCCGGCAATACGACCGTCATCAACAGCGTCAAACTCGGCAAAACTCCAATCGAACGATTGCCGGATGTGTTCGAGGCGGGTCATGAGGCAGCTTGGGCGATCTTCCGCTTCGGTCCGGAATATCCCAAGGTATTTCCTGGAATGCAATTTCCCCTCGAGGCCCAGGACGAGTTCTGGAAACAGATGGTGCCGGACTGGAGCGCTTCGCTTCCCACGCCAAACCCCACTGTCGACGCGTTATCACAACTCGCGAAGCGTCTCGACGGTACGGTGCTCGTGAGTCATTCACAGTCCGGTATCTATCCTTTTCAGACCGCAGCAAAAAGCACCGAGGGTATTGCAGGCATCGTTTCCATCGAGCCGGGCGCTTGTCCGGATGCCGGCAGCCAAATGCAACCGTACACGAAAATGCCCATCATGGTCCTGTTCGGCGACTACGTCGATCAATCGACGCGGTGGGCACCTCGTTTGAAAGGATGCCGGGAGTTCACGCAGGCTGCGAACAAGGCAGGGGGCAAAGTCGAACTGGTCGTGCTGCCCGACATCGGAGTGCATGGGAACTCGCACATGCTGATGCAGGACAAAAACAGCCTCGAGATCGCAGACTGGCTGCTGGGCTGGATCGACCGGCACGTCAATTGAACGGTAAGAAGCCCGGCTTTGCTCCAGCCGCGACGGTCGGTGAATCCTTCTTCGGTTTTTTTCCGGAAAATTGAAGCACATTTCTCACCCTGTCGGGTTAGGATTCCCCTCGAGAAAGGTTGCACCGATGCGCAGGCTGATCGTATGCGCGCTACTGCTACTTCCACTCAACTGCTTCGGCTGGGGACACGAGGGCCACAGGATCGTCGCCCGAGTTGCGGCCAGAAACCTGACACCGTCGGCCGCCGGAAAGCTCGCCGCGATTCTGGGTGTCAACGCTGCCGGACTCGAATCCGCAATGGCCTCGGCGGCTACGTGGCCCGACGAGATCGATAAGAGGAACACCGGAACCGATACGTGGCACTACATCGACGTCCCTATAACGACCCCCTTCTCCGTTACAGGCTTGTGCCCAAACCACAATTGCGTCATCGACAGGATTCAGGAAATGGAGGATCGGCTGGGAATGAATTTGCGCGGATTTCAGCTGATTCAACCACCGATACCCCCGCGTCCGATGACGTCCCAGGAAGCTGCCTTCCTGATTCATTTCGTGGGCGACATTCATCAACCGCTCCACTCGGCCACTGACGGCGACCGTGGCGGAAACTGTGTGGGGTTGACCAAACCACTGACCCACAGTGATCACACCACGACGACCGAACTGCATGCCGTGTGGGATGTGGACGAGGTATTGTCCGTCTTGAGCAAGCGCGGCGGAGAAGATGCAACAGTAGCCGCTCTCTTCCAGCAGTTCAAAAACGGCGCGACCGTTCAGCAGTTGACGATCACCGATTGGTCTCACGAAGCGAATCAGATGGCCAGGCAGGATATCTATCAGAAGCTGCACTTGCCCAACCACACCGCTCCCGCGGGCCAGTGTGCCGTCGGAATCCAAAAAATCAATGTCTCCCAGCAGTACATCGACGGCAACGTTCCGGATGTCGAACAACAGCTGATGCGCGCAGGCATCCGACTTTCGAACGTTCTCAACCGCCTATGTGCCGGCAACGGCTGCACAGCGAACCCGTAATAGCGCATTCCAAGTCGCCTGCACTGCCGATTCCCCACGTATAATGCCTGAGCGAGGGAGCCCCCTTTGGTTGTCTGGAATATCCAATTGCTTGGCGGCTTGCGGCTCGTTTACCGCGAGCGTGCGGTTACGGCCGTCAACACGAACAGGATGCAGGCGCTGCTTGCCTATCTTGCGCTGCACAGCGGTGTCATTCAATCTCGTGAGCACCTCGCATTTCTGTTCTGGCCCGACTCGACCGAATCTCAGGCGCGAACGAATCTCCGCCAATTGCTTCATCATCTGAGGTCCGCGCTTCCGGATGGCGGCCCCTTTATCGAAACCGACAGCCAGACCATACTCTGGCGGGACTCCGCCGAAATCTCCATCGACGTCGCATTGTTCGAGAAGTTTGCAGGGCGCTGCGAAACGACCGGCGGCTTTCCTTTGAATGGACGAAAAGATCTCGAGGAAGCCGCGCGTTTGTATTCGGGCGATCTGATGCCTGGTTTGCAGGATGAATGGGCGGAGCAGGAACGCTCTCGCTTACGACAGAAGTTTGCCGAGGTTCTCCGCAGTCTTGGATCGCTGCTGGAGCAGAATGGTGAATTTGCCGCCGCGATCCTACATGCCGATCGTCTCCTAGGCCTCGATACGTTCTGCGAAACCAGCTACCAAACGCTGATGCGTCTCTATGCCCTGAAGGGCGATCGGGCCGCTGCCTTGCGCGTTTATCACCATTGCGTCACTGTTCTGCGCCGTGAGCTGGACACGGAACCCGGTCCGGCGACGCGTCAGCTGCGGGATCAGGTCACGAAGCAGGCTCTCTTACCGCAGCCGAAATCTGTCCTGCCGAGCAAATCCGGTTCAACCCACCTGACTCTTGTCGGCAGGCAAGACGAGTTCAATCAGCTGCTTGACATCTGGCGGACTGCATCAGCAGGTCGGGCGTCCTTCGCAGTGGTGACCGGAGAATCGGGTATTGGAAAGACCCGGCTCCTCGAAGAGCTCCAAATGTGGGCATCCCGGCACGGAGTATCCACAGCGCAGGCGAAGTGTTATGCCGCAGAAGGACGCCTGGCATACGCCCCGGTTGCCGACTGGGTTCGCAGTCCCATTCTGCATCCCGCGCTTGCCACGCTTCCGGCTTCGCAACTCTCGGAACTGGTTCGAGTCCTGCCGGAATTGCTGATCGAGCGCCCCGAGCTGGGCGTGCCACCTCCCTTGAGCGAGGGCTGGCAGCGCCATCATTTTTTCGAGGCCCTGGGCCGCCTCATCTTGAAAGGTCCTCTGCCGTTACTTCTGCTCATTGATGATCTGCAATGGTGCGACCACGAAACCATGGAGTGGCTTCGCTACCTGTTACGGCTCGAATCCGAGGCACCGCTGCTGGTGGCGGGCACGGCTCGAATCGAGGAACTGAACGACACACATGCGCTGCGCGTGCTGATGCGCGAATTGGGACGGCACAACTGCTCAGCGGAAATCACGTTAGGATCACTCAGCTCACAGGACACGGCATTCCTTGCGACACAGATCTCGGATCGGCAGCTCGATTCGGAATTCGTTGGTCAGCTGTACCGGGAAACTGAAGGCAATCCATTGTTCGTCATCGAAAGTGTCAGAGCGGGAATCCTCTCGCAGAGGGAGCGCTCCGGGTATACGCCGAATCCGGAGCCGGAAGACAACGAGAGCATCCCGATCCCTCCGAAAGTTCACGCAGTGCTGAGAGCGCGACTGGCTCAGCTTTCGGCCAACGCGCAGGAGCTCACATCGCTTGCGGCCTGCATCGGCAGGCCTTTCACGGTCAACCTCCTCGCCGGAGCCAGTCGTTTCGATGAGGACGCGTTGATTTCGCTGCTGGACGAGCTTTGGCAGCGACGCATCATCAAACTTCAGGAAGAGTCCTACGACTTCTCGCACGACAAGCTTCGTGAAGTGGCTTATGCGGAACTCAGTCCTGTGAAACGCCAGCTGTATCATCGCCGTGTCGCGGAGTCGATCGCCAGGGATCACGAAGCGGATCGAGATGCGGTAAGCGCAGAGCTCGCGCGGCACTATGAGCGCGCAGGTCTGCCCGCTCTCGCCGCACCTCTTTATTTCCGGGCAGCAAGAGTAAGCCAGCAGAGATACGGCTATAACGAGGCCGTTGCGGATCTGACGCGAGCGATCCGGTTGATCGAATCCCTGCCCGCCGGCCAGGAACGCGACGAAACCGAGCTCGATGGGCTCACATCCCTCGGTGTCTCCCTGATCGCAACGCAGGGTTATGCTGCGCCGGAAGTGGGACGCGTGTATGCGAGAGCCCGCATGCTTTGTGAGTCGGGTGCAGGGAAGGACCTGTACTTCCAGATACTATGGGGGTCCTGGGTATTTCACCAGGTCCGAGCGGATCTGCAGGTGGCGCGAGAAATGGCGGCGCGGCTTTTGTTCATAGCGCACGATCCGGGCCGGCCGGCGGTTGCCGCCGGCGCGCACTTCGCCACGGGTTGCAGCCTGTTCCACCTCGGTGAGTTCGTCGACGCTCGCAGACATTTTGAGCAAGTGTTGTCGGGCAATCATTCTGATGAGCCGCTGCACCTGGTCGCATTCGGACCGGAACTGGGTGTGTTCAGCCTTTCATACATGGCGCACGTTCTGTACATGCTCGGTGAGCATGACCATTCGGTGGAATACAACCGCATGGCCCTCGAGCGCGCCGAGCGGTTTGCACACCCCTTCAGCGTGGCGCTTGCACTCGACTACGCATCGATACTTCACCAGTTTCGGGGTGAACCTGAACCCGCCGCGGAGTTCGCCGCAAAGTGCGGGGTCATATGCAAGCAGTACGGTTTCCGCTATTACCTGGCATGGACGTCGATTATCCGAGGCTGGTCGCTCGCAGAACGCGGATCCCCCGCCGAAGGCATCGAGGAAATTCAACGCGGCCTGGCCGCTCTCGCCGAACAGGGAGCTGCCCTGAGACGTCCTTACTACCAGAGTCTTCTAGCACAGGCTTTCTCTCGAGCCGACGATGTCGAAAGGGGCCTGCACTGTTTGTCCGAAGCCCTGCTCCTTCGGGAAAAAAGCGGTGAGTCGTGGTCGGATCCCTTGATCCACGATCTGCGGACATCGTTACTGCAAAAGAAAGGCGACTGGGTGGAGGCAGATCGAAGTCGTCAGCGGGCGCGCGCAGCGAACCGACAGAAAGGGAAATAGGACGCCGCCAGACCGAGGGTCGAACTGGACTGCGCCCCAACGGGCAGATCCCAAAGTTTTCTACTTCACAAAGGACAAGGCGGGGTATGCGCATGACCCTAGATGCGTCCAGTATATTGACGCCGTTGAAAAGCGGGAGAAGTTCTCTCATTTCCCTTCGCATTTTTTTCCGCGACAGAACGCCGGCAGAACGGTTGAAGAACACCCGATCGGTTATCCTGCCTCCCGTAACTAAGAATTCGAAGCGGAGGGCATATGTCGAAAGAAACGGCGGTGGCGGAGTTCAAAGCGAAACTGCGAGGTGAGTTGATCACTCCGAACGATGCGGCCTACGAAACGGCGCGTCAGGTCTACAACGCGATGATCGATCGGCGGCCGGCGATGATCGCGAAATGTACGGACGCCGCGGACGTGATCACATGTGTGAATTTCGCCCGCGATCAAAAAATCAGGCTCGCAGTTCGAGGCGGCGGGCACAATGCAGCAGGACTCGGCGTGTGTGATGGTGGGCTTGTCATTGATTTATCTCTGATCCGCTACACGCACGTGGATGCTGAAGCGGGAACCGTACGAGTCGGAGGAGGCAGCCTCTGGGGCGATGTCGACCACGCGACTCACGCGTTTGATCTGGCCGTTCCGACCGGAATCATTTCGACAACGGGTGTTGGCGGTTTGACGCTGGGCGGCGGTCTCGGACACCTGACTCGGAAGTGCGGCCTTACGATCGACAACCTTATATCTGCCGATCTCGTGCTCGCTGACGGCAGTTTCGTCACTGCGAGCGAATGGCGCCACGAAGATCTCTTCTGGGCAATTCGCGGCGGCGGCGGCAACTTCGGTATCGTTACTTCATTTCTGTTCAAGGCACACAGGATCCACACAGACTACGCGGGACCTATGCTCTGGGAGATCGATCAGGCTCCTGAAGTAATGCGGTGGTATCGCCAATTCATCGCCGATGCTCCCGACGACATCAACGGATTCTTCCTTTTTCTGGTCGTACCTCCCGGCCCTCCGTTTCCGGAGCATCTGCATAACAAGAAGATGTGCGGAATCGTCTGGTGTTATACAGGTCCGATGGACAAAGCCGAGGAAACCTTCAAACCGATACGCGGATTCCTGAAACCGGCATTGGATTTCGTCGGACCGATACCACACCCGGCGTTGCAGTCCATGTTCGATGGGCTCTATCCGGCGGGACTGCAGTGGTACTGGAAGGCCGATTTCTTCAATGAGCTCAGTGATGAAGCAATCGAGCAGCACATGAAATACGGCCCGCAGCTCCCGACATTCCAGTCGAGCATGCACCTCTATCCGATCAATGGGGCGGCAGCCAGGGTCGGCAAGGACGACACGCCCTGGGGGTATCGCGACGCAATGTTCGCGCAGGTCATCGTCGCCGTCGATCCCGATCCCGGCAAGAAAGACCAACTCGTCTCCTGGGCCCGCAGCTATTGGGAAGCTCTTCATCCGCACTCGGCCGGAGGCGCCTATATCAATTTCATGATGGACGAAGGCGAGGAGCGGGTGAAAGCCACGTATCGAGGCAACTATGCGCGGCTGGCCCGCATCAAAGCGAAATACGACCCGGACAACCTGTTCTCGGTAAATCAAAACATCCGTCCGGAATCGACCTGACCGGTAACGGAAAACTGATTTTGCGGGAGGGCGAAGCTCGTGTTAGTCTCGCGCCCTGAGATCCAACCGGTTTGGGGGCATGAGATGCGAAGTCGCTTGATTCTGGCGATCGTTGCAATTTCAACTTTGACGTTGTGGCTGGTTCTGCCGGCTCATGCCCAGCAATCGAAGCCGCCTGCTCCAGCAAATGTCGCCGCCGCTTTCGATGGTCATGATCTGAGCGGAGTATGGCAGCTCGCGCCGGGAGGCGGCGGCCAGGGCCCCGGCGACAACTTTCCGCCGCTGACCGCCTGGGGCCAGGCGAAGTATGACGCCAACAAGCCCGGCTACGGCCCAAAGGCCGCGCCGGGCGGCAACGATCCGATACTCAAATGCGACCCGATGGGTTTCCCTCGAATTCTCTTCATCATCTGGCCTTTTGAAATCATCCAAGTTCCAGGGCGGATTCTGATGTTTTTCGAGGGCCAGCATACAATCCGCGAAATCTGGATGGACGGCCGCAAACTTCCAGACGATCCCGATCCGACCTGGTATGGATATTCGGTCGGCAAATGGGAAGGTGACACGCTCGTCATCGAAACCATCGGATTCAACGACAAGACGTGGCTCGGCGCTCAGGGACAACCACACAGCGACGAAATGCGTACCATCGAACGATACCGTCGCGTCGATCACGAAACGATCGATTTCAACCTCACCATCGATGATCCGAAGACGTACACGAAAACCTGGGCTGCCGAACCGCGAACCATCAAATTGAGACCGGGCGTTGAAATTCCGGAATCTTTCTGCGTCGCATCTGAAGAAGAAGAATTTGCCCGGCGAATTCGGGAGCCGGCCGCGCGTCAGACCGGAAAATAATTCGGCCTGCTTGGAGACGACCGTCATGAAAAACAAATGCGCAGCATCGTTCGGTCTGGTTGCAATACTTCTGCTTGTGTGCGCATCTGCGTCCGCGCACCATGGGAACTCCGCTTACGACGAACAGGCGCGAGTCCCGATAAAGGGCACCATCACGGAGTTCGTATGGACCAACCCGCACTGTCAGATTTATCTCGACGTCAAGGACAAGAATGGCGCAGTGGTTCGATGGGGAGTCGAAACCAACAGCCCCGGTATTCTCACGCGGGCCGGCTGGACCCGGCGGTCGGTCAAGCCGGGCGACGAGGTCACGATCATTTTGTGTCCGGCTAAAAACGGCGCCCCGGTTGCATACATCGGGTCTGGAGATCCCGGCACGAAAGTTATTTTCGCGGATGGACGAGAACTCGACTTCAAAGACAAGACCGCACCGCAGCCTTAGATTGCGGGCTACTTCTTATCCGACCCGAATCGTTTGTAGGTGGCTTCCTCAGGTTTGCAGTCCCACTTCTCGATTTTCCCGCCGGGCAGGCGCACGTAGTTAAACGTCACGACCAGGGGCGCCGCGAGGTAAACCGGATCCTCGTGTGTGACGACAATCTGCATCTTGTCGCCGTTGGGAATGAAGCGCTCCGAGAAGTGCATCTGGTCCGATTGATACAATCCCGGAACACCGAGAGTATCCATGATACCGGCGCCTACCCCCTGAGTCTCGACAACAAGCGCCTCGCCGTCGTATCGCCCCGCCGACCTGCCGAGGTGGGGATGGTTCTTCACGGCGTACGGAGCATCCTTCGGCAGCAGTCCTTTTTTGAGAGGGACGCTCCGGTGAATGTCCATGAATTCGTAGTTGACCTCCACGCGATCACCATGCTGCCGCACTTCGATCGGAGGCGACGGTGTATGCATGACGCGCGTGATGCTCGCCGGCTTGCATTCAAAATCCGGGTCGTCCTTCTGAAAATCGTATGCAGCCCTTTTCTTCTCGCCTTCTGGGGTCAGTTGGACCTTTCCGATTTCAGCTCGGAACAGAATCCACACTCCGTCGAGTTCGGAATGATTGCCTGCGGCATATGCAGGAAATGCGGACGCCATCAACAGTGCAATGCCGAACGCCGCTCTCATCGCTTGCTCTCCTCGCAGCCGTCCTTTCCGTTCGCTATACCTTCCCGGAAGGCCGCAAATCCACAATCCTTGATGATGGTTCCGTCCGGGAGCGTCGCGGTTCTGAAGTATCCGAGATTGGGAAGCCGCTTGCTCGGATTGACGTTGATCGTCACCATGTCGCCGGCATGGATCTTGGTGACCGGAACCTTCCGGCGCATCAACGCATTCTTGTCGGACCACTCCACGTAGAAATCCGCGAAGCCGCCGCCGGGCTTTGCAACCTGCAACGTGATCTGGGAATGCGGATTCCGGATTTCCACCTCTTTAACTTTTCCGACGATGTCTACCGTCTTGCTCTGATCGAAGTTTGCCGCGACCGAATGATGTCCAAAGGCTGCGGCACAAAGAAATAAAACCCATCCTAAAATCACGGCGGGGACTACGAACTTCCGTTGCATCGAGCATCTCCGAGGAAGAAATTTGCAAAGTAATTGGGACTCAGTATAGAACTGCGTATCCAGAAAACAAAGGATAGCTCACCCTAGTTCGAGCCGCGCCGCGCAATTTCGGCGTGGATGCATTCGGAGACGATATTCCACATGCTGATATAGCGATCCGTCCCGACAACAAACGGATTGGGGTCTCCGGCCTTCATCGTTTTGAGTTTCGCAAGCCTCGAGGGAGTTCCGTCAAAGATCGGATGGTTCTGCAATTCGACCTCGACCTTCATCCTTTTCGCGGCATCGATGTAGTGAGCGATCGAGCCGGTGTACTGCTTGAGCGCATCCGTAGTCGGCCGGTCGAGGGTCAGCATGGCACCGGCAAAAATACCGGCGATGCGCGTTTTGCCTCTATCTTTGACCGGAAAAATAAACGCGAGAGAACCAGGCGTGTGACCCGGAATGAGAACCGACGTCACTGTCAAACCACCGAATTTCAGCGGTTGGGCTTCATCGAGAACCAGGTCTTTCCGCGGCCTGGGCTGATTCGCGTTGCCGTTCGGATTCGCTGGAGGATTCGACGGATTGATCAGTTCCCAATCGGCGCCCGCCGCGCCGATTTTCGCTCCGTGATCCTGAAAATATTTTGATCCGCCGAAGTGATCTGCATGGCCGTGTCCGAGCAACACGTATTTCACATTTGCAGGATCGAGTCCGAGTTTTTTTAGGCCGGCAACCACAACGGTCTCCACACGATCTGTGTATCCTGAATCGATCAGCAGAATGCCTTCCGGCGTCGTTATCGCATACACCGTCGTCTCGGAGTTTCCGACGGCATAGACGTCGTCGAACAGCTTGACCGGCTCGAGCTCCGGCGCGTTGGAGTCGTTGGCGCGAGCATTCGCTGGAATGCAGAAGAAGTTGTAGGGGGCGAGGAGGAACTCATCGTTGCCGGCAATCTTCTTCGCAGCGTTGACGTGGGCGAGGGACTGAGGATTGTCCGGCTTCGGCTGGACCGGCGCGCCTCGCTCGCCACGGTTCTGAGTGAATGCAAAGTGCCCGGTACCGATGACGAGGCAGATCAAAACAGACAGAATAGTCCTCTTCACGACTTGATCCTCCGCTGGCCTTTGTGTGTTATCTACCGGCGGCAGCCGGCCGCATCTTCTTGCGGTATTCGGGATAGATTGTTTCCGGCATGCCCACAACCGCGTCTCGCGGAACGTTGTACTTCGTCGTCATCTCGTCGACGAACGGATTTTTTTCGGGCAGGTAGTGAGGAACACTATCGCCCGCACCGCCTTCATACGTAGTGACGCAGGGCGGACCGACAGGAGATATCGGTGTGGCGCTGAGCTGGAAACTCTTCGAGAGCAGCCATGGCTCAGCAAGATAGATCGGATCCTCGATGATCGCCAGGACGGTGAGGATATCGCCATGGCGATAGAAGCGCGCCGTCATCGTGGCCTCGTCGCTACTCGGCGGACCGGTCTTGCGCAGGAACCCGGCCTTGAGGTGAGTCGTGTACGTCACGAGCGTGTCGCCTTCCCATGTACCCGTCGTGAATCCTGACCGCGTATGTTCCGCATATTTGGATGGATGCGGACGGCCGTCCATCCAGATTGTGAATGGCGCGCGGTCTTCCCACGCACCGATGGTCCATGAGATCACATTTCCCTTCACCGGATCCGTCTCGTTGGAAATCCGGAGACCGAATGGACCTTGGACCATGTAAAACGCGGGCCAGCCCTGGCACTGGCGTTCGACCATCCCAAGCTGCGACTCGGAATAGCTCAGCGCCTTGGTGCGACCCTCCTCGTTCAAAGGCATTCCGGTGTAGTCGACCGGGAGACCATCGCCCGTCAGAAATTCGTGGTTCCTGGCGGCCCACGAACCGGCGAGATCAACCTGTGCAATCGCGGGCCGGCTCAAAATCACAAAACACGCGACGAGGAGGACGCGCGCAAACGCGGCCGGCTTTCCCGATTTTTCCGGCGTCTCTATCTTGCCGTGCATGGTGTTGGATCCCATCGCGAGCCGTCAGCCTCCTTTTTGAATTGTGAACTGACAATGAAAGGTACTTGCAGATACAGCGGATCGTCGACTACCGCCGTCACGAGAAGTGCGGTTCCGCCATCAGGCAGTGGCGCGACATCAAAGTATTCCGAGACGGTGGCATTTTCGCTGTAAGGCACGCCGTTTTTGCGCAGGTATCCGGCGCGCATATTCCTGGTAACGACCTTCAACGATCCGCCTCGTACCGCATTGCCTCCGCGGCCGGCGCCCGGTCTTTCCCACTGGGCCGCCGAATAGCCCTGCCAGGTTCGCTGGCCGGGTGACGCCGGCGCAGCACCGAAATGGAAGGTCCGGGTCTGGCTGCCGGTATCCATCTCGACCTTCAATGTATTGTCATCCTGCCATGTGACGTGAAGACGACCGGGAACGCGCATGATCGCGGCCGCACCGTAGGCTTTGCACTCGTTTCCCGCACGCTCGTCGGCGGCGGGATCCCAGGCGTCCGCGATCTTCCGGGACTCGGCAGTCATTGGAACACTCTGGTAGTCTCCCTTGGGCGGTGTCATCATGCGGAACCGCCAGTCTTCGGTCACCAATGAAACCCAGTACCCCGTCAGATCCACTGGCGCAGCCGCCTTGGCGGTTGCAGGCGGCGGAGTTCCACGTTCCTGCGCGGCGGCTTTCGATCGCATCGCAGGCATGATCCCTGCCAGGAGCGCCGCAACTACCAGCGCAAACCGTAAGTCTGCACTGCGACCGTTCATTGCGCCTTCTGACTGAGGCTGCGATACACGGCCTCGACGAAATCATTCGTGGTCCACGGTCCGCTTTCGGCACCATAGCGGCGTGTGTACCCGCGCGTGGGCGACGTCGCTTTGATCTGCTCCAAGGTCAGGCCTTGCTTGATCAGATCGCGGATGCGATCACGAACGATCGTGATCATGTCCCGGTATTCCACCACATCGAGCTGGTCGCATATGTGACCGTGGCCCGGAATGATCAGTGTGCCTTCTTCCCTCGAGACGATGGGGACAGATGGAATCGCCAGTTCGACGAGTTTGCGCAGCGCGTCGATTTCGCCCTGCACCGAACCGCCGGCCGCCACATCGATGACGGGAAAGCGCGTGGTGTCGAGAACATCACCGGCGACGATCACGTCCGAACGTCGAAAAAAAGCGATGGCATCTCCATCGGTGTGCGCCGCAGGCTGATGCAGCACTTCGATGCCCTCGCCGTTGAGGTACATGTATTTTCGCGGCTGAATGAAGGCCTCTGTCGGCAATGCCGCGGCCGGGAAGCGCTGCGTCTGGCCGGTGGGCGCGCTCATCCTCGCAAGGACTTTCTCGGCCGCCAGAATCGACGCTCCACCGCCAAGAAAATCCGCGCCGATACCAACTCCGCCTCCCTGCGTAAACAGAGTCTGACCTGCTTTCGCAATCGTCTCGTTGCCGCCGACATGATCCGCGTCCGCGCTGGTGTCGATGATGTATCGAATCGGCTGCGACGTGATTCGTTTTATGGCAGCGACCACACCATCGGCGTGGCCGGCCGAACCAGCGTCAATGACCACCACGCCGTCGACTCCGATTTGAACACCGATGTTACCGCCTGCTCCGGCAATCATGTAGAAGTTCGGCCGGATTTGAAGCACCTCGAGATCGGCATCCTCCCGCGCCGAAGCACGTGATGCAATCATGAAGACAGCCGACACCCCCAATGCCAGCAAAACGAGAGGCTTCATCCGCGCACGCACTGCGCTGATTTTGACCCGACCCATTGCCACTCGTCGGAGCAGCATCAGCAGTCCATTCCTTGCCAAGGAGGAGTGGACGCCGCCAAGCCGCGGACGGGGTGGTCGCTCACACATTTCTCGCACTCACTTCACTGCTTTCAGACCCTGACTGACCTCGATGGAGGTTCCCCAAGGATCCGTCAGCTGGACAACCGAGAGATTCGCCGCGGAAGCGGTGGCTATCTGCCCGTCGAGCTTCCCTCCGGCTTCCTGATACTTCTTCGCGAACGCCTGGAGGTCCTGGACTTCAAAACCGAGAAGACCCAGAGAATGGCCTCGGGTGGGTGCAATGGGATCCTTCGTAACGTGCAGCACGATGCGAGCACCCGGTATGTCGGCGACCGTATCCGAACCGCTCTGGCTGATCTTTGCGCCGAACCACTTGGAGTACCACGCGGCTACTTCGGCCGCATTGGCAACATTCATCACAAGGCCGTCGGAAGCGATCGGCGTCGTCAATGTCTTGTCTTCCGTGATGCGCACTTGGACGTCATCCGGTCCGAGTAGTGTTGTGGCCTGGTATTGGCTCATCGGCACGACTCCCGCTTCCTTCCACATGGCGAGCGAGGCCTTCAGATCCTTGACCTTGAAACTGATGAACTCTACTGTCGTTCCGTGATTGCCGCCTAGCGACGGAGCGGGGTTTGCTCCTCGGGGTGCGCTCACGAAAAGAAGAACGCCGGGAAATTTCATCAACTTGATCGTCGCTAGCGCCGCGGGTTCCCCGCCGAGAGTAGTCCAGAATTTATTCGCCGCATCCACGTCCTTCGCACGGAAAATATGGTGGCCTGCGGTTACGCCCTCTGCGTTCGGAGTCGGAAGTTGCGCCTCGAGCGGCGCCACCAGAAGGAGAACGAGCACGACGAGGAATATGGGTTTCATAGCCCGCGGATCATATATCAGGGCATTGGCAAAACTGAACTGCATTCATCCTGCGCGTACGGCTTGAATACCACCGCTGTTTGACCCAACGCTGCGTAACGGTTAAAATGACCGCCGTCATGATCGAGCGGACCTCAAACATCCCACCTCCCGGACCGAACGCCACCGGTCTCAGCACTCCGTTCGATTTCCTCGACCGATTGGCGTTCTAGCGCCGATCCGGGCAGAGTCCAAAACCACAGCCCAGAAAAAGCGCCGGACCGCCTTCCCGACAAGGGCCCACGTGTCGCTACAGGTGTGTTTTCACAACGAAATCAGTCGAGGAGACAGTTATGCGTACATTGAAGGAAATGATCGTCAACAACCAGAAGGTCCGGTTCAATTTCTATCGCGACCGGCAGCTCTGGTACGAAACCGAGTGCGGATTCCGCTTTCCTGTTCCCATCGAGGATGCCGGAACAGCGACCTTTCTCGTGGAAGACCGCGCAATCCTGTTCATGCGATACATCCGGAAACAAATGGCAGCACTCGAGAGTGCCCGGCGCGCACAGTCACCCGACGAGACGGCGTAAATGCGAGGGCCGCGGTTTGAGCCGATCAGCGCTTGAACCGCGGCGTGCAATCCGCAATATCACTCGTATATCCAATATATTGAACCGGTCATCGCGACGTGGTAGGCTAGCGCCCATCAAATCCCAAGTAAGCGCTGCGACTTATAAGGATCGCCAGGAGAGGACCATGGTGCGAATGCCACGATCACTGTTTGTGATATTCGGTCTGTTTTCGGTTTGTGCTGATCTTCATGCCCAAGGGCTCGGCACGATTTCCGGGATTGTCAAGGATGCGTCTGGAGCCGTCTTGCCGGGTGTCGGAGTTGAAGTCTCCAGCCCGGCCCTGATCGAAAAATCACGGATGACGACTACCAACGAATCCGGACAGTATTCGATCGTGAGCCTGCCTCCTGGAACGTATACCGCGTCCTTCAGTCTGCCCGGATTCAGCATGGTGCGGCGCGAAGGCATCGAGATGCTTGCCAACTTTACCGCGCAGGTCAACGTTGAAATGAAGGTGGGCGGTCTCGCGGAAACCGTCGATGTCACGGCGGAATCACCGCTCGTCGATGTCCAGAGCGCGACCGTTGCCCGCGCGGTGACGAAGGACATCATCAAAGAAATCCCCACCGGTGGCACGATGTATCAACTGGCTGCCATGATGGTCGGCGTCACCATAGGTGGCGGCGCAGCGGTCGTGGACGTGGGGGGCGCCTCCGGATCTCCCGTTCAGTCGCAGCTGAGTGCTCACGGCGGCGCTGCCGGCGACGAAGTCCAGATGATCGACGGGCTGAAGGTCGGCAACATGATGAGCAACAGCGGCAGGACCAATCAAACATTGTCTCCGCTTTTATTCGACCAGATCGATGTCCAGATTTCAGGACACGCGGGCGATGCGCCCTCGATCGGCGTTCAAAGCAATCTGATTCCCCGTACGGGCGGCAACAGCTTTCACGGAACCGTGCTCGTCAATGGTTCTTCCAACGGCCTGCAAAGCAACAATCTCACAAGCCGCCTTCAAGGACTCGGCCTGACGGATACAACGCGCCTGAAAAATGTCTATGACGTGAACGGCGGGTTCGGCGGCCCGGTCATGAAAGACCGTCTGTGGTTCTTCTCAACGGGCCGCTATCAAACGAATACCAGCTACATCGCCGGCCTGTACTTCCCTTCCAATCCCGCGTCGTGGGTTCGGACCGACGACAAGAGCCGCCAGGCCTTCGATGATCAATTCCTCTGGGACTTCACCACGCGGCTTACGGCGGCAATCACGCCGAAAATGCGCCTCAACGGATTCATTCAGGTTCAGCACAAATGGTGGCCGCACTGGACCATCACTGCCGCGACTTCTCCCGAGTCGGTGGGGCGGGTAGACTGGCCGGGCCGCCTGTATCAAGCGTCGTGGACCTGGACCGCAACCAACCGTTTGCTCTTTGAAGCCGGCACAAACTGGGGAGACAGCAGCGACAAGATCCTCCCGCGACCCGATGAACTTAACGGCCTCGGCGCGCCTGTTCGAATCGTGGAGCAGGGTGGAACGACTTCAACTGGAGCCGTCATTGCGCCGATCACCTATGGACCGTTCGGCGCCAGCCTCTACGAGCGGCCAATGCATCAGCAGGGTTCGCGCGCTTCCGCCAGTTACGTCACCGGCGGACACGACATTAAAATCGGAATGGATTTGCAGCGCGGCTTCCGCACTCGCATCTCGACGAATTTTTCGAATGATATTCAGTACCGGACACAGAATTTCGTACTGAACCAGGTAACGATTTACGCGCCTGCAGGCACCTATCGTTCGAATCTGGATTACAACCTCGGCATGTACGTTCAGGATCGCTGGCGTCTCGGACGCCTGGCGATAACTCCCGGAGTGCGCTTCGAGTTTCAAAAGGAATCCAACGACGCCTACGCAGCCGGCCCGACCTTCTACGCGCCCGCCCGAAACCTGTCGTTTCCGGGTTCGGACGTCGTGCACTGGAAGGAAATCAATCCCCGATTCGGCGCTTCCTATGATCTCTTCGGCAACGGCAGAACGGCCCTGAAGGCCAGCGCCTCGCGCGGCGTTGCGCAGGAGGGACTCAACACCGCCGACGCTATTCATCCGGCGGTGGCGATCTCTACCAGCGTCGCGCGGACGGTTAACGAGATGACGTATCCGGCCGGCGATCCGCGACGCCTGAACAACTTTCCGGATTGCGATCTGTTCAATCCGGCAGCGAATGGTGAATGCGGCCCATGGCTGACGACCGGTTTCGGCGGCACCGTGCCGATCACGCAGCAGGATCCGAGAACACTGTCCGGCTGGGGCGTTCGTCCATGGAACTGGGAGTTTTCGACAGGCATGCAGCACCAGATCACATCGCGCATCACGGCGGGCCTGACGTACTACAGGCGCATCAATGGTGGATTCCTCGTCACAGACAATACCGCGAATACGGCTGCGGACTTCACACGATTCAACGTGACGGTGCCCACCGACAATCGTCTGTCCACCACTGCCCAGAAACTCACGGTTTTCGACATCAATCCGACGCTGGTCACGGGCCAGCCGTTCAGTGCGACGACCAATGTCACGAAGCCGGCTTCGGACTACGGCCACCAGTATCGCCACTGGAATGGCTTCGACATCACGACCAACGTGCGGTTGCAGCGCGTGACGGCCCAGGGCGGAGTTACGCTGGGCAAAACGATGTCCGACAATTGCGAAATCGCAAAAGCATTGCCCGAAGTCCTCGCCAACACGCCGCTGGAGTTTTGCCATAACGAAACGGGCTGGCAGCCTCAATACAAAATGATCGTTGCGTACGATCTGCCCTGGCAAAATTTGCGCATGAGCACCGACTTTCAGAGCCTGCCCGGACCTGCATTGCAGGCCGGTGTGATCTATGCCAGCACCGATGTGGTTTCAGCGCTCGGCCGCGGATTGAGTGGCGGCGGCAACAAGACCGTCAACGTGTTCAATCCGACCACGGCCTTCGGCGACCGCCTGAACCAACTCGATCTGCGCTTCAGCAGGATCTTCAAATTCCGCGAAGGAAACACGCTGGACACCAACTTCGATATCTACAACGCCTTCAATTCCGATGCCGTGCTTGCCGAAACCACGACGTATTCCGGTGCCAACGGCGGAGCGTGGCGGAAACCGACGAGCGTTGTGCAGGGACGCATTTTCAAATTCGGGATGCGCTGGGATTTCTAATTATCCGCCGGCCCGAGACTGATGTTCTCGTCACCCGGCTGGTATGGCAGATACGTCATGATGAGCTGAAACATTTCGTCGGTGACACGCATGCTGCCGTTGGTGCCGATCACTTGCCTCGGCGGAACGAAAGGATTGTTGGGATTTTCGGAAGTGTTGTCGTACACACCGATGGCGGCGATGGTGGAACCCTTCGGAATTTTCACCATCTTCGGAAATGTGTAAAAGTACTGCCATCGAAAATCCCACGCAGGAATTTTGATCAACGGAATCGTCTTTCCGTCGGGAGTTGCCGCAAACGCCTCGAACGATTTTCCGAGCAGATGCATGTGAGGATTGATCGTCAGGAGAGAAATGTCTTGATCGAGGACTGTCTTCGTCGTGAATGTCTTCACGACGTTCGGCGGAATGATCAACGGCGGAACGATCTCGGAAATGCCCAGCGTGCCGAGCTGCATTTCCATCGTCGGACGAGCAGGCGGCTTGTCCGTGAAGAACACGTTGAAGTAGGAGTGATCCTCGGTATCGACTGGCGAAGGACCATAGTGGATGTCCCGCATCAGGAATGCGCCTTTCCGGTTCAGCTTCCATCCTCCAATCCCATCGGGATAGCCTGCCGGCGAAACACCGCCTGGTAGATAGTTCGCGACGGAGCGCGTCAGTTCGGGATAACTTCCGTCGTCGTTCAAAAGGTGGATCGCGTCATAGCTTTCTTCCAGCGTCTTCATAGATTCCCGATTGACGACATACGGACCGACGAATGGATCTGCTTTTTTCTCATCGTACTGAACGATGTGTCCGTTCATGTGGTGGATGAGTTTCTTTTTATCGGGAACGAACTCGATTGCACGGACGTAACGGTCCGCGGGAATCTCGTAAGGAAGTTTGACCACCATGAACCGATCCGTGTTGTCTCCGGGAATTTGAACAGGCTCACGCATCTTCACCACAAGATCCGGCTTACCGAAATTTGATCCTTCGGGAAACTGCGGCGGAGGGGGAGTCTTCGCAGAGTCGCCGGCCGGTGCGCCGGTCGCAACCCAATTCTGGATGAGCTGAATTTGTTCCTGTTTCAAAGGCCGCTCGTGAAGGAAATGCGAGTACGTCGGGTCCGCGGGCCACGGCGGCATGTACCGTGACTGCGTGACCGCCGCGATCGTCTTGGCTTTCTTTTTCACATCTTCATAAGTGAGGAGCGGAAAAGGACCGGCCTCGCCGGGCCGATGGCATACGGCGCAATTCTTGAAGACGATGGGCGCGATATCTTCGCTGAAGGTCGGATTCTCTTTCGTGTGATGAGTCCGCGTGCAGCCTGGGCTGAAACAAATCCCGATAAGAGACAGGAGCGGGAGGATGGCCCGATTGATGAACGCTTTCATCCGGCCAGAATTGTACACAAAAAACTGTGACGGCGGTCGAACGAGGCATTCCGCCCCGAGAGGAATAACATACTTGACGCATCTGAACTGTTTTCGGGGAGGCACAATCGGGCCAAGGCGGCGATTGCGCATGACCCTAGATGCGTCAAGTGAATTGGCGCCATTGCAAAAAAAGGCATGGCCCTCGCTCGAAATCGAGCGAGGGCCATGCCTTTTCTTGGTACGTCCGCTTTAGAAGTCGATACGGGCGTTAAGTGTCACCAGGCGTTGAACGTTTCCGACCACTGAGGTAATGCGGCCGAAAATCGCGCCGTTGATGTTCGTGTTCGGAGTCCCCCACTGGGGTTTGTTGAGGACGTTAACCACGTCAGCCCGAAGTGTAAAGGTCTTGCCTTCCGAGATTCGAACCGACTTGGTAAGAGCCGCATTGAAGCTGAGCATTCCAGGTCCTCGGATAGTGGGCGCGTTGCTTGACAACGTTCCGACAGAGCCCGGATTGGGGTTTTGCATGATGACCCTGCCGGATCCATCCACGAGCACCTGGTTTGTGAAAACACCCGCCAGAGTCGTCGCGTCAGCGCCAAAGGCCGGGGCTGGAGCCTTCTGGGTCGTCACGTTGTTGAAGAACGAGACGTAGTTGGGACCCTTGAACAAGTCGCCCTTCGGCATCGGCCCGACCTGATCCGGCGTGTTTGTCGCATTGTAGTAGAGCGAGTTCACCGACGTAGCGGCAGTGGTGCCGCCAACGGTGAACGACAGAGGCGCCCCGGACTGCCACGATGTGATCGAGGACAACTGCCAACCACCGATTACCCGCTGAGCCCAACCAGGCGCGTTCGCGAAGAACTCGTGGTTGGCGCCGAACGGTAGCTCATACGTCCAGTTTCCGGCAATGACGTGTGTGCGGTCTACGCCCAGTACGGTCTTGCTGGTCGCCAGGTTGCGTGGATCACGAACGACGTCGTTACCCAGCGCCTTCGAGAAGGTATAGCTGAACTGGCCGCTGACACCGTGGGACGTGCGCTTCGTGACGTGCGCCTGAACCGAGTGATACGTCGAGAAGCCCCATTGATCGACCAGATTCACCGTTCCATATTGAGGGCTGACCACGATGAAGTTCTGGGGAAGGCCGGCGTTGAGCAGCAGGCCGCCTGGCTTGGCGTTGTTCGGCGCAGGGGCCAATGTCTGGTTGGTGTTGACGAAATTCGCGAAGCCGCCGACGTTGCCGTTCGCGAAGTAGCTGTTCGTTGTTGTGGATCTGCGGAGAGCCTGCGCCGCGGTCAATCCGTTCACGCCGACGGTGCCGACGCTACCTCCAAAGTTTGCGCCCTTGAAGAGCGCGTCCATCAACGGAACGTTGTCCGCGCCCGAGCGCACCGCATTGAAAGCGGTCAGAAGTCCGTTCTCCTGGACGTTAACGTCGTTGATGTTATGGTTTTGCTGCAAGTTGAGGGCGTGGTTTCCGACCCAACCGATGTCGAACGTCAACGTATTCGTCAATTCCCGCTGGATCGAAAAGTTGAAGCTCTGAATGTACGGAGTCTTCCAGTTGTCGGCGTAACCAGAAATCGTTCCTGTCCGGCTGCCATTGCCGTTGAAGGGCAACGGTTGGAACGGAACCGAGCCGCTGGTGGTCAGCGGAAACAAACTCTTCTGGTTGGCTACGGCTTTTGCGAGGTCCAGATATCCGAGGCTGCCGAATGTTGTCTGCGTGACGTTCAAAGAGTTGCCGGGAAAGCTTCCGAGAGCCGAATTGTAGGCCAGAAAATCCGGCGCACCGGAGTAGTTGATACCGTAACCACCGCGCAAAACTGTGTTGCGAAGTTTCGGCACGGACCAGCTGAAACCCAGCGATGGAGCCAAATTGTTCCAGTCGTTCGGATGGACGAGCTTGTTCGCTTGCGGCGAATCTTTACCGACGAACTCCGTCGACGTCAACGAGGGATTCGCGCTGCCGCAATCGCCGGCGCCGGGCTGCCACGTTACTGCGAAGCTGCTGCCGGAACATCCAAAGAGCGCTGCCGCTCCCGAGCCGAACTTCGAAGTATACCGGCCGGCCAGACCGAAAGAGTCATACGGCACACCATACTTGTCGTAACGCAGGCCGAAAATCAATGTCAGGTTCTTCGTTGCCTTCCAGTTGTCCTTGAAAAACAGATCCCAATCGTTTTCGTGTTGGGTGCGGTAGAAGAAGATCGTCTTCGTATAGTCCGTCCAGCCCTGCGCTGTCGGACTGTTGATATAGAACTGTTCCTGCAGCTGCTGAATCGAGCCCGAGAGCACCGCCAGGATATTATTCGCGGTCGTCACATCATTCGTATTCAATCCCGCGGCATACGCCTGCGTTGTTGCGATGGAACTCGGAAAACCTGTATTGATTCCCAGCAACGCCAGGGGACGCGTGGTCTGTGTTCCGCCGGTATTCCCGGCCGCCGAACTCGCGAAATCGATTTCACCGCCAACGGAGAGCGAATGCGCCCCCTTTGTGAAGCTCATCGTATCCGACCATTGCGTGAACGGACTGTAGGTTGTCCGCGGTGATGCGACGCCGAAGTTATTGATGTAAGCCAGGCCGGATCCCGTGGGATTTGAAGGGTACAGAAAACTTCCATCGACCTGCGGATAGGCGTTGTACAGCGCCTGAGCGGCGGCTGTGCGTGTGCTCTCGCTCGCGCCGAATAAGCAGCAGCCCTTGTCGAGCGGAGACGTGCCAAGCCATGTGTCCTGTTTTCTGCCCCACCGGAATTCGTTCAACACTGTTGGAGAAATTGTCGCCGTGTACTGGACGGTGTAGAAGTATGGCGTCCGGTAAACATCGCCGAATCCGCCCGCCGGAAGATCCGCGAGACCGGTCTGTCCGGTGACTCCCCAGTTCTTTTCGCGGGTCATCGTAAAGGTGACCTTGTTCTTGTTGTTCACTGCGTAGTCGACCCGGGCGGTCAGATGGTTGCGGTTCGTGTTGGGGCTTTGTCCCGTGGCGCCGTCCGAGCCGTTTTGCGGTTGGAGCCATTGGTAACAGCCGGTGTTCAAACCGTCCGAAGCCGCAAGGCCGGCCGTAGTCGTGCACTGATAATTGTTCGGCGATGGCATGTTCGGCAGGTAATACTTCGCGATGAACGTCGGATCGATTCCCGTTCGGTTCGGGTCCTTCACATCACTGAACAAGTTGAACGAACGTATGGCAGAAGGGTTCAACGGGTTCCCGTTCGTATCCACCGAAGGCTGGGTTGAATTCACCGCACCGTTACGGTGACTCGTGTCGTACCGGAAAATTCCCTGCTTCGCCAGGTCCGTCAAAACCACCGTGTTTTGCGTGATTTTGCCCATATAACGCTGATCATCGGTGAGGACAAAGAAGAACATCTTGTTCTTGATGATCGGACCACCGAGGCGGCCCCCGTACTGATTGCGGTTGGCGTAGTTCTTGGCAGCGCCCTGCAGATTATTGAAGTAGGTCTGGGAGTTCAGGAACGAATTGTTGTTCGAGTAGAACCCCGCTCCATGAAACTCATTCGTGCCGGCGCGTGTGCGCATCTGGACCTGAGCGGCGCCGCGGCCGAGTGAAGGATCGATGTTATTCGAACTGACGCGAACCTCTTCGACCATATCGGGGCTGGTGAAAATTGCCGAGTACGCGCCGTTCGACGAGTTGTATCGGCCGTCGTTGGTCACCAGTCCGTCGCGTGTCGTGTTGACGGATCCGACCGCAGTTCCACCGAAATTCGGTACCTGTGCGCCAAAAGCATTTGTCGTGTAGACGACGCCGGAGGTTGACGCCAGTACGTCCAGCACGTTGCGCGTTGCCAGCGGAATGGACGACAGTTCTTTGTCTGGAAGCACGTTGCCGACGGAAGCCGACGTCGTCGCCAAAATCGTATCTGCCGCAACGCTGACTTCCACGCTCTGCGCTGCCGCCGCTACCTGCAACGTAAAATTCAGCCGGACCTGCTGGCCCTGGCCGAGCACGACATTGTTATACGTGTTCGTCTGAAAACCGGAGAGAGCCGACGACAGCGTGTACGTACCTGGCTGAAGACTCGGAAACACAAAGCTTCCGGTTTCGTTCGTCACCCTGGTGTCGGTGATCCCGGTGTTGACGTTCTTCGCCGTCACCTCGACGCCGGGGATCAATGCGCCGCTGGAATCTGAAACGGTGCCGGCAATTCCTGCGTTCACCTGTGAGAACGCGCGGTTCGGCACAACAAAACAAAGCAGCAATACCGCTGCTATCAACCACCTTCTCATTGTTTTCCTCCACAAATCCTTTTTTGGGCCACCGCCGCGGAACTCTATCACTTGTGTCCGATAGCAACAAGATCGTTAATATATGGTTCGTATCTCTAATTAGGGTCTCGGTAAAACGATGTAAAACAAGAGAATGTTCCCGTCTGCGCACTTCGATCCGCCATCTCGATTGGCGAATGGTTTTCAGAACGGCCGACACGCCGCGATGTGCGCGAATATTTTTGCGATGTGTCCGGATCTTTAGAAAAACTAAAGCTTTTTCGGCCTCCGCGCGTTCAGTTAGAATGACCGGGGCTTTATGAAATCAAACAAATCCAAAGCACGACAGACAAGGGTTTATCGCAGTCCTTTGCGCAAGGAACGGGCCGGCGAAACGCGGACCCGCATCCTCGATGGCCTTGTTGCGGTCATGGCAAGAAACGGCATCGCTGAAATTTCGATCCCGTTGATCGCCCGCGAAGCCGGTGTATCGATCCCATCCGTCTACCGTTATTTCCCCACGAAGAAAGATCTTGTGACGGCGCTTGACGAGTACGCGCACGAGAAAGGCTCGTTCCGGCTTGATGAGTTCGGTCGCCTCGACACACCCGACGATCTGGCGAAGATCGTTCCTCTGACATTCAAGCGCCGTGAGGCAATCGAATCCACGCTGTCTGCCGCCATGAATTCCCGGCTTGGTTACACCATACGCCAACAGGAATTTGCCGAACGTGCCAAGCACTTCAGCGAAGCTTTGCGGCCTGTTGCCAAAAACCTGAAGGGTCAGGAGCGGCAATGGCTGACCGACGTTGTCTTCATCCTCAGTTCATATGCATCCGTACGGGCATTTCGCGATTACCTCGGTCTCAACCCGGAGGAAGCCGGAAAGCGAGTTGCCTGGGCCATTCGTCTCCTCGCTCGCGGCGCCAGCTCCAGTAATGGAAAGTCGCGGGCATGAGTTTCGGGATCTACGAAACGTTCCCCGCCGACGGATATTGGGAACGCGACAACTCGCATTTCCCACTGCCGATGTCCCGCCACCTCTGGGAGCTCTTCCTTCCCGTGTACGACACCGGAACGCGCTGCGGCCTTGCCCGCTACGGTTCACTGATCGATAACTTCGATTTCGCGAGAGTCCGGGGGCGGCTCTACCTTAGAACCTGTTATGTAGAGGACCCGGCCGAAATCCAGCAGAGAGCGGCGGCCGCGCAGGAGGCACTGGAGCACAAACTCTGGAGGCGGGACCGAACGCAATGGATCAGCATTCACGAGGATCTGCGACAGAGGCTTCTCGAGTTTTCCCGCGTGGAACCACCGTCGATCGACTCCGGCGATCTGCTTCCGCATGTTTCTGCGCTCCGCCGAATCTTCAACGAAGGAACCTTTCAGCATTTTCTGCAGCAGCCCTCCAGCATGTACCCCGTCGGGGACTGGGTGCGGCACGTTTGCGGCTGGAGCGGTGCGACGCCAGCAGAAACCGTGCTGCTGCTGAAGGGATCGCATACCGGATCCGACGGTTTTGTGGCAAGCGGTTTCGATCTGGACGAGTACAATGATCAGATCATCACGGGATTCGACATCATCGACCTCACCCTGCGTGAACTGCCGCAGTTGAATCTCAAGAATCTGGCATCGATCGCAACTGCATCCGGAACGCTCAAGTCCGTCCAGCCCGCGGATACCGAGGCCATGATGCGCAGCCGCATATCTTCCGAGCGGCAGCAGGAATTCGATGAAAGCCTGACCGAGGCCAGGGCCGCTTACGGTCTTCACGACGAAGACGTGCGTACGACCTATTTGTGGCCACTCGGACTCCTCCGCCGCGCGATGCTTTCGGCGGCCGCCGAATTGACCAAGGCAGGACGGCTCGATCACCCAGATCACATTTTCCAGACGACGCTGGACGAGTTCGACCGCCTGATCTCCGGTGATGTCTCCCCCGACGCCGGCGAGCTTTCGCGACGCGCCGCGGAATTCGCATCTTGGAAAGACCTCGACGCGCCGGCTACAGTCGGCGAGAAGGAATCCATCTCTTTCGACAACCTTCCCGCTGCTTGCGCGCGAGTCAACAAGGCAATCACATTTTATCTCGGCGAGATGGAACGGCATCCCGTTCGTGATGGCCTCGAGCCTCCCTGGTCGCTCATGGTCGCCGGCCTGCCCGCGAGTCCGGGACAATATGAAGGATGGGCTCGCGTCGTACGAGACCCCGCGGATTTCCGAAAATTGGGCAAAGGCGATGTCCTGATCGCTCCCACCACCTCGCCGGCATATAACGTCATCCTGCCGATGATCGGTGCCGTCGTTACCGATCGGGGCGGTGCCCTGTGCCATTGCGCGATCATCGCGCGAGAGTTCGGAATTCCCGCAGTGGTCGGAACGGATCAGGCAACATCCCGCATCCCCGATGGGGCGCGCATTCTCGTCGACGGCGATCGCGGTTTCGTGGTCGTCCGGTCCTAATAGTTTTTCAGTCCATCTATTACTCCCAGACACAACAGTCTTTGACACTGCTCCTTCAATGTGATACCCCTCTCACGCTTGATCCAAAACGCATTGGGGTAAATTCCTTTCTCCGGTTTCGACATTTGTTGACGTAAGGGGGATCCGTGCGACGACTTTTAAAGGTTGCGGCATTCGTGTTTTTTGTAATTTCAGTTACCGACTCTTTTGGTCAGACGACAAACGGAACACTTGGCGGTACGGTATCCGATGAGTCCGGCGCCTTGATTCCCGGCGTGACGATTACCGCAACGAATACGGGCACGGGCATCGTGACGACGGTACTGACGAACGAGTCGGGAGCCTATCAGTTCGCAAGTCTTCAAACCGGCACGTACAAGCTGACTGCCGAACTGCCCGGGTTTCAAACATCAATCGTGAATAACTTCAGCCTCGGGTTGAGCCAGCAGGCCCGTCTGAACTTCACGCTGAAGGTCGGCGCGGTCTCGCAGACGGTCGAAGTGAGTGTTCCGTCCGACACGCAGATCGCTACGACTTCTTCATCAGTAGGAACTGTTATCTCTGAGACCAAGCTGCAGGATCTGCCCCTGGGCAGCCGCAATGTTCAGAACCTGCTTTCCCTTACCGCCGGCACGGGCCCGCAGGGTCTCGACGCGACGAACGTAAACGGAAACGGCGAAATCGACGGCAACTTCGCCGGAGGCCGCACCAGCGCTGTGAACGTCACGCGCGACGGAGTCGTGGTTTCCGACGGCCGCTATACTCATGGTGAATTCTCGCAGACCTACACCAGCCCGGATCTCGTCGAGGAAGTCAAGGTGGTCACCGCGACAGTGGATGCGGAAAATGGGCGCGGCTCCGGACAGGTACAGATGGTCACGCGTTCCGGCACCAACCAGTATCGTGGAGCGGCCTTCTGGACGAATCGGAACTCGGCACTCGACGCGGCAAACTGGTTCAACAACCTGAACGGTGTCAAACCCGATTTTGAAAACCGCAACCAGTTCGGATTCCGGATCGGCGGACCGATCAAGAAAAACAAAACATTTTTCTTCTTTCTGCTCGACGAACAACGCGACGTCATTCGACAGACCGCCGTCGGAACTGTTCTGACGCCTCTCGCACGCCAGGGCATCTTCCGCTACTTCCCCGGAGTGGATAACAACAATGCCCAGGCGAACGTTCCCACCGTCGATCGAAATGGAAATCCCGTGAAACCGGCCACCGCGACCGGAGACCTGCAGCAGTTCAGCATTTTCAACCTCGACCCGCTGCGGCCCGGATTCGATCCTACGGGATTCGTTCAGAACACCCTGCTCGCCAATATGCCGCTTCCGAACGACTACACCGTCGGCGACGGATTGAATACGGCAGGTATTCGCTTTACGCGGCGTATCTATGGACAGGATGTCGCCGACGGAAATTCCAACGACAACAACAACCGCGACCAGTTCAACCTGCGCATCGATCACAATTTCAACACCAAGCACAAGCTGAGCGGTATCTATACCTACGAACGTTCGATCGATCACAGCTCGCAGGCCGGACTGCGGTCTTATCCCAACGGCTTCGACGGCATGCACGCGAAATGGCCGCGCCAGTACACGATATCGTTCGTGTCGACGCTTTCTTCGACCATGGTGAACGAAGCTCGTGGCGGGTTGCGCCGCGCGGCGATTGCCAGCCAGGCGCCTTTCTATTCCGGGCGCAACCTGGACGGCACAGGATCACCCACGGGCAGCGGAGCCGAAGCATTCAAGCTCCTTCCCCAGAACAATGGCATTCCCTTCCAGCCGGTCACCCTGTTCATCGGAACAAACGGTTTCATGAACTGGAACGCGGGATTCGGATCTACCCGAAGCTCACGCAGTCCCTTGTGGCAGTTTGCGGATACCTTCAGCTGGACCGTCGGCAAACATGCTTTCAAGGTGGGCGTTGAGCATCGGCGCGACGAGACCAACGGATGGAACGACAACAACATGACTCCGCAGGCGTTGTTCGGAGCCGGCAACTTCGCCGTGACCGGAGTATCGGGCGCGTCGCCCGGTTTGAGCGGCGTCAATCTCACCAACGCGCAAAACATGCTTCTCGATTTCTCTGGATCGATCGGCAGCATTCGTGAAGGATTCGATCTGAAGAACCCGACCGACACCGTATTCCAAGGCTACAAGGACGGCTACGTCATGCACGATCGCGACTGGCACTCCAACGAGCTCAGCGTGTTCTTCAAAGACGGCTGGAAAGTCACACCTGCGCTGACTCTGAATCTCGGTGTCCACTGGGAGTACTTCGGCGTTCCGTATGAGGGCAGAGGCCGCGCGGGCATGCCGATCGGAGGCAACGAAGTCGGCGCCTGTGGAATCTCGTGCGGAAGCCTGACCCTGGATCAGTTTGTGGGAAGGAATTCGCCGCATCCGGACGTCCAGCTTTACAAGGACGACTGGAATAATTTCGCCCCTTCGGTCGGATTCAGCTATTCGCTGCCGTGGCTCGGAAAAGACAAGACCGTTCTCCGCGTCGGATACGGTTGGGCGTATACAGGCGGCGCCTTGAAATCGGCAAACGGAATTCTCGATTCCATCGCTGGCGCTGCGCCCGGTGCGGTCGAACTCAACGGCGGCAACGGAATCACAAACAACCCGACCGTATACACGAACATGGCAAACATCTCGTTGCCTATACCGCAGCAGTTCGCGCCGCTAAGCGCTGTTCCTCTAAATGGGCAGCGGTCGGATACACTCAGCGTTTACTCCACAAACCGCCTCACTCCCTACGTTCAGAATTTCAACTTCGAAGTGCAGCGAGAGATCGCCAACAACTTCAGCCTGTCCGTTGCGTACGTCGGAAGCAAGGCAACCAAGCTTATCGGCGCGATCAACAAGAACGTTGTGAACATCAATGCGCAGGGCGCAAACCAGACCTTCCTCGATGCGTTCAACATGACTCGCGCCGGCGGCAATGCGCCGCTCTTCGATTCCCTCCTCAGAGGCATCAATATCGGCGGGGGTGCCACCGCTGTGAACAGCACGACAGAGACCGGTTCCATGGCTCTGCGACAGAACTCCTCGACTCGAGCCATGCTTGCGAATGGCAACGTGGGTGCGCTGGCGAACTTCTTCGAGACCAGCACCGTCACTGGCCAGGGCGGCGGCCTTTACACCACCAACGGATTTCCGCAGAACTTCTTCGTACTAAACCCGCAATTCGCTTCCGTCGCGTACTACAACAACCCGACGGGCTCCACCTATCATTCACTCCAGGTCACAGCGACCAAGCGTCTGTCTCACGGGTTCACCAGCCAGTGGGCCTACACCTACAGTCGCGCGATCGACGTTTCCGATGGTGACGGTCTGGTCACATCACGCGACCCGAACAATTTGAATCTCGATAAGGGACGGGCTGGCTTCGATCGGACCCATATCCTCGTGACCAATGGTACGTTCGAATTGCCGTTCGGACCGAACCGGGCTCTGTTGGGTAACAGCCCGCGCTGGATTCAACGATTGACGGAACGCTGGCAGCTCGGCGGTATTTTCAATTTCACAAGCGGAGGGCCGCTGACGATCATCGCACCGATTTCGAGTGTGTGGCAGTGCGGAACTTGCACCGCCGCAACCCCGTCCGCCGTCGGTACGTTTCCGACCAACACGGGCAAGGTGACTTACGTGTCGAACGGCGTCGTGTACTTCCCCGGCCTGACGCAGGTCGACGACCCGTCCAAAAACGCGGTCACAACTGCCAATGGCACGCAGAGCTCCTTCAGTAACAAAGCCATCGCGGATGCCAACGGCAACCTGATTCTCGTGCACCCGGCTCCCGGAGTTGCCGGCACTCTCGGCAGAAACACGATCGACGGACCACATATCGTTGAACTCGATATGAATCTGATCAAACGCATCCGCCTGACGGAGACAAAGGAATTCGAGCTTCGACTGGATGTCGTCAATGCGATGAACCATCCGAATTTCGGCAATCCGAATATCAATATCGACAGCGTCGGAAGCGGAACGACTGCCGGAAGCACCGGCAATAACGTTCCTTTCGGACGCATAACCTCAGCAAGCAGCGCTCGCAGGTTCACGATCAATGCCCGTGTGAATTTCTGAGCTCTGGACGCCGCGGAAATCCAAGTGCTGTCCGTTAAGCATGGGCATATGGACCGATTTGATCCAATGGCCGGCCATGGCAGTGACGGTTACCGCGGCGTGGATGGTGGCGTCGCAGCGAAAGTGGAAACGAAACTATGGCTTTTGGCTGTTTCTATTGAGCAACCTTCTGTGGATCATCTGGGGCGTTTATGCTCGCGCCCTAGCCTTGATCGTTCTGCAGTTGTTGCTGGCTGCCATGAATATCCGCGGAGCATATAAGACGAGCGGAGCACCGGCAAAATAGGGGCCACCTCGCACGATTCAAGTCGGGCCGAAAATATTTCGAGTACTCGTTCACAGCTGATTCAACAACATCAATTCTTCGGGATGTGAATCGAGGTACACCTGCTCGAGAAGGTACCGGACGGAATATTTGCGGGCGTAATGGCGAATAAGCGTCAGCGGCGCAATCAGCGGCAGAAGCCCGCGTCGATAGCTGTCGATCAGCTCTGTCAATTCGGCTCGGTCGGCACTGCCTAGTTGCTGGCTGAAATAACCTGCCAGATGGTGGAGAACGTTGGTGTGATTGCGCCGCGTCGGCGTGCGGCGCATTATTTCGCAGAACGAACCAAAGTATTCTTCCCCGGACGCAGCCAGTCTGCCGAGCATTCGAAGTCCGCTCTGGCTGTGGGCCATGAGCAAAAACTTGTGTCGGGCATGAAACTGCATCACCGCAGCGCGGTTGATGCCCTGCGTGGACAAGTCCAACCATCTCTTGTATGCGAACACGCATGATGCAAAGTTCTCTCGCAGCCGCGGATCGTGAAGCCGGCCTTCCTCCTCGACGGGCAACGTGCTGAGCCTCCGCGCCAGCGCTGCGGAAAACACACCGACACCTTTCCGGTGCAGCAGACCCTGGTTCCGGTAGACTCGCACTCGTTCAAGGCCGCAACTTGGCGAGCTCCGGTTGAATACGAAGCCGCAGAGATTGAGCGCGGCCAGCTGTTCGAGGCGCCGTTCCGGCCATGCCGTCATCGTGTCCGTATGATCGACGCCGGATTTTGAGGATACAAAACGAGTTTCACCGTGAACGTTGATGAGTCGCATGGTCTCGCGCGGCATACCGAGTCCGGCTTCGACCTCCGGACAAACCGGAACCCAGTCCACATATTTACCGAACACGTCGGCAAGAAATGCGTCTCGCTTGTGACCACCGTCGAACCGCACCGGCTCGCCAATAAGACATGCGGAAATTCCTACGCGGATGCGATCCGCAGCTTCAGCCGAAGTGTTCTTCAAGACGATCCCTCCGGTAACGAAATATCGAGTCAAGGTCGCGATCGATCAGAAGCTTCTGAACGAGCGGACCACCCGGCGCGGCGTATTGCACGGTATCGCGAACAAGAGTCCCTCCGTTGTGCGGCTCGAAACGATGCTCGTGAATCCAAAGCATGTAAGGACCGCGACGCTGGACATCCACAAATCGAAACGGCGGCTCCCACTCCAGGATTTCGCTGCGCCAGGAGAGCGGCACGCCGTGAAGCCGCAGCTTGTAGTCGATCAACGTGCCGCGATGGACGTCGACGACCGGGTTCAACAACTTGAACTTCAACCAGGGCGGCGTGATCTGCTCGAGGTTGTTTGCATTCGCGAAGAACGGGAAGACCTCTTCAGGCCGACGCGCTATCCACTGAGTTTTGTGCAGAATCGAAACCTTCCCTACGTTCTTACCGAGAGCAATTGCGATGTCATCGTCCTCGAATTGGAACCCGGATTTTACGAGCTTGGCCGGAACCACACGAATGCTGCTCAGCAGCAACTCGTCCGCCATCTCACCCAGCAACAGCCGCAAAGCAAAGCGTGGCACCCGCATCAGGGCGGGCCGTCTCAACGCCGAGGCAAGCGCCGCCGTAAATTCGGAATTGGTGACCGGCGTCGGCGAAACCGCGTTTACAGCACCAGACAGGGACTCCGTAACGATCACGTGGTCGATCGCCCGGCAGAGGTCCCGGAGCGTGATCCAACTCATAAACTGACGGCCGTCTCCGAGCATTCCGCCCATACCGAGGCGGAACGGAGTAAGCATCCTGGGCAGGGCTCCGCCGTCGGCGCTCAAGACAATGCCGAACCGCATCTCCGCGACACGGATTCCTCGTTTCGCGGCAGCGGAAGCTGCACCTTCCCACTCCCTGCACACCTCCGGCAGAAATCCCTTGCCGGCTTGGCTTTGCTCGTCCAGCACCTCACCCGGCCGGTTGCCGTAGTAACCGGCCGCCGAAGCGCTGACGAGCACTTTGGGCGGACGTTGGAGGGCAGCCAAGGCGTCGACCAGTAATTTCGTGCCGTCGACGCGGCTGTTTCGTATTCGCGCTTTGCGTGCCGCAGTCCATCGACCTGACGCGATGTTCTCGCCCGCAAGATGGACGACCGCATCTTTCGCCTCGAGCCGGTCGAGATGGATTGCGCCTGTATCCGGATTCCAGTCGGCAGGCCGAGACAACTGATCGACCTCGTGGCCAAGCGATACCAAGAAGTTCTTCAACTCGCGTCCGACCAGTCCTGTACCGCCGGTGATCATGATCTTCATTTTGTTCAGCCCCTTTCCAGCTACGGAATCGGCGTCTATTGCGTCCCGTTTTGCCCTGTATTAAGGTTCGCAAATGCGTCAGGAGGGGTCAATTACTTGTCCAGGACAGAGGATGGTCTCATGAAGCCCTCAAAAACCGGCGGCGCGACATATCCGATCCGCGCTGCGGCAAGGCTGACACGCCTGAGCGTCGATACGCTCCGCGCGTGGGAAAAGCGATACAAAGTCGTGAAACCTGCCCGGCGGAACGGAATACGTTTCTACAGTGATGCAGATATCGAGCGCATCTCTTTGCTGCGTCAGGCAAGGGAAAACGGTTATTCGATCGTTCAGGCGTCGCAGCTGTCAAACAAGCAACTGCTTGCTCTTGCTCCTGCGCGCGCTGCCGAAATGTCGATGTCGGCAGAACGCCCGATCGAGACTGTCCTCGATGCAATCGAGCGGTTTCAGTACGCTCGCGCCGACCGTGAGCTCGGCCGCATTGCTTCGCTGATGTCGCCGCGCGACCTGATTCACAACATCGCGTTGCCTCTCATGCGAATTGCGGGTGAACGTTGGCACGAGCAGCGCATCCGGATCGCACACGAACATCTCATGTCTCAATTGCTGAGCAATCTGCTGGGCGGAATCATGCGCATCTATGCACCGGTGAATCCGCCGGCCGTGCTCATGACTGCAACCCTGAGCGACGACCTTCATGAATTCGGCATCCTGGCCGCAGCAATCCTTGCCGCCGGTGCCGGCCTTGGCGTCATCCATCTCGGGCCGAATCTGCCGGCTAAAGAGATTGCTTACGCGGCAAAACGCTCCAGGGCCGGTGTCGTATTGCTTTCGATCACGAATGCGCAAGACAGGACGCTCCGGGAAGAACAGCTGAAAATTGTCAGAGCTGCCTTGCCGGCCCAGGGTGATTTGTGGGTCGGAGTCAATCCGCCGGACACAGTGCTCAACGTGCGAGGAATTCGTCAGCTCAAGGATTTCAGCGAGCTTGAAACAGAACTGCAGCGCATCGGCGGAAGGTTCTGAAATGGAACCTCAGCCGAGCCGGAACACCTCGTCGCGGACACGGCGACGCTCGCGGTCCATTTGTTCAGGCGTCGCTCCGAGGAGACCGAGTATGTTCTCGGTCATGGCCAATGCCACCTCTCCCTCCCCTGAAAACACCTCGTCGGCACCGGCTTCTCGCAGCGAGGAGTTCTCTCCGAGATAGTGCGTACGGGACAGAACGGGCGCGCCAGGGTTCATCTTGCGCGCCATGCGAATGATCTCGGCAGCCTGTTCCCCGGTAGGACCTGAAACAACCAGAGCCACCGAGTCGCGGACGCCCGCCGCCTCTAGCACGGATGGATGCGTCGCGTCGCCATAAATTGCACGATAGCCCGCGTCCCGGACACGGCGCGTCGATTCGAGATTCGTATCGATGATCACGGGCTCGATTCCATGTTCGTGAAGTAATCGTGCGACCGTCCGGCCGATGGGTCCATAGCCGACGATTACGGCCCGATATGCCGGATCACTTATCTGATCGCCGCCGGCTCCCTGCAATAGTCTCATCCCCCGGTTCAGCAATCCCCAAAGGCTCCGGGATCGCGTGAGGCAGGATTCCACCCATCCGGTCGAACGGTACAACAGTGGATTCAGAACGAGCGATACGATCGATGTTGCAACGAGAAGATTCGTCGCCCCCGAGGGTAGGATGTTCAACTGATCTCCAACGGTCGCGAGGATGAGCGAGAATTCGCCGATTTGCGCGAGAGCAAAGCCGACGGCAAAACCGGTTTTCGAACCGTAGCCCAGCAATGTCACGATGAGAAATGCTGCTGCCGGCTTTCCGACCACGACGATCGCCAGAGTCGTAATGAGCATGCCCGGCGAATTCAAGAGCGTTCCCGGATCGAGCAACATCCCGACAGAGACGAAGAAAAGAACCGCGAACGCGTCGCGCATCGGTAAGGCGTCGGATGCAGCTCGAAAACTGAACTCCGATTGTCCGACGATCATCCCGGCGAGGAAAGCACCCAACGCCATCGACACACCGAACGCCAGGGTGGAACCCACGGCAATGCCGAGCGCGATAACCAGCACCGACAGCGTGAACAGTTCGCGCGAATGCGTCGAGGCCACGCTGTTCAGAATCCTCGGAATCAGCCGCCCACCGATCGCGAAGGCGAACGCCACCAGCACCAGCAGCTTCAGAATCGTCAAGGCTCCGACTTCGATCAGGGATACCGGTTCACCGGGCTTCCCGGCGAAGATCGGCGGCAGCAGAACAAGAACGATCACGGTAAAGACGTCTTCAACGACGAGCCAGCCGATCGCAATCCGGCCGATTCGTGTCTGAAGGTCGTTGTTGTCGACGAGCACTCTCGTCAGCATGACGGTGCTTGCGACCGACAGCGCCAGCCCGAACACGACACTCGCACTCCAGGACCATCCGAATCCTCGTCCCGCAAGTGCGCCCAGCACCGTCGCCACAGCACTCTGACAAAGCGCGCCGGTGATCGCTATGTTTCGAACGGCGAGGAGATCCTTCAGGTGGAAATGCAGACCGACGCCGAACATGAGCAGGACTACTCCGATCTCGGCAAACTCGTTCGCCATCGAGCTGTCTGCTACAAAGCCCGGCGTGTGCGGGCCAACGATGACTCCTGCAAGCAGGTAACCGACGATTGGAGAAAGCCCGAGCCGTTGCGTGACGTAACCCAAAACCGCAGCCGCGACAAGACTGCCCGTCAACGTAAGAATGAGTGCGGATTCGTGCATAAGGGGGACCTGCCTTGATAGCGGCGGCCGGCAAACGACCGCCGACCGCCGCTACGGCACAGTCGCGCTTACGAAATGCGCGACCGGCCGGCGGTTTCTTTTTCGACCGCGGCCGGTGCGTTATCGGATCGCTGCCTCAACCGTCGTGCTCTCATTTCCAGATACACCAGAATACCGATCGAAACGGCAGTAAGGATAAGAACAAACACTTTTCCTGCGTCCATACGAACTCCTCCAAATATGTTTTGAAAATTGCGCTGCGTCTGAGATCAGGACGAGCGGGGAGGAGCGCGGTTCCGGATACACCGGGCATCCGCAATTCGCTGTGGATGCGGAGAATCGACCTCGAAAGCGCGGCGGCCTGCAGCTATTCCCGGTGACGGCGATACATCTCCAGCCAGCAAATGCGGAGACTTCTGCTTGGTCGCATGGGAGACCCAGGTCTCGCGACTACTCTGCGCCGCAGTCCAGGTGATGGACGGGGGCAGACTCGAACCGATGATGGGGATTGCATGGGAACCGGCGGACAACGCAACCGGCGCAACCGGCGCAAGATCGACCAGCAGAGCACACGGCAACACGATCGCCAGAAACGCTCCGACGAAAATCGAACGAACTGGCCTGCGATTACGGTTTGAAATTCCGGTCGACGAAAAAGAATGCACGGTTTATTTTCTCAGAAAAACGGCTGCACGTCCTCCACGAAGTACGACGGGCAGCCGTCTGAAATACAAATCTCACGATCGACACGCCAATGTAATAATGCGGTTTCAGAATCTCACAGCGAAATCGCGCCCTCGGCGTATACAACTGATGTGGAGGAAAAAATGAATCGTGAAGATTGCATCCTGTATAGCGGCGCCTCAACCGGAGCCGAGGCCGCCTTCGGTGAAGCTGCAGAGCGTCACGGTATCGAAGAAGTCAACTTCACGTTCGAGGGTCATAAGGACGTACGAACTCGAGGACTCCACGTCCTGACGCATGTTGAACTCAAACAGGGCGACGTGAGCCTGGCCTACGTCAGCCGCTTGATGAACCGTACGTTTTCGGACACTCCGCTCTTCAGAAAAATTCTTCAGAGTATCTGGCACCAGGTGAACAGCGCCCAGGAAATCTATGTGGTCGGCCACATCCTGAAAGATGGAACCGTGAAGGGCGGCACCGGGTGGGCTGCTGAATTCGCGAAGCTGTGCAATAAGGTGCTTTATGTTTTCGACCAGGAGCAAAGTGGATGGAGCCGATGGACCGGCGACACGTGGACACAGGAGTCCTCTCCGCGGATCACGCATCCCAACTTTGCCGGCACGGGAACCCGCGGGCTTCAGGACAACGGACAAAAGGCAATCCGCGATCTGTTTGACCGGTCGTTCCAGCAGTAAAGAAACTCCCCTCTGCAAATGGGGGAGTTTCTTTAGCCAGCTTCCTTCCAGGTGAGCGCTTTTCCGCCGCCTCCCAGAAGCGCCGTCCCCGGAAACACGCGCAGCCGCCAGGGCTTGAGTCGCAGTGCTGCGAACGCATCGCATGTGGGACTCTCCCAAGCAGGCACGATGCGGGGATTGTATCCGACGGGACCCGGGGCATTCAGAAACAGATTCCAGACCATCGTCCGTGTCTCATCATCCATACACCACGCGGCCCGGCATTCCGCGACACAGGTATCGTGCGTGGGAGCCCAGTAATTCAGTGATAGATACGGGCTGAACTCGAGGTGAGCGCGCTTGGTTGGAGTTGGGCTCGTGGCAATCCATCCGCGAAGCTGCGTGCCGTCCCATTGCCAGATGGGATGAAGGATCCGCGAGCGCGGACGTCTCCGCACATCGACACTGGCCGCGGTGGCCCACACGATCCGATGCGCAATCTCCACAAAGGCAGGTGCAACTTCACTGAGATCATTCATGCAGACTCTCCTTAGCCTTCGCGACATATGCTCGACGGCTAGTGGCGGTGCGTGGCGGCGGAAGATTACAGCTCTTTCGATCGATGGAAGTGTGCCTTGAGTATTCCCGAGACCGTGCCGGATTCCGTCATTGCGCCGGACATCACATCGGACACAGCCTGAGAAAACGGAGTCCACTTTATGACCAGCTTTTCGGTTGGATCTTCGTGACGAGCGGTCTCCGACAGTTGAGTAGCGAGAAACAGGTGACTGACATCTGTCGTAACGCCGTTGGAATTGTCGATTGAACCGAGCGGGAGCCACTCGCCCGCAACAACACCGCCTTCCTCGCGGAGCTCACGCTTGGCAGCCTCGAGAGTAGTCTCACCTGGTTCGGATCCGCCCGTCGGGATTTCCCAGGAGAACTTTCCGTGCGTGTACCGCCATTGGCCGACGACTAGAACTTCGTCGCGATCGTTCAAAGCCACGATCGCGACAGATGCGGGCAATTCGATCACTCCGTACAGGCCCTCGTTTCCGTCGGGCCGTATGACGCGGTCCTCTCTTACCCGCAGCCATTGGTTGCGGTAAACGAATCTGCTGGTCAGCGTTTTCCAGGGGTTTAATGAGGCGATACTATCATCGCTCATGAACCAGCGTCTTCGAGCCGCTTTCGAATAACACTTCGATCTTCGATCCTTCCTTAACCGTGATTGCGACACCGCGGCCGAACGTGGGATGTTCCAGAACATCGCCGAGCTCGAACTTGGTCGTCGGCGAATATGCCTTCACTACCGACTCGGTTTTAGTCTTCAGAAGCGACTGGTAGCGGCTTGTACCCGGTCGCCGGGTGTGAGTCGCAGGCTCTCCATCGTCACGCTGTCGGGCGGGACGGGAAACAACGCCTGGAGGTTTGGGGCGGTAGTTATGAGAAGACTTGCATGTATTGCAGAGTACTCGAGCCGGCTTTCCGTCAACCATCGCCTCAATCGTGTGTGCGAGCATCATTTTGCACTTGCTGCACCAGGAGTCGATGTCGCTGCCCAGTTTCACGTTGCTCGTTTCCATGAACTTTGTTCCTCTTCCTTCGGGAGGTTAATTTCGTTCTCAGAAGTAATTTTACAGTGTAAAGGTTGTGACAGGTTGATGAAGGTATCGAATAAGGTCAAACCGAACTTGCGCACTCAACCATGAGAGCCTGGAAGTTACCAGAAGATTTTCCGGTTTTTCTCGTTGGTCATTCGAATTCCCGCTGAACGATTTCGCGATTCCCAATTTTACTCCTTGCGTATTGCGTCCCGGTACTACGCTCCTCGCTTCCCCGTCGCAGTTCGACGATGAACGGGGCGCATGCGTCCTGAAACCAAGGAGGAGAATCGTGCGACTATGCTCTCACCAGCCAAAGGTCTGTTTTCTTCCGCTCACACTACTTATCACCGGTCTCGCATGCTCGATAGCGTTTTCAACCGCGGCGTCGGTGACCGTTTCGATCAGTCCTTCCGTGGCCTATGTGGTGCCATCGTTCGATCAGCAGTTCGCTCTCATGGTGAGCGGCGCCACGAATCCGGCGGTCACGTGGTCCGTTAACAACATCGTCAACGGAAATGCGACGGTCGGCACGATCACCACCGGCGGGCACTATGTAGCGCCGCCCGGCGGAGCAGTCGGAACATCCGTAACGGTCCGCGCGACGAGCGTTCAAGATTCGACTGCGGTCGGCGTGGCCACGGTTTACTTTATCAATCCCGTTGCTACGATAACGGGGCTCAATCCGTCCTCTATGCCTGTCGGTCCGTTTACGCTCCAGGTTTCGGGAACGAACTTCGTGAACGGATCCGTGATTCTGTGGAACGGGACGGCACTCGGAACGACTTTTGTGAGCAAGAATTCGCTGCGAGCGACGGGCAATGCCGCCGCGGCGGGCAAGGTATCGATCACGGTATACAATCCCGGCAGCCTGACCTCCGCCGCCGCGACTTTGACGGTAACAGACGGCGGCGGGTCACCGCCACCACCGCCACCACCACCGCCGCCCGCAATCAGCGTTCAAGTGACGCCCGGCAGTGCGGGAATCGTCGCGGGCGGAACACAGCAGTTCACCGCGGTCGTCAACAACAGCTCGAACCAGACGGTGTCGTGGAACGTGAACGGAACGCCGGGCGGCGACAACGGAACAGGATTGATTTCGGCAAGCGGACTCTACACTGCGCCGATGACCGTGCCCAGCCCCAACGTGATGACGATTCGCGCGGTCGCAGCGGCCGATGGCACATCCAGCGGCAGCGCCACGGTGACGATCAAAAATCCGCAAGCTGTTACGCTCGGCAGATTCCTGGACCAGGCCACTTACGGCTCGACGCCCTCGCTGACTGCGCACGTGCAGCAGATCGGCATGGGTGCCTTCATTACGGAGCAATTCAACACGCCGGAGTCCGCCTGGCCGGCGTTGTCTTCGGATCGGAACGCCGCAATCGATGCTTTTTACAGCAACGCAGGCAACGGTCAGGATCAACTTCGTCAGCGCGTGATCGGCGTGTTGAGCGAAATCATCGTTGAAGCGCTCAACAAAGAAACCAACGGTGACGAAATCATTCCGTGGCTGCAGATCCTCAGCAAAGATGCATTCGGAAATTACAGGCAGTTGCTCCGCGACATCACACTGGACGCTTCCATGGGCCACTATCTGGACCTTGCGAACAGCAATGTTCAAGGGGGCGCGCCGAACGAAAATTATCCACGCGAAGTCATGCAACTGTTCTCGATCGGAGTATCGCAGCTGAACCAGGACGGTTCCACGGTACTCGACGGAAACGGCCAGCCGGTGCCCACGTTCTCACAAACGGACGTCCAGCAGATGGCTCGCGCCTTGACCGGCTGGACTTATCCGAACGCGTCCAATACGACGAATAGCGGAGGCAACGGAGCATACTACGCGGGAACGATGCTTCCGGTACCCGGCGCACATCTGGGCGGATCGAAGACCATCCTCGGTCAGACCATCCCCGCAGGCCAGACTGCCTCACAGGACGTGGACAGCGCGATCAACATCCTGATGAACCATCCAAACATTGCTCCGTTCATCGCGACACGTCTCATTCGAGGGCTGGTGACCAGCAATCCGAGTCCGACATACATCAATGCGGTTGCCGACAAGTTCGTCGACAACGGAAGTGGCGTACGCGGAGATATGCAGGCGGTCATCCGTGAAGTATTGATGAACGCCGAAGCACGCAACGACAACCCGCCGTCCAACTTCGGCCGTTTGCGGAACCCCATGCAATACATTCTTTCGGTGTCCAGGGCGCTGGGCTTCAGCATCGGCGGCGCCTCGGGTTTCAACTATCTTCTCTACCAGATGAACTTCGGGCTCCTGGATCCGGCGTCGGTTTTCGGCCACTACTCGCCTCTGTTCAAGGTCCCGCAAACGGGCGGTCTCTTCGGACCGGAGTTTCAGATCTACTCCGCCAGCGACGCCGTTAATCGCGCGAATTTCATGTACTCGAAACTGTATGTCTACCCGTCGAACCCGCAGATCGCATCCTTCGTATCACTGGCAGGGAATCCACAGGCTCTCATCGATTCGGTAGACAACGCCCTGCTTTACGGTCGAATGTCTCAAACTTTGAGGGCCGCGATCGCCAATTCACTCGCGGCAATGCCGGACGACAACCAGCGCGCGATCGAAGCGCTTTACCTCACCATGATGTCTGGTGAGTATCTCGTGCAACGTTGACCGACTTTCGCTGAGGAATGACATGAAAGAGATGAGAATTTCCAGACGCCGATTTCTGCAGCTGAGCGCCGGTCTAGGAATGTTGACGGGCCTCGGCCGACTACAGACTGCCGATGCAGCGAACGACTATAAAGCGCTTGTGTGCATTTTCATGTTCGGAGGCAATGACGGGCACAACATGGTTGTCCCGCTGGACTCCGCACAGTACACCGCGTACAAAAATGCTCGTCAATCACTGACGCTGGCCGTGAATCAGCTGTTGCCGATCAACGACGCAAGCCAGGGTGCATTCGGTTTTCACTTCAGCATGCCCGAACTTCAGGCGCTCTATAACCAGGGCCACGTGGCGGTGCTGGCGAACGTAGGCATGCTGGTAAAGCCGACATTGTATGCAAATCAGTCTCAATCGAACTTCCCGCTCCCGTTGCAACTCCGATCGCACGCCGACCAGGTGGTTCAAATGCAGACGGGACAGCCGGACGCGTCCATGAATACCGGTTGGGGAGGCCGTTGCGTCGATACGATGCAGGCAAATTACAACTACAACGCCGGAACAAGCTTCCCCACGTCGATCTCTATGGAAGCGCCGGCGCTGTTCTGTTCGGGCAACGTGGTCCAGGGCACGATGCTGCAGCCCGGCAACTTCATGTCGCAGCCCGCAATGGGTCTATACCCGCCGTCGGCGGCGCAGGCACGCCAGAATGCGCAAAATCAAGTGATCACCGCCCCAAGCGGAAACACGTTGGTCGACGCCGCCAACAAATCGTTGGCAACCGCGGTGTCTCTCAATCCGATTCTTGCTCAGGCTGCGAATTCGATATCGTTCAACAAAGCATTCCCCGGCACAGACCTGGGAAATCAACTGAAGGAAATTGCCCGCCTGATCAGCCTGAATGCAACGTTGGGAGTTGGCAGGCAGGTGTTTTTCGCAAGCATCAGTGCATTTGATACGCACGGCGGTCAGTCCTGGCAACAGCAGGACAATCTTCAACAGGTGAGCCAGGCGATGGACGCGTTTTATGCCGCAACGGTGCAGCTGGGTGTTGCCAACCGGTAACCGCGTTCACACTGTCGGATTTCGGCCGTACGCTGCAGCCGAGCGGGACCGGCACGGATCACGGATGGGGCAATCATCATCTGATCATGGGCGGAGCCGTCAGCGGGGGAAAGATATACGGCCGGTTCCCTCTCATGACCAACTATGCGAACTTCAACGCGACCAACGATGACTTTGCAGACAATCGCGGCGTAATGTTGCCGGGTTCGTCGCTGTCGCAATACGGAGCGACACTCGCACAGTGGTTCGGCGCCGCGGACGGCGATCTTAACGGTCTATTTCCTACCCTTGCGAATTTCACCGTGAGGAATCTCGGTTTCGTATAGGGTGGCCTCGAAGACGGCCGTCGAAGCCTTGGGGTGCGAAAAATCGCAGCACCCCAGGCGGCGTGGCTAGACGCTCCCCATCACCTCCGCACCCTGAAAACGTGCGAGGACCGTCCGAAACGTTATCGAATATCGCGGCTCGGCAACCGGTGGGATGCTGTGCTGCCACGCCCAGCGTGCCTCTCCGCGCATGCGGTATATGGAGCGAGGTTCGAGCTCGAGAGAAAAGCTGTCGGACCTGTTCCCTTTTCGATGCGGATAACGCCGAAAACGGATCCGGCACCGGCTTGCCAGCGAGACACCGACAACGATCTCGAAATCCGGCACGTCGCGATGCCAGCCAAGCTGGGTTCCCGTTTTGTACTCGGCAATGAGGGCGTGGGTAAATTCGTCGGCCGGCACTCCGACCCATCGAGCCGCGCGCTCACGCAGCGGATGCAGAAACGGTGGGATGGGCCCCGCGGGGATCAATTCGTTGCTGGAGAAATCGTAGCTCGCCCCGTAGCTCATGATCTTTCCAGCACATTGGGATCCTAAGCTTAGAATTCCACGTGGACAAGTTGTC
>JADMIO011276531.1_pt1 | contig 90428 bp, 95 predicted proteins | sample 8958161 | NCBI WGS metagenome assembly JADMIO01 (sample SAMN16585339, study PRJNA669376) | soil metagenome | isolation source: Crop rotation soil | place: USA: Cullars Rotation, Alabama | collected 2011
CGCGACAACTTGTCCACGTGGAATTCTAAGCTTAGGATCCCAATGTGCTGGAAAGAGGTAAATACCGGCACGATTGAAGAGCTGAATACTAAAGCGCCTGATGGCTCGGCGCTGGGCAATTTATATACCGAAAATCTAAACTATGCACCCGTCCCAGTGGTTCGAGTTAAAGACCTAGCAATGAACAACGACGCTTCCATCAAAACCTTGTTGGGATCGATTGCGGCCACAACGGCTAGCAGCGGCCAATAAGTCCCTCATCTGTTAAAATGGATAAGTGCAAAACAACCTTTTTGAGGGGTTAAATCCTGAACAAAAACGGGCGGTAGAAACTACCGATGGCCCACTGCTGATTCTGGCCGGCGCTGGTAGTGGTAAAACCAAGACTCTAACCCATCGAGTCGCATACTTGCTAGCTACTGGTAAAGCTACGCCTTTTAACATTCTAGCTGTGACTTTCACTAATAAAGCCGCCGGTGAAATGCGCCAAAGGATTGCCAAACTAGGTGGCAGAAATCCCGACAACCGCGGCTTTATGCCTTACATGGGCACATTTCATAGCATCTGCGTCAGGCTGCTACGGCAGGATGGTGAGCATATAGGCATTCCACGAAATTTTGTGATTTGGGATGAGCTTGATCGCCAAGCGGCCATTAAGCAAGCAGCTAAACAACACCATATCGACGAAAAAGCCTACCCAGCTAGGCTGCTTGCTAGCTTGATAAGTAGCGCCAAGAACGAAATGATTAGCCCGCAGGAATACGGCGCGCTTAGCGGTAGCCCAGCCCAAAGCGCAGCGGCTAAGGTCTATCCAACATACGAAAAACTGCTGCGGGAATCAGCTGCGCTCGACTTTGACGATTTGATAAACCGAACTGTCCATATGCTAAGTAGCCAACCGGCCATCCGTCAAAAATGGCAGGAGCAATTTGCGTTCGTAATGGTCGACGAATACCAAGACACCAATGCAGCGCAATACCAACTGGTCAAATTACTAACCGGCAAACACCGAAACATCGCCGTGGTGGGCGATGATTGGCAGAGCATTTATAGCTGGCGTGGAGCCGATTTCAGAAATATTTTAAATTTTGAAAAAGACTACCCCAACTGTGTGGTTATCAAACTGGAACAGAACTATCGCAGCACTAAGAATATCCTCGATGCTGCACATAGTGTCATTAGCCACAATCGCCAGCGCAGCGATAAAAAACTATGGACAGCAGCCGGCGCCGGCTCGCCAGTGCAAATCCTGTTGGTCGGTTCGGAAAGGGCCGAAGCCGAGGCGATTGTCCGCCGCATCAAATTATCGGTAGATCTAAAAGTTCGATCTTTCCGGGACTTTGCAATTTTATACCGCATCAACGCCCAGAGCCGGGCATTAGAAGAAGTCTTTGTGCACCACTCTCTGCCATATCGAATTGTCGGTGGTGTCCGCTTTTATGACCGAAAAGAAATCAAAGACATTATGGCTTACCTGCGTTTAATTTATCAGGCAGAAGATGCGGCCAGTTTTGAACGGATCGTCAATGTACCGGCCCGTGGCGTTGGTAGCAAATCTATCGATGTCTTTAATAGCTGGCGTAAAGCTAACAAGTTAAATCTTCTGGAGGGACTAAAGCGAGTATCTGAAATTAGGGAACTAACACCCAAGGCCCAACAAGGCTTAACCCAATTAGCTGACATCCTAACCAGCTTTAGAGCTCAGATGGATGATTTAGCTCCATCGGCGTTAATTGATGGCTTGCTGCGTAGATTAGACTACTTACACATGCTACAGGACGGTACGCCGCAAGGTGAGGCCCGGGTTGAAAATGTTCGCGAACTGCTGACGGTCGCCAGGGAATATAACGATCTGGGGCTCGATGGGTTTTTAGAAGAAGTGTCTTTGGTATCGGACTTAGACGGGGCTGATTTTGGCAATAATTCGGTAACACTGATAACACTACACGCCGCAAAGGGTCTGGAATTCCCAGTAGTATTCATAACCGGCTTAGAGGAGACGGTATTTCCGCACAGCCGAGCCCTCTATGATGCTAGCGAGCTAGAAGAAGAGCGGCGACTAATGTATGTCGGCATGACCAGGGCCAGAGAAGAGTTGTTTTTAACTTATGCCACCAGTCGGACTCTTTATGGTGGGCGCTTGGCCAATCCACCCAGCCGTTTTTTGTCGGATATAGATGGTATCGCCGCGCCAGCTACGCCGGGCATGACCAACTTAACCGAAGAGCTGTCGAGCGAACCTCGTTATGTGCCCGATCTATCGGAAGGTGATGGCGTTAAGCATCAGTCTTTTGGTATTGGTACAGTTCTAGATCTGGACGGCGACATCGCGACGATTTATTTTAAAGGCAAGGGCACTAAGAAGCTGGATGTGGCTTTTGCGCCGATGGTTAAATTGGAATGAATCAAATTGTAAAAAATAATAAACCAAAACCAGCCGTAAATTATTACCAAGCGGTGCAGGATAAAGGCGGCTCGTTGCTGCGTCGTCGGCCTTATTTACTACCTATTTTCGGTTTAATAATTGGTGTTGCCGTAGTTGTAGGCGTGGTCCTGGCTCATGGCGGTCGGCCGGTCCACACCAGCACGGCCCATGTGGTATTTCTTTTTGATCAAGGCAAGCAGGAAACGCTCGATACCAGAGCTGATACCGTCGGTGAGCTTATAAGCAAGCTACATCTTAATCTGATATCACAGGATGTTATTGAGCCAACTCGTGATACGCCAATCGTAGAAGACAATTTTCGGGTGAACATTTACCGAGCCCGGCCGGTGACAGTGGTAGAAGGTAATACCAAAACCGTTACCTTAACAGCTCAAAAAAGTGCTCGCCAGGTTGCCGAACAAGCTGGCCTACATGTTAATCCAGAGGATTTAGCAACCTTTGCCCAGGGCAATTTAAAAGATAATGTCATTGGCGAGCAGGTTATTGTGTCGCCGGCTACACCAATTAACCTGAACCTTTACGGCGCTCAATTTCCCTCATACACCCAGGCCAAAACCGTTGGCGGTTTACTAGAAGAAAAGCATATCAAGCTAGAAAACGGCGAGAGTGTATCGCCCGGGATAAATACTCAGATATCGGCGGGGATGCAGATTTTTGTACTTAACCGCGGCGCACAGGTACAAACTATAGAAGCTACCATTGCCACGCCGCAACAAAGTATTGCCGATAGCAGTCTGAGTTTTGGTACGACTGTGGTCCGGCAAACGGGCTCACCCGGCAAGAAGATAGATACTTATATTATCACTACGGCTAAAGGCGTAGAGACTAGCCGTAAGCTGATCCAGGAGGTCATCATCCAGAACCCTGTGCCGCAAATCACGGCTGTCGGCACAGTGATTGATATCGATAGTGCCAAGATCAAGTTAATGAATGAAGCCGGGCTGTCTAGTTCGGATTTTCAATATGTTAACTACATCTTAAGTCGTGAGTCTGGTTGGTGTGCTACCAAGTTGCAAGGGCAGATTGGCTATTGCCCGCCAACGCCACCGGATAGCATTCCAAGCTACCTTGGTTACGGACTTGGTCAAGCTACACCTGGCTCTAAGATGGCCTCGGCTGGCTCTGATTGGCTGACTAACCCCGTCACCCAACTAAAATGGTGTAACGGCTACGCTTTACAGCGCTACGGTAGCTGGGGAGCAGCTTACAATCACTGGGTGGCAAACCATAACTGGTAAACATGAACATAGCTAAGAAATCTCTGGGACAGCACTGGCTGACGGACACGGAAGCCCTTGAAGCAATTGCCGAAGCTGCCGAGATAAAGCCAACTGACACTATTCTGGAAATAGGCCCCGGGCTTGGTGACCTAACGCGTTACTTAGTGAAACAGGCCAGTCATGTTACTGCCGTGGAGGTGGATAGAGACCTAGTAAAAAAACTGCCAACGCGCGTACCGGCTAGTAACTTAGAAATCGTCCAGGCCGATATCTTGCAATTCAACTTAAGTAACTTGTCATCAGGCTACAAAGTCGTCGCTAACATCCCATATTATTTAACTAGCCACTTAATCCGTCGCTTGGCCGAAGCGGCTAATCCGCCGGCTCTAATGGTCCTGCTTGTACAAAAGGAAGTTGCCCAGCGAATTTGTGCAGCACCCGAACAACTGAACCTGCTTGCTATAAGCACCCAACTCTACTATTCGGTTGAACTTGGTATTGAAGTGCCAGCTGAACTCTTTAATCCACCACCTAAAGTTGATTCGCAGGTAGTTGTCTTACGCCGTCACCAAAAACCGATATTCAAACAGTTAGATACTAAAAAATTCTTTCGCGTGGTAAGAGCTGGTTTTTCTGAAAAGCGTAAAAAATTACGCAGTGCTTTAAGTGGGGGATTAGGGATAAGTAAAGCTGAAGCCGACAAACTATTGGAAACTGCTAAAATCGACGGTAACCGGCGAGCCCAGGAACTTAGCTTAAAAGATTGGCACAATCTTTATAAAAATTTTTAAGTCCCCTGCTCTTTAAAATACTTGACTAGTCAAGTATTTAGACTTAAGCTTTATGTATGAATAGCAAAGCTACTGGGCCAAAATCAAAATTTCCTCCCCTGCTCCACTTTACATATAATTTACAACACCACGCCGATGAATTGCTGCTGGCTGAGGTAGGGATAAGCCTAGGCCACGCTAGGATATTAAGCGGACTAAGCAGTTCTGTATCGCGCTCTCAGCGCCTCGTAGCAGTTGAGCTTAATCAAACCGAATCAAATGTTAGCCGACAGCTGAGGGCTATGAAAAAGAACGGCTTAGTAGGTATCGCTAAAAATAAAAAAGATGGCCGCCAGCGGGATGTTACTTTAACAGCCAAGGGCGCAAAGCTTTACCAGCGGGCTGACAAAATCCTAAAAGGCCAGCAGCGTAATTTTTTGCGAGCACTTAGCAAAGGCGAGGTTGACACCCTAGAATTTGCTGCTCAAAAACTTAGCCGTTAGCCCTCCCATCTTCCATTTATAAAGCTTTTATGCTATAATATATATATACCGTACTTTTAAATCATCCCTTCATTGCAGCTTATACAGTTTTTCAAGGTCGAGTAGGTTTTGCCTGCTCGAGGCGTTGGAAAACTGAGAGTAGTAGCGTAGGCTTAGAGCGAAGCTTTTGGCATTAGGCGAAACGAGCTAAAGCCGTAAGCTGCGACGAGGGGCTGAATTTTAAGCTCGACGGTTGGACATTAACAAGCTATGGTGGCAGGCCGGGTCGCACTGAACGATATCCGGTGCAAACCCATAAATGCAAACGCATTTAAGAGCGTAAAGAATTTTGTAGCGAGCGTTTTTGCGCCACGCACATTTGCTTTCGCACCAGTTACAGCTTAATTACTGTAACCGTGCTTCTCATGATGTCAGATAATGTGACAGCGCGCTATATCATCTGATTGCCTTAGTTGCTGGTGGTCCGCCGGCAGCTAACAAGTTTAACGGACTGCAAGCTTGCCTGCTTTTGATCGTTTTTATAGGCTAGCTCAAGTATTTTAAACGGTCTAAGCCTGTAGTCACCAAGCATGTTACCAATCGGACGTGGGGGTAGTACCCACCAGCTCCACCAAAACATAAGCACTATCGTAAGTGCTTATTTTTTGTGCATAATATTTAGGTGTTGTTGAAGATAAAAAATAAAAAAAATGATGTTTTGTGGAGCCATTTATTCTTTGTAGCTCCTTTAATGATTGCCATTTGGGGCCACCTTTATCTTTATTGTCTAGTCATAGCTCTGGTAATTGTTACTTCTTTCTTCTACCATCTTCGGCCTAAACCCAGATGGCATCTATTAGACAGGGCCGCCGCAATTATGCTCATAGCGAGCAACTTTATACTTTTTCTAGTGACGAGTATATACACTTTATACTTTGCTGGGGCTCTGTTTTTTGCGGTAATTGGCTTTTACTATTTCTTCAAATCCATAAGCCACAAGCAATACCTTTACCATGCCTACTGGCATTTTTACTCAGCGGTGATTACAGTCTGTTCAGTTCTTGGCTATCTGCGATATTAAGTCACCAAACCTAAATCTTGTAATGATGGCTACTGGTGGGCTTCGGCTTCGAGTTTATCAAGATCAGGAATGATCAAGTTGCGGTTGGTTTTAATCAGACCCTCTTTTCGTAGTTGAGTCACACTGTTAGAAACAGTTTCGCGAGTGATTCCGAGTATGTCGGCAATATCCTGGTGGGTTAGTGGTGCGGCGATTTTAATGCCACTGGCGGTTTTAACGCCAAATTGGTTGGCTAAAAATACTAGCTGGTGAGCCACTCTGTTATAAGAGGTTTTCATACGCAAGTTTTCCAAGCCTTGTAGCGTTGATTCCAGCCGGCGGCCGGATTCACGGAATAAGCCTCTGTAAAGCATCGGTTCCTTTTCGATCTCGGCTAGAAGGGTGGACAGATCTATGCTGTATAGCTCGACCTCTGACATGGCTTCGTAGTAAAAAGTTTCGGGACCGGCATTGATGTCGTGCTTGAAAAGGGCAGCAAAAACCATCGTTAAAGGAAAGACATCCTCGGGTCCATAAATTACTTGCACACCCAGATTGCCATCGGTAGAAATTAAATAGCGTTTTATAAAGCCGGACTTTAGGAAATAAAAAGAGGTAGCGCCATCAGTAGTCTGAATAACTTGGCCTTTAGCCCGTTTTAATACGGGCCTTTGAAAGAATAACTCTTTTAAGGCTGGTGACCCAGGTAATCTAGCCATACCCCCATGATATCAGTCAGCTATACAAAAAATGCGTAATATTTCTTACAGAAATGTTCAATCGAGTATAGCTTAAGCAGTTAATTTAAAGAGATTTTTTTGCTATTGTTAGGAAAATATGTCAGAAAAAACCCAGCCCCGGAATGTTAGATCCGAAACTTACTCGCAATATCTCGAGGAGCTAGGTGATGCCTCGACGCTGTATGCCGATGCCAGGCGTGAGATTTACAAGTATGCCGAGGATGGCCGAGACATTTGGACTGAGATGGCCGAACAGGTAGCATTAGAGCCTGGTAGGGTGCTTGATATCGCTGCAGGCAACGGGATAATGGCCCGTAAATTGCTTGAGCAGGGCTTTGGTTTTAAACCTGGCGAAGAAATTGTTACATCGGATATAGATGCTGCACATTTTTTTGTAGCTCAAGAAACACTGCCTCAAGATTTTCCCGATGCTAATCTTGTATTTGCTGAGGCCGACGCTCAGGACCTGCAATCGTTTGAGGACGAATCATTTGATACGATTATTTCCGGCTTTTATCTTTATCATTCCGAAGACCCAGAACAATCTATATGGGCGGCATTTAATAAACTCAAGCCTGGGGGGCGTTTTTTTGCCGCGACCCGTGATTTGGAAAATCAGGAACGAATCTGGCGGTGGGGAGCTTTTGCAGCGGATAGGTTGGACGCTACCAGACCACAAAGTTTTTATGATCACTGCGACCGACAGCGGACAAGCGAACTATTAACTAAGGTCTTTGGCCAACCTCCAGAGTATGAAGTAGTTCAAAGAACAGCTGCTAACATACCGGGTACTCACGAGGGATTCAGGGCAGTAAGGGAAGCTGGGCTAAGCTTGCGACGGCTAATGCGTCCATATGAAAACCCAGCCCAGGTGGTTGACTCCGGGCAACTAGTCAAAGTTTTTGACACATATCTTTACACTGCCTTCTGGCAAGAGGTTAACGGTATTCCCGGAGTAACTGGCAAAGGTATATTTAAGGTGCCTATCAATCAGAGTTTTTTCGAAGTCAGAAAACCGCTCTAAGCTTTAGGGACTTTTTTGCCTTTATGGCGGGCCTTGGACAGTCCAATCGCGATAGCCTGATCACGGTCGGTGACTTTCTTGCCGGATCTACCCATCTTTAGATCACCATGTTTAAATTCGTGCATCGCTTGTTCGACATCATCTTGAGCCGACTTACTATATTTAGCCATAGTTAACTCCCTTCCAAATTAGATTCGCGAAAAACAATTAAGCTTACGCAATCTGATGGCGGATTTTTCGCCAGCGGCGAGCCTGCATACGGCGGGATTTATCGCGCCAGCCATAGTTGATATCGTCGTATAGATCCTCGGGGCGCATGTCTGTAACTCTTGTTGGGGTCGTTAAAATAAAATGTTTGCCTAAGTCGGTGTTTGTTAGTAATGCGTTTGACCTTTTCATGTACCCTCCGAACTTATTTGATTGGTAAGCTAAGGGTAACCCGCTGTCGATAAACGGACTATGAAAAATTTCGCACAGTGCTTGTGACAAAACTCACAAACAAGAGGATTATTGGGCTTTTTCGGGTTTTGGGTGGCGGTTTTTAGATCTGTTGGAAGCTTTTAGAGCCTGATTAACGATAAATACCGAAACAGCGGTAATTAGAATACTAGCAACAACATCCACCGCATGATGCACACCGGCAAAAACCCGCGCCCAGCCAATCAAGATAGCCACCGCTAAGAGCGCCCAACCTAACCTCTTAGAGTACAACAGAGCTACGAATGCCAAAAAAGCGCTAAGAAGAGTGTGGTCAGAAGGAAAACCGTTATCTCGAGACGCCGTAAAGAGTGGTTTGATATCGCCATTTACAAATGGTCGCGGGTCCCAATATAAATGACTGGCGATTTTAGCCAAGATAATACTTAATATGCCGCCCAGAATTAGCAACATACCTAAACGCTTACGGTTTGGCGTTTTATATAAAAGGTAAATCGTAGCGACTACGGGTACCACGATAAGATATTTAGCGATGAAGATAGCCAGAGAGTCCATAAGGGTTTATTTTAGGCTTTATACCCAGATTCTCAAAATGTCGACAGATTGGGGTTGCATTTGCCATTGCCAACCGGTATAAAAGATAACATCGTGTGCAAACAAATGTTTACAAACTCCTACATTATTCTCGTCAAGCGAGATAATGCTGTAGTTTGGTAAACACGCGCGCGTAAAAAAAGCAAACAACGAACCGGACTGCAGCAAAAGCAGTCCGGTTTTTTTGTTGCTCACTCGCTAGGTTCTAGCAGCAAGCCCTGTAGTAGACTTTCGCGTTTTGGCTGAAAGCAGCAAGCACCAAATCAGCCAAATATCCGCCATTTGGGCGGATCGCGAAAGCTCACTACGGGGCAAGCACCTCGAACCTAGCGGGTGGGTCGCAAAGAGTGCGATAGCAAGTTGCACCTTGTCCCCCACAAATTACCAGCGTTTCGTTTCGCCGCTGTTTAAAATTGCGAAGCTTGCACTTAAGAGAGGAGAAAGGCATGGATGCAGGTAGCATTACCCCCAAGCAGGGGATTTGGCGGGCCAGCTACCGCCTAACGCTTAGGGACGCGATCATCGGCTGCCGCGAAGCTGAAGCTTGCGAAGCCGCGCGTCATCTGGCGCAACTTGGTCTCGAGACCCTCCACCGCGATCTACAGCGCGTGAAGGACGAAGTGCTCGAGCACCTGGGGTCTCATCAGACCATCGACGCCCAACTCAGGCAGGCCGTGCTGCGCACAGTCATGGATGGCATCACTGAGCAAGCTCAGAGCATGTTTCAGGTTGACACCTGGGATCTCGTCCCGGCCACTGTCCACTAGGACTACCGCACGAAAAATTTTTGCGCGGTCGGGGATACTCTCTCCCCGACCGCTGCCACCCTAAACCTTCTCCTCTCTCTTAACCTTTTGGATTATAATCAAGCTTAATGAAAGCGCTTATTTATGCCAGCGTGTTTGTATTTAGCACGATAGGCTCATGGATTCCTACTCTTTGGCACGCCAGCTTCTTTTCGGTGGCGAGTATCATAGGTGGCATCATTGGAACTGTCTTTGGCTTCTGGCTGGTCCTACGATTTAAAGACTATTTTTAAAACAAAAGCGTCGTTGACTCTGGGGTGAGCTAGGGCTACGCTGAAGATATGGTTCTGCCTAACAGCAAAACAATAACCGCAAAAATTCCTCGTAGCTTACCAAAACTTGGTCGCAGCAAAAAAGCTGGACTTAGCACCAACGATGTTAGCGCCGCCAGGAGCTATATTGCCGACTATTGGCCAAAGCTAACCCGTTTCCACCCAAAAGACGATGAGACGCTTCTAGGGCTGCCTAAGCCCTATCTGGTGCCATCTTACGAAGAGGGTCATGAGTTCGACTACAATGAACTTTACTACTGGGACAGCTATTTTATGGTTCAGGGCATGTTCGATAATGCTCACAAAGATTTGGTTCTTGGCGTGCTTGATGATCTAACTTTTACTTACGAACGATTCAAAGTTATTCCTAACGCCTCTAGAACATATTTGATGGGTCGCTCGCAGCCGCCTTTTTTAACCAGCTTCATACTAGATGTTTATCAGTCGTTTAAGCTCGACAAAAAGTGGCTAGCCAAAATGGTGAAAATTGCCGAAGACGAGTACCGAACCGTTTGGATGGGCACCACCAAACCAAACGCCCGCCAAGTTTACGAAGGCTTGAGCCGTTATTACGATATTAATTACTTGCATGATCTGGCAGAAGCCGAGAGTGGCTGGGATTTGACGCCCCGGTTTAACCACAAGGCGTTAAATTACCTGCCGGTGGACTTAAACAGTCTGCTATTCAAATACGAAATGGATTTTGCGGCCATCGAGAGGATATTAGGCAAGACTCAAGCGGCAGAAGAATGGGAACAGGCCGCCGAACATCGTAAGAATATCATTAACAAACTAATGTGGAGCGACCTGCGGGGGATGTATTACGACTATAATTATGTCAAAGAGAACAGAGGTGGCGTGAGCTCTTTGGCGTCGTATTATCCGCTGTGGGCTGGGTTGGCCAGTCAAAAACAAGCTGCACGACTAGTTAAATCACTAAAAAAGTTCGAACACAAAGGCGGCTTGGCAACCACCGATGCGCCGCAAGTCAGCAACTTGGTTCCGGGCGCCGTGCCTACCCAATGGGCTTACCCTAACGGCTGGGCGCCGTTGCACTTTGTCGTTGTAAAAGGCTTACAACGCTACGGCTATCACGAAGATGCCAAGCGGATTGCCCTAAAATGGATCAAAACTAATTTGGAATGGTTCAACCAGCATGGCGTTTTTTTGGAAAAATATAATGTGGTGCAGCCGACCAAGCCCCCGGCTAAAGGTGTATATCCGTCGCAAACCGGCTTTGGCTGGACCAACGCCGTTTTTGAGCGCTTCTGCCAAGAATTTATCGACCAGTTATAGGCTATAATCTGCTTACAAGGGTTCTTAGCTCAGCTGGCTAGAGCGCGTGATTCACATTCACGAGGCCACAGGTTCGAGTCCTGTAGAGCCCACCAACAATTATGAAAAAACACAGTGCCGGCTTAATCGTTTATCGAAAAAAGGATAATACGCTCGAAGTCCTTTTAGCTCATATGGGCAGCCCTTGGTGGGCTAAAAAGGACAAGGGCGCCTGGACCATACCCAAAGGCGAGTACTTAGAAGACGAAGAGCCACTACATGCCGCCAAGCGCGAGTTCAAAGAAGAATTAGGCCAAGAGCCACCAAGCGGTGAACTGATTGAACTTGGCCAGATTGAGCAGAACAACAATAAAACAGTCATAGCCTGGGCGGTGGAAGCTGACATCGACATTAGTGCCATCAAAAGCAATACGGTCAGCATTGAATGGCCGCCGCGCTCCGGCAAAACTCAGGAATTTCCAGAAATTGACCGAGCGGCTTATATGAATCTGGCCGATGCGGCCTCCCGCATTGTTGTCGGCCAATCAATTTTGCTCGAACGACTAGCCGAAAAATTGGGTGCCGTCGTTGAGCCAGAAAAAACGCCCCAGCAAGGCTCGTTGTTCTAGTCACGACACTTCTTATCAGATACAATTAAACTGATGAGTAAGTTCTATGTGACAACGGCTATTCCGTATGTAAATGACAAGCCGCACCTTGGCCATGCCATGCTGCACCTGTTTGCCGATGTGCTGGCTCGGTATCACCGCCAACTGGGCGATGAAGTTTTATTTAGCGCTGGTACCGACGAACATGGTGGTAAAATTGCCGAAAAAGCCACCGAAGCCAACTTAACGCCACAGCAATTTGCCGATCAAGTCAGTCAAAGCTTCCGCGATTTCCTTAAAGAGCTCAACATCAGTAACGACCGTTTTATCCGGACTACCGACCAGGGACACGAACAGCGGGCGCAGATTATCTGGAGAAACCTAGCCAAATACATTTACAAAGGCATCTACGAAGGCTGGTATTGCACCGGTGACGAGGCTTATTTTCCCGAAGAGGTTGTTAAGAAAAATAAAGGCATCTGCCCCAACCACAACCGACCTTATGAAAGACTCAAAGAAGATAATTACTTCTTCAAGCTCAGTGCCTTTAACGCTCAGATTAAACAAGCAATCGAAACCGATACTATGCGCGTCATACCCGTACATCGGCGCAACGAAATATTGTCGGTAACTAACAGCGGACTCGAAGATATCAGCATCAGTCGACCCAAAGATAAGATTGCTTGGGGCATCGCTGTGCCAGGTGATGATAGCCAGGTGATGTATGTCTGGTTCGAAGCCCTAATGAACTACATCACGGTGCTAGGCTATCCGGAGCACGCCGACTTCAAAAAATTCTGGCCGGCCGATGTACAAGTAATTGGCAAAGATATTCTGCGCTTTCATGCTGCCATCTGGCCCGGTATGTTGCTGGCATTAGGCTTGCCTCTAGAAAAAGTGTTATTTGCCCACGGATTTATAGAAGTTGATGGTAAGAAAATGAGTAAATCATTAGGCAATGTTGTGTCACCATCGGATATCGTCAAGAAATACAGCGTCGATACATTTCGCTACTTCTTTTTGCGACACTTACCCAGCTACGAAGACGGTGATTTTAGCTGGGCTCGACTAGAAGCGGCTTATAACGATGAACTGGCCGATCAACTGGGCAATGCCGTACAACGAGTTGCAGTGATGATTAAAAACTACCAGCAAGGCTTGATTGGCGATATCCCGGCACCGGATCATGATGTGGCGCCGTATCAAAGAGCTTTGGCCGATTGTCGCTTTGACCGAGCCCTGGACGAAGTCTGGGAACAAGTTAAAGGCTTGAATCAATATATCGACGAAACCAAACCTTGGGAAATCGCCAAAGGCGGTGACACTGATCATTTGCGCGAGGTGCTAGCCTACGCGGCGGCCAGTTTACTAGAAATTGCCGTGCTGCTCACACCTTTTATGCCGGAAACCGCAGCTAAGATTCATGGCGTTTTTGCTAGCGGCATCTTAAAGCCACTGCCAGTATCATTGTTTCCCAAAGCCGAAACCGCTACTAAACCAGTTAAATAAATTTCCATGGAACTAATCGATACCCACTGCCACCTACACTTTGATGACTACGACGCCGATCGCGAATCGGTTCTTATATCCTCGGCCGAAGCCGGCATAAAACGCATCATCTGCGTCGGTTGCAGCTTAAAAGACAGTCGTCGAGCAATCGATTTTGCTCAAAAACATCGAGGGGTTTGGGCGACAGCTGGCGCCCATCCGCATGATGGCGCCGATTTCTTAGCCGACCCGGATGCACCCGAAACTCTAAAGGAATTATTAAAAGAAGAAAAAGTCATAGCCGTAGGCGAAATCGGTTTGGACTATTACCGCGATATCACACCCAAAGAAGTTCAAACGAAAATTTTGCATAGCCAACTAGAAATTGGTTTGCGAAGCGGTCTGCCGTTTGTTTTTCATGTACGGGAAGCCTGGGACGGATTCTGGCCGATATTCGATTCCTATACCGGCATCAGGGGAGTCATCCACAGCTTTAGTGCTGGCCCCGATCAGCTCGAGCAAGTTTTAGCCCGAAACCTATTCGTAGCCTTAAACGGCATCTTGTCGTATACCAAGCAGGATGACTGGTTAGAAGCCGCCAAGCGGGTGCCGCTAGATAAGCTAGTTTTAGAAACGGACGCGCCCTTTTTGACGCCAAAGCCATACCGCGGTCAGCGCTGCGAACCTAAGCACACTGCCGATACCTTGAACTTCTTGGCCGAACTAAGGGGTGAGGATGCTAAAACCCTAGCCACAGCCTCGACTGCCAACGCATTAAAATTATTCTGTTTATCAGATGAGCGGATCGCATGAAGCAAATTTATCTAGACTATGCTGCGGCTACGCCAATGGATAAGAGGGTTATCGGGGCCATGGAACCTTACTTTACCAATCTTTTTTACAATCCCTCGGCATCGTACTTGGCTGGCCGAGCTGCCAAAAAAGACTTAAACGAGGCGCGAACCAAAATTGCTCATTGGCTTGGTGCAAGGCCTGGCGAAATCATTTTTACGGCCGGTGCTACTGAAGCCAATAACCTGGCGATCTCCGGAATTATGGAACAATTTCCCGAGGGGGAAGTCTTGGTTAGCTCTATTGAGCACGATTCGGTTCTGGCGCCGTCCGCTAGGTATCGCTGCCGCCAAATCCCAGTAACCAAGCAGGGCATAGTCGATCTGCAAGCGCTCCAGAAAATGCTGACGCCCAAAACTGTTCTGGTGAGCGTTATGCTGGTGAATAATGAACTCGGCAGCATTCAGCCGCTCAGAGAAATTCGGAAAATACTTGACGAGTCAAGTAATTCTAGAAAAGGCAGCTTACCTCTGTATCTCCATACTGATGCGGCTCAAGCTGCTAATCTATTAGATCTGCATGTGGCTCGCCTGGGCGTTGACTTGATGAGTCTAAATGGTGGCAAAATTTACGGGCCTAAACAAAGCGGCATTCTATATTGTCGGGCAAGCATCGAGCTCCGGCCACTAATCGTTGGTGGTGGTCAGGAAAACGGTCGGCGGAGCGGTACTGAAAATCTGCCAGCGGCCGTTGGTCTGGCGACAGCCTTGGAAATAGCCCAAAATCAACGACAATCCGAATCTAAGCGCCTTGCCGATTTACGGAGATTTTTTATTTTAGAGCTTGGCAAACAAATACCAGATGCAATCCTTAACGGTTCAGATAAGCATCAATCACCTCATTTGGTTAGCGTGACTTTTCCTGGCCAGGATAATGAACGGCTGATGATGACACTGGACGAAGTTGGTATCCAGGTGGCAGTCGGCAGCGCCTGTAGCGCTTCCAGTCAGGAGCCGTCTCATGTGCTTAGGGCTATCGGTTTGAAAAAAGGTGCCGTTCAGGCGTCGTTGCGCTTTAGTTTTGGCCGCCATACAACCCAAAAACAGCTGCAACAGACCGTCGCGTCGCTAAGCTCGGCACTCCGTGCCAACAGATAGCTATCGTTAAGCAAAAGCGATATACTAACGGTAATGATTAAGAGGCTAAGCCTAGCGCTAATCGTGTCGTTTGCTATTGGAGCAACATTATTATTGGCTGTTGGTGCAAGTGCCGATACAATCACCCAAAGTTTCACAGCCAGCGCTCCGGTAAAACCAGGTTTTGTCGTGGCAATTACGCCGGGTACTTCAACTTCGGTCGAACCGGCTCCGGCCGGCGCATCCCAGAGCATGTATGGTGTGGTGATTGATCCCAGCCAAGCACCAGTAACTTTACAGCGGCAAACCAGCCAACAGACTTTTGTAGCGACGACTGGCAGTTATTCGGTTTTTGTATCTAATCAAAACGGAACTATCAAACCAGGTGACTACCTGTCGATTTCCAACACTGACGGCATCGCCGCCAAGGCCACTAGCCAGCAATCGTATGTCATGGGCCAAGCATTACAAGCTTTTGACGGAGTTAGCGGCGTAATATCTGGCAGCGGTAACTCGGCACTCGGCAAGATTCAAGTCAGCGTACTGGTCCAGAGGAATCCTTGGCTAAAGCAGAATGTAGCATTGCCATCGTTTTTACGCAGTGCCGGAGATTCTATCGCTGGTAAAGAGGTGTCGCCTTTCAGAATTTATGCAGCCATCGGTCTGTTTTTGGTCGCCGCGGTTGTGGCATTTGGTGCGCTGACTTCTGGCATCCGCAGCGCTATGATAGCCATTGGTCGTAATCCGCTTAGCCGCCACTTTATTCTGAACGGTTTAATCCAGGTGGTCGTTGTGGCGGTGGTAATTTTAAGTCTAGGCATGATAGGCGTCTATTTACTACTGAAATTATGAGGTTAAAATAAAAGCATGAATACGGGTGGGCTAATACTGGTTGTCGGCACGCTATTGGGTGCCACTGCTGCCTTTGTTTGGTTGGCGCTTAGAGTCAGCTCGTTCAACGCGCCGGGGCGTAAAACCACTCCACGCACCACCGAGGAACTTCAAGCCTCAGCTAACAAAGATGTCGAGCATATCTTTAACGAAGAGTTCCGCGAAGAGTTGCGCAACCGTGGGCGCTTACACTTTGAAAAGATCATTGGCGAGAACGCCATGTTCCTGCAGCAAGACTTACGCCAGACAACCAGCCAGCTTAACGAATACATGCGGGCAGAAATCACCCGCACGCTGCAGGACGAATTTAAAAAATACGAGCAATCGATTTCTGATGCCAAGAAGCTAGCCTTAGATTCGATCGACAAAACAATTACCACCATAGAGCAGCAACGACAATTCCTGCAGACTCAGTTACAAACTCAATCGGAGGCCCAAAAAGCTAGAATTGTTGCCAGTTTTGAGAAAGAAATGGCTAGCATTATCAACCACTATGTTCTAAGGGCTATCGGTAACCAAATCGACTTATCTGACCAGTTAGATTACATTCTGGCTGAACTGGAAGCTAACAAGACGGCAATCGCTGAGGACATTAAAAATGGAACTTAAGCTACCGACTGTTGTTATGAGCCAAGTCGATGTGGCTAGGCTGATTCGCGAGCTAAATGGGCTGGAAGATTTTTTCACCTCGGCGCGACTACGGGCTAGCGGTAGTTCGATTACACCACCAAAACTCACCCGAATGCTGGAGAATTTGTCGCGAGACAACAAGATAAACTTACTAGAAAAAGACCAGCGCCAAAGTCTTATAAAGCAACTTAACCAGCTGCTCAAGACCGGGCCGATGCTGCATATTAGCTTTGCCAGTGAACCACCGCCACGATTTTTATCAGATATAATCAGTTGGCTCCGAGCCAACATTGACTCACAAATACTGGTGCAAGTTGGCTTGCAGCCCACTATTGCTGCTGGTTGTGTGGTGCGAACGCCCAATAAAATTTTTGACTTGAGTTTACGGACCTACCTCAAGCAACAAGAGGACTACCTGGTCAGGCTAATCAGTGGAGCATCGCATGGAGCCTAAGGGCGGCGGCACACATTTTCAGAGATTTGTGGCTACCGGTAATCCGGTTGGTGAAGTTATTGCCGTCAACTCTTCTTTAATAGAAATCAGAGGTTTGCAACCAGTTAATATCCATTCTCTGGTGGTTTTTGAGGACGGTAGCCAGGGTTTTGTGCAACGGATTTTTGAAGACAAGGTGCTGGTTCTGCACATGGGAAACACTTTGTTGCGCGTCGGCATGGTCGCGGTGGTGCAGCAGCTTGATCTAACGACTAAAGTTGGTAAAGATTTTGTTGGCCGAGTGGTCTCGGCAACCGGTGAGCCCCTAGACGGTAAAGGCGCTATTGCGGCTGATGCTAGCTGGCCGATTTTTAACAGTGCGCCACCGATTTATGCCCGTGAGCAGCTGAATACTCAGCTCGAAACCGGTGTAACTTTAATTGATTCTCTATTCCCAATTGTGCGCGGTCAACGCATGGCGTTACTGGGCGACAGTAAGTCCGGTAAGTCAACTTTGGCAACCCAAATCGCAATCAATCAACGCAGCACCGAGCAAATAGTTATTTATGTGCTAATTGCCAAGCGCCGCAGCGACATCGACACCCTTCTGACGCGCCTGGCAGATAACAACGCCATGGAGAAAAGCATTGTGGTCGTATCGACAATCTTTGAATCATTAGTAATGAGCTATCTTGCGCCTTATGTTGGCTGCGCTTTAGCAGAGTATCTCTGGCAAGTCGCTGGACAAGATGTAATCATCGTTTATGACGATCTAACTACGCACGCCCATACCTATCGTGAAATTTCGCTACTTGGTGGTGTAAGCCCTGGACGCGATTCTTATCCCGGCGACATATTTTATGCTCATTCCAATTTACTTGAACGAGCGGGCCGGCTTAATAAAACTCATAAGTGCTTAACTGCGATCCCTTTGGTTCTGGCTGACGGCGGTGATATTACTGGCTTTTTGCCAACCAACATCATGTCGATAACTGATGGCCAATGGATACTCGATATGAACATATTCCGCGAAGGTCTGCGACCGCCAATTAGCGTTGGCTTGAGTGTCACCCGTGTAGGTAGCCGCGGCCACAACAAACGACAAAAAACCCAAATTGGTCAGGGTATGAAGCTGCTGACGGAATACGCTCAAGCACAAGAGTTTGCCCACTTTGGCTCGGACTTAGAAAGCGGTATCCAAAAAACCATGTCTAGAGGCCGTAGGTTCTACGAGCTACTTAATCAAGTACCCGGTGAGACTTATAGTCTTAATGCTCAACAACTTATGCTGGACTTGCTACTGGACCCGCAGACGCCAAACCTTAATGTGGCAGTTTTAAAACGCAGCGCTAACGAAGCAGCCGCCCAAATTAAGTCTGATGACGATTATGAAAGAGTCAGAATAGAATTGCGGGAAAAAGTCGTTGGAATGGAGGCGACTTAAAAGTGCGTCAGCTTAACGATATCTCACAAGAACGCGATGCTATGCAAACGGTAGTTGAGTTAACTAGTGCGTTTGAAGGCATTGCCAGCATGCGGATTTCGCAAATCAAGAATCAAGTACAGAACTCCGAGCAGTTTTTTGGCGAGCTATGGAAGATTTATCGTCAGATCCGAGTCGATGAGCTTTTCCATTTTGGTCGCAGTCAGTCGTCATCAGCCGAAATTGACAAAGAACTAATGATTTTGGTAACTAGCGAAGGCGGCCTGAGTGGTGATATCGATCAGCAGCTAATCGCCGAAGTTTTGACCCATTACAAAGCCGATAAAAATGACATCTTAGTCATTGGCCACCATGGAACGATGCTACTAAGTCAGGCTAATGTTAGCTTTATAAAAAGTTTCAAACTACCAGTACAGGACCGCAACATCAATGTAGCGCCATTAGTATCAGCCGTACAAAAATATCGTTCAACCGTGGTTTTTTATCAAAGCTACATATCGCTGGCTCGTTTAGAAATCAAAAATATACAACTCAGTGCAGCCGTAGCTGAGCGCGGCCAGAGAGTCTCGGACAGCTCCGAGATTATTAGCGAACGCAATTACCTATTTGAACCGAGCACTTTTGAGGTCGTTGACCACCTTGAACGGTCGATGATGCAGATCACTCTAAGCGAGGTGATACTGGAGTCAAAATTGGCTCAATATGCCAGTCGGTTTAGCGCCATGACTACCGCCCGCAGCAAAGCCGATGATGCTTTTTCGGAACTTACCACATCATACAATCGGGCCCGTCGGCACCAAAAAGACGAACGACTCAAAGAGATCATTAATGGTCTGGCAGGGCTGGCGACATGAGCATCGGATCAATCCGTTCTGTAAGGGACTTGGTCGTTCAGGTGCAGTTTGACGAAGATGGTCCCGACATCGGCGAACTGTTACTAGTCCACAACGAAAATCGAACAGTGCTACTAGTCAATCGATTGGATGCTGGCAATGTTGCCGTTTGTCTTAACATCCTTGGCGACAAATCATTACAAAAGAACATGCCAGCTGAGCGCACCGGTAGAGGCATTGAGATTCCAGTTGGCAAACCCACCATTGGCCGGGTGCTTGATTCGCTAGGCCGGCCACTTGATGGTCTGCCACCACCAGAAGGGTCGGAAATCAAACGAGTCGATATTTTAAAACCACCGCGACCCAAGGCATCTTTTAAAGCAACACAAGCCGAAATTCTGGAAACTGGCATTAAGGTTATTGATTTCTTCACGCCGTTTGTTAAGGGGCGCAAAATCGGCATCATTGGTGGTGCTGGCGTTGGTAAAACTGTCTTAACCATGGAGCTGATCCATAATGTGGCTAAAAGTGGCCAGGGCTTGAGTTTTTTTGCCGGCATTGGTGAACGCATTCGTGAAGGTCACGAGCTGTACGAAACACTTAAAGAACGAGACTTACTAAAAAACACCTGCATGTTCTTTGGCCAGATGGACCAAAATCCAGTACAGCGAGTTCTAATTGGTCTATCGGCGGCCGCTAGTGCTGAATATTTTCGCGATCAAGAAAAACGCGACATTCTGTTCTTTGCCGACAACATGTATCGCTATATTCAAGCTCATAACGAGTTATCGACCATATTGGGGCAAATTCCCAGTGAGGGTGGATATGAGCCGACTATTTTTAGCGATGTTAAGTCCTTGCAGGATCGTTTGAGCTCGACCGAGGACGGCTCTATTACTGCCGTCCAGACGATTTATGTGCCGGCCGACGATTTGTCTGACCCTGCAGTCCAGATGATCCAGCACGAGCTCGATGGCGTCATTGTGCTTAGCCGCAAAGTTGCCGAGCAGGGAATTAGACCGGCAGTTGACTTGATCAAAAGTAGTTCTAGTCTATTGAGTCCAGAAATCGTTGGCCAGCGGCACTATGATCTAAGTGTTAAAGCTCAATCTTTGTTGCAAAAGCATGAATCGCTAAAAAACATCATCGCTATTATTGGTGAAAACGAACTTTCGGCTGCCGATCGTAACGATTTTGCCAAAGCCCGCAAACTAATCGAATTCTTCTCCCAGGACATGTATGTCAGTGAGGGTTATAGCAACCGCGCTGGTATGCGTATCGCCCGCGAGGACACACTTAAGGGCGTCGAAGCCATCATAAATTCTTGAGCTATGCCTGCCGACGAACCGACCATGAAAGTTAAAATCTACGCGCCCTTCACAACCTACTTTGAAGGCGGTGCTAACAGCTTGTCAGCTGCCAACAAAACCGGTGCCTTTGATGTCTTGCCGCATCACAAAAATTTCATGACCCTACTAGTGCCATGCACTATCACTGTCAGGCAGCAGAATCATTCGGATTTTAATCTTAGCGTCACGCGTGGTGTCATGCATGTCAAAGCCGACCAGGTAACAGTTTTTCTAGATATCTAGTCAAAAACTATATAGTCGAAGACATAGTTGGAGCCGCTGGCCGGCGCAGAAGCTGTGCAAATGCTAAAACCGGTAGTCGTACGCGTAGCATAATATGACAAACCGCCGGCCGCAGCCGAAGCTGGGCTCAAAATAACTCTGGGGGTTGAGTTAAAAGCTTTAACAAAGCCAATATTGACCATGCAGCCAGCTGAGGGGCTGCCACCAGTGTTAATTGTGACTGTGCCGCCAATATCGCTGCCATTTATTGAAGCTGTACCGCCGCTACCCAAGCCCGCACCATTGCTGCGCGAAGGCGTCCCGCCATTGAAAGCCAGATGGCGGCTTAATGTTAGGTCGCCAATAAGCTGCAAAGAACTAACTGTTAAAGTTCCGGCCGATAAGCTGCCAAAACTGCCGTTGCCGCTGACCGAAAGACTTTTTTCTAAAGTGACCTGTCCTTGCAAGTTGGTATCACCAGCAACCGACAGCGTGCCATTTATTTGGGCTTGGCCAAAGCTACTGACACCGCCAACGGTTACAGATGGCAGGGAAAGGCCGCCGCCAACTTTGATGGTACCGGCCACATTTAAGTTATTCCGTAACAGCACAGAGCCTTCAAACACCGAGTTGCTTTGGACATCAAGTGTCTGCTGTGAATCGCCCACAACTGTTGTGCTGCCAGAAATGTCAGCCAACTGTTGGCTAGTTAGCGAAGCAGCCGAAGGGCTGTTGGAAGCTGGTTTCTTGGCTGATCGCAAGGCCAAAAAGGTTAACACAGAACTAATGATTAGCAAGATCACAAACGCTAGCAAGAATCGGTTACCACCAAACGACATTCTCGGTTTTTTGTCAGGCTTGGGTTTAGGTGGCTCGGACGGTGCAGAATTAATGACCCTGCCGGAGCTAGCAGTTGATTCAAGTGTGTCTGTATCGGGGTCGATAATTTCTTCGGACGGGTCGCCGGGTTTGTTTTCCATAGTTTATTGCTTAAGTTGCTTTTTAATTTTAGCTTAATCACAATGAAAGCACTAAAGCTTTAGACCAATGAACGACCGCTATATAATTCAAAAACCAACCCAACACAACCGCTACAATCTTTTTCGGCGGCAGTTTAGGAGCTTAATATTATTGGTCGCCGTTATCGCAGTGATTGTAGCTTTTATTGTGGCTAATTTAAGACAAGGTAAGCAACCAATACCCCAGTCGTCGCCTGTGGGTAGTGCGGTTATATCTGACAATCGTCAGACATATACAAGTCCATATTTTAGCTTTCAAGATACTGGCGGCAAATGGATCTTCGAAAAAAATCGCAGCAATGCCAATACCTACATATACGATAAGTACCAAGCAACCTCACTGATCGCCGAAATCATTTTTTATGTAAATCAACAACCCTACTTTGGCAATGGCTTTACCAGGGTCTTACCGGTCAGAATTGCCAATGGTAATAGTTTTGAGCCAACTGGTGTGTCAGATCCTTGTGTGACTCAGTATTCGCCCAACGAGCCCCATATAACGAAGACGATAGAATTTAATGGCACCAGCATGATTTGTAATGCGGGTGATAACCAATACAGTGTTGTTGTTGGCGAAGTTGGTGGAAACTACAACTTACCGATGAATCAAACCAGTGGCATTCCACTACAATTACAGATATCGTATAAATACGATGGCGTTAACCCAGACTCCTCCAGCTTGCTTAATGTTATACGATCTTTTCACACCCTTTAAGGAGCAAAGACAGCACTGATATAATAATGCCAATGAAGCGGTTGTGTTTATCTGTTCTTTCAGTACTGCTAGTCCTGCTCACCGTTACCGGGCTGGCTTACGCCCAATACACTTCTACAAACTATAAGACCAGCGAAGTTTTCTTTGGCAGTGGCGGCGATCCAAATCAGAGCTCTACAAACTACAAAGCCGGTACATCGCTAGGCGGACTAGCTGGTGGAACTGGTAGCAGTACTAATTATCGGGCCTATTATGGCTTCTTGACTCCTAGTGAGCCGTTTCTAAAAATGACGGTAAATAGCTCATCCCTTGATTTAGGTAATCTAGATCCTTCGACCACGGTTCACGGTTCGGCCACTTTTGATGTTACCGCCTATGTTGACAGTGGCTATGTAGTCCAAACTATGAGCCAACCGCCAAAGTACACCAGCGGGGCCAACAGTCATACACTCGCGGCCATGAGCCTCGGCAGCACTGTCGTAGGCACGGAGCAGTTCGGCATTAATCTAGTGGCTAACACTTCACCGGCGACTTTTGGTGCCAATCCTGCGCCCCAGCCAAATAGCTCGTTTGCCAACGGTCAAGCCGCTACTGGTTACGGCACGCCTAATCAATATAAGTACAATGCCGGTGACACAATTGCCTGTTCCGGCACTAGTGGCACTTGCACCGGCAGTGGTTGGGGAGATACTACTTACACTATCTCCTATGTAGCTAATGTTTCACCCTTTACGCCCGCCGGTAATTACAGGGTCAACCAAGACCTCGTAGCAGTTGCAACTTATTAGAATTTACATAGGCTGTGGAAAACTCTTTTGGCCACTCAGTTCATATTGCTTGCACTACAAAAATGGTTATGATATAAATCTCTTCAGGATTAGCAAAAGCTAAAAGAAAAAATTGGCCAAAAAATCTAAACAATCTGTCCGCTTTGATAGCTTCAAAAAGCATTTGTACAAAGTACCAATGTTCTTCGTTATCTTTATCCTTGCCTTTTCTTGGCTGGTGATTGCCTTAGTGCCAAATAGCGTAAGCGCCAACCAATTCTCGCCACGCTCTCTAAGTATTGCTAGCGGTGTACCCGGAGCCACTTCTAACTGGACTTATACTTTCACACCTTTTACTAACGGTGAAACGGCTACAGCCATTCAATCCTTCAAATTCGTAGCCTGTACTACGGCTTTAGGTACTTACGGTGTTGGCTCTACTACCAGTTACCCTAACTGTACTGCCCCAACTGGTCTGTCTATTAACGCCGGCACCCAGCAAGGTACCGTAGGCGGCAGCTGGACTAACACCACAGGTTTTACGCGTACAACCTCTACCACCGGTAACTGTAACCCTGGTGCCGCAGTTCTATGTATCACTCGAACTCAAGCCGCCGCTGAATCCGGCGCCGCTAAGACCATCACCTGGAACAGCCAGGTTAGCCCAACAACGGCGAACTCGACCTTCTTTATCGGTATGTACATGTACTCCGACAACGCTTATGCCACCAATGTTGACTATGGTACTGTGGCTTCAGCAGTCGTACAGTCTTTGTTAGTAACCGCCACAGTCACCGAAGTCCTCCAATTCTGTATTGGTGCCAGCACTGTTAACGACCTAACTACTGCTGTAACCTCTTCTTGCGGTACTGCCCCTGGTGCTTCATCGACAGTCGGGTTGGGTAACTTGGATCCGACCACAATTAGCATATCGCCGATAGCAGCCAGCCCTAACGGCGGAAATGCTAGTAATGGTATAGCGATTCTCAGGACTAATGCTCAAAACGGCACAAATGTATCCTATGATGCGATTGCGGCCGGCAGCGGCACAAACCACCTAGGCGCACTCAGGGTAACCGGTGCCACTTGTAATGCGGGCGCTGTAAACACCGACCAATGTATTAACTCCCAAGGTGCATCCCAGGCAGCCTTTACGGCCGGCACCGAGAACTTTGGTTTTACGATTGCCGGTGTCAGCTGTGTTACTGAGCAAACCTTTACTGGAGCTTACACCTGTGCCTACACTAGCGGTACAGAGCACTTAGCTCCTCAATCCCAATATATTGGCCAGGCTGCAACCTTTGGCACCAGCAACGGTTTTGCCTACAGCGAAACAACTGGTAGCAGCACCCTAATTGCGGCAGCCTCGGCAGGCAATGTGGTTGAAGACGAGGCCTTAATTATGAAATTTGCCTCGACCCCGGCAATTAGTACGCCATCTGGTGCTTACTCGGTGAGCATTGATTACACCGTAGTCTCAAGCTACTAAATAAATAGTTCTTAAGTTTGCTAGATTAATCTGGTTTATGCTTAAATTTGGTTAGGATATGGGGATTTGGACCCCAATATCCCTATTAAAGTTGGGAAACAAAGCTTGGTACTAAAACTAAAAAGAGCCAGTAGAGTGAGCCAAATAAAGCGATTCCTTTATGTAGTACCTCTATTTTTTGTCTGTGCAATTTTAGCTTTTTCGTGGTTATTCCTATTTTGGCCAAGTGCAGCTGATGCCAACCAGTTCTCTCCTAGGTCCTTGAGCATGGTCAGTGGTGTGCCTGGGGCTACCTCTAACTGGACATTCACCTTTACACCTTTTACTAACGGTGAGACCGCCACAGCCATTCAATCCTTCAAGTTTGTCGCCTGTACTACGGCTTTAGGTACTTACGGCGTGGGCTCTACTACCAGTTATCCTAACTGTACTGCCCCAACTGGTCTATCCATCAACCAAAACGGTCCTAGCACCTCGCTTGGAGGCAGCTGGACCAACACTACTGCTTTTACTCGCACTACCTCTACTACCGGTAACTGTAACCCGGGTGCTGCTGTTCTATGTATAACTCGAACCCAAGCTGCTACCGAATCCGGAGCCGCCAAAACTATTGTCTGGCCTAACCTAACCAGCCCCACTACGGCGAATTCGTCGTTTTATGTCGGCATGTATATGTATTCGGATGTAGGCTACGCCACGAATGTAGATTACGGGACGGTTGCCGCGGCTGTAGTTCAATCATTACTAATCACCGCGTCTGTCACCGAAATCCTCCAATTTTGTATCGGTGCCAGCACCGTTAACGACCTAACTACTGCCGTAACTTCTTCTTGCGGTACTGCCCCTGGTGCCTCATCCACGGTAGGATTGGGCATACAAGACCCAACTGCCATAAGAATTTCTCCAGTGGCGGTCAGTCCTAACAGTGGTAATAATAGCAACGGTATAGCCATCTTGAGAACTAACGCTCTAAACGGCACAAATGTATCTTATGATGCTATTGCGGCCGGTAGCGGCACAAACCACTTAGGTGCACTCAGGGTAACCGGTGCCACTTGTAATGCTGGTAGCGTGAATACCGATCCTTGTTTTAACTCCCAAGGCGCCTCCCAAGCTGCCTTTACGGCCGGCACCGAGAACTTTGGTTTTACTATCGCTGGCGTTAGTTGCGTAACAGAGCAAACTTTTGCTGGTGCTTACAGTTGTGCTTACGCCAGCGGTACAGAGCACTTAGCTCCTCAATCCCAATATATTGGCCAGGCTGCAACCTTTGGCACCAGCAACGGTTTTGCCTACAGCGAAACAACTGGTAGCAGCACGCTGATTGCCGCCGCATCGGCCGGTAATGTGGTCACAGATGAAGCTCTGATATTAAAATTCGCATCAGCTGCTGCTATAGCCACGCCATCTGGCTCATATTCGGTAAACATAGACTACACAGCCGTATCTAGCTATTAATCCAGTTCTAATTCTGCTAATTTTGGTATAGCTTATGTTTATTTCGCAAAGGTGGATAAGGCAACTACGGTTATGTTCGCTCGTTGCTTTGACGGGAATACTTAGTATGTTGCCGCTGCACGGTTTTTTTATCGCCAAAGTCTCAGCCGATTCTTTGCAAAACCGATCAGTTAGTCTAAGTTCTTATCGACCGAGTCAAGTAGCAACGCATAATTATCAATTCTTTGTGCCCAATCCAAACATTATGGGTTCGATGATATTTGAATATTGCTCCAACAGCGCGGTTTTTATTGATCCGTGCACCGCTCCCGCTGGGCTGGATGTCAGCGGCGCGATAACCACAGCTCAAACTGGCAATACCGGTTTTAGTGTCGACAATGCCGATACAACCGCCAACAAACTCGTTATTAGTCGTCTGCCGCTGGCTTCGTCTGTGATTACCTCATCGTATAGCTTTGCTAACATAACTAACCCGTCCACAGCATCTCAGACTATTTATGTTCGCATATCAACCTATGGCTCAACTGACGGCAGCGGTTCAATGATTAACAGCGGAGCTGTGGCTTTTGTTACCTCAACAGATTTCAATGTAAGCGCTACCGTGCCGCCGTTTATTAGGCTTTGTGTCGGAATTACGGTGGCGGTGGACTGCTCGGCCGTTAATGGCGATAGCCTAGATCTGGGCGACTTGTCTAAAAACCACGCCAGTGTTGGCCAGTCTCAGTTTGCCGTCGGCACAAATTCCGCCAATGGCTATTCGGTTTTTGCGCTGGGTACAACTATGACCTCTGGTAGTGATGTCATCCCAGCTTTATCAGCTCCGGCGCCGAGCTTTCCCGGTAATGGCCAGTTCGGGATCAACCTAAGAGCCAATACTCTGCCAGCATCTGGACAAGATCCCGACGGAACCGGCACTGGAGGACCGACTGCAAATTACGATAATCCAAATCAATTTGTTTTTGTGCCGGGCGATGAAATCGCTAACTCATTGCTACCTAGCGATTATAACCGGATGACGGTTTCTTATTTGGCCAATATCAATAACGGACAGCCAATCGGAATATACAGCACAACCATAACTTATGTAGCCGTAACAGAGTTCTAATAGCTACTGGGCTTCGGAGATTCTTTGCTATACTATGGATAAGTTAAAAAACAATGTTTAAGAGGGGTTATATACAAATGCTAAAACGGCTGGGACTGGCCACTGCTGTACTGCTTTTGTTAGTTTCATTGGTTCCTCAACCCACTGAAGCCTTATCTATAGCCAGTGGCAGCGGCCTTAGTATCTCGCCGACTATTTATCAATACACACTCAAGCCAGGCCAATCGGCGACAATGTCCATTACTCTTAAGAATGTTACTACTGGTGATATAACCGCCCAGGGACAGGTAAATGACTTCGTTTCTGATGGTACTAGCGGCTCGCCAAAAATTCTTTCTTTGTCTTCGCCCACGACGCCTACAAGTATCAAGAAATTTGTCGGTACGGTTTATGATGTACCTCTAACTGTTGGGCAGCAAAAGACTTTGTCAATTGGTGTAAATATACCATCGGGCACCCCTCCGGGAGCTTACTTTGGTGTAATAAGGTACAGGTCTGTGCCGGCTGGAGCCAATGTTCCAAATCCTAACCAAGTCGCACTAACGGCCAGTGTAGCTACAGTCGTTCTTATTACAGTACCCGGAAATATCCGGACATTAGTAAAATTCGATGCTATCCATATATATCATGGCACCAAGGACAGCAGTTTCTTTTTGACTAAACCAGACAAAATCGGTATCGAAATCCAGAACCTAGGCAATGGATTTGCACGGCCATTCGGCACAGTAGAAGTGCAGAGCATGTTCCATAAAAATATAAGCACCTTCCAGTTCAATAATCCTAAGCAGTTAGGTAATGTTCTACCTAACAGCACTCGTATTTTTAAGAGTTCTTTCAACGGCGTCAGCCAGCCCGGCCGCTACACCGTGTTAGCCAATGTGGCATACGACAACAGTGGCAATGTCCTAACAATTAAAAAGACTTTTTGGTATGTGCCTGCTTGGTTAGCCCTTATTGTTCTAGCAATCATCATAATTCTGTTACTGCTAACGATACGACTGTACTTCCGCTACAGGCGTGACGCTAAACACTCCTACAGAAGATAGGTGATTTTACGGTGGGAATAACCCAGCTAGTAAAAAAAGCCAGTAACAACTACTTCGGGCTTTTTGGATCTGTAATATTGGCTATAAGTCTTCTGCTTGGGCCAACAGCTTTGGCCGCTACGCAGCAATCAGGTTCGATTGGAGTCCAAGGTGCGGTGCGTGGGGCGGCGCCCAACTCCGCGCCCACCATTGATATTCCTAGTAATGGTCAGGGCTTTAATTCAGCAACTATACGAGTATCTGGTCTTTGTCAGAATGGATTGCTTGTAGAAATTTACAAGAATAATGTCTTTGCCGGTTCAGTTGAGTGTAGTGGCGGGAGCTATTCACTGCAGATTGATTTATTTAATGGGCGCAATGATCTTATTGCTAGGCAATATGATGCTTTGGACCAAGCTAGCCCTGATTCAAACGCTGTCAGTGTTAACTTAAACACTGCCTTTGCCGGCAATGGACCACAAGTCGTTATCACCACTCAGTATGCTAAGCGCGGTGCTGATCCGGGCGCCGTACTTACCTGGCCTTTAACTATAAGTGGTGGCACTCCGCCTTATGCAATTAGTATTGACTGGGGCGACAAAACGGCCTTTGAGTTAATTAGCCTAGCCAAGCCTGGTGATTTCAACATGACTCATACCTATAATGCGGCTGGTATTTACAATGTGACGGTCAAGGCCAGCGATTCGCAAGGTAATACGGCATTCTTGCAGTTAGTTGGTATTGGTAACGGTCCAATCACTCAAAGCCAATCTACTAATCAAAAGATAATCGTTCAGAGAATCGTTGTTTGGTGGCCATTTATTGTGTTAATCGCTCTGGCGATCGTTGCCTTTTGGCTTGGCCGCAAACACCAACTCGATAGTATTCGCGGAAGAATTCGCCGCGGCGAACGACCCTTCTAACTCCTTATCTGATAAACTAGAACAGATGAAAAGAGTCTTTGTCGGACTTTCTGGCGGAGTTGATAGCTCTGTTTCTGCAGCCCTACTTAAAGAGCAGGGCTATGAAGTAGTTGGTGTCTACATGAAAAACTGGACCAAGGATTTGCCGGGACTACCTTGTCCATGGCTTGATGATTTCCAGGACGCTAAGCGGGTGGCGGTGCAGTTAAAAATCCCGTTTGAGGTCTATGACTTCGAAAAACAATACTTCGACAAAGTTGTTAAATACATGCTGGAGGGTTTTAAAGCTGGCTTTACTCCCAACCCCGACATTATGTGCAATCAGGAAATTAAGTTTAAGTTGTTTCTTGAGACGGCATTAGAGAACGGCGCCGACTACATTGCCACCGGTCACTACGCTAATGCCAAAGGTCCGCATTTGCTCATAGCCAAAGACCATAACAAAGACCAAACATATTTTTTGCACCGAGTTCCTGGTGAGGCATTCAATAAAACAATTTTTCCACTCGGCGAATTTACAAAACCAGAAGTCCGTCAGTTGGCGGCCAGATTCGGCCTGGTGACTGCCGATAAAAAAGAAAGCATGGGTATCTGTTTTGTGGGTAAGGTTGGTATCAAAGATTTTTTACGCCAGTACATAAAAGAAAAGCCCGGCTCAATTATCGATGATAAAGGTAGGGAAGTTGGCCGGCACGATGGCGCGTTTTTTTACACCATTGGTCAAAGACAGGGATTAGAGGTTGGCGGCGGATTGCCGTACTATGTCACCGGCAAAAACATCAAAAAGAATCAAGTTTTTGTCACCACAAACTTGCAAGACGAACGATTATGGAGTCACAAAGTTAAGCTAACTAGCATGCATTGGATTAATAACCTGCCTAAAAAAGACCAAGAGCTAAAGGTCCGACTGCGTCACCGAGCCAAACTTATTGATGTAAAATTACTTAACAAGTCAAGTAATTTCTGGGAAGCAGACTTAGATGAGGATGTCCGGGCGATCACTCCCGGTCAGTCGGCTGTTTTCTACAGCGGGAATGAGTGTCTCGGCGGCGGTATCGTGGCTTGAGCTCCGGAAAAGTCGGCGCAAATCCAGTGAATGGCCGACCGCGGCTTTAATCTTTTGAATCTTGTCGGCTCGTGCAGCTACCCTTAGTTCGTAGTCAATGCCATTTTGGATCGAAGTTTTATAATCAAACATTTTTTTGGCTTCATAACGCAGTCTATTCGCAGCTTCGTCGTCGTTTCTTGCTCTTGCTTCGTGCCATTCGGCCCAGATCTCTTCTAGTTTTGGATTAAGAAGAGCTATCTCATCAGCACGGGCTAGAGCCTTAGCTTCGTGCGGCCCAATTGTCGGAGTGTTAGGAAAATCTATTCCGTAGCCGGGAGAGACTTCTGACATGGCTTTTAGTATACACTCTTGGCATAAGCACGAACGACATAATTTTTACCACCGTATTATCTCTGTTAGAATGAGGATAATGACAGCGCAGGAAATACGCCAAAAATATTTAGAATTGATGGCAACGAACGGGCACAAAATAATCCCGCGGGCCAATTTGGTTCCGCAGGATGATCCAACTACGCTTTTTACCGGCAGCGGCATGCAACCATTGGTACCTTACCTGCTTGGCCAAAAGCATCCGGATGGTACTAAGCTTGCCGATAGTCAAACTTGTTTTAGGGCCGAAGACATGGACGAAGTTGGAGATAATCGCCATACGACTTTTTTCGAAATGCTCGGCAATTGGAGCTTGGGCGACTACTTTAAGGAGCAACAATTACCAATGTTTTGGGGGTTTCTAACCGATCAGCTAGGGATAGACCCGCAAAAGCTGTTTGTAAGCTGCTTTATAGGTGATCAAGCAACCGGCGTGCCCAAAGACACTGAAAGTGGCGAGATTTGGCAAAAGCTTTTTGCCGATAAAAATATCGATGCTAAGGAAGTTGACCTGCCGGTCGATGATGGCTATACCAAAGGTATGCAAGGCGGCCGAATTTTTTACTATGGCGCTAAACACAATTGGTGGAGTCGTGAAGGCGTGCCGTCTAACATGCGTGAAGGCGAACCTGGCGGGCCTGACAGCGAGGTTTTTTATGAACTTAGTGATGTAAAACACAACACAGACTTTGGCCAATACTGTCACCCTAACTGCGACTGCGGCCGTTTCTTAGAGATCGGCAATAGTGTGTTCATGACTTACAAAAAAGTCGGTGACAAGTTTGAGCACTTGCCCAGCCCTAATGTTGACTTTGGCGGTGGTTTGGAGCGCCTTGCCGCTGCGGTCATTGATAGTCCGGATATGTTCCAGATAAGTGTGATTAAACCTCTAATCGATAAATTGGAAGAACTTAGTTCTAAAAAATACGCTGATCACGAGTTGAGCATGCAGGTTATTGCCGACCACATGCGCGCAGCTGTTTGGCTGGCAGTGGACGGAGTCGCGCCAAGCAATAAACAGCAGGGGTATTTGTTGCGCAGATTGATTCGTCGGGCTGTGCGCTATGCTCTGGACCTGGGCTTAGAGCAGGATTTATGCCAAAAGATAGTACCAGTTGTTTGCGACATTTTCGCAAAAGACTATCCAGAAATGGCCAAAAAACAATCAGAAATATCAGATACCTTGAGCAGGGAAGAAAAACTTTTCCGCCAGACGCTACGCAGGGGCTTGCAGGAGTTCGAAAAAATGATTGAGAACAATCAGCTAACTGCTCCTGATTTGTTTAGGCTGTACGATACCTATGGTTTCCCTGTCGAGCTCTCTAAAGAAGAAGCCAAAAAAAGAAGCATAAGGCTTGATGGTCACATAGACAGAAGATTTAATGAGCTTATGGCCGAACAGCGGCAACGGAGTCAGACTGCTAGCGCCGGTATGTTTAAAGGTGGTTTGGCTGACCATTCCGAAGCCGTAGTTAAATTGCACACTACAACTCACTTGATGTACCAAGCCCTTAAACAAGTACTTGGCGACCATGTGGTTCAACGGGGTAGCAATATTACTGCCGAACGAACCCGCTTTGATTTTTCTAATCCAGAAAAAGTCAGCCGCGAACAATTGGACGAAGTCGAAAAAATTGTTAACCAAAAAATCGCCGAAGACTTGCCGGTATCGTGGAAAGAAGAAGACACCAAAGACGCTTTTGCCAAAGGCGCATCCGGTGCGTTTGGCGACAAGTATGGCGACAGAGTCAAAGTTTATACCATTGGCGACCCAAATAGTCCATTCAGCCGCGAAATCTGTGGTGGCCCGCATGTTGAGCACACTGGCGTGATTGGCGAAGGCGGTAAAAAATTCAAAATCACCAAGGAAGAAGCCAGCTCGGCCGGTGTCCGGCGCATCAAAGCCGTACTAGTGTAACCCCTCTTTACAATTGGCTCAAAAAACGCTAATGTATTGGTGTCCTTAGACAAAAATAAAAACCTAAAAATGGCCCGTAATAAAAGCAGAGCAAAGCGCTCGGTTAAAAGCCGTAAAAACCGGTGGTTTCTACCTTATCCGGCTCTGCTATTTTTGCTGCTTTGCACTGGGGTAATTTTAGTCTCGTGGACCTTCCAGACCCTAGCGGACGACATCCGTGTGACTGCCAAGATAGCGGCACCGCCCGTGACCGGCCCGGCCGTAATTACCAGTCCAACCGACGGCCAGCACTTTTCGTCGATCCCGGTCACTATATCCGGTACCTGTCCAACCGACGGCTCCGGTGGTTATGTCAAAGTCTACCGCAACAATGTTTTTAGCGGTGTATCCATGTGTGATGTGTCTAATAACTTTGCCGTTTCGACAGATTTATTCCCAGGAGCCAACTTGATTACTGTCCAGGTATACAACATTACTGATGATATTGGGCCGCTTTCGACCCCCATAACCGTTTACTACGACCCAGCTGTTATAACCCCAGCACCGACCAGTTCCAGTTCTGGTGGTGGCCAAACAAATAGCGCACCGTTTGTGATTTCCAGCGATTTCCAATATGTCGGTTACTATGTTGGCCAGACAACACACTGGAAAATCAATTTGGCTGGTGGTCAATCACCATACGCCGTCAGTGTTACTTGGGGCGATGGTAGTAGTAATGTTTATAGCACCCAGAAGGCCGGAGATCTGCTAATCGAACACATATACAAAAAACCAGGTGATCAAAAGAACCATAGCTATCCAATTATAGTCAGCGGAGTCGACCATCTTAGCAATAAATCCAGTTTGCAGCTTTTCGTTATTATTAACGATCGGCATGTGACACCGGCAGCAGCCAGTATTAGCGGCGCAACCTGCAGCACCAGCGGCTTCAGTTTTAGCTCCATTAGTTGTTTTGTGCGCACCAAGAACCTACTCAGGTTTCTCTGGCCAGCCTACGGCGTAGTGGCTTTGATGACAGTTAGCTACCTACTAGGTGAGCGCGAAGAAATATTAAACTTGACCCGCCAAGGACGGCTAAAGAGCCGCCGCAGCTAAGCCAATACAGAGGCGGCGCGTGGTATAATCAATCTGATAATGCTTGAAAAAGCCAAAAAAATAAAAGGCAAATTGCCTAGTGTTACTGAAGCTGCCAAGCGGGCGCGGCCAATGGGCGAATATATGGTGGCTTTGGATATCGGTACCGAGTTTGTAAAGGCTTTAGTCGGTCGTGTAGTCGGTAACGAAGTTGAAATTATTGGCGTCGGACGCACCCATCAAGAACTATCAGATATGCAGGCCGGTGCTATCGCTGATATTGCAGCTGTGGTAGCCAATTGTGACAAGGCCTTAGCCAAGGCTGAGCAGCAGGCTGGTGTTTCGGCTCGGACGGCCGTAATTGGCATTGCCGGCGAACTAGTAAAAGGCACAACCAGCACTGTGAGATTCACCCGTAAAAATCCCGAAAAAGAGCTAAGCATCGACGAGATGGGTCGAATTATCGACATCGTCCAAGAACGGGCTGAAGCCAAGGCCCGCCAGCAACTAGCCTGGGAATTGGGCGGTAAAGATGTAGAAGTCCGGCTGGTTAACAGTGCATTGGTGCGGATAGATATTGACGGTTATAAGGTTACAAATCCGGTAGGTTTTCAGGGGCGCGATGTGGTAGTAGAGATGTACACCGCCTTTGCGCCAATGATTCATATCGGTGCATTGGAACGCACGGCGGCTGAACTCGATCTGGAACTGTTAGCTGTAGCTGCAGAACCATTTGCTGTAGCTCGATCAGTTGTTGGTGATGACTCTAGTGGCAATGTCAGCGCGGTATTAATGGATGTCGGCGGTGGCACTACTGACATTGCCGTAGTTAACGAAGGCGGCGTAGAGGGCACCAAGATGTTCGGTATTGGCGGCCGGGCCTTTACTCATGCGATTGAGCGCGAATTAGATGTAGATTTTGCCAAAGCCGAATCGCTAAAAGTCGGCTTGGATGATTCGACCAAAGATAAACAAGAAGTCGAAAAAGCTCTGCAAAAAACCCTCAATGTTTGGATTAGTGGAGTTGAGCTAGCACTTTCTGAGTTCGACAAACTAGACCGCCTGCCAACGCGACTATTATTGTGCGGCGGTGGCTCTAGCTTGCACATGCTGATGGATAAGTTAGAGGATAATGACTGGTATAAAGGTCTGCCATTTACTAAAAAACCATCAATTCACCACATCAAACCCAGCGAAGTTGTCGGAATTACAGATAGCACCGGCGATATTCACGACCACACTTTCATTACAGCCATGGGCTTATTGCGCGTCGGTATGGACACCATTAACAGTGGTGCAGCTGGCGGAGACAATACCGTTAAAGGTAAACTTAATAAATTGTTAAAAGTATAAGATGACAGCCACACCTAAACATACTGGAAAGATCCCGCCCAAACCTGGTAAGGATGTTATTTATCTTGATGCCGATGATGAAATCACCGGCATCATCGATAAAGTTGAAGCCGCCAAAGAAAAAGTAGTGGCCGTAGTTTTGCCCAAGCGCTCAACTAGCCTGCAGAGCATTGTTAATATGCGCTTGCTTAGGCGAAGTGCCGACAACGCCGACAAAAATGTCGTTTTAATAACCAAAGAAGCCGCGCTTTTACCGTTAGCTGGAGCTGCCGGTCTGCATGTGGCCGATAGCCTACAAGGCCGCCCAGAAGTACCGCCGTCACCACGACCCGGTGCGCCGGCCGCGGGTGCTGTCCCCGAAACCGAAGATGCCGATTTAGACGAAGATAACGCCAAGCTGGACTATCATCGTTCGATTGGCCAATTGGCAGCAGCCAGCGCCGAGGACGAAGAAGTTAGCTTGGACGATGAGGATGAGCCTGATAAAGCAGCAGCTAAGGCTGACAAGCCGGCCAAAACTCCAAAAACCGCCAAAATTAAAGTACCGAACTTTGATCGTTTCCGGTTGATGCTGGGATTAGGGGCTCTGGGACTGATTTTATTGATCGTTTTTATAATTCTGGCGCTTACTGTCCTGCCAAAAGCTACTATTACTATCCAAACTTCCAGTACGCCGCTTAGCGCCAACTTCAACCTTACTACTTCTGATACAGCTAAGACCCTGGACGAAGACAAGAATGTCATACCAGCAGTATTGAAAACCTCGGACTTTACTAGTAGCCAGAGTGTGCCAGCTACTGGCCAGCAAAATAACGGTGATAAAGCCTCAGGCAGCGTTGCGATGAGGACTCAAGATTGCTCAGGTGTCCTTCCTTCAGCTGTGTCTTCCGGAACAGGAATTTCTGCTAATGGGTTGACCTTTATAACTCAGTCCAAAGCAAGTTTTAGTCCGACGGTTGATGGTGGTGGACATTGCTATTTTACATCTGGCAACACTGCTATCACTGCACAACAAGCGGGGGCCAAATATAATACTAGTTTAAGTGGCGCATCTGTCCAGGGCTATTCAGGACTTAGTGCAAGCGGCTCAGCATCGGGAGGCTCAGACAATATCCAAACCGTAGTTAGTCAGGCCGATATCGACAACGCCAAAAACAAAGTCAGTAACACAGATACCGATAACTTCAGTAAGAATTTTCAGAGCGATTTGGGGCGTCAGAATCTATACCTAATACCAACAACTCTAAAAGCTGCAGATCCAGTAATTACATCTACGCCAAGTGTTGGTCAGCCAGGCAGCACCGTTAGCGTCAGCATTAAAATTACCTACAGCGTCCTAACGGTGCAAAAGAGTGATTTGCAAAAAATCATCACCGACAATTTGAAGAAAGAGATTAAGAATAATGATCAAAAAATCAGTGGTGATGTCGTTAAAGATGCCGCGGTAAGTATACAAAATCAAAGCTCGCCAACTGTCGCTACGTTGCAAATTAGCGAAAACACCACTGCGGTACCAATCCTGAATGTCGATAACATTAAGAAGCAATCGGCCGGTAAAAAGAGTGGCGCCATAGCTGACTCAATCAACAATTTGCCAGGGGTTAAGGGTGTATCTGTTAAGCTAAGTCCTTTCTGGGTTTCTAAGGCGCCAAAAGCTAGCAAAATAACGATTGTTCAGCAACAGGTCAAAAGTGGAGGCTAAAGAATACTTAGGTTTAGATGTGGGCCACAAACGCATTGGCGTTGCCAGAGCTTCGGCGTTGGCCATGCTGGCCGAACCGCTTAAAACTATTGCTACAGCTGATGGATTAGCCAAGCTAGAAGAAATTATCAAAGACCGAAGTGCCGGTGCAATCGTAGTCGGTTTGCCTAGAAATCTGAACGGCGATGATACCGCTCAAACCGAGTGGGTACGAGATTGGGTGCAAAAGGCTCAGCAAAAAGTGCAACTGCCGTTTTATTGGCAGGACGAAGCCCTGACCAGCGCGGTAGCCGAAGCCGAAGTAAGGGCCAACAAGCAGCCCCGGGACATCGATGCTCTGGCCGCTGCTATATTGCTTCAGGATTTTTTGGACTCGCCAGAAACTGATAGGGTGCCATGTTAAGGCGACGCAAAAAGCTGCCGTTTAAAAGGCGCGATTATCCACCCAAGTGGGTCTTGCTAGTAATGGTTTTGGCGCTGCTATTTGTCGGTTGGACAATTGTGACCAGGGTTGAGTACAACAATAACCTGCGACCAGTCTCATCATCTACAACCACCCAGTATTTCACTGTCAAAAAAGGCGCTGGAGTTAAAGAAATCGCCAATAATCTGAAAGATGCCAAATTGATAAGAAACTCTGGCGCCTTTCAAGACTATGTCCGAAATAAAGAACTACAAACTAGCCTACAATACGGTACTTACACCTTAAGTCCGTCAATGAGCGTGCAAAGGATAGTCGACTTAATGATTCAGGGAGAAATTTCTAAAAATCTGCTGACAATTTTGCCCGGGGTAACCATATCGGAAGTCCAAAAAGCTTTTGCCAAAGCGGGTTACAGCCAAACTGACATCGACAAAGCCTTTAACCCGATTACTTACACAGGTAATCCAGCACTCAAAAGTCTGCCAGCTGGAGACAGCCTAGAGGGCTATTTGTATCCTGACTCGTTCTTGATGGATTCAAACACCCCAGCATCAACAATTGTCCAGGAATCGCTAGACGAGATGGCTAGTCGCCTGACACCAGATATTATTAACGGCTTTGCTGCCGACGGCTTAACGACTTATCAGGGAATTACTTTAGCATCGATCGTAGTTCAAGAAAGTGGCGATCCTGCCGAAGAACCCACGATTGCCCAGGTATTTCTATTGCGAATGAAACAGGGCATGATGTTGCAATCAAATGTCACAGCAAACTATGCTGCCGACCTAGCCGGCGTACCCCGGAATGTAAACATCAGTTCACCCTATAACACTTATCTTCATGCCGGCCTGCCACCCGGGCCAATCAGCAATGTTACAACCGCGTCGCTTCGGGCGGTCGCTCACCCTTCCACCACCGATTATTTGTACTTTATCGCTGGTGATGACGGCACCATTCACTACTCCCACACTGCCACTGAGCACGAACAAGCAATTCAGCAATATTGCCACAAATTATGCGCCCAATAACTGGGGTAATTTGCCCTAGTTTGGTATAATAAACGGCGTGGTATCCCTCGCACCCCTGTAATACCCCACAATTTAAGGAGTTAATTCACCATTCGTAAACCCAACCTATCTTTTGTTAGACGCAAAAGCAGCAAGGGTGTAGAGACCATCATGGCTCTACCCGATTTACCGGATCGCATCAACAAATTAGATAAAAAATCCCGCCGCCGAGTCACTCGCTGGAGTATTATTGGTGGCAATGTTCTACTGCTATTGATAGTAGCGATCTTTTTGTTGGTAAATCGTTCTGCTAGTAGCACAGTGCGTAGTAGCACTGTTGGTAGTGTGGTCAGCACGGCCGGTTCGGTCAGTGGCCCATTGGACGCTTTATCGTCCGACCAAATTGCATTACAGGCAGCTCAAATGACCAACCTGCCAGAACTCAACATGGTTCGGAATCGTGCCGACTCCACGGCCATTCTGTTATCTCTAATCCCTAACGACTCAACCACTTTGGCTAAGCCCCAAGTTGTTACTACTGCCGAGAAATCTCGATACGATATTATCCATTACAATGTCCAACCCGGGGATAGTGTTGGCAGCTTAGCCACAAAGTTTGGCGTTAGCGCCAATGCTATCAAATGGTCAAACGGCTTAAATACGGACAGCTTAACTGTCGGTAATGCTCTGCTAATTCCGCCGGCCGAGGGCATCATCTATGGGGTTAAGAGCGGCGATACGGTCGAAAGTATCGTCAGTCGCTATCACGCCAACCAGAACACTTTTATTACAGTTAATGATGCCGAAAAAGGCGTTACTACTGGAGAGTTAGTTTGGATCCCTAATGGGATACAACCGGTAGTTATTACCACCAGCAGCCTATCTTTCTCACTAGGCACAAGCACCGGAGCCCACCGATATGGTTCTTGTGCTATCGCTTCTGATATCGAAGGCTATCCTTGCGGCTGGTGTACTTGGTGGTCGGCTTACCGTCGAGCCCAAATTGGCGCCCCTGTATCAAATCATCTAGGCGATGCAATTACTTGGCGCTATGGCATGACCCCAGACCCTTCGCCCCAACCTGGTGATGTTGTCTGGTTCCCATATGATCATGTGGCTTTTGTAGAAAGTGTCAACGCCGACGGCAGTGCTAATATCTCCGAAATGAATGAAGTCGGCTGGGATGTAGTAAGTTACCGCACACTACCAGCTAATGCTTCTGGCGTCGTTTACCTCAATCATTAAATTTAAATAGACTGTTTGATAACGGATTGTTGCTATAACCTATAAGTATGTTCGTAGATAGAGTTAAGGTTAAAATCGAAGCCGGCAACGGTGGTGATGGCTTTTTGAGTTTCCGACACGAGAAGTTCCGACCCAAAGGCGGTCCAGATGGTGGTGATGGGGGCCATGGCGGCAGCGTGATCTTAAAAGCTAGCCGTAACGAGAACACGCTAGCCGAATTTAGATATAAAAAACTGCTCAAGGCCGAAAACGGCGAAGCTGGTGCAAAGCGCAAACGCCACGGCAAAAGCGCCAACAACTTAGTTGTTACAGTTCCAATCGGCACCACTGTGTCGGTAGATGATCAGATAGTTGCTGATTTAGCTGATGATGAGCAAGAGTTTGTGCTGGCCAAAGGCGGTAAAGGCGGCTACGGCAACGCTCATTTTGTTAGCTCGACCCGCCAAGCGCCTCGGGTAGCCGAAAAAGGCGAGAAAGGTCAGCAGCTAGAAGCTAACCTAGAACTCAAAATGATTGCCGATGTTGGTATTGTTGGCCTGCCAAATGCCGGAAAATCAACGCTTCTATCTGTTATCAGTAACGCCAAGCCAGAAATCGCCGATTATCCATTCACTACACTTACGCCTAACTTGGGCGTTGTCGACATTGATAAAAAACACAGCCTGCTATTTGCCGATATCCCGGGATTGATCGAGGGTGCTAGTAAAGGTAAGGGCTTGGGCGATGAATTTTTGCGGCATGTCGAACGCACCAGTGTTCTGGTGCACCTAGTCGATGCCTATAACGAGGACATTGCTGGTGCCTACAAAACTATCATGGCTGAGCTGGCGGCCTACAAAGTTGATCTAAGCAAGCGCCCCCAAGTAGTGGTTCTATCAAAAATTGAATCCCTGGATAAAAAACAGCTAGAAGAAGTCTATAAAAAGCTAAAAAGTGCCGTACCGCGTGGGACCGCAACTGCCGAGATCTCGACCGTGACAGGCGAAGGCGTTCAAGGATTACTTAGAGTTCTGAAAAAACTGGTCGATAAAAATCGACAAACCGAATCTGCAAAACTGAAGGAATCCAGCTTACCTGTCATCGGGCTAAAAGACGATGATTCGGCTTGGCAAATAGAAAAGCAGAAAAAAACCTGGCTAGTCACTGGTAGAAAGATCGAACGCTTTGCCGCTCGCACCCATTTTGGCGACTATCATTCCGAGCAACGGCTGCGCGACATTATGCGCAAAATGGGCATCATCCGCGAACTGGAACGCCAAGAGATAGAGCCCGGCCAAACCATAACCATTGGTCAGCCCGAAATTGGCCAGCTAAAATACTAATACATGGAAGCACACCCAAAACGGCTTAGCCGAATGGAGGAGCTAGAGGCCGATATTGATTTAAGGATCATCGAGGTCGCTGCTCAATTAGGCGAATTTGAGAATGTCTCACCTAAGTTGTTTAAAGGCTCCAGCGTGTTGGCCTATAGGCTCGGTGAAGCGCACGGAATGAACGAACTGCCCACAAATGATAACCTACTAAGCAATCACGGCTATAGAAAGTTTGCTTACAGACCTGCTCCAACTCCTCTATGGTTGCTAGTGGAATCACCGCCTCCAAGTGATCAAGAAGTGGCGGATTTCCTAGAAAACGATTGGGCTCAGGCCGTAACCACAAAGGGATTCAGCTGGCCACAAGAACCGACTCCTTATGTAGTGACAATGGCTTTTGCCCGTTCCGCCTACGGTACAGCCTACTGCGAGATAGCCCGCTTGCTTAGTCAAAGAGGTTGGCTTTAGTGAGCACATTTTATTTTTATGACTTAGAAACCAGTGGTTTTAGCGCCCGTAAAGCTCGAATCATGCAATTTGCGGGGCAGAGGACTGACATGAACCTAAAGCCAGTCGGTAAGCCCGATAATATGTTGGTTAAAATACCAGCTGATAGCTTGCCAGAGCCGGATGCAGCATTAGTCCATGGTATTACGCCGCAACAAACAATTGCTGAGGGGATTAGTGAAGCCGAGCTGGTAAAATACTTGACTAGTCAAGTATTTACAACTGATACGATCGCTGTTGGCTATAACAATATTCGTTTTGATGATGAATTCATCCGCTTTACATTCTGGCGGAACTTTAACGACGCTTACGAATGGTCCTGGAAAGACGGCCGCAGTCGCTGGGATATGTTGGATGTAGTCCGCATGACAAGAGCTCTGCGACCAGATGGAATCCAGTGGCCATTTGCATCAGACGGCAAGCCTAGCAACCGTTTGGCTGATGTCTCCGCTATAAATAAGCTCGAACACGCCAATGTCCACGATGCCCTAAGTGATGTCCAAGCGGTTATTGAGGTAGCCCGGCTAATTCGCAATAAACAGACCAAGCTTTTTGACTACTTGCTAAACATCCGTGATAAGAAAAAAGTTGCCGCCCTGGTCAGTTCTGGTAGGCCTTTTGTTTATACCAGCGGTCGCTATCCTTCGGAGTATGAAAAAACTACCTTAGCCGTAGCAATTGCGCCACATCCCGAACGCGACGCCGCCCTAGTCTATGACTTAAGGATCGATCCCAAGGATTTTATTAACCTAGAGCTAGCTGAACTAAGTAAACTTTGGAGTGACCGCCGTAAAGAAGCACCATATTTTCCAGTTAAAGAACTTAAATACAATCGCTGTCCGGCTATTGCGCCGCGCTCGGTTATCGACGACAAGACTGCTACTCGCTTAAAGCTCGATAACTCAGTGATTGATTCAAATCTAGCCAGGCTCAAAGCCAGTCAGGATTTTGGCGATAAGTTGGTTGCTGCTCTGGAAATTATGCGGCCAACAGCCCAAACCCAAATTCTGGCCGACCCGCAGAAGGTTGATGAGCAGCTTTACGATGGCTTTGTTAGCGACACCGATAAGACAAAAATGAGCGTGGTCCGGGCCGCGACAGTTGATAACATCGAAGAGCTACAGCTAGATTTTGATGATGAGCGGTTGAAATTACTTTTACCGCTTTATAAAGCCCGTAATTTCTCAAAATCTTTAACCGACAATGAAAAAGAGCAGTGGGAAAAGTTCAAATTTGCTAAGCTCCAAGAACAACTGCCAAACTTCTTCAAACGACTCAACGAACTATCAGAAAATTCTAAATTGTCCGATAGAGATCGTTACATACTCGACGAGCTTAACCTTTATGCTCAGTCTGTTACACCGGAAGTCTAAGCTGGGTACCTTTTGGTATAGCCAAATACTTTATAAAAGCACTGATGTCGCGTAAATAGGCTGAGTGCTTGCGAAGCAAGAACAGTCCAACTAATAAATCAACCGAGCCAACCAGCTCGCTAAAAGTCAGCTGCAGGTTTGTCCCCGGAATCCGCCCCAAAAAGATTAACTCGTTAAGCACCCCTCAACCCCCAATTTTCCTTAGTGTATAACTAAATTGCTCGGTGTGCAATTATATTTTATTACGCTTATGTTTGCCATTTATTGGCCTTAAGTCTAGAAAAGTCCGGCTAAAACCTGTATAATCACTTAGCTTTATGAGTGAGTTTATATCTGTTAGAGGAGCCCGGGAACACAACCTTAAGGATATTTCATTAGAAATCCCCAGAGGTAAACTAGTAGTCATTACCGGTCTTTCTGGCTCCGGCAAGTCGTCTTTAGCCTTTGATACGATTTACGCCGAAGGCCAAAGGCGCTATGTCGAATCACTGAGCGCTTATGCCAGGCAGTTTTTGGGTTTGATGGAAAAGCCAGATGTAGATCAGATTGACGGACTTAGCCCAGCCATCAGTATCGACCAAAAATCGGCTAGTCGAAATCCGCGCAGTACCGTTGCCACGGTCACAGAAGTTTATGACTATCTGCGCCTGCTGTACGCCCGGATAGGCATCCCGCATTGCCCAGTCTGCGGCAAGCCGGTTCAACGACAAACTACTGCGGCTGTAGTCGACCAAATCGCCAGCACCGAAAAGGATGCGCGCTTAATTATCCTGGCGCCAGTAGTAATTGATAAAAAAGGTGCCTTTGAACATATTCCCGAACAGTACCAACGGGCCGGCTTTGCCCGGGCCCGCATCGACGGAGTTATATATGCTCTTGATGAATTTCCGACTCTGGATAAAAACTACAAACATAAAATCGATATCGTCGTAGATAGACTGGTCAATAATGAGGAAAGCCGTGGTCGCTTAGCCCAAAGCGTGGAGCAGGCCTTCGAAATCGCCGACGGGCTACTGGTTGTTAATAACGCCGATAGCAAAACTGATAAGCACTACAGCCTTAAATATGCCTGTGTAGACCATCCGGATGTAGCCATTCCGGAATTGGAGCCACGAACCTTTAGTTTTAATAGTCCGCATGGCGCCTGTCCGGTTTGTACCGGATTGGGTAATCGCTTGGAAGTCGACCCAGAACTGGTAATTCCGAATGGGCGACTAACAATTGCCGAAGGCGCGATCCGACCGTTTAATCGGATTAATACCGATGCTTGGTGGATGAAAAAGCTCCAAGCCGTAGGCGAACGCCATGGCTTTAGTATCCATCAACCGACTGGAGAGTTGAGCCCTAAACAGCTTGAAATTATTATGTATGGTACTGGCGATGAAACATATCGGGTTAGTCTAGGTGTTGGCCGATCATTTAACACCACCTACGAGGGCGTAATTCCCAACCTTGAGCGCCGCCACAAAGAAACCGAGAGTGACTTTATTCGCCGCGACATTGAACGATTTATGCAGGAGCGACCATGTAACACTTGTAAAGGTCGCCGCCTAAAGCCCGAAGTACTGGCCGTTACGGTTCACGGCAGTTCAATTATGGACATTGCTGAGCTGAGTATTGATGATGCCGTTAAGTTTTTTAATTCCATGAAACTTAACGAGACCGAAGCCAAAATCGCCAAACAAATTCTAAAAGAAATTTGTGCCCGTCTGCAGTTTTTGCAAGATGTTGGGCTAAATTATCTAACGCTGGCCCGCAGTGCCGTTAGCTTATCCGGTGGCGAAGCCCAACGAATCCGTCTTGCTACCCAAATTGGTTCAGGCTTACAGGGTGTGCTTTATGTCTTGGACGAACCAAGCATCGGCTTACATCAGCGTGATAATAAACGCTTGCTTACAACTCTTGAACGGTTGCGGGATCTTGGCAACAGTGTTTTGGTCGTCGAGCATGACGAAGAAACGATTCGTACTGCCGATTACTTAGTCGATATCGGACCGGGTGCCGGAATTCACGGCGGTAAGATAGAAGCGATTGGCACCCCGGCTCAAGTTGCTAAAGCTAAAAGCAGTATTACGGCTCAGTTTTTGCGTGGCGAAAGACAGATTGACACGCCTAAAAAGCGCCGCCCCAGCAACGGTAAAGAACTAGTCATTAAAGGTGCGCGCGAAAACAATCTAAAGAATGTTGATGTAAAGATTCCTCTGGGCCAGCTTTTGGTGGTTAGTGGTGTATCTGGCTCTGGAAAGTCTAGCTTAATTAACGACATATTGGCCAAAGAACTTTCGGCGCGGCTAATGCGGGCTAATGTCGTACCAGGACGCCATGATGATATAGAGGGCATAAAGAACCTAGACAAAGCTATCGTGATTGACCAGTCGCCGATTGGTCGGACTCCACGAAGCAACCCGGCAACTTATACCGGAGTGTTTACGCCTATCCGCGAGCTATTTGCCGGCGTGCCAGAAGCTCGACTGCGTGGTTATCAACCCGGGCGGTTTAGTTTTAATGTTCGCGGTGGCCGCTGCGAAAACTGTGCCGGCGACGGAGTTATTAAAATCGAAATGCACTTTTTGCCAGATGTTTATGTGCCTTGTGAAGTCTGCCATGGCAAGCGCTATAACCGTGAAGCCCTAGAAATCCATTACAAAGGCAAGACCATTAGCGATGTATTGGAAATGACCTGTGAGCAGGCGCTAGAATTTTTCGAAAATATCCCGGCAGTTGCTCGCAAACTGCAAACACTGGTTGATGTTGGTCTGGGCTATATTGCCCTCGGACAACCAGCTACAACTTTGAGCGGCGGCGAAGCCCAGCGCATCAAATTGGCCAGTGAACTGTCGCGCCGCCCAACTGGCCGCACGCTTTACATCCTTGATGAACCAACAACCGGTTTGCACATGGCCGATGTCGATAAATTACTGCATGTCCTGCACGCACTGGTCGATGCCGGCAACAGTATGATTGTGATTGAACACAACTTAGATGTCATAAAAAACGCTGATCACATTATCGATATGGGGCCAGAGGGTGGGGAAGCCGGCGGCACAATTGTCGCCGTTGGTACGCCTGAACAGATTGCTAAAAATAAAGACAGCTTTACCGGCCAGTTCCTAAGCAAGACACTAAAAGTTTAGGAATTTCTTTTAAAGAAGTAACGATATTCTTCGCCTAAGCCTTTAATGAGTTGCTTGCGTGATTCCTTTTTGCGCAGCACTACCCAAAGTTCGCCCAAAATGGTAGCACCGACACCGATCAATACCACTGGCAAGATGTATTTATCAACATTGCTGATTCTTTGGCCGATCCAATAGGAGGCCAGTATCAGCGACGAAGCCCAGGTTATGGCGCCCAATGTGTTATAGATCGCAAACTGCCGTTTTGGCATCTTGCCTACACCGGACATTATTGGTAGCAGAGTTCTGGCCACCGCAATAAAGCGTCCCAGTATCAATGACTTACCGCCGTGGCGCTTTAAAAAAGCCTGTGTTTTGGGAATGTAGTCAGCCCTAAATAGCACACCACCACTCCTAATAAAGACTTTGGGCCCGGCGCGTTCACCAATGATATAACCGATTTGATAACCCGCAATAGCTGCAATTATCACAACTGGCACAAGTAGCCAGATGTTCAACTGATTATGGTGGTGACTGGCCCAGATGCCGGCCGGAATAAGTAGAGTATCGCCAGGTAGAAAAAGGCCGATTAGTAAGGCACCCTCGGCAAAAATCACCAAAGCGATCGCTAATAGACCGCCAGCTTGGATGATGTGATTGACGCTGAACAGCATTGCCTAAATTTTAGCACTAAAAGTGTGCATTATCTGTTATAATGTAATCAGTTAACATTTGGAGATAAATTTCAATCCATGGGATCGTTGGACGAACCATTGAAGTTGCAAGAGCGCGTCATTATTGGCAAGCGTTTAGCTGGCCTGCGTCATGATGGCTTGGTCCCGGCGGTAATTCACAACCACGGACAGCCATCTATCCTTGTGGCTATTGGTGAGCGCGAAATGCAGTTGGTTTACCGTGAAGCCGGAAAGCACCACCCGCTTAATTTAACTATTGGTGATCAAAAATTCTTGGCCCTTATCAAAGATGTCCACATGAATCCAGTGAAACACCGTATGCAGCATGTGGTATTTCAGGCTATTCGCCAAGACGAAAAAGTTGAAGCCGAAGTACCAATCCATATTGAAGGTGATATGCCAGCCGAAAGACTCGGCTTGGTAATTCTGCACCAGTTGGATACTGTCGAAATTGAAGCTTTGCCGCGCAACCTGCCTGATCAGTTTGTGGTCGATGGCGCCAAACTAGCCGAACTACACGATAAGATTATTGTTGCCGACTTGGTAGTTCCAGAAGGCGTGACCATTTTATCTGACCCCGAACGACCGATTGCGTCGGTCATCGAAACACCAGCCATCATGTCCGAAGAAGCCGAAGAAGCCACGGAGGGCGAAGAGGGTGAAGGCACCGAAGGCGAAGACTCAGCCCAAGGCAGTGAAGGTGGTGAACAGTCAGCCGCCGAATCCGAAGACAAAAGCTAGATTATTCTTCTATGAACCCACCAGATTGGTGCGCCCACAGTTTGGCGTACACACCCTTTTTAGCCAACAATTCTTTGTGCGTTCCTTGCTCTACTAGTTGACCTTCTTCCAGCACGACTATGCGGTCCATCCTCTGGATGGTGCTCAGACGGTGGGCGATAACAATCGCTGTTTTGCTTTCCATTAACTTCCAGAGCGCTGCCTGGATTAGCTTCTCGCTTTCGGAATCTAGAGCGCTTGTCGCTTCGTCCAACACCAAAATTGGTGCGTCTTTAAGCATAGCCCTGGCAATCGCAATGCGTTGGCGTTGACCACCAGATAATTTAATGCCTCGTTCACCAACCAGAGTTTCGTACTTGTCTGGCAGGTCTTTTATGAACTCGTGGGCATGGGCCATTTTGGCAGCCTGGGTAATCTGCGCTTGGGTGGCATTGGCCTTACCGTAACTGATGTTTTCTGCCAGAGTGCGGTGGAATAGCAAAGGTTCTTGCGGCACATAAGTAATCGCTCGGCGCAAATCATCCTGGGTAATAGTCGCGATGTTTTGGCCATCAATTAAAATTTGGCCGCTATCGATATCCATGAAACGCAGAATTAATTTAGTCAGGGTTGTTTTACCGCCGCCGGAATGTCCAACAAGCCCAATTTTTTCACCAGGTTCAATAGTAAGATTGAAGTTTTTGAAAAGCGGATTTACACTGTCACCATTCTTGCTTTCATGGTCAAAAACTACATCTTCGAAAGTCACTCTGCCATCTTTGATTTGTGATCTTTCCGGATTTATTGGGTCTTGCACGGCTGGCACTAACGCCAAGTCGCTAACCATGTCATAGGCATCACCAATCGAACGGTTGTAATTACGCAGGCTTTGGTTACCAAAGTTGAATAGCTGATCTACAATGCTCGAGGTATAGCTAAAAATAAGAAAGACCGTAGCGATGTTTACATTGAAAACCATTACGCTAATTACTGCCATTAACAGGGCTAGTCCGCCCATCGAGCGGCTAAGCAGGCCTAGCGAGTTCATTTGTCTTTGATGGGACCTACCAAAACGGCGCAATGACCTCTCTGTTTTAGAAGTAGCAGTCTGGAAGCGCCGCCTTTCGTATTTGCCGCGGGCAAAGCTTTTAATCGCTACCACATTGGTTATAGCGTCGGCTAAGTAGCCCGTTTGCAAACTTTCATTGGCGGCGTGCTCGGCGCTGCGTTGACGCACCGATTTAGAAACCTTAAACGACAGTGCAATAAATAATCCCGAGAATAAAATCAGTGCCAATACGAATAGTGGCGCCCGGCCGGCCAAAATTATAGAGGTAAAAACGATTCCCGCTATCATTGGATAAACTTGGAACATTGTTGTGTCGGCGGCCCGTCCATAAGAATTCATTAATTTGTTAGCCCGCGAAACTAGCGAGCCAGTAAAATTATTGGCATGAAAATCTGTACTTTGATCTAACATATGGTCCATCACATCTTCGGCAATATCCCTAAACACCTTACCTTCTAAATTCCAGGCAAAAAAATCAACTATCCGCCAAGCGACCATGCCGGCAAATAATATGCCCATATAAAGCACCAGTTGTGTGCCAAAACTTGCCCAGATGTGGTGCGGGGTAAAGTGATGCTGGCTCAGTCGGCTCAGTACATTGGCCAAAATTAGTGCCGGCAAATAAGCATTAAGCAAAACCGCGGCCGGCAAACTCAGCATTATCGCCGTAACAAGACGGGGATATTTTTTTAGACATTTAGAATAGTAGTCAAAAACTGGCCGGATTTTGTTTCTTTCATCCATTTTGCGCCTGCCTCCTAGCCGCGCATCTAGTTTAATTTGTTTAGCTGTTTCGGTGTTTTAAGAGCTCATAACAGGTTGCCCGGGAGCAACCGTCTTAGCTGTCGTGATCAGATTTGTGTGCATTTTGGCGCCCCTTTCTCCCTGTTAATTGATTAGATTTGCAATTATAACACTTATGACAACACCATGACAATTTTTTCGTCCCTGTTAGACTAGAAATGTGCCAATCAATGCCAAGATAGAAGCCAAGCTCAAGAAGTTGCCGACAACTCCTGGTGTCTATTTTCATAAAGACGCTGCCGGCGAGATTATTTATGTTGGTAAAGCGGCTAATTTACGCAACCGGGTTCGACAGTATTTTCAAAAAAGTCGATCAAAGGATGCCAAAACCGAAGTATTAATATCTGAGATTGCTAGTGTCGACTGGACTGAACTAGAAACCGAAGTCGATGCTTTGTTTTTGGAAGCCGAACTTGTCCGGCGGTATCAACCGCGCTTTAACATCATGCTGCGCGATGATAAGAGTCTGCAGTTTGTACGCATCGACTACAATAGCGATTACCCAACGGTCACAATGATCCGCCGCCCCTTGGACGACGGTGCTTGGTATTTTGGACCATACATAAACGGCTTTGCTGTCAAAAAAGCCCTGCGTTATCTGCGCCGAGCATTTCCTTATGCGGTCAGCCGGCCAATCGGCCAAAAGCGCGCCAGCCTACATTATCACCTGGGCCTGGATCCTGGATTGGAAGAAGGCCGCACTAGTTTAGAAGATTATCGGGCCAATTTGCGTAAACTCAGCAGCTATTTAAAAGGCAATCGGGTAGCCCTAATTAGAGAGATTGAGCGCGATATGAAAAAAGCCGCTCGGGCAAAAAATTTTGAGGAAGCCGCTCGATTACGCAATCAGCTTTTTTCGCTGCAGCAGTTATCGCGGCAAATATTGTTTTCTGACCGCGAGCTGCAAGATGCGGCTAAAGACGAAGCATTGGCCGGACTTGCCAACTTGATTGGTTTAGAAAAACCGCCAGCGCGCATTGAAGGCTTTGATATCAGCCACATGCAGGGATCAGATACGGCTGCTAGCATGGTGGTCTTTACCCACGGCCTGCCGTACAAAACCGGTTACCGAAAGTTCAAGATGAGAATTCCAGGCAATGACGATTTTGCCCACATTAACGAAGCGTTAACTCGGCGTTTGAGTCCCAAAAATCAAACTGCTTGGGGTTTGCCGGATCTGTTCTTAATCGATGGTGGTAAAGGCCAACTGCGAGCTGCTTTAGCCGCGCGCGATGCTGCTGGATTACAGATTCCGATGATTGGTCTGGCTAAAAGGGAAGAAGAAATTATTCTGGCCAAGCCAGTTGACGACGGGCTAGCCAATCGGGCTGTCGCAGCCGGAGGTTATCTAAAAGAGAGTGCCGAATTTATCAGCATCGACCTACCTATCAATAGCCCGGTCGTTAAACTGCTGCAACGCATTCGCGACGAATCACACCGCTTTGCGGTTAGTTATCACAGCACCATCAAACGAGCCCGTACTACTACAAGCTTGCTCGATGAGGTACCTGGCGTCGGCCCAACAACTCGAAAAAAATTAATCCGGCACTTTGGTTCGGCAAGAGGTGCTGTAAATGCATCAGTTGATGAGCTGCAGGCAGTGGTTGGTAAACAAACTGGCCAAAGAATCGCCAAATACTTCGAAACGGTTAAGTAAAGCTCTCGCGTCAACGGCGTAATTCTTGCTACAATAATAGCGTGCAGAAACTACTGACAAAGTTCTTGTTGAGGTGGGCAGTATCATCGTTGGGCCTATGGATAGCCGAGGCTATTTTAGGCAGCTCCCGTCTAAGCGTGGGTCATAGTTGGGGTACTGTTGTAGCCGCCGGTTTTTTCCTGGCTGTAGTCAACATGTTCATCCGGCCGTTTTTAATCTTTTTATCGATCCCAGCCATACTAATCAGCCTTGGATTATTTATGTTGGTGGTCAACGGCCTGGCGATTTTAATTGCTAGTTGGCTTTACAATCCGCTGTTTGTTAAGAATCTTGGCGTCGCAATTATTGCCGGTATTATTGTTGGCCTGGTGAATTTCTTGGTAACCCATGTACTAGATGACACTATAAAACCAATCAGAAAGCATTAAATGACTATTTGGAACTTCGTAACAATTGGCAGCGTAATAATTTTAACGATTCTGATATTGATTCAGACTCGTGGTGCCAGCCTTGGCGCTGGCTTGGGCGGAGCGGGTGAAGTCAACACAGTTCGTCGCGGCTCTGATAAGACTCTGCATCAACTTACCATCATTATGGTTTTTATCTTTGCGGCCAGTATTATTGTCAATATCGTTGCTAAATAACACGGAGTGGGCGTGAAATCATCTATTCCAAAATTGGATGATGATAGGAAGCGCCGTTGGCGCCAGTCATTAAATAGTCGCCGTCGGGCTGCTATCCAGGCCGGTCATCAAGCCGATGCTAACATCGACAAGTTAATTATTCGTCGGTTTGATCGGTTGCTTTCGGTCCGTCGGTTTATTTTTTTGTGGATAGGCCTATTTGTACTTTTGATTATTATCGGCATCATCCAAATTCGTGGGCTGACCAGCTACTATCAAGTTCTTAAGCCAGTACCCGGCGGTTTGTATAGCGAAGGGTTAGTAGGTTCGTTTACTAATGCCAACCCGATTTATGCGGCTGGCACGGCCGACTCTGCTGTCAGCCATTTAGTTTTTTCTGGCCTGTTCAAATACAACGATAAAAATGTGCTTGTTGGTGACTTGGCCCAAAGCTGGAGCTTGGAAGGTAGCCAAACCCATTATGTCGTAAAGCTTAAAAAGAATATTCGGTGGCAAGACGGCAAACCATTTACCGCCGACGATGTTGTGTTTACCTATCAAATGATTCAAGACCCTGGCGCCCAGTCATCTTTGTACACTAGCTGGAAAGGTATAAAGATTACCCGTCAAAACGACTATGCCGTTAGCTTCGATTTGCCCAATGCCCTTAGCTCGTTTCCATATTCTTTAACTACCGGTATCTTGCCCCAGCACTTGCTCAAAGATATTGTGCCAGAACAGATGCGCAGCGCAGCTTTTAATACCGCGCCAGTTGGTACTGGCCCGTTCGAACTCAAATTTATAAATGTCACGGGCGCCACCGCGGCAGCCAGGCAACAGCGCATCGCGCTTCAGTCATATAAGAATTATTATGCCGGCCGTCCCAAGCTCGATGGCTTTAGTCTAATAACTTTTTCGGATGACAGTCATTTGGTATCAGCCTTTAAGCAAAAACAACTCAATGCTATTACCGGGTTAGAAAGTCTGCCAATGGAACTAGCTAACGACGACAGCGTCCAAACTTACAGCACGCCTTTAACTAGCGAAGTAATGTCATTCTTTAATAACTCACGGCCAGTGCTTAGTGATGTTAATGTTCGGCAGGCTTTGGTTGCTTCGGTTGATCGCAAGCAACTACCAAGTTTGTTCGACAATCCCATAAAACTGGTCAACGGGCCGTTACTAAAAAGTCAACTGGGCTACGATCCAACTGTAGTAGAAAGCGCCTATAACCCATCCGCTGCTGCCCAAATCCTGGATCAAGCCGGCTGGACGATGGGTACAGATGGCATTCGCCATAAAGCTAATCAGTCACTAAGCTTCACTCTCAAGTCGCAAGACAGTGCGCAGTACACTAAGGTGGCTAACTTTTTGCAAAAACAGTGGGCCCAAATCGGCGTAAAAGTCAGCGTGCAGTATTACGATTCTCAAGATTTGCAAAGTTTAGTAATTGCCAACCACGATTACGATGCGCTTTTGTATGGCATCAGCTTGGGTGTTGACCCCGATATTTTTGCCTACTGGGATAGCTCACAAGCCAGCATCAGCTCACAAGGCCATTTGAATTTAAGCGAATATAAATCAACCGCCGCCGACCAGGCTTTGGAAGCTGGCCGAACCCGATCCGATCCAGCAACCCGAGTCACTAAGTACAAAACCTTCTTATCAACTTGGGTGCAGGATGCTCCAGCGCTGGCGCTTTATCAGCCAAATATGCTGTATATCACGCACGGACCGGTGTTCCATTACCAGCGAACTTCTGATAATAGCGAGCTCGACCAGTTCTACAATGTTAACGAGTGGGAAGTCCGACAGCAGAAACAAAATATATAATTCTAATAACTTTGTATAATACCTCCAGTGATCCAAGCCAAAAATCTCACCAAAAAATTTCGTAACAATAATATTCGCAAAGAATTCCGCAGTGTAAAAACGGCTGTAGATGATCTGTCTTTTCAAGTAGAAACCGGTAAAGTTACAGGTTTTCTTGGTCCTAATGGCGCCGGTAAAAGCACAACCATGCGCTTGATGCTTGGTTTGGATAGAGGGGCAGGTAGCACGCTTTACGACGGCAAAAGACTTAAGGATTACCCGCAACCTTCAAAAGTTGTCGGCATCCTGCTAGAAGCCAAAGCCTTCCATCCCACTCGCACAGCCAAACGGCACCTAGCGGTTTTAGCCGCTGCCGGTAACATTCCTGAAAAAAGAGTCGACGAAGTCCTTGATATTGTGGGGCTAAAAGATGTCGCCAGAAGCAAACCCGGAAAATTTAGCCTTGGCATGAGCCAGCGCCTGGGAATTGCCGCGGCCATTCTTGGCGAACCTAAATATTTGATACTTGATGAGCCAGCCAACGGGCTAGATCCAGAAGGCATTGCTTGGCTTCGTCAATTTATTCGTGATTACGCCAAAAATGGTCGCGGCGTGCTGGTATCCAGCCACTTACTGAGCGAGATGTCGCAAATGGCTGACAATGTCATTGTTATCGGCAAAGGTAAACTCATTGCCGATACTTCTATAGATAAGCTGGTAGCCGGTGCCGGTAGCTCGGTATTCGTAAGAGTCAGTAGTTCATCAAAGTTAATAAGATCTCTAAAGGATGCCAACTTAAAGTTCGAAAAAGATGATAAAGGCCTCACTGTTTCTGGTGTTAAAACCGATTATATTGGTCAGTTGGCTCACGCCGCCGGCCTGACCGTTTTGGAGCTGACTCAGCACACCGCTTCACTAGAAAAAGCTTTTCTGGAACTTACCGAGGGCTCAGCCGAATATGAAGCTCACACGGAGGTCAAGAAATGATAAACCAGTTAAGATCTGAATTCAAAAAAATCTTTACCCTCCGTTCAACTTACGGTTGGATATTGCTAGCCCTAGTTTTGGTCGGCATCTATGCTGTCTACGGTGAAGGCTTTAATGATGCCTCAAACTTGCTAAAATCCAAGGCCAACGGTCCAGGCGCCGGCTTATTCGTAGCTGCTACCATCAATCAAATGTCCAACTTCATAGCGATCTTTGGCGGCATAATCGCCCTGCTATTGATAACTCACGAATACCGCTATAACACGATTACCTATACTCTCACAGCTAGTAATAGCCGCAGCAAAGTTATCTTTTCTAAAATTGTGGCGATTATGGGATTTGTGCTGGTCTACTCGGTTGTTGTGGCCGCTCTAGGTTTGGCCGGTATCTATTTGGGCTTGGCTTTGTCGCATAATGTTTTGCCGCACCAAGACATCAACTATTTGACCTATTTAGGCAAGGTGTTATTTTTCTCCGAAGCCTATGCTTTGGCTGCACTGGCCCTAGGTACTCTAATCCGCAATCAGGTGGGTGCATTCGCCACTCTATTCATCGTTCCCGGACCGGTAGAAGCATTGATTGGCTTGCTGCTGAAACACAACGCCGTTTACCTGCCATTTATGGCGCTGCAAGAAGTAATTCAAACACCGGTGTTGCCTGGGTCTCATCCGGCCCACCCGGATGGCGATACTGGCTCTCTAACACCGTTGCACGGTGGTGAAGTTTTTGTTGCTTACCTGTTAGTTGTCTGGTTGATTACTTGGTATATTTTCTCGCGCCGCGACGCCACTACATAGAGAGTTATTGAATTTACATCTGTTAGGCAGTATAATTACCTCTGTTCCTTCTTTCCAAAATTGCAATATGAGTGCGAATTGCAATTTTGAGAGGAGCAGGCGAGCCGAGGTTGAAATAAGCAAGTAATACACGAGCTTATGGAAACCGCCGCCTCGACTGCGACGAGGGTGAGTGGTGAAATTGGTATACACGCAGCCTTGAGGTGGCTGTGCCGCAAGGCGTGGAGGTTCAAGTCCTCTCTCACCCACCAGCTTAAGCCATGACTTCGGCTTTCGTAGTTTAAAATTTTAAACAACTTCCAGCCTACGCATGTCCTTACGCTTAACCCCACAAAATCGTTATACAATTTTGCGGGGACCCCAGAAATGGGCGCTTAGCTCAGTTGGCTAGAGCACCTCGTTTACACCGAGGGGGTCGGGGGTTCGAATCCCTCAGCGCCCACCATAAATCAGGAGGTCAAAATGGTCGCCTTAATTATTATTCTAGTAGTCCTGTTTCTGATTATTGTTTTGGGTGGCATTCGGATCGTTAATCAATACGAACGCGGAGTAGTTTTACGGCTAGGTAAACTACGCCCAGAAATCAAAGAGCCTGGTCTTAGGTTGATAATTCCAATTGTTGACCAGATGCGTAAAGTCAGCCTACGGGTAATAACTCTGCCGGTCGATAGCCAAAAAATCATCACTAAGGATAATGTTTCGATTGATGTGGCAGCCGTGGCTTACTATCAAATCAAAGATCCCATCAAGTCGATTATCGAGATCGAAAATGTCATAAACGCCACTTACCAGATTGCCCAAACAACTGTGCGTAATGTAGTTGGCCAGAGTGCACTGGATGAGGTGCTTAGCTCCACTGCCGCTATCAACGAAAAGATTAAGAAAATTTTAGATGGTGCGACCGCAAAGTGGGGCATCTATGTCAGTACGGTCGAACTTAAAGACATTCAGCTGCCGGATAGCATGCAACGGGCAATGGCTAGACAGGCCGAGGCTGAACGAGAAAAGCGTGCCAAAATTATTGCCGCCGAAGGCGAGAAGCTAAGTGCCGCCGCTTTGGGCGATGCCGCCGATATCATTTCCAAGCACCCAATAGCTCTGCAGTTACGCAACTTGCAGACGCTGACGGAAATCTCCAGCGAAAAGAACAGCACGGTTATATTCCCGGCTCAGTTCATGAGCACTGTGGAAGATATCAAGAGCTTCTTAGCAAAAGAGAAATAAAAAAATATGGTGGCGCCTCCCAGACTCGAACTGGGGACACAAGGCTCTTCAGGCCTCTGCTCTACCAACTGAGCTAAAGCGCCGTAACAGAGGTATTTTACAGTAGATGTAGTAAAGAGACAACGAGACTACTCCTGCTCTTGATTTTCTATCTTAGAATTTCTGTCAAAAACATGGTGCTATAATAAAAGGACTAACTAGGAGGTGCTTATGCGGACAAAATATGACATTAATAACGGTATACAAAAACTTAAAACCAGGGCTTCTTTAACTATTTCGGCTTTAGCTTTGACTGCAGCGGGTGGAGTAATGGCAATTGCAATACCATTAGGAGCAAAAGCTGCGGGAACACAGGTAATTGTAACCCCGCCCCTAAATTCCCAGGGTTGGTCGACAAATGATACTGCTGGAGGAGGAGTTGTAAGTTTTAATAATGATACGACGGCTCCGGGTATACCGCATAATGGAGCACTTGAACTAACAACAACGGCTAGCACATCGGACAAGGCACAATACTTACATGGGACTAACACTCCTCTGTCGAGCATAACTGAGCTTAGCTATTCCACTAAACAAATTTCACCTGCCGGCTTAGTCGCAGATCCGGCTTACCAGCTAATAAGTTTCCTTGGTGGAGGAACTACAGGGTTTACTACATTGAACTTTGAACCTTACCAAGGTGGAGAAGGACCAATCACTTCAGGATCTTGGCAATCTTGGGATGTAGACCAAGGTCTATTTTGGTCAACTAGAAGTTTCACATGTTCTAACGGAACTATTCTAGGAACGCCTGGCGGCCCTGCAACCTATACGCTAACCCAAATAAATTCGATTTGTCCAAGTGCTGTAGTTGCAGCCTTTGGAGTAAATATAGGCTCCAACAATCCTCTCTATGATGTCGAGGCTGATTTAGTCAACTTTAACGGGACTACTTACAACTTCGAGCCTTTTGTGGCAGCGACCGATAAAGATCAGTGCAAAAATGGTGGATGGATGAATTTGACCGATAACAACGGGAACTCATTCAAAAACCAAGGTGACTGTGTAAGCTTCGTTGCCACTGGTGGTAAAAACCAAGCTGCTGGTCACTAAAATTTAAAACAAGTTCGATTATTGAGCGGGCCAAAAGAGCCCGCTCTTTATGTTTGTAGCAGCTCGTTGTGGAATTTTTCTTTTAGGACTTTTGTCAAAATTATGGTGCTAAACTGAGGATGTAAATAACGGTTGGGCAAGGAGGTGCGTATGCGGACAAAGTACGATATTAATAACGGTATACAAAAACTTAAAACGAAGGCTTCATTAACTGTTTCAGCTTTAGCTTTGACCGCTGCAGGCGGAATCATGGCAGTAGCAATTCCTCTCGGTGCTCACGCTGATAGCAACTCTATTAACTTTGAGTCTTACAACCTAGGGACGATAAACGGACAAGATGGGTGGACCAGCACTGGGGCTGCAGGTTCAGGCTGTGCAATTTACGATCATCAAGTAAGTAGCAGTCTTGGAACTTTAGGTTTTGGATCTAAGTCCTTGAGAATTAGCAATGCTGTGGTTAGTGGATGCTTCGGCGACCAAACCTTTGCTAAGCCACTTACGAATGCAGTTGGCGAAGTCGACTCAACAGCAAGCACATACTCAACTGGCACATTGCAAAGACACTACGAGATGCAGTTTGATATTGCATCTACAGTCCCGGGAGCTCAGCAACCAGGCTTGTACGCATCAGTATCTCCGGACCGCGGTGATGGCTCTCGAATGAGCTATTTGCGATTCGAGGACCAGGCTGATGGTGTGCATGTTTTCTTCGATGATGTAACCAGTGCAACTAACCTTCCGGGTAGCGATACATTTAACGAAACGGACATAGGAACTCTGAATCGCAGTGTTCCAAATACTATAAAGCTTACTATGGATACGCTCGATGGACCATCAAATGATGTAGTAAAAGTTTGGATCAATGGAACCCTAAAGATCACAGGCACAAGTTGGGAAGACTATTACCGCTATGATGCAGAAGCATCAGCTGAGCAAAGTCCTCGCATAGTTAAGACTGTTCTTTTCCGCACTGGTGGTATGCAGGGAGTTGATAATGCTCCTGCGACACTTGGCCATGGCTTTCTGTTCGACAATCTTTCACAATTGTCAGGCCCAATACCGGTAAATATGCCCACGAATAAGGATCAGTGTAAGGGCGATGGATGGAAGGCGTTTGGCTCGACATTTAAAAACCAAGGCGACTGCGTAAGCTTTGTCGCAACGGGTGGTAAAAACCAACCTAGCGGTCACTAAAAACTAATACAAACAACCTAGGGTGCGCGGGCGAAAAGCCCGCGCATTTTTATTTGGCTGGTTTTGGATTAAAGCGTAATTTTTTTAGACTAGGTTTGCGCAAGCTTTTTCTGGCTTTAACAATAGGCTTGGATTTGATCGGCTTGGCAAACTTTGTAGCCATTTTTTGAATCGCCCGCTTTTCTTGGCGGTTAGCATTAGTTACTGCCTGGCGGACAATTTTGCGGGCTAAGTTAATTTTATCCACCTTTTCGATGGCAAATCCGGGGCTGGAATTTACTTCTATCAGCAGGCGTGATTTTCCGGACGGGATAATATCTACGCCAGCCACGCTTAAACCAACAGCTTTGGCGGCGGCTTCGGCCATGGCAATCTCGGTTTCTGACGGTGTATATTTTTGGCCTTTGCCGCCCAAGGAAAGGTTGGCCCGGATTTCGTCCTTGTTGCGTGATTCGCGGCGCATCGCAGTCACTACTTTTCCGTTTACAACCACCAAACGCAAATCTATATAAGTATCTTTTCTTGATGGCTCAATAAACTGCTGGACCAAGACTGGGATTTGGTTGGCCAGAAAGCCTTCCACAATTGCGCGGGCTTCACCGCGGTTTTTGGCGCTCATAACACCGCGGCCGTGTGTGCCCAGATTGGTTTTGACTATTAGTCTCCGTTTGGTGTTTGGCTCAACGGCTTTAAGGACCTTATCTAAGTCTAGTTCGGTGGTTTTAGCGCTGGTAATTGCTGCAGTGCGCGGGATGGTTATGTTGGCACCAGAAATCGCTAGCAAGCTGTGAATTTTATCTTTAGACAGTCGAATTGCAGTTGGACTGGCCGTAGAATACACGCCGCTAGCTATCAGGCTTTCTAGTGCTAAAGTAGCCAAGCTTATAGATTTGCTATCAGCTTCGTTGATGCGGGGAATAACGGCATTAACCCTAACTGGTTTAAGCACACCTTTTTTATCGGGCTGGTATAAAAGATTCTTGTTCTTGGTGGCGACGACAACAGAGCGGCGGTAATTAATAATCTGGGCCTTATGGCCCATCAACAAGATCTCCTTCACCAGCCTCCTGTTTTCGTGTATATCTTCTTCGCCAAGTTGCGCGGAAAGAATCCCAATACGCATTAGTATTGCCAGTATACATTAAATGTTATTCTTATCTTTATACGGACTGAGTAGCTACAATGCCTCCCGCCAGCAATAATACAAACCCAACAAACACTACCGCTCCTGCATCTATAGCGGAGGTCGAAACACCCGAAGGTGTTGGCATTAAGATTGATGATGTTAACAAGAGCATGTGGCAGTATTTGCGCCACCGAAAGCTGTTGGAGCTTATCATATTTGTGCCAGCAATCTTGATCTGGGAAGCCTTAATGGTTTTGCTGGTAATAAAGACTAGTTCCGGCAGCACGGGAAATAATGGGAACGGCATTGGTCATTTAATCGCTCTTCCTCTAGTATTTTTTGCTGGTTGGATAGCCAAGATAAAAAAACAATTCCAACAGGCCTTTCTGGAAGAATTCGCAATTAGTAACGGCTATTCTTTCGATAAATTCGGAACAGTGGATGAAACTTACGGTACGGTCTTTCGAGTCAACTCCGACAACAGTGTATCTGATGTAATCCAAGGCACTTATAAGGGCTTCCCGCTGCGGCTTTTCATAATCGATGTTGTAGTAGGCGAGGGCAAGAATCAACAATCATACGAAGATTCTGTTATTGAGATTGATCTGAAAGGTAAGCTGCCGAGTTTGCTAATGGTCAATAAGCACTCCAGGCTTGGCCAACTAGATATTGCCGGATCTTACATGACAAAAAACAAGTTTAACTTAGAAGGCGATTTTAACAAGCACTTTGATTTATATGGTTTACCAGGCAGTCAGATTGAAGCACTGGAAGTCTTTAGTCCCGACACCATGGAGTTAATGGAGGAAGAATCCAGTCATTATACTGTGGAATTCAGCGGAAACCGGATGTACATCTATGCCAATGGTTTTATAGGCAATGCCCAAAAATTAACTGAGGCATTCGCCTTGGCCAAAAAGCTAATTGAAAAAATTGGCCCATTAGCGCAAAGGCTGGCCGCAGATGCCGATATCCAAATGCCCCTACCAATCGATTTGGTTAAACCACGAAAATCCGGATTCTTGTCCTTTAATACTATGGCCAAGGTCGAAAAAGTAGTTATGATTGCCGCTGTAACTATCCTCATAGGCCTCATGGTCTTCAGTCTGTGGGTAGGCAGAAATTATTTAAGTTTATATTCGCCGGTATCTAGTTATATTCGTCCGGCTGTAAAGGATAGCACTAACATTGAGGCGGCTCAGACTGTCAGCGACCAGTTTATCGCTTATCTCCAGCAGAATAATACCGAAGCTGCACTTAACCTTGAGGGTGCCCACTTTAAAAATATAAAAGACCAACAAGGGGAATTATCTAATCCTTCGGGCTATGTGCCGTCAGTTAAGCCAACAATTTACGACAGGTGGATTGGCACCAAAGTCGGGCTGCCTGTATCGGCAATTGTTTATAAATTTGATGCGCCTTATAAAGCCCCTTACATAAAGATTTCTTTAGAAAATCGCATCGGCGTTTGGCAAGTTTATGGCTTTGAAACTTTTGCCGCTCCTGTTGTAGCTGGCAACCATACCACAAACTAGATTCACCAAACCTTTGATTTTAACAGGGGTATTTGCTACAATTTCATGGTCGATACGAAGTTTCACAAGTCCTTATATCGGGAAGAGCAGTGACGGTTCGTCTCTGACGAATGCGGATTTATTTCGCAAGCCGCGATGAGAAACCCCGAAGGGGTGTCTCATTTTTCGAGCGGGTGTAGCTCAGTTGTTTAGAGCGCTTCCTTGCCAAGGAAGAGGCCGTGAGTTAGAGTCTCATCACCCGCACCAAATTGAAATTTTTAAGACCTCTCGGGTAATTTTTCTAACGACTAGTTCGTTTTGTGCTTTGCTTCTTGGATTTAACACGGACAATGTCGGTTTCTTTCACAATCCGTTTTATCATTTTGCCCTCAGTATCTTCTTTATTTTGTCTTTGCTGTTCAACCTCAACTCGTGCCGCTTGCCAAGCAGACCAGTGGCCTGAGACCAAAGCCCAAAGTGAAAGTGCTGATACATATTGCACGCTACTTATCCAACCAGTGACAACAGAGATTGGTATCATAGCGATCCAAAAAATGGTCAACCAACCGTTTACCCGTCTCATAAATACTGGGTCTCCTTGCACGGAAGCCCAAATTGACTTTGCAGTGTTCATAACTAACTCCTTATCAGCTTATTCAGTTTATAACATAACACTGCTAACAGCGGTTTATGACATTCCATAAAAAGCTTGACAGGGTTTGCCTGGTTAAATATAGTTAACCAAAAGGTTAACTATTATGAAAGTTTCTTACGATTTACCACAGCTCGATAGCGCGCTAGATGCACTGGCTAACCAAAAACGCCGCGGTATTATTAATGACTTATCGCTGCAGCCGGCATCTATCGGACAGCTAGCCGACAATCAGGACTTATCACTACCGGCTATTCATAAGCATCTGCGAATTCTGGAAAATGCTGATCTGATTATCCGTAAAAAATCTGGCCGCACTAACTTTGTGGCCTTAAATAATAAAACACTGGGAGTAGTCCAAGCTTGGATTACACAGTACAACACTGGCTGGGGGAACATTGAAGCATCACTAGAAAATTATATTTCTGGGATGCGTCAATGAACCCAGAAATTAGTAATTAAAGACCAAGGAGTCTAGAAGGAAAAAATAAAATGGGAAAATTCGTTTACATTTATTACGCCGGCAAGTCTGACGGCGGCAGTGCAGAAGAATGGGGCGCGTGGTTTGGTAAGCTTGGTGCTAAATTGGTTGACGGTGGCAATCCGTTTGGCGATGATGGCCAAGCAGTGAATAAAGACGGGGTTATGGCGGTTAAAGAAATGCCAGCTACCGGCTATTCTATTGTCTCGGCAGCCGATATGGATGAGGCAACCGAACTGGCCAAGGGATGTCCGCTTATGGGCGCCAAAGATGCTGCGGTTTGCGTGTACGAAGCATTGCCGATGTAATCTTAGTTTTTGCAAGATAGCTCAAGCGGCCCCATGGGCCGTTTTTGCGTTTTTAGGGCTTTGTAACTTTGAATGTAACACTGGTTCTAAAAGCAGTTGTTTCTTCGACTTTAATTCTTTCAAGTTTTATATTGCTTATGTCTAAGTTCTCCAGTAGTCTTAATCCTTTTCCGAGCAATACGGGCATGAGATCTATTTGTAATTCATCACACAAGCCTGCATTAAGCAGCTGCTGAATAGTACTGGCTCCTATTACCTGTATATCTTTTTCGCCCGCCGCTTTCTTGGCCTGTGCAACCGCACTCTCTATGCTGTCGCTTATAAATGAAAAGCTAAGCTTGCCATTGCCCTTGGGATATCTGGCAGGAGGTGTATGCGTTAAGACAAAAATCGGCGTCTGGAATTCATAATCGTCGTTAGCCCAAGAAAAAGGGTCTGCCATCTGGTATGTATGCCGGCCCATAATAGCAGCACCGGTGTTGGCAATCATTTGCTTAAAAGAAGGCACATCATGGAGTTCGGCAAAATCCGGATTAAGACTTTGTACGCTGCCGTTAGCATCATTAACAAAACCGTCCAAAGACATGGTCATACCAGCGATTACTTTCCCCATGAGGGTATTTTATCACCGCACTATTGTCCTTATCTCAATCCCCATGAGATTTGGGAGCTATTTTGATATCATCTAAGTATAAGCACTTATAACAAGGAGAGACTCCGATGGCAAAATCAGAGCGAAAAGCTATAGACAAGGTCTTTATATTACTTGGAGCAGCTATGGTGGGCGTACTGGTTGTAGTGGGAGGTCTAGCGTGGTACGGATATCATTTTGCGTCCGACACTGTAACCGCCGAGCTTTCAGATCAAAAGATCTTCTTCCCAGCAAAAGATAGTCCTGCGATTGCAGCATTACCTGCCGCTGACCAAGTTGAGATGAATAAATATGCCGGGCAACAACTTGTAAATGGTACGCAAGCTAAGGTTTACGCTAACAATTTTATCAAAGTACACTTGTCGGAGGTCGCCGGGGGACAGACATATTCCGAAGTTAGTACAGCTGCTTTGAAAGATCCCACAAACCAGAAACTCCAGGCCGAAAAAGCCGTACTGTTTCAGGGAGAGACACTAAGAGGTCTTTTGCTCGGTGACGGCTATTCATATTGGACATTTGGCATGATAGCAAAATACATCGCTATCGCGGCATTCATCGGAGCCGGTGTCATGGTTGTGCTCGTTTGGCTGGGCTTAATGCACTTAGCAAAACTTAAGTAAATGGTCTAAAACAATTTAGTCGAGCTGCTAATATTAGGCTATGAGAAAGCTCATCATGTGGAATTTGATCACGCTGGACGGGTTCTTTGAGGGTACCAAGCCGTGGGATTTGGATTTTCACCAAATTGTCTGGGGTAAAGAGCTGGAAGAACTTAGCCTGGAACAGCTCAAATCAGCCGAGATGCTAATTTATGGTGCTAAAACCTACCAAGGCATGGCTGATTACTGGACTAAGGAAACAGATGAAAAAGCTAAATATATGAATAAAATAGCCAAAGTCGTTTGTTCGCCCACCTTAAAAACTGCTAGTTGGGACGGGACAACAATTATAAAAGATGCGGTAGTCGAAATACCAAAGCTAAAGCAAACAGGTGAAGGCAATTTATTTGTTTTTGGTAGTGGCAAATTGTCGGAATCATTAATGAAAGCCGATCTGTTTGATGAATACCGTCTATGCCTGGTCCCCGTCTTTTTGGGCAAAGGCCGGCGTTTATTTAATGAAGGCTTGCCCTATCAAAAATTGAAATTACTTGATTCAAAACAACTGCAATCTGGCGGCGTTATTCTAAAGTACGGGGCAAAATAGAGTTATGCAGAAAGTATCTACACGAGTTTTTATGGGCGCTTCGGTGGTCTTTGGCATCTTGGGCATTGTTCAAGTATTAACAATGCCTGACAAAGATAAAGACATGTCTGACTTCAATAAAATAATCATGAGACTATTGATGGCGAGTGTTTTTGTTATCCTAACTTCTTTCGCCCTTAGCATAGCCGCTAAATACTTAAACGGAGGTAAATGATGAGAAAAATAGTTGTTTTTATGATGGTCACCCTGGACGGTGTAATGCAGGCTCCGGGCGGAAATAAAGAAGATGAAGCCGAGGGTTTTAAATATGGCGGCTGGACAGCGCCTTATACGGATAAAGCGATGACGCCGATACTTAAAAAAGAGTTAAGCGTACCGTTTGACCTCCTGCTTGGTCGAAAGACTTACGATATTTGGAAGTCGTATTGGCCCAAGCAAAAAGGCTTGGTTGGCGACCCGTTCAACAAAGCTACAAAATATGTAGTTGCTAGTAAGGATCCCGGACTTAGTTGGAAAAAAGCTGTCCACATAAAACATGCAGTAGCCGAGCTGAAAAAGTTGAAAAAACAAGACGGACCAGTGTTCCATGTTTGGGGCAGCAGCGTTCTAATTCAAACCCTGCTAAAGAATGACCTGGTTGACGAACTGCGACTAAGAATATATCCAATTACTATTGGCAGTGGCAAAAAACTGTTTGGTGACGGCACAATTCCGGCTGCTTTTAAGCTGGAAGATTCCAAGACCCTGTCTAGCGGCGTAATTTTGGCCAACTACAAGCGAGCGGGCAAGGTTAAAACCGGCATCGTAGGAGGATAGGTATGAAAGTTACAGGTATAGGCGGATTTATATTTAGGGCGAAAGACCCAGATGCGCAGACGGACTGGTACAAAAAACACATGGGCATAGACCGAAATAAATGGGAGCAAGAAGCAGGTGCCACCGCCTTTGCTCCAATGTCTATGGACAGTGATATGTTTGGCAGTAAATCACAGTCGTTTATGTTGAATTTCCGGGTTGATGACCTGGACGGAATGCTAAAGAAACTTAAATCTAGTGGCGTAAAAATCGTAAAAGAAGCGGAAAACTATAAAGGTATGGGTAGTTTTGCTTCAATCGAAGACCCTGAGGGTAATCGCATAGAACTCTGGCAACCAGAAGACTAAATAACTACTGCAACCAGTTTTCGAGCAGTTCGGTATGAAGCCCGGCAGCATTTTGAGCATCAATAAAAGCTTGCAAGTCTTGTTTGAATTCGGGCCGGAAGTGCATTAAGACAATGTCGCCCGGATGTAACCCAGTATTGTCGTACTGATACTGCATCGAGCCGCCGTTAGCCTTGGCTATCCACATCACTACGGCTTTCATGCCGCAATCGGCTGCTGCTCGCTGGGTATCTTCGTTATAAAAACCGCCTGGCGGACGCATTAGCACTGGCCGACGACCATAAAGCTGTTGATAACGGTCAGCGGCATTACAAATTTCTTGTCTTTGTTGTTCGTAGGGCAGTTCATCCAAGTAAGCGTGGTCTACAGTATGGTCTTCTATTAATGAACCAGCTGCAATATAGCCTTTGAAGTAATCAGGATTATCTTCTATGAATGAATCGGCCAAGAATAGGGAAGCTTTTATGTGCTTTGCCCGAAGCAACTTTAGTTCGAAGGGCTGTTTGTAGGCACCGTCATCAATACCTAAAAATACAACTTTCTCATTTGTGGGTATGTTGCTAACAACTGGCGCCAAGCCATTTGTGACTGGTGGGATATTATAATCTGGTTTTAGGCTCGGCACAGAGTGGTTTGTTGGTCCGGTATAAAAATTAGCCACTGGTTGGGGGTTTTGTTGCTGGACAAACATCAGAAAGCCAGCTAAGCCGATAAGTTGAATCCACATCAGAAAAAGCAGCGCTGGTTTGACCAAGCGCTTAGCGTGATACTTACGCCCAGATTTCTTCTTTGATTTGCTCACTACAACACATTATAACATATTTGTCCACAGGAAACATCACTCTTTTTGGGTGATAAATTTTACAGTGAAAATTTTAAGCCCGCTTTATGCTGTAAGAGCACGAAAAGAGGAGAAAAAAATGACTAAATTCTTGCTAATCTTATCGTTCTTGGCCTTAACGCTTGTTTCGCTCGGTACACGCTTCTTTGCGCATAGCCCTGTCTTTTGGCTGGCCGACCCCAACAGCTTTTACGAAAAGGTGCGTTTGGTTCTATCTTTTATATTAATTTTGCAAATAGCCTCACGACCGCCGCGGTGGGGATGGTTTAGGTGCGCAACAGGCGCCATAGCTGGAGTGGTTGGGATTTGGGTTTTAAGTAAAACATTTACGAATGCCATGATGACCTTGGACAGTTTGTCGATCTTGGCTGCTTGTATTGCCATCATCGTAACTTCTATAGAGGGCCGGGAACTGCCCGTCAAAACTGTTCAGCGAGCTAGCAACTAAAAAATCCCGCTCACATTGGAACGGGATTTTAAGTTAAAGCGCTTTAACTCTAACGACGTCGGCGAGTATTTGCCACAGTCCAGCGATCGCTACTAGCTGCGATGGCTGCGCCAACGCAAATCAGTAACACGGTACCGCCGCACATAATCAGAAATAATCCGAGTGCGATAGGTGAGCTCCAGTCCCAACTCATAAGCGTCCCTCTCTACCCACCGCTTACTTTGTAATTAAACAATAGCGCTTATTTGATATTGGCGCAACTAACAGGTGTGCATATCTAGTATAATTAGGATGTTCTAATTGTTTGAATCAACAATTTTGTAAAATTCCGCAGTGCAGTATTTTGCAAAATTGAGAGGAGCAACCTAGCGCTAAGCCGAAGCTTTTACCCGTTATTGGTAAAACGAGGCAGGCGCGTAAGTTGCGACGAGGCGCGATGGCCGAGGAGTTAGGCAAGGGTCTGCAAAACCCTGTACACGAGTGCGAATCTCGTTCGCGCCTCCAGGGCGAGTGGCGGAATTGGTATACGCGACGGACTTAAAATCCGTTGGCTGAATAAGCCTTGTGGGTTCAAGTCCCACCTTGCCCACCAAAAATACTTGATTACTCAAGTATTTTTTATTTGCGATTCTTTTTGCGGCGTTGGCGGTAGGAGGTCAAGCCACCAAGAGCCACAATTGCCCACACAATGTTAACGACAACCGTTACATAGACTTTGTAGTGAAGCTGGTAAATAGTGACGCAGGTAGCACCAATAAGATTATCTAATTCGTACAAAAAAGATTTACCGGTCCACTTGCCAATTGTTATTCGGTAAAAACCGAACAAGATAAGCGAAGCCCCCAAAATGCCTAATGCCGTATACATCACTAGCTCCTAGGTAGGTGCTCGTGTCGATGATTTAAATTATAGTCGCCACGCATTAGACTGCGGACTTCTTCCATACTGGCAGTTTTAACACCTGGATTAAGAATGGCGTATGGGTCAAATATTTTTTTAACCTGTTGCATTATGCCCAGCAGGCCATCGCTATATTGTTTGCGGGCATAAGGTGCCCTCAACCGGCCATCACCGGCCGATGCCGAAATAGTGCCGCCGAGTGAAACTGCCAAATTGGCAATATCATCAGCGATTCTAAACAGTTTTTGGCGGTCGCCTACTTGGGCCAGGTCTATCATTGGCTGCATTCTTACGATGCCATCGCCGGCGTGGCCCCAGGCGCTGGCTATCAATCGATTTTGGCGGTAAATAGCCTCAGCTTTCTGCATGAATTCCACCAAAGCCTGAAGCGGCACGGCAATGTCTTCTGTCATGGGGATAGCTTTAGCGTTGCCTTGGGGTTCACTTAAAATTGTGGTTACACTGTGCCGGACTTTCCATAATTTTTCTTGTTCGGCTGGAGCGGTGGCTTGCTGGACAACTCCACCGAACTGCTCAACTATCTTACGGGCTTTTCTGGCTCCTGCTTTTTGCGAAGCTTCTTTTAGATTATCGAACTCAATAAATAAATGTATGGCGGCTCCAGGATTTTGCAACAAACCCGAGAGTTGATGTGGATTGATACTAGTGACCTGGCTAATAGCCGCCTGGTTGATCATCTCTAAGCTGCTGGGCTTGAGTTCTAATAGTTTGGGTAAAACTTCGTTGAGACTGCTGAGCTCATCTAAGCTGCCTAGCAACAGAGTTGTACGCGGGTTATAACCGACAACTTCAAGGGTTGCTTCGGTGATTATGCCTAAGCTGCCTTGGGAACCCAAAATCAGAGGTGTTAGGTCGAATCGACCCTTCTTTTTAACGCCAAAAATATTGTAACCAACGCCGTTCCAGCGAGCTTTTATCTGGTCTTTTTCGCGTTTAATAAAATCGGCATTATCTTCTAGTAGTTTGTCTACGCCGCGGTAAATCTCACCCTCTAGAGTAGAAAGACCAAGTTTTTTATTAAGCTCGCGCTTGCCAAGCGGACCAGTCTCTATGACCTCGCCGTTAGCTAGCACTACCCGTAACTGCTCTACATAATCGCCGGTCGAGCCGTATTTTACCGATTTTTCGCCCAAAGCGTTGTTGGCCAGCCCGCCGCCAATAGTGGCATATTGCTTAGAAGCCGGGTAGGGCGGCAAGAAAAGACCATGAGTATAGAGGGTTTGCTCGAGTTTGTCATAGGTAACGCCTGGCTCTAATGTCACGAACTCTTTGCGCGGATCCAAAGTTAAGATGCGGTTCATGTGAGCGGTAAAGATCAGCAAAATACCACTGCCGATAGCTGCACCGGAAGTATCGCTGCCGCCACCCCGAGCGGTAATTGGTAAAATCCGTTTGCGTTGGGCCAGCTGCCAGCTAAAGCGGGCAACTTTTCGAATGTCGCTTTCGTTGCGTGGATAAACGACAATAGCTGGTGCCAGGCGCAAAATACTGGCATCTTGGGCAAAGTGCCGCCGAACTTCCGGGCTAGCTGTAACTTCTCCCAGCAAATGCTCTTGCAAATATTGCGCGACCTTAGACATATATTAAAGAGCCCGTCCGCGTTTAATCATCATAAGTTTAATAATACTATCTTATAAGAGATCGTGCTGAATGATGGTGGGCGAAAGAGGACTTGAACCTCCACGACCTTGCGGTCACTAGCTCCTGAAGCTAGCGCGTCTACCAATTCCGCCATTCGCCCATTATTACAGCTAAGACATCTGTTATTCTAGCATGGTTTTTGGGTTATACAGATGTGTTAGGCGCCAACTAATCGATGGTTTGGCTAGTGTTCGGTTGGTTATTATCGGCACGCTGACGGTTTTGTCGTTTGATGTAACTGACACTTTGCCGACAACTGACTGACCACGACTACCAACCTTAAGGTCACTAAGTGTCACGGCGGGGATAATTTTTTGCTCTTGCCAAGTCAAAATGTCTATATCTTTCTCGGCAATAGCCTCCAAACTTACTCCCCAAGCAGACTTGTAAGTACCAAAGACCTCACCGGCCTGCACGACTGGGATTTGCTTAAAGCCAGCCACAGCTCCATCGGCCAAGGCTTTACCACTATTTACGGCTGTTTGCAGTGAGCTGGCGCCAATAACAGCTCCAACTAGCTGGATTTTTTGCGTACCGACATTTTGATCGCTGGCAAACAGATAAACGCCGCCCGCCTCATCGGTATTACCGGTTTTGATGCCCACAAATCCGTCATTGCCCAGCAGCCAGTTAGTGTTTTTTATGGTACCCGCCTCTGGTACGACGGCTTGTGTTTGGCCAACGATTTGAGTCAACACCGGATTTTTTAGGGCCGCCAAGCCAAGATTGACTAAGTCTTTGGCGGTGCTGGTTGTGCCGGCCGAAAAGCCACTGGTATCAGCTACTGTGGTTTGGGTTAAACCGAGTGATAAAACAAAGCTGTTGGCGTAAGTTTTATAGGCCGCCGGTGAACCAAAGGCCCAGCGCGCCAAACTATCGGCCATATTGTTGGCCGACGGCAGTAACATAGTTTGCAAGGCCTGGTACTCGCTGATGCTTTCACCGCTTGTGACTTTGGCCACCGAGCCACCCTGGCTTACATAACTTTGGTAATAGCCAACATCGGTATCATCGAGTGTGATGATAGGACCTTGCTGCCCCGAAGCCAAAGGTTTTTGCTTTAATACGGCCAAGGCTGTAATAACCTTAGCCACACTAGCGATTGCCATCGGCTGCTGATTGCCATGAGTCGATAACAAACCCTGTCCGACTGCACCGATGGCGGCTTGGCCAGTAGCAGGCCAAGGTAAATCGACAGCGGTACTTTCTACTGGTTTTACTGTTGAATAATCGGGTTTTATAGCCGGTAAGGGTCGTAAAAGGCCAAAGAGCAACCAGGCTGCAACAACTATAAAAATTAATGGGAAAATTTTTCTCATCTTTTGATTGCCCTTAAGATTTATCATACACGGTCCCTCTGTTAATTGTGCTCGTTTGGCTGTATAATTAAGGAGTAATTTAAGGAGTTGGGAATGATGATCGCCATAATCGTAATAGTAGTTGTATTGCTGCTTGGCGCGATTTACCTCTATAACAGTTTAATTCGACTTAAAGTCCGGACTGACGAAGCCTGGAGCGACATTACCGTCCAGCTAAAGCGCCGATATGATCTTATTCCTAATCTTGTAAGTACGGTGCAGGGTTATGCTACACACGAAAAAACTGTGTTTGAGAATGTTACCAAAGCCCGCACCCAAGCCATGAGTGCCCAAACCGTGGGTGAGGTCGCCAAAGCTGACAATCAGTTCCAAGCGGCTCTAAAAAGTCTTTTTGCGGTCGCGGAAGCCTATCCGCAACTAAGGGCTAGCGAGAATTTTCAGCAACTGAGCGGTGAAATAACTGATACCGAGGACAAGATCCAAGCTGCCCGTCGTTTTTATAACGGCGCTGTCCGCGACCTTAACACTAAGATGCAAGTTTTTCCGACCAACTTTTTTGCCCGCTTGATGGCTATGAAGCAGCGTGAATTCTTTGATGTCCAAGGTGCCGAAGAGCAGGCCATCCAAGATCCGGTAAAAGTTGATTTTTCGGCCGACACGAAGAAATAATTTTTAGAAAACCGATACTGTTACATGTACGACCAGATAAGTAGTAATAAACGCCGCACAGTTTTTTTGGTTTTGGGCTTTTTAGTTTTGGGCTGGGGTTTTGCTTGGCTTATAAGCCAAGCTCTAGGCAGCCCAGATCTACTATTTGTTATTGGTATATTTTCTTTGTCCTATGCTGCATTCAGTTATTTTGCCGGCAGTAAGATGGCTTTGGCAGTTAATGGCGCCAAAGAGATTCAAAAGAGCGATAATCCGTTGTTGTGGCGAACCGTAGAAAATCTGGCAATTACTGACGGCTTACCAATGCCCAAGGTTTATATAATGGATGATCCGGCACCGAATGCTTTTGCTACCGGTCGCAACCCAAATAATTCGGTCGTTTGCGCCACCACCGGTCTGCTGCAAATCATGAATGAAACTGAACTTCAAGGAGTTATCGCTCATGAGCTGGCCCATGTAAAAGATTACGACATCCGGGTCAATACCTTAGCCTTCGCTTTGGTAGGAGTTATTTCATTGATAGCTGATTTCTTTTTGCGTTGGACATTCTGGGGCGGAGAAGACCGCGAAAATAATAATCAGTTGGCTATCATACTAGCCATAGTAGCTGCACTATTAGCACCTATAGCTGCGTCGTTGTTGCAATTAGCCATTAGTCGCCGGCGAGAATCCTTAGCCGATGCCCAGGGGGCTCTAACTACTCGCTATCCTGAAGGTCTGGCTGATGCCTTAGAGAAAATCGAGAAGACCGGTAGTGTGACAATCAGACAAAATACTTCAACGGCTCACATGTTCTTTGTTAACCCCTTAAAAGGCCACAGCTTGCTAAATCTTTTCAGCACCCACCCGCCGATTGAACAGCGCATCAAAGCTCTGCGAGCCATGGAGCTTTAAAATCGTAAAATACCCCTGTTTTTGAGTTATACTAAGGCTATGGCTAAGAAGGCAAAAGCAAAGCCAAAACGGACAGCTAAACAGCCGTCAACCCGCACGCGACAACTGTCTAAAAAGCAGCAAAGAGCCAAGCTCAAGAAGGAAGCTGAGAAGCAAACGCCAATTCCCGGTAGTTTTAAGCTGACTGCCGAGGTATTTAAAGACCTACGGCGATTTTGGCGTCCTTTGGGCGCGATTTTTATAATCTATGTAATCCTGAACTTAATATTTGCAACGGGGTTTCTTAGCGGCATTAACTCATCTGTTAACAGCATAAGAAGCGATATTGGTCACAGCCACAATTTTTCTAAAGCACTAAACGGCTATGGATCTCTACTGGGCAGTGGCACAAACGGCAATAACCGATCATCTTCGGCAGTGCAAACAATTTTACTTATCATCGAAAGCCTAGCAATTATATGGGCTCTGCGGCATTTGTTAGCTGGTGATAAAATTCGAGCCAAAGCGGCTTATTATCAATCGATGACTCCTTTAATACCATTTATATTGGTTGGGATTGTTATTGTCATACAGCTCCTGCCATTAACTATCGGTTCGGTACTACTAGCTTTAGTTTTGTCATCGGCTTTCGTTAGCGGCAGTATATTAACGATACTGTTTAGTATTTTGCTGGCGCTGCTTGCAGCTTGGAGTTTGTATCTAATAAGCAGCTCGATATTCGCACTTTACATTGTGACGCTACCGGAAATGCAGCCTAGACAAGCTTTGCGATCGGCCAGAAATTTGGTGCGTTTTAGGCGCTGGCCAATTTTGCGGCGTCTGCTTTTCTTGCCGCTTGTGGTATTTGTTCTAATTGGCGTAATTATCATTCCAATAATTCTGCTGGTGCCATTTCTAACCACCACTGTTTTCTTTGTTTTGACGATGCTGACGATTCTATTCGTCCACACCTATCTATATAACCTATACAGAGGACTTATCGCATGAGTCCCGTTAGATCACAAAAACTATCCATCTTAAGACCAACGAATGAAGCATGCAAGCGATTCGAGTCGCCATATTTAGCACGGAAGGTAAGTGAGGTCTAACGGGATGAGCGAGCCGGTTGCTGAGCGGGCGGCCAAGCTGCGTGAACTGATCAACGACTACCGCTACAACTACCATGTGCTAAACAAATCGATTATGAGCGAGGCCGCCGCCGACAGTCTTAAGCATGAGCTGACTCAGATCGAAGAGGCCCACCCTGAATTAATTACTAGTGATTCGCCGACCCAGCGCGTGGCCGGTGAACCTCTGCCACAGTTTAAAAAAGTCCAGCACTCTAGCCGGATGTTGAGCTTAAACGATGTTTTTAACGAAGAAGAATTTGACGCTTGGGTCAAACGCATTAGCAAATTATTAAATGGCCAAAAGTTCGATTTTTTTGCCGATATTAAAATGGATGGCCTAGCTTGCGCCTTAGTTTATGAAGATGGAATGCTGGTCCAGGGCGTTACCCGGGGTGATGGTTTTACCGGAGAGGATGTCACTATGAATATCCGAACTATCGAATCAATTCCACTTCGGCTGCGCAAAACTAAAGAATACGAGACATTCATAAAAGGCCGCACCGAAATCCGTGGCGAAATTGTTATGTACAAGACCCAATTTGAAAAGTTGAATGCTGAGCGCGAAAAGAAAGATCTGCCTAAATTTGCTAATCCACGCAACTTGGCAGCCGGTACAATCCGCCAATTGGACCCCAAGCTAGTAGCCGGTAGACCATTGCAGTTCCACGCCTATGACATGCTGCGTCAAAACGCCAGCGATACCCCAACTAACGAATATGTCTATAAAGCCATCCGCGAACTCGGTTTAATTAGCAATAAAGAAGCCAGCAAACTCGATTCCGAAGCCGCTGTTATGAAGTTTGCTAAACAATGGGAAGAAAAGCGCAAAAAGCTGCCGTTTAATACTGACGGGCTAGTGGTAAAAGTGAATGATCGTCGCACCCAATCCCGGCTAGGGGTAGTAGGTAAGGCGCCGCGTGGAGCCGTGGCATTTAAGTACCCTGCGGAGCAGGCAACCACAAAAGTTAAGGATATTTTTGTGAGTATTGGGCGAACTGGTTCAGCTACTCCAGTGGCAATGCTGGAGCCAGTAGTAGTTGCTGGCAGTACTGTCCAAATGGCCACACTCCACAACGAAGGCGAGGTTCATCGCAAGGATATCAGGATTGGCGATACGGTTATCGTCCAAAAAGCCGGCGATGTTATTCCAGAAGTAGTTGCGCCATTAGTAAAACTGCGGAATGGCTCCGAAAAAAAATTCGTCATGCCCACCCACTGTCCAGACTGCAACACTAAGCTAGTCAAGGCTAAAGAGACCGAAGCTGTTTGGCGCTGTCCTAACAATGCCTGCCCGTCACGATCTTGGAAGCAGATTCAGCACTATGCTAGTAAAGACGCAGTAGATATCGATGGTATGGGCGAAAAGAATGTAACTGCTCTAATTAAAGCCGGTTTAATCAAGGACGCGGCCGATATATATAAGATCAAAGAAGCAGACTTGCTAAAACTAGAGCGCTTTGCGGAAATTTCAGCTAGCAAGCTGGTCGATGCCATTAGAATTAAGAAAAATCCGCCCCTGCCGCGGTTTATCTACGGTCTGGGCATAAGACATGTAGGTGTGCAGACGGCAATTGATTTGGCTACGCATTTTAAGACACTACAAAAATTGAGCGAATCAACGATTGATGAGCTAGCTGAAGTCGAAGGTATTGGCGAAGTAGTTGCTGAAGCTATAATCGAATGGTTCGAGGAACCGCGAAATAAACGGTTACTGGCGAAGTTTGATAAAAACGGCGTGAAGCCTGAATCGGCCAAAGAGATTAAAGGTCCCCTATCAGGAAAAAATCTAGTAGTTACTGGATCGTTAGATAGCATGAGTCGCGAAGAGGCTGCAGAACAAATTCGAGCGCTTGGTGGCTCGTTCCAGACTTCTGTCGGTAAAGAAACGGATTATTTAGTGGTTGGTGCCAATGTTGGCGCCAGTAAATTAGCCAAAGCCGATAAGCTGGGCACCAAACAAATTGATGAAGCGGCTTTTTTAAAGATTATCGATGAAAAATGAGCAACTGGTTAAGAAGACGGCCATGTTTGTAAGAAAAAAATTTGAGAACGAAGGATCTGGTCACGATTGGTGGCATTTGTTCCGAGTTTGGCAATTATCTAAACATATAGCCGAGCAGGAAGAGGTCGCAAATCAAACAGTAGTTGAATTAGGTGCCTTACTGCACGATATTGCCGATTTTAAATTCCACGGCGGCGATTTATCGGCCGGGCCAAAAGCTGCCCGTAGCTGGCTGACAAAAATCGGTGCTAGCAAACAAATAACTGACGCCGTATGCCACATAGTCGAGAATGTATCTTTTAAGGGGGCTGGGGAAGCTAACAAAATGAAGAGTCTAGAGGGCAAAATTGTTCAAGATGCCGATCGTTTAGACGCCATCGGCGCAGTTGGCGTGGCCCGAGCTTTTGCCTTTGGCGGTTCGGCTGGCCGGACTATGCATATTCCTGGTGAAAAACCCGTAATCCATAAAAGTTTTGATGACTATGCCAAAAATCAATCAACCACCGTAAACCATTTCTACGAAAAACTATTACTTTTACAGGATCTAATGAACACCCAAACCGGCAAAAAAATGGCGCGCAGCCGCCACAAATTCATGGAAGCATATCTTAATGAGTTTTATGCCGAATGGGATGGGCTAAAGTAGTGATTGACAATCACAAAACATAAGCGTGTAATTAAGGCAGCTTCGCGCACCGGGCCCTTCCGCCCTGAGCGGTTGCGAATACCAAAAGCGTAAAATAATATTAATAAAAACTATAAACTGCCGGTGGTGAACGCTCGCAAGCTCATCACCGGCAGCCCGGGCCCACGGGTGGGCTGCGCGAAGCGCTACAAATCCGCTCATACCACACAGAGCGGATTTTTGCTTTTAACACCTTAAAATGCTAGTATTGTTCACGGACGAGGGGCTGTAGCTCACCTGGTAGAGCGCGGCATTCGCATTGCCGAGGTAAGGAGTTCAAGTCTCCTCAGCTCCACCAGCCTTACCCTTAGTCTAACAATGGGGATGTAGCTCATTTGGTTAGAGCGCTTGCATGGCATGCAAGAGGTACGGGGTTCGACTCCCCGCATCTCCACCAGTATTTATTAATATGAAACACAAAAATCTTGAAGAAATCGTCGCCCAAATACCGAGACATACCTTGTCGTATAAAGGCCGACTCTGTGAACCCATAAATCTTATAGTTATCGGCAGCCGCTGGCAGCTGCAAAAAAACTTTATTAAAAACGGCTGGAAGCCGGCCGTTGGACTTAGCCCAATATCAGCACTACACGCTCTCTTTGCTGCAATTGCCAATATAAGCTACCCAACCGGTCCGGTTGGCACACTGTACATCCACCGCCGACCACAAAGACTAGCTTTTCAAAAACCGACAAGATCCAATTCATTTCGCCGCCGACACCACCTAAGGCTGTGGCACACGCCCTATCGGTTCAAACGGTCACCAGTGTGGATCGGCATGTTAAGTTACGACAGAAGCACCGGGCATTATAAAAACAGTCCGATTCCGACCCATCACATCTCACCAAGCTTAACTAGCGAGGAAGATTATTTAGCTAAGTCGTTTGACATCAAACACCCTCGTTTTGTTAAGCTAGCCAATCCGGAGCGGGGAAATATCAGCAATGGTGATGCCTATTATTGGGACGGACGAGCTTTGTTAATAAATTTGGGTGGTGAGCTATGAGGCTAAGCGCCTTCTTGGCCAAAGCCGGCTTAAGCTCGCGCCGAAAGGCGGCAAAATACATTAAGCAGAATCGAATTAGAGTGAATGGTGCAATCGGTCAGCTGAATTCAGAAGTTGGAGCAGGCGACATAGTTGAGTTAGATGGTAAAGAGATAAAACTGCAACAAAATCGCTATATCCTCTTAAATAAACCGGCGGGATATGTCTCAACTCTGACTGACCCACGGGGCCGACCAAAAATACTTGACTTGTTACGAATTTCGGAACGCATCGTGCCAGTCGGGCGACTAGATAAAGATACTACCGGCGCTATTTTATTGACGAATGACGGCGAGTTGGCACACCGGCTAATGCACCCGAGTTTTGAAATCGACAAAATCTATGAAGCCCAAGTTGAAGGGGAGATTACAGGAGACAAGCTATCGAAGCTAGAGCGTGGAATTAAGCTAGAAGACGGACCAACTAGACCGGCAAAAGCTAGCCGATTATCCGATGATAAAATCGAGCTGACTATCCACGAAGGCCGCAAGCACCAGGTAAAGAGAATGTTGGCCGCAGTTGAGCTGCCAGTGCGCCGGCTTCACCGCTCTAAGTACGGGCCACTCGATCTAACTGGCTTAAAGTTAGGTGAATGGCGTGAACTGACCGATGGTGAAATCGCCCGTTTAAAGGGCTAAGCTTGCTATACTTTAAGCAATGAATCCCGTTAGAAGTAAGACACTAAAGGATGTCTGCCGATACATTGCTGTATCGGACTTCTAACGGGATGAAAAAGCTTGCCAAGACGCTAGTCGCTGCAATCCTTGGCCTACAAGTAAGACGGCTTTGTAAGAAGAATCAGATTAAGGTGATAGCCGTGGCTGGTAGTATCGGCAAAACCAGCACCAAGTTGGCAATTGCTAACATGCTTAGTACTAAATACAAAGTTCAGCATCAAGATGGTAACTATAATGATCTAGTTACTGTACCTCTGGTTTTTTTTGGTGAGGCAACACCAAGCTTATTCAACCCTTTGTCGTGGCTGGTGGTGTTCTGGCGCAACGAGAAGCAACTTCGAAAGGCTTATCCATACCAAATCGTGGTGCTGGAGCTAGGCACCGATGGCCCAGGCCAGATTGCAGACTTCAAAAAGTATCTGCGGTTAGAAATCGGGGTAGTCACGGCCATTACGCCCGAGCACATGGAGTTTTTTAAGGAGTTAGACGCCGTAGCAACTGAAGAATTATCAGTTAAGGATTTCTCAACTTTGGTACTTGTAAATAAAGATTTGTGTAAAGCAGAATATTTATCTGGGCTACCTAATTCCCTGACTTATTCGTTAAAAACGAGTGCGGACTTCACGCCTAAATCGCTTGATTTAGAATTGGGTGTTAAGTCTGAAGCTGAACAGTACAGCGCCTTGGCCGCGGCGGCGGTTGGCCTGAAGCTGGGTTTGCAGCCCAACGAGATAAAAGTTGGTCTTGACGCCATAAAGCCGGTTCCTGGCCGTATGCAACGACTCGCTGGCGTAAACGGCAGCACAATCATTGATGATTCGTACAATGCCAGCCCAGAAGCCGTCAAACTAGCCCTAAATAGTCTTTACAAAATGGATTCGCCACAAAAAATTGTTGTGCTTGGCAACATGAACGAATTGGGAGAATCATCGGCCGAGGAACACCGTAAAGTCGGTGAATACTGCGACGCTAAACAACTTAGCTTAGTTTTAACTCTCGGTCCGGATGCCAATAAATATCTGGCGCCAGCGGCCGAATCCAAAGGCTGCAAGGTAGTACCGTTCGATAATCCCTACACGGTTGGTGATTATTTAAAACCTATCCTTAAACCGGGAGCGATTGTATTGGCTAAGGGTTCGCAAAACGGTGTCTTTGCTGAAGAAGCCCTAAAAGCGATTTTGGCTAATGTTAAAGATCAAGCTAAGTTAGTCCGGCAAACCCCGAGATGGTTAAAAGCCAAGGAAAAATCATTTAAAAAATGAAAATATTGGTTTTGGGCGGTGGAATCTCGCCAGAACGACAAGTTTCTTTACGATCTGCCAAGGCTGTAGCCGAAGCTGCTAAGAAAGCCGGGTTTTGTGTTTTACAGGCCGATCCGGCCAACGACTTAGAAGTGCTAGACAGGGTTAAGAAAACCATCGTGTTGCCAATTTTGCATGGCAAGAATGGTGAGGACGGTGTTATTCAAAAAGAACTCGAAGCCAGAAATCTGCCGTTTTTAGGTAGCCAGAGCGGTGCGTCTATCGCTTGTTTTGATAAATGGACAACTCGTTTAGAACTAACTAAAGCTAGCCTGCCAATGCCAGAAGCCGAACTGGTCGATGAGTCAAGTTATTTTAAAAATCGCTTGGCTAGTAATCATCACGCATTAAAAGTCGTTCACGGCGGTTCAAGTATCGGCACAATGATCGTTCGTCGGGATGAAAAAGCCGACGAGCAGGCCGTGAGTGAAATTTTTGCTATGGAAGATAAAGCTGTATTGGAAGAACTAATTGAAGGCACTGAGATAACAGTACCAATCTTAGATAATAGAGCTCTGCCGGTGATAGAGATAGTTCCACCGCCTAATGGTGAGTTTGACTACGACAACAAATATAACGGCAAAACTCAAGAATTAGTGCCGCCCAAAACCGTAAGCCAAAAGCTGCAAAAAGAGGCTCAAAAGCTGGCTGAAGCTGCCCATAAAGTTATGGGTTGTCGCCATCTTTCCAGAGTCGACATGATGATCGATAAAAATGGCAAGCTCTACATTTTAGAAGTAAATACAATGCCGGGTATGACAGATGGCAGCTTGTGTCCTAAATCGGCGTTAGTTGCCGGGATGACCATGCCTCAATTAGTTAAACGGTTTGTTGAGCTAGTAAAACGCGATTACTCAATCTGATTTACATCTGTTAAAATGGGCTTGATATGAGGCGATACAATCCTCGGGAAATTGAACCCAAATGGCAGCAAATTTGGGAGGAGACCAAGTTATATAGCGCCAATCTGGATTCTGCCAAGCCGAAATATATCGGCTTTGGTATGTTTAACTATCCTAGCGGCGAAGGCATCCATGTAGGCCATGTACGCAACTACACCATCCCTGATGTAATTACCAGATATAAAAGGCAAAAGGGCTTTGAAGCTTACCAGCCAGTGGGCTGGGACTCCTTTGGTTTGCCTGCCGAAAACTTTGCCATCAAGACCGGAGTTTCACCACAGGAATCAACCAAGAAAGCTATAGAAAAGTACCGTCAGCAATATAGGGCCATGGGTTGGGCTGTGGATTGGACAAAAGAAATCAACACTACCGACCCGGACTATTATCGCTGGACGCAATGGACATTCCTTAAACTTTTCGAAAACGACTTGGCCTATCAAAAAGAAAGCCCCCAGTGGTGGTGTCCTCACGACCAAACCGTACTAGCTGATGAGCAGGTGGAAGGCGGCCGTTGTTGGCGCTGTGGCCATATTGTAGAGAAACGAAACCTTAAGCAGTGGTTCTTCAAAATAACCGACTATGCCGATGAAATCCTAGCAGCTACTGATGACTTAAATTGGACGGAAGCCGTTAAAGCCAGTCAAAAGGCCTGGATTGGTAGAAGCCCGGGCGCGTTAATTAAATTTGAAGTAAAAAACTCCAAGGAGAAGACAGAGGTCTTTACCACTCGACCAGATACAATTTTTGGTGCTACCTATATGGTTTTAGCACCGGAACATCCATTGGTTGATCAACTAACTACCGACGAATTCCGCAACCAAGTTCACGATTATGCCAAAGAGGCCGGCCGTAAGTCCGATCTGGAGCGGCAAGAAGGTGGCAAGCACAAAACCGGAGTACCCACCGGAGCTTTTGCCATCAACCCGGCCACCAAAGAAGAAATTCCTATCTGGATCGCTGATTATGTGTTGATGGGCTACGGCACCGGAGCCATCATGGCAGTACCGGCTCACGATGAGCGCGACTTCGAATTTGCTACAAAATTCGGCCTTGAGATTAAACAAGTAATTGCGCAGGTTCTAACAGGTGTAGGAGAAAATCAATTCAGACCCGGCGAAAAAATTATCGAACGGACGGTAGCACAGAGCATTGTCTGGCACCCTACAGAGAAAAAACTAATTGTCTTGGAAGTTCCGGCTCACAAGTGGAAGACTCTGGTTATGGGTGGTATCGACAATGGCGAAGATTGGATAGAAGGCGCTAAACGGGAAATTCATGAAGAAACAGGCTACAAGAACGCCGAGTTCGTTGGCTTTGCTGGCCAAGAGCTATGGTCGGAGTTCTGGGCACTGCATAAAAACGAGAACCGAATAGCCCATTTCCGCGGGCTGGAATTTAAGCTAAAAGATCTGGATCACGACCAAATAGACGAGAGCGAAACTGGCAAACACAAAATTCACTGGATGACACCAGAAGAAGCCTTACAGAAATTAACAATTTCTGAGCCAATATATTTCTTGAATAGCATCTTAAAACCAGATGAGTTTAAGCCCTACACCGGAGAGGGTAAATTAATTAACTCCGGCATATATGATGGCATGGAATCTGCCAGTGCTCGGGAGAAAATCGTGGCCGATTTAACTGAAGCCGGAATTGCCAAAGAACAAGTTAATTACAAAATTCGCGATTGGCTAATCAGCCGCCAGCGCTATTGGGGCGCGCCAATACCAATCATTCACTGCCCGGACTGCGGCACCGTGCCAGTACCAGAAGACCAGCTGCCGGTCTTATTGCCAGAAGTTAAAAACTACGAACCCACTGGCGGCAATGTATCGGTCTTAGCCGGCGTGGAGGAATGGGTAAATGTTAAATGCCCTAAATGTGGTGGCAACGCCAAGCGCGAAACCGACACTATGGACGGCTATGTTTGTTCTAGCTGGTACTTTATGCGCTACTTGAGTCCTGATGATAAAAAACAGGCCTGGAGTCCTAAGCGGACTGAAACCTGGATGCCAATTGATTTTTATAATGGTGCCGATCATGCCACTGCGCATCTGCTGTATGCGCGTTTCTATACCCGCTTTTTCCATAAATTAGGCTTGGTCGGTACTCCGGAACCATTTGCCAAAATGGTCTACAACGGCAAAGTAAAAGCCGCGGATGGCTCGGCCTTTAGCAAAAGCAAGGGCAACGGAGTAGACCCCTTAGAGATTATCGAAAGCGGCTATGGTGCTGATGCCCTGCGTCTTTATGAGCTGTTTGCAGCGCCCGTAGAGCTTGATGTTTTGTGGGATCCGCAAGGCGTACCTGGTACTTATCGCTTTTTGAACCGCGTATGGATATTGGTACAAGAGTATTTGCAAGCCAGCAATAAAAATCCTGATGCCGATTCATTGGAAGTCCTGAGAGCTGCTCAAAAAATCGCCAAAAAAGTCACCAAACAAATTGAAGATGAACACTTTAACACCGCCATCGCCTCTCTAATGGAGCTATCTAATGAACTTTACCGAATCAAGTCAGAAAGAGGTATCGGGCAGACCAAAGACTGGCACCAGGCCCTAGAGACATTTGTCCAACTGCTAGCGCCGCTAGCGCCGCATATGAGCGAAGAGCTCTGGAGTCAGCTGGATCACACTGAATCGGTGCATATTAGTGGTTGGCCGGTTTGGGATGAGAATTTGATTAAAGAAGCGATGATAACCTTGGTGGTACAGATTAACGGCAAAGTCAGGTCAGAAATTATCGTTGATGCCGATATTAGTGAGCAAGAAGCCATAGAAGCGGCTAAAACTGATGAAAAAACCGCTTCATATCTTAAAGACAAGACCGTCAAAAAAGCCATATTTGTGCCCGGTCGCTTGGTCAGCTTGGTAGTCGATTAGCTCTTGCCCGGTAGTGAGCTTTTGAGATTTGCTCGGTCAAGTAGCCGGGCAAAAAGCCCGTTAAGCGGGCTACTCAAAAGTCTACTACCGGGCTTGTATTTTTTGACATTAACAGATATAATCAGCCCAAGCCACAATTAATTTTGAGCAAGCAAAAGGAGTCTTTTTAATGGGTAAGCCCAAACATCGAACAACTTCAAGGCGCACCGGTACGCGGCGTAGCCATCAGTTGCTCAAATTGGCCCGGCGCGTAAATGCCGTCAGCCCCGTGAAAGTGCACGCCACAAAACGGGAATTGGCTAAAGAACTCGCCGACAAAAAGTAATCTTTGCGGAGGAGAAACCGCTAAGTACCAAACGATAAGTTATAATGGTGCTTAAGGTTTTCCCGCCTAAAAGGAAAGTTTAACAATATGAGTGCTAACCGTCATCTTGGCAGAATAGTCGCCCTGCAAACCCTGTATGAACAGGATTTTCGGCGCGAGTGCCAAGATAAGGACATGGTGCCCGACGAGGTACTAAGTCGCAACATCGAACGCTATAAAGAGACCATCGATGATAAAGGTTTCATCGAGAAATTGGTGCACGGTGTTGCTGCAAAGCAGCCAAAGATCGACGAGATTATCCAACCGGTGGCCCCGGAGTGGCCAATTGACCAAATTGCCCGCATGGATAGAGTAATCTTGCGCATTGGCGTCTATGAACTGATGTTTGATGCCAGTATCCCGCCCAAGGTTGTCATCAACGAAGCAGTAGAGTTAGCCAAAGCGTTCGGAGGAGAAAACTCCTCAAAGTTTGTTAATGGTGTGCTTGGAACAGTTCTGCGCAACAAAGAAGGCGTAAAAACCAAAGCCACCAAGTCCAAATCCAAGGAATAGACTATTAGTAAATGAAACGACCCAATCCAATTAAGGGCATTCGTAAGTTTGTCCGGCGTCAGCCGGCAATCAGTGAAGTGGTGCGCGAGCCAACTGCTGGCGGTATAATTTTTCGCCATTCGCCCAAAGATAAATCAGTGATCGAAATTTTGCTGATTCAAGATTCTAAAGGACGGTGGACTATCCCGAAAGGCCACATAGAGGAAGGTGAAAAGCCAGCCCAGACCGCCGAGCGTGAAATACAAGAGGAAGTCGGCCTGAAAGAGATGAAAGTTCTTGATTGGCTTGGCAAAATCAACTTCCGCTATCGCCGCAACAGCAGTTTAGTTTTGATGACAACCGAGATATTCTTAGTTCAGGCACTTGGTGACACCAATAAAATAAAGCCCGAAAAATGGATGAGCAGCTTAGCTTGGTTGCCGGCGACCGACGCGCTAGATAAAATCGAGTACGACGACATTGGTAAACTGATCCTACTGGGATTAAAGAAGATAAGAAAGCAACAACTCTAAAAATCATGGATACATCATCGTATAAAATATTTGCCGATAAACACTTTGGTGGTTTTAATGACCTTCAACTTTTGATCACCGCTTTTACACATCGTTCGTACTTAAATGAACATCGCAAAACAGCTGCTGAGCATAATGAGCGGTTAGAATTTTTAGGCGACGCTGTACTAGAACTGGTTGTGACCCAGCACTTATATAGCAAATATAATGAGCCAGAAGGAGTACTGACCAACTGGCGCAGTGCGTTAGTTCGAACGGAGAGTATTAGTTCGGCGGCCGACCGCGAAGGCTTTGAATCTTTATTGCGCTTATCCAGGGGCGAGAAGCGCGGTAGTGAGCGGGCTCGGCAGCAAATTCTAGCTAATTGCTATGAAGCTGTAGTAGGCGCGCTTTATCTAGATAAGGGTTACGAAGCGGCCAAAGACTTTATCCATAAAAGCCTATTGCCGAGCTTTGACGAGATTTTAAGCAGTGGATCCTGGATGGATCCTAAGTCGATGTTGCAAGAAAGCGCCCAGAGCCAAGAAGGGTTTACGCCGGTTTATAAAGTGCTGCGCGAAGAGGGTCCCGACCACGACAAGACCTTTGTAGTTGGCGTATATGTCGATAGTAAATTACGCGGCGAGGGCACTGGTTCCAGCAAACAAGCCGCACAAGTAGCGGCTGCCATGGCTGCTTTGAAAGAATATCGTTAAGATGGCGTTGACAACAGGGGTCGTTATCTGTAAAATAGGCAAGACATGTTAGCCATTCGATTGCAGAGGACCGGTAGGAGTGGGCACGCCCAGTTTAGGGTGATAGTTCAAGACAGCCGTTTTAGCCCTAAAAGCGGTCGTGTGGTGGCTTTCGTAGGGAATTACAATCCTCATAGCAAAGAGGCCAAACTAGACGGCGAAGCGATTAGTCAGTATCTAGATAAAGGCGCTCAACCAACCGATCGAGTAGCTGGTTTATTAAAAAAAGAAGGTATTAAACTACCAAGCTGGGTCAAAGTTAGCCAGCCGCAAAAACGAACTACCCGTAATGCCGAAAAGCTGCGTCGCAATCGACCAGCCGAAGCTGTTCCAGCTGCTGAACTAACCCAGGAAACACCTGCCGACGAAGAAGCTTCTGTTGATACACCAGCTGCCGAGGAAACTCTACCAGAAACACCAGAAGTAGCTGAAGATCCTACAACTGAAACTGCCGAGGGCATACCCGAAGAAGTGGCAGAAGCACCCGCCGAAGCTGAGAAACCAGCCGAGCCAGAAGCTTAAAAAGCTTGCTATAATTAAACGAACAATTTATTGAAAGACAAGGAGTCTGCCCATGGCCGCAAGTATCGACCAGCAATTCATTGAATACATTGTCAAATCAATAGTGAACAACCCCGATGCCGTGAAAATCGATCGTCGGGTTGATGAAAAAGGCGTTTTATTAGAACTTACAGTTGACCAGGAAGACCTGGGAAGGGTTATTGGCAAACGCGGTGCGACCGCCCAAAGCCTGCGAACCCTGTTGCGCGCACTAGGCACAAAAAATGACGCCCGCTATAATCTAAAGATTATCGATATTGGGCCGCCTCCAGCAAAGCGCGATGATTCGGCCCAAGCAAACGATGACGCGCCGACAGACAGCAGTCCGGCAGTCAAGCCAACCGATGACGATTCAACGAGCGACGATGATCAGACAGTATCTGAAGACATTGAAGAGCCGCGCAAAGATGAATCGACTCAGTCAGAAAATAATGAAGCCGAAGAACGACATTCTGACTTGGCTAGTCGGACCCGCGCCGAGCTAGCCGACCTAGACGACCTAGATGTTTAGATAAAATGACAATTCAGATAGTCACCCTCTTTCCAGAGATGTTTGAGGGTGTGTTTAATTCGAGTATGCTCTGGAAGGCCCAAAAGGAACAACTTGTTGAATACAAACTGATTAACCTGCGGGATTACGGCATCGGCCCTCGCAAACAGGTCGACGATACACCTTATGGCGGCGGTGATGGCATGGTGCTAAGGCCAGAACCTTTATTTGCAGCCGTAGCAGCTGCCCAAAAAAAGGACCCTGATGCCCGGGTAATTCTAATGACTCCCCGGGGTGATTTATTTAATCAAGAAATGGCCCGAGAATTAGCTGCCACGCAGCCCGGGTTAATTATTATCTGTGGCCGCTATGAAGGCTACGATGAACGCATAACGACACTGGTAGATAAGCAGGTATCGGTAGGTGAGTTTGTGCTGACAGGCGGTGAATTGCCGGCAATGGTAATAGTTGACGCCGTCACCCGCTTGATACCAGGCGTATTGGGCGGAGCTACCAGTGCCCAAAACGAAAGCCATTCCCAAGAGGGCATATTAGAGCATCCACACTACACCAGGCCAGAGGTATTTGAAGGCTTAAAGGTGCCGGATGTACTATTAAGTGGCGACCACACCAAAGTTGCTGAATGGCGCCAACGGCAATCCAAAAAAACCTAAGTGGTATTATAAAAAGATAATAAACGGAGGAGTTTACCATGGTCACCTTACCAGATTTAGGTTATGCCTTTGATGCACTCGAGCCCCATATCGACGCCAAAACAATGGAAATTCACCACAACAAACACCACGCTTCGTATGTCGAAAAACTCAACGCCGCCCTGGAAGGACATGAAGAACTAGAGGGGAAGTCGGTTGAGGAAATGTTGTCCGATATTAACTCAGTTACTGAGATTATCCGCAGCGCCGTACAAAATAATGGCGGCGGTCATGTTAACCACTCAATGTTTTGGAAAATTATGACACCCGGGGGTGCCAAGCAGCCAGAAGGCGATTTGGCCAACGCGCTCAATACTACTTTTGGCAGCGGCGACCAATTTAAAGCCAAAATGATTGAAGCAGCAGTCGGTCGCTTTGGCTCTGGTTGGGCATGGCTAGTCAAAAACGGCGATAAGCTGGAAGTTTATTCAACGGCTAACCAGGACAGTCCGTTGATGGAGGCTAAAAAACCGATTATGGGAATTGATGTCTGGGAGCACGCTTATTATCTGAAATACCAGAACAAGCGCCCAGATTACTTGGAAGCCTGGTGGAATGTCATCAATTGGGACGAAGTCGCAAAAAATCTCCAAAATGCGTGAACGGATTAGAAACTTTGCCACAAATGTGGGTCCAGGTGGCGCCTTAGCTGGCGTGATTGGATCAACGGCTGCCAATATTGAATATCTTAGCCTGGTACCAGTTCCTGCCGCCGGTTCCGTTGCTCGCAGCTATTATGAGCTAGGTGATCTGTCGAGTTCTGCCGTGGCGGGCTTTGCCGTAATGGCAATTATTGCAGAAGCCAGAAGACGAAGATCACTGCCTCAAACGATGCGGCAAGAACCTCTAACCGAGGATGTTAACCGCGCGAGCGGTCACTAAAACGACTGTTAACAGCGAAATAAACGCCTGCGCGCCCATCAGCAATTTAGCGCCGTGAGTCAGTGGCATTACATCGGTGGGGCTAAAAGCCGTCGAATTTGTAGTAGATAAGTAAAAGTAGTCAAAATAGCTGGGTTCCCAGTCTTTAGTTTCCGGCAATTTGATACTCATTTGCGGGAACATAAACTTTGGGTCGTCATCGTGTTTTTGAATGCCGGTTAGCCCCGGACTGTCAATTTCCCAGTACCACAAACTAAAAATAATAATGTTAGTAATAAAAATCGAGAAAGAAGCAAAGATTAGCTGCTTACCCTGAATGTCCGAGCCATGCACCAAGGCGTTGGTAACAATCACCATCGATGCAGCGTTAGCAAAGCTAATCAAGGCAATCAAAGCCAAGGAAAAGTTGCGTCGCAGTTTATTGCCCAAATCGTGTCTTAGAGGTGTTGTTATGCCTATCCCAAAGACTAAAAGCAGTTCAAGGATTGCAATGACATACTTAGGTCCTATAACCAACTTCTTATTGAGTGTTAAAGCCAAGGCAATAGCGATTAGCAAAGCTGTCTGGGCATAAACCATCTCACGACGCCGGAATGCCTCCTGTCTTTCCTTCATAAGCATAAGTATAACCCAAATCTTTCACGGCGCCATCCTGCTGCCAGGCAAAGCCTGCCACTCCGATGGCTTTTAGTGCATTACGGTGTCAGAGACTTCGGTGCTCATTCGCTGTATTTCAATACAGCTTACTCCGCTCCCCGCTTCTTTCTTGTACTACATCCAAACCTGAAAGATTTAAGGTATAATTACATCTGTTAGCGCTGCGTGTTAGTGGGAAAAAGAGCAGCCCGAGCATCGGATCCACTCCGTGCCCGGCGCGATGAGGAAAAACCACAGGTTTGTCCTCATACGGCGAAGCCGAGTTGTTGGGGAATGGCCAAGCGGTAAGGCACTGGGTTCTGGTCCCAGGATCGGGGGTTCGAATCCCTCTTCCCCAGCCAAATGATAAGAGGAGCCCTTATGTCTCAAGCGGAGCGTTTTAATCAATCAAATTTTTCGCGCTGGCTAAATAGTGTGCCGGGTCGAATGTTTCGTGTCCTGGCAGGTTTGGCCTTTTTGGTCGTTGGAATTATCTTTCGAGATAATCCGTTAGGTGTCGCTGCTATTATATGGAGCTTTTTCCCTCTAACAGCCGGATTTTTCGATGTTTGCTATATTAGCGCTATTCTTAAAGGCCCTTTTTCTGGAGCAGAGATTCGTCGACAGCAGTCAAGACAAAAAAGATTGTGAAATTGTTTACAGATATAGCTTCCCAAGTGGGCTAGCATAAGGATGTACTCGCGAGGTACAGTTTTATGAACTAAAGTTGGGAGGTAAGAGATGGCCAACCACAACGCCGCGAATAATTTAACTCCAGAAGCCCGCTCTAAAGGCGGCAAAATGAGCGGTGGCAATTTTGCCAACGACCGTGAAAAAGCCAGCCGGGCCGGTAAAAAGGGCGGTGCTAAAAGCAGCCGCAGCCACAACAAGGGTCAAATAACCCAAAGCTAAACAAATAAATCGGGCTCTGCTGAAAGCAGAGCCCCGAACCTTGTCTGAAATTTAAATGCTAAGCGTTGGTGCCGATGTTCATCATCCAGTCCACGCCAAATTTGTCCGTAAGCATACCAAAAGTGTCTCCCCAGAACTGCTTTTCTAAGGGCATTCTAACCTGGCCACCTTCAGACAGACTATCAAACAGTTTATGCATCTGAGCCTCATCTGTTCCGCCCAGAGATAGCTCAACTTTTGCGGCTTTGTCACTAGCCGTCTGGCTATCGCTAGCCATAATATTAACCGATCCTCCCTTTAAGCTAGCATGCATAACATCAGTCGGTTTAGTTCCGGGCATTTGAGCTTCGAGTGGGCTGTCGGCCATGGTGCTGATTTCTAACTCTCCGCCAAAAACCGATTTATAAAACTCCATTGCTTCTTTGGCATTACCTTTAAAAAATAAATAGGGTTCCAAACTGACATTAGCCATGATCTCTCCTTTAGTTACTCTTTAAGTATAACTTAACGGCTAGCCGCGCCAGATGCACTGCCAGGACTGATCAAAGTTACGAGCTTCACGCACTGGATTCCCAGCTAAACAATGCGTACTGTCGTGGAACGGCACAAAAACCGTAATTAAAAAGGCCAGTAAGCCAACAAATATTAGCATCCAATTACGACGAATATCCGCTAAGCTCTTTAAATAAGGCTGCTTGCGTTCACGGCTCCATCTGCCAAACGAATATGAACAGAGCATAAGAGCGATGATTGGCATAGCTAAAATTGTAATCCATAGAGAGCTACGCCAGGCTTCGGAGTTATTAAGATGATTGTTTTGCGTTAGACGAGCAAAAACAATTATAAAAAACGGCAAAAGCAGAGCGGTGCTTATAAGCGCGTTTCTTTTAACATAGTGCGGCGTCTCGGACTGCATGATACCTCCTGCGTAGATTAGATTTTGTTTTATCAAACTAGCTGGTAGATCAATAGCTGTGCGCAGCCAAACAGCAAAACGATTATTTTCTGGATCATCCAACATATCTTCCAGCACAGTGGGATCCGAAGCTTGGAATTCACGTGACTTGAAGTCGCGGCC
>JADMIO012610627.1_pt1 | contig 90417 bp, 85 predicted proteins | sample 8958161 | NCBI WGS metagenome assembly JADMIO01 (sample SAMN16585339, study PRJNA669376) | soil metagenome | isolation source: Crop rotation soil | place: USA: Cullars Rotation, Alabama | collected 2011
GCCGCGACTTCAAGTCACGTGAATTCCAAGCTTCGGATCCCACTGTGCTGGAAAGCAAATGGATCACCGAGGGAGTGCCTGCGGTAAAGAAAGGAAAAGATTGGGGACTGGAGATTGTTGAGTAAAGATCGTTCTGCTGAATCAAAAATAAAAAGTCAAAATTCAAACGCTCTCAGCAGAGTGGAACCCATTTTTACTTTTGATTTTTAACTTTTGACTTTCTCATGCTGCCTGCGAACTGATATATTTCACCAGGCTTCTCTTCGCGACGGGCAACAACGTTTCATCCACAGGGAAAGTCAGGTCAACTTCAATAGAATATACAGCGGGATTAGGCAATGCTTTGTGATAACGGATCAGGTCCGACTTGATATGCTCGTAAGTAACAGCAATGCCACGCTGCCACATATCTACGTAAGCTGTTTTGATGCTGCGATATTTTTCATCATGCTTTTCAAAAAAAGAAAGGCGGTAATGATACACCCTTGTGCTTTTTGTATTACCACTGCTAAGGAAAAAATACCCTTCTTTTATATCGAGCGGGATGATGCCTACCGGGGAAATGTTGATCTTCTCTTCTACAAATTCATAGATGGACACACCCGTCTGCAATGTTTCTTTGATGGTTGTTGCGGAGTAATTAATAATATCTTCCAGTTCCTGCATCAGGTCATCGTCTTTGATCATTTGCTCGTACAGTACCTGCAGCTTTTCAAGTTGGATGCCGGTTAATTTCTTGGGGAAATGTTCCTGTAAAAATTTTTTATTCTCCCGGAACGCCACCAGGTTATTATAATGGAAAACCACGTCACTTAATTGCGGGTAAAGTTTGTGTTGATCAAAATATTTGTTGATTTCCTGCAGGTAGGCAAGCAGGGTGTATTTCTTTAGCTCGAAATCGATATAGCCTTCTGCAAACCAGGTGTCGGATAATTGTTTCATACGTTGACGGTGTTTGTATTTCTAATTTACATAAAAGATGCCAGTATTAAAAGAAAGTTTAAGAAAGAATAACGGTTTAAGGGAATTTTTTATCATTTTTAATGCATAAAAATTAAACCATGGCCCGGTATTTTGTTACACTTGGATTGATCGTTTTTATTTTTTCTTCCTGTACGCATAATTTTTATATCGTACGGCATGCAGAAAAAGCGACACAGGAAGCGAATATGAGCAGTGATGTACCACTGACTGATAAAGGCAAACAAAGAGCAGAAGCGTTGAAAGAAATTTTAAAAGATAAAAAGATCGCTGCTGTGTATTCTACCAATACCATCCGCACCCGCTCTACAGCGCAGCCTACAGCAGATTATTTTCATTTACCAATAGAAACATACGGGCCGAAACCGGATTCGGCGTTTATTCATTTAATCAAATCAAGAAAGAAAAACATGCTGATCGTCGGTCACTCCAATACCGTAGATGATATTGTCAACATGCTATGCGGAGAAAAGAAAGTAGCAGGCGATCTCCCGGATGCAGAGTACAACAAGTTGTATATCGTGAGGCTGAAAAAGAAAAAATATTTTTTCAGGGAAACCATTATCCTTTCAACATCAGTGACCGATCCCGGGCTTTAACTTAATCTGCACTGGAAGGCGTTTTTTCACGGTGTTGTTTATGCGCATTACCATCCACAAGAACGGTAAACTGTAAATAATTTTTACCGGAATGTGTATCATCCGGTTTATAACTTACAATAGAAAGAAACCCGCTTTGTAACGTTACCGACTTTGATAACTGGTAACCTGCACCTGCATAAATCCTGTTTGTTTCAAAATGAGGATCGCTGTCTGTAAGATAAATCTCGTCCCATCCACTAAGATAAAAAGTACCGGGTGTTATTTTCTTCTTTAAGGGCACAATAGAGTTGAGGCGGTATTTAAGCCTGTTGCGATAACCCAAACTACTGGTCCAGCGTTGTTCAACGCGTACACGGTTTTCAAATTTGACGCGACCGATGTAGCTATTTACCAGAAATTGTTCCCATAAACGCCATTCTTTATTGACATAAGGTTTTTTAAAATCATCACCGTCGGAATAAGTGATAAACCTGCCGAAGCCAATAGCTGCAGCCATTTTTTTAAATGAATAACCTGCTCCTCCTTTTATTTCGTAATAAGAAAAGTTGTTGTAAAAAAACTGCGATCGTAATTGCGACTCTTCAAAAACATTCCAGTGCCGCGTAAGATTTAATTTAAATGACGCAATATTCCACGCACCAATGGCGCCATGCTGAGCGATGCAAAAATTACTTGCCAGGGTAAATAAGCAGCAGATAACGGCCCGGGGAAAAGATTTCAATCTTCGTTATTTTAAAATCAAAATTCTCTCTCTCCATTAAAGTTTTCCAGTTCATTGGCTACTGAAGTGAGAAATGTGGCTCCCAAACTTCCGTCCACGATGCGGTGGTCATAGCTCAATGATAAATACATCATGTGGCGTATTGCTATACTATCACCATGCGGCGTTTCTACAACTACCGGACGCTTCTTAATAGCACCTACAGCAAGGATCGCTACCTGCGGCTGATTGATGATCGGCGTTCCCATTAAACTTCCAAACGATCCGACATTTGTCAGTGTAAAAGTGCCACCCTGCGTGTCATCTGCATTCAATCGCCCGTGACGTGCATTATCTGCCAGGTTATTTACACGCTTTGTCAACCCGACGAGGTTTAATTGGTCGGCGTTCTTAATTACCGGTACGATCAGGTTTCCGGATGGCAGCGCAGTTGCCATGCCTACATTGATGTCTTTCTTTACAATAATACGATCTCCTTCCACCGAACTATTGATCAGTGGGAATTTTTTTATGCAACGGACAATCGCTTCAATAAACAGCGGTGTAAAAGTGATCTTTGTCCCTTCTCTTTTTTCAAAATCCTTTTTTACTTTCTCTCTCCACATCACCATATTCGTCACGTCTGCTTCAGTAAAGCTGGTGACATGCGGGCTCGTATGTTTGCTTCGCACCATGTGATCGGCGATAAGCTTACGCATACGGTCCATTTCGATTATTTCAACATTGCCGGAATAGGTTGTGAGCCGCGAGTCGTGAGTGGTGAGTGCAGTGGGCTCGTTTACGATGGCAATTTCCTGTTGATGTGTGGACTGACGATTGCCAACTGTTGCCTCCCGGCCCCTGGCTCCGGACTTCCTATCACTCACATATTGAAGTATATCTTTCTTGGTAACTCTTCCTTCGTTTCCTGTGCCCGGTATATTTTCCAGTTCGGATAAGCTGATGCCTTCGCTGGCAGCAATATTCAATACCAACGGAGAATAAAAGCGGTTGGAAGAGCCATTTGAATTTGCATACTGGTTGCCTGCCGGCTGATGAACGGTGTCCATCACTATGGCTTTTTCCACCGGGTGCTGCTGTAGTGTTTCTTTTACAGGAGTTGTTGTAATGGGTTTTGAAGAACCACTTTCTGCTGCTCCGGTTTTGATTCTTGCTATTACAGTACCAATAGGGACGATATCGTTTACTTTATATAATATTTCTTCGATCACGCCGGCAGCCGTGCTGGGTACTTCGCTATCGACTTTGTCGGTCGCAATTTCAAGTACGGTTTCGTCCATCTTCACAGCATCGCCGGGTTGTTTGTGCCATTTTAATATAGTGGCTTCCATAATACTTTCGCCCAGCTTCGGCATGACTAAATCGACTATTGCCATAATTTTTTTTTTTGGTTACCAGCTCCGGTAATCCTGCTCATCATTCTTGCGACGCTCCATTCATCGTTCCGTTCACTCCTCAGCGACGCGTCGCAGTTTACCCTGAGTGAGCCAGGGATAAACTGCTGTAATTCTGCTCAGCTAAAGAATCCGGCAAGCTCGTTCGCTTTAAGCGTCAAAGATAATTTTTTCCGCTTAATCCTTCTAATCCCTCAATCAATGTTACGGTTAACTTGTATTACACGCAAAGACGCAGCGTTAACGCAAAACAGGTCTTTATCTCTTTGCCTTTGTGACGATGCATCGCAGCTATATTAAAAAGACAACACGCTGCGTCCTTGCATGAAACAAACGCAACACCGGTCAATAACTAATCATGACTCTGATAGTATAAACTTCCTCAGGAAGTCTAATGCAGTATGTGCTGTTTGCCGGATATTTCTTTCCCGGTCAAAACGAAAATGAAATTCTTTAGCGATGATCCTGTCTTTATTTCCCGCAGCAATCCAAACCATGCCTACCGGTTTTTCTTTGGTGCCACCATCGGGACCCATGATCCCGGAGGTAGCAACTGCAAAGTCAGTATCCAGTTTATCAATGGCGCCTTTTACCATTTGCCTTACGGTTTCCTCACTTACAGCACCGGCAGATTCCAGGGTTTCCTTTTTTACACCCAATATAGTTTCCTTGGCATCGTTGGCATAGCTGACCACGCTTCCTTTATAATAAGCCGATGATCCGGCAACAGACGTAATGAGATGAGCAATATAACCACCGGTGCAGCTTTCAGCGGTAGCCATCGTTTTATTTTTTTCTTTCAGGATCTGTCCGATCACTACTTCAAGACTTTCATCTGTATCACTGACGAGCCAGTGTTTCACCAGCATCTTCAATTGTCCGAACTGCGTATCCAATTCCTGGCGCAGCGTTTCTTTATCGTCGCCTCTGGCAGTTAATCGCAACTTCACCATTCCATAACCAGGCAAATAGGCAAGCTTGATATACGGAGGTAATGTGGATTCAAAGTCTTTGATATGTTCAGCGATCATAGATTCTCCTGCGCCGGACGTAAATGCCGTGCGATGAAGTATTGCCGGCATTTCAAACTCATTTAATAATCGCGGTATAACTTCATCGGTCATTAATCCTTTCATTTCGTGGGGTACGCCGGGGAGCGAGATAAAAATGGCCCCCCTGCCCCCAAACCACATTCCCGGTGCTGTCCCTCTCTTATTATGTAATACAGTACAAACGTCGGGCACTTCTGCCTGTTTCAGGTTTCTTTCCAGTAATATACCTGGGCGCCGGAATACCTGTTCGAATAAGTATTTTACATGTTTTAATACATCTTCATTGATGATAAGCTTGCCGCCAAAATATTTACAGAGTAAAGGTTTGGTAATATCGTCGGCGGTAGGTCCCAATCCACCCGTGATGATAACGATGTCCGATACTTTACCTTCATCATCCAATGCCTGCCAGATATCATCCCACAGGTCACCAACGGCAACGCGCCGTTTTACCCAAACACCAATCTTGTTCAGCTCCTGCGCAATAAATGCGCTGTTGGTATCGATCGTTTGCCCAATCAATAGTTCATCACCAATAGTGATGATGGAAGCGTTAATCTGATTCAAGTAAATAATTTGGGTGCAAATATCAGCTATTCGTCAAACTTCACGTCGTCGTAAATGTCTTTCAAGTGAAGTGTGAGATTGATTGTGGAAACAAACAAGCTATCCGAAAGCTGTTTGAATTCCTTTAATAACCAGCTATTGTCATCCTGGCGAGCATAAAGCCCCGCCATAACTGAAATAGAATCTATTAAAATATATTCACGTAATGTTCTGATTGACCTGTAAAAGGCAAACTTCAATCCCATGTCGTAATTCCGGGTTGACCTGGAAAGAATTTCGACAATGACAACGGGATTTGTAAGATTGTCGGTGTAGACATCCGACGTTTCAGTTTTGCCACAAACAATAGAAAAATCCGGGTAGGTGAATAGCGAGTTTTCAGGAATATGGATGCGAAAGTCGCTGCCGTATAATTTACATCCATTACCGTGTAACGAAGGAGCAACGAGCCGATTGATATTGTAGCTAATATCATTATGTGAAGGTGAGGCACCTGACATTAAAAAAACTTCGCCCTGGTAATATTCATGTTTTTCGACAGAAGTCCTCTCCATTTCAAGGTACTCTTCCGGCGAAATATAATTATACTTAGGCGCTGGTTCTTTAACTTCATTTTCCATACTGTAAATTTACTTTTTTCAAACAGGATTTATTAAACCTCTATCGATGAAAAAACTTCAATTCGTTGTTCTTTTCCAATTGCTGGTTTTTGTTTGTCTTTCTCAAAACATAGCTCAATCCCTCGCCAATGCTTACCAGCGGTTCGAAGCAGATTCGCAATTGCGCCACGCGATGAGCTCATTATACGTGATCAATGCAAAGACCGGGGAAGTGGTGTTTGATAAAAATTCACAAACAGGATTAGCACCGGCATCTACACAAAAGATCATTACTGCGGCTACTGCGTTTGAGTTGCTGGGTCTTGGCTATAGCTATAAAACTTTTTTTTACCTGGATGGAAGTGTAAAGAAAGATACGCTCAAAGGAAATCTCGTCATAAAGGGCAGTGGTGATCCTACGCTTGGGTCTCCAAGGTATGCCGGAAGAAAATCCGTTCTTGAAACGATTGTTAAGATAATGGCATTGCAAAAAATTAAGGTTATAACAGGAGATATAATAATTGATGAGACGGCTTTTGACACAAATACTCTTCCTGACGGATGGATATGGCAGGACATCGGTAATTATTATGGTGCAGGCGCATCCGCACTGAATTGGAATGAGAACCAGTATGACCTTGTGTTAAAACCGGGAAACAAAGAAAACGACGATGTCGAAATAATAAAAACAGAGCCTGAACTCCAGGTGTACTCATTGATCAATGAATTAAAAACAGGACCCCCGAAAAGCGGTGACAACGGCTACATTTATATAGCGCCTTATACAGTCAACGGATTTGTCAGGGGTACTGTTCCCGCCGGTAATGCTACTTTTTCCATATCTGGCTCTTTTCCTATGCCCGCATTGCAATTTTTAAAAGAGGTGGAAAGCAAGTTTACGGAGTCGGGAGTAAAGCTCAAAGGAAAAGCAAGAACGAGCCTGGAATATAAAGCCAACAGGCAACAGTTTAAGTATTCTCCGAACGCGTTCAATTTTATTATATCACCTCCACTGGATTCAATCATCTATTGGTTCCTTCAGAAAAGCATCAACCTCTATGGTGAAGCCCTTGTCAAAACATTTGCATATGAAAAGCAGGGATTGGGGTCAACAGACAGCGGTGTAGTGATCGTCAAAGATTTCTGGAAGCAAAAAGGTATTGATGAGGAAGAATTGAATATCATCGATGGTTCGGGTCTTTCTCCGCAAAATCGTGTCACCACGCATGCACAGGTTGAAATACTCAAATATGCAAAAACCAGGGATTGGTTTCCTTATTTCTATTCGGCATTGCCAACCTATAATGGAATAAAAATGAAAAGTGGTTCTATCAGGGATGTAAAAGGGTATTGCGGTTACCAGAAGGGAAGTGACGGCAATGAGTATATCTTTTCTTTTCTCGTTAACAACTATAATGGCTCTTCGTCATCGGTAGTTAATAAAATGTACAGGGTGCTTGATGTATTGAAATAGCCCTGCCGCTCTGTATAGCCATTTTATTAAAGCTTACCTTTATTGTCCTCAATAAATAATAAACATATTGTTATGAACGAACAAAATTATAGCAACCATGGCCGTTACGTTACCCAATGGCACTTTATTACCGGTGGTGCCGTCATTCTCGTATTGATAGGTGCTATTGTCAACCTTTTTGTTTCTCCCAAACAGGATTTATATTCCGGGCTCTTATTGGTTGCCATTGCGTGGATACTAGCCAGTATTTTCTGGTATTGCAGGCAGTTTGCCCTGCGTGCGCAGGACAGGGCCATTCGTGCAGAAGAAAATTTCCGGCATTTTATTTTAACCGGCAAGCCTTTTCCAAGCGAATTACGCATGCGGCAGATCGTTGCTTTGCGTTTTGCACCAGATGATGAACTGCCTGCATTAACCCAACGGGCCGTTGCAGAAAATCTTCCGGTTCGCGAAATAAAAAAAGCTATTAAGAATTGGCGGGCTGATCATCATCGTGCTTAGCCATTTGATTTGCCTTAATATATTAATCGGGAAATAATACACAACTTCGTGATCCTTGTAAGCCCCTGGGTTCTTTGTAGCTTGATCAGAACCCAAAACGGTGAAAGAAATAGGAAATATCGGATATATCCACCTGTAATAACCAGGGCGAAGCAAAGGCTGCAACCCAGATAAAGAAAATAAAAATCTTCCCCGCTATTGATACGTCCTGTATGAGGTGCCGGTGCAACAAACTCTGTATCGTCGCCATTATCTTATCTTCTCTCGGATCATATTGATAAGCCGGCGACACATCTTTGAAAGAAGGATGATTGCTGATCAGTATGCTCCTGATCTTCCAATAATCTGTATCCGGGAGATCTTCATATGACGTGTCGAGATTGATCCCTTCTGTTTCGACTTTCTTTTCTATTGAGTTCAACCGGTTGTCACCAAACGTACGCAGCAGCATCATCGCCGGAAAAAGCAATAACAGGTAAAAAGGAGGATTGGACCGAAACGCGATCCAGCACAGAAACGCAGCAGAAATTATCACAAAGCCTTTACTGAGCCAGCTTACTTCGTTAAAAAAAACGCGGTTGAGTAATTGTCCCCCATCCAACGGATAGATGGGCAACAGGTTGATCATGTTCAGGAAGATAAGTATTAATGAAACATATGAAAATGATATACCCGCAATAGAAAGATCCGGGTTTGTAAGATACAGGATAACGCCAAGTATAATGCCCGGTAGTGGTCCTGCCAGCAGAATGATTGCCGATTCCTTCTGCGACACGTCTCTCTTTTTGCCGGATACATACGCGCCCAGCAGCGGAATAAAGAAAATGCCGAGGTCCTTATAACGAAAAGCTTTCATGGCGACAAAGTGGCCCATCTCATGAAAAACAACAATGGCCGTAATGACCAACAGCATTTCAAAGCTGTGAAAGATATAGTAACCAAGAAAAAGATAGAGCGCAAGACTGGATGCGGACCGTAACCAGATATTGAAAATACTCTTTGGTTCTTCTTCAGACGGTTTCGGGGGAACAATAACCGTCGGTTCATTCGCCGGCTGTTCTTCCGGGATCAGTGAATTTTCGGGCAAATAATTCTCCATGCAATAGGTTTAACTGAAATAAGGTTTAAGTTCTTTCAATAAGGGATCGGGCATCGCGGTGCGCTTCATCGTTTTCGACTCCATAAAATACAAAATGATCTTTGCCGTGGCAAGCAATTCCCCGTTTTCATTAAATACTTCATGATGGAACTCAATTTTATGATGTTGCGGCAGCTCTTTCAGGATCACTTTGATCGTAAGCAATTGATCATACAATGCGGGCCGGAGATATTTGCATTGTACTTCGATCACCGGCATGATCACTCCCATTTTTTCCATATCGGCATACGTAAATCCCAGTTGACGGATGGATTCGGCCCTTGCTGATTCGAAGTAAGGAAAATAATTGCTGTGATAAACGACGCCCATCTGGTCGGTTTCTGCATAACGTACACGCAATTGGGTTTCAGAAGTAAACATGCGATCAGTTTTCAGGCGTTGAATCAAAAACAAGTTCGTCGGCTTCGTTGCGCGGGATCAGCACGTCTGCGATCTTTTTGGAAACAGCGATTATGATGACAGCCAGCACCACTTGTATTATATCAGCTACAAGGTTATGTCTTCCGGGAAAAAAGTCGCCAAAACCATCATGATTTTTGAATGCGTCAAAAACGTACAGCAGGAGATAGGAAATGTCTGACAGTATAGTTTCAAGGCATATTGCAACCAGGATAACCTGTAACAGCGATCTTTTGCCGATGTTGATCTTCAACGCATCTGCTGGTTCTGTCGCCGGCCTGTCCAGGTACCCGGCAATCCTTTTACTGTTTTTTATCAAAACGATAAACGCCACTGCGTTAATAGCGATTGCCAGCAGCGTCTTAAGTATTTCCGGGACCATGATCCTTTCGTCGATCGTAAAAATGATCTGGACGAGAAGGCTGATAATACTTTCAAAAGTTCTATAACCAAAAATTATGGCAACGACTATGATGCCCCATTCTATAAATTGTGCCCTTTTCATAATGCGCGAAAGATATGAACTATTTCGATGATTGGCCTTGCAACGATTGGTAAAAAGAATACGTCTGACGGTGGCTGATCCATTCATCATGCAAATAATCTTTTAATTTCCGTTTTTGAATTGGCAATAAGCGGATGAGTTCATTTATTATTTCTTAACAAATCGATGAGCGGTTTGTTAAACAAGTTGTAACAATGAACTTATCCACACATGTTTGGAATGATGTTTGGGTCACCGTTGAAATAATTTGAAATTTGCGACGTTAATCCCCCAACGGTTAAAGGACACCCAGCATGAAGAATCAAACATTGTTCGTCGTAGCCCTTTTGTTCAATACGGCTATTTTCTCGCAACAAACCAAATTCTATAACGATCCGCAGGAAAAATTCAAAGACGCCAAAGAATACTTCCAGAAAGAACAATACAGCCTCGCTTACCCGTTGCTGAAAGAACTGCAACAAAATGTGCAGGAAACGGATAAGGTCAATCATACAGTAGTTGTCCAGGAGATCAATTATTATACAACTGCCTGCGCATTAAAACAAAATGAAAGCAGGGCGGAAGAAAAAGCCGTCGATTATATCGCGCTTGAAAAGAATACCGCGCGGGTGCAGATGATGAGCTTTCACCTCGGCGAATATTATTTCCGTAAACAGGAATATGCAAAGGCTGCCGAGCAATTTGAAAAAACAAGCATCGACAATCTCAGTAATAAGGAAATAGCCGAAATGAAATTCCAGGAGGGCTATTCTTATTTTACCATGCAAAAATTTGCACAGGCAAAACCACTGTTCAATACCATCCGTACCATGAAGGATGACCCGAACTATCTCGATGCAAATTATTATTACGGGTTCCTTTCCTTCCGCGACCGTCAATATAATGAAGCACTGGAAAGCTTTAAGATAGTAGAGAACGAAAAGGATTATGCAACGGTAGTGCCTTACTACATCGCCCAGATATATTATATCCAGGGGAAGAAGGATGATGCATTGAAATATGCAGAAACGAAGATCAAAGCGGGTAAATCACAATACTATGACCTGGAGATGAAACAGATGATCGGTCATTCTTATTTTGAAAGAAAAGAGTATGATAAAGCCCTTCCTTACCTGGAAGATTATGTCAACAAAACAGAGAAGGTCCGTCGCGAAGACCTGTACGAGCTTTCTTATTCTTATTACAAAGCCAATAAGCTGAACAAAGCGATCGAAGGCTTCAAACAATTAAGTGGCAAAGAAGATTCATTAAGCCAGAATGCCATGTACCTTTTGGGGGATGCTTATCTTAAGATCAACCAAAAGGCGAATGCAAGGAATGCCTTTCTTTTCTGCGCATCCAACAGCAGTGATAAGAAACAACAGGAGATTTCAAAATACCAATACGCCAAACTTTCCTATGAGCTCGGTTACCAGGATGAGGCATTGACGAGCCTGAAATCATTCCTTAATGATTACCCGAACTCGGAATACAACACAGAAGCAAAAGATCTGCTGGTAGGCGTTTTGACCAATACAAACAATTACCGCGAAGCACTTTCCCTGCTCGACGGGATGAACAGTTTAACACCGAATGCAAAACGATTATACCCAAGAATTTTATATGGCCGTGCCACGGAGCTGATCAATGACGGAAGATTGGCAGAAGCAGAAACCCTGATCGACAAAGCGCTTAAAGATCCGAACAATGCGTCTATTGTCGGTTTACTCGGTTTCTGGAAAGGAGAATTGGCTTACAGGAAGAACAACCTCGATGATGCCATTAAATATTATAACGCTTATATAAGTGCAGGTTCACCGGTAAGCGGGGAAGCTACTCCGAATAACGTAAAATATAATCTGGGGTATTGTTACCTGCGTAAAGAAAATTACCCGGCGGCACTTAATTTCTTTGAACCGCTGGCAAAGAATCCGGCATTGAATTCCGACGAGCTGACACAGGACGCTTATATCCGTACAGCCGATTGCTATTTCATGAACAAGGAATATGCAAAGGCAAAAACAATGTATGACAATGTCATTAAGTTTTCCTGGCCGGCTGAAGATTATGCCACGTTCCAGGTTGCTATGATCATGGGTGTAAGAAGTTCAAAGGATAAGATTGCATTATTGAGCACGATGAACAGGAAATTTCCCGGTTCTTCATTGGTCATCGATGCCAACATGGAAATTGCAAATACGTATATCTCAGATGAAAACTTCAGCCAGGCCATACCTTATTTAACGAATGTGATCAAAGGAAGCGGGAATACCAGTCTTAAGCCACAGGCTTACCTGAAGCTGGGCAACGCATATTATAATCTCAATAATAATACAGAAGCGACCAAACAATACCAGGCTTTGCTGTCGCAATATCCCAATTCTCCCGAAGCGGATGCGGCATTGGATAATGTGAAGTCGATCTATGTAGAAGCAGGCAAGCCGGATGAATATGCTTCATTTATGCGACAGGCAGGCAGGCCCATCAGTGTGGATGCAGAAGATTCTTTAACATGGTCGTCGGCAGAAGCTCAATATAATAGTGGTAACACCACGGCGGCATTGAATGCATTTAAATCATACCTGCAAAAATTCCCGGAAGGGTTATACGGGATCCAGGCAAGTTATTATATCGGGGAAATCTACAACAGCAAAAAAGACTGGAACAACGCTTTGGTGGGATACGAGGATGTTGCAGCAAATGCTCCTAATATGTACGCGGAAAAAGCGATACTGTCTGCTGCACGTATCTACTTTTTTGAATTAAAGAATTATGCCAAAGCAGAAATATACTATGGTCAGTTAAACCAGGTTACTTCAAGCCAGGAAAATAAACTGGAAGCAATGCGCGGGTTATTGCGTAGTCAATACCAGCAACAGAAATGGGGAGACGCTGCTGCCAGTGGTAAAGATCTTGTAGCTGCCAAAGGAAGCAGCTCAGACGATAAGTCGCTTGCCAATATGGCGATCGCTAAATCGTACCAGGTAGCGGGGCAGTATGATCTTGCATTAGCAAATTTCAAAACGGTTGTTCAATTGAACAAAGCGGCATTGGCAGCGGAGGCGAGATACGAGATAGCCAATTGCTGGTTTGCATTGAGGAAGTTACCTGATGCCGAGAAGGCAGCATTTGAAACGATTAAGCAATCGGGTTCATATGATTACTGGGTAACCAAATCCTACATTCTCCTTGGAGATATCTATTACGAGCAGAAAGATTACTTCAACGCTAAAGCGACTTTCCAGAGCATCGTTGATAATAGTATTAATTCCGAATTGAAAACAGAAGCACAAAGCAAGCTCACAAGAGTAATGGACGAGGAAAGTAAGAGCAGCAAAGTAAGCGGACAATAAGTTTACACTAACCTGAATAAACAATATAAATGGCAAAGCACCTGTATAAATTATTTTTCTCGGCTTCATTGATCGTGTTTATTGGTTTTTCTGGTAGTGCACAGAAAGACACTACCCGTACAAAATCGGTTAATATCACCTCTGCGTTTAAGCCCGTGTTGAGGGAATCAGCCAAGATCAACTTTAATGCTTCGCCGCCGACAGCGGATACTGCCAAACTTAGATTGCAATATGATATTCCCAATCCAAGTCTTTTACTTGCTTACCAGCCCGGGTCATTGAAACCGCTGGCACTACAGATCGATACTGTAGGAAAATTTGATAACCGCAATTATATCAAAGCAGGATTCGGAAGTTTGAGAACACCATTGGTACAGGCCGGTTTTTCTTTTGGCGATGGCAATACTGCCGGGATAAATATTTATGCAAAGTATGTAGCCTCACAGGGGAAACGTGAGTTCCAGGATTTTTCTGCGACACGTGTCAAGCTAAGCGGTTTTTATAAAACAGCTAAAAACATGGAATGGGATGCGAGTTTGGGAATGAAAGCAGACAAGCTTTACAAATATGGCTTTCAACCTGAGTCGCTTTCATTCACCAGCGATTCTATCCGGCAAAACTTCCAGACCTATTCAGCAAGGGTGAACGTTCATAACATCAACAATACTGAATTCGGCCTGGCTTATTCTCCCGAGGTAAGAATTGATATTTTTAATGATGCATTGAAGAACAATGAAAGTAATACTGTTGTCGATCTGCCACTGGAAAAAAGAATCGGGCAGGACTTTGCAGTAAAGTTGGGCCTGACATTCGATCTTACACGTCTTTCACCCAAGGTCAAAACGTTGGGTACGATCAACAACACGATGTATTACATTTCACCGTCCGTGCTGTATAGAAAGTCAAACCTGAATTTGCAGGCGGGTATCCGCCCGTCGTGGGATAATAAAACATTTAAGATGTTTCCCAATGTTCTTGCTGAGATCGGGACCGATGACCAGCGGTTTACGTTCCAGGCTGGATGGACCGGCTATATCCGCAAAACAACCTATCAATATTTAGCTTCACAGAATCCATGGCTGTGGATGCCTGCTACGTTAAAGAACACATGGATCGAAGAACGTTTTGCGGGATTCAAAGGTTCGATCGACAATCATTTTACCTACAGCATGAAAGTTGGATTTAACAAGCTTAACAATCAACCTTTATTCGTCAATGATACATCTGCTCTGGGAGATGGTAAATCGTTTCGTGTAGTAAATGAAGAACAGATGAAAGTGTTGAACTTTGGTGGTGAGATCGGGTATAATGTCGAAGAAAAATTTTCATTGATCACCAGTGTTTCGGTCAATCAATATACCGGTTTAAGAAATAATAAGAGAGCATGGGGATTGCTTCCGCTCGAATTGAACAGTGCTATGCGCCTGCAGGTGTTGAAGGATCTTTGGCTGAAAGGTGACCTTTTTGCATGGACCGGCCCCAATTACCTTAAGAAGAATGGTGATATCGGCAAACTGGGTGGTGCATTTGATTTGAATGCAGGTCTTGAATTCAAAGCAACAAGAAACCTTGGTGTTTGGGCACAATTCAATAACATCTTCAATAAAGAATACCAGCGCTGGAATCAATATCCCGTATATGGGTTCAACTTTGTAGCGGGAGTTGTATTTTCGTTCGATCAAAAGAACTGAAATGTACAATGATCTGTATGAATACCTCGTCTTGCATAAACAACTGAGCATACCGGGTATCGGTACTCTTTTCCTGGAAAGAAAACCTGCCGGAACAGATATTACGCATCGCCAGATCAACCCGCCTGTTTATTCCATCGCTCTTGATCCTAACAAAGAAACACCGGCTAAAAAATTCTTTTTCTGGCTGGCAGATAAACTGCATATTCATTACCATGAAGCAATCGTTCGCTTCAATAGCTTTGCATATGATCTTAAGCAACAGATTTTATCAGGACATAAAATAACCTGGGCCAAGGTTGGCGAATTCAGTAAAGGAATACCCGGTGATGTGCGGTTTGACCCGTCATTAAAAGAATACCGGTTTGATCCACCGGTCAGTGCCACGCGGATGATCCGCGATAAAGCGGTTCACACAGTCAGGGTAGGGGAACAGGAAAAAACATCCGTGGAAATGACCGAGTGGCTGAATCCCGATGAGGAGCGTGAAGCATATTGGTGGGCACCTGCATTGATCATTGGAATTATCCTGCTGGTATTTATTATTATTTATTTTTCTCAAAATGGATTTAGCCAATCATCTGCAGCAAACCAGCAGGGACTTTCGCCATTAAAAGCAGGCACTGCTTACACGCCTTTCAAATAAGCAGTATACCGCAATTTTTGAATTTGTTTTATATAAAAGTCCGCGATCCACGGCCAAAGCTACTTACATTTCTTTCGCCCCCGCTTATAGCAATAAATATTCCTGCAACCGCTCAGCAATGCAGCACTGAGAGAAACCGGCCGCGCCTTTGCGCCTCGCGTGAGATATGCTGCACATTCACCGTTTTACTTTTACTTTGCACGATTGTATTGAAAATTATGATCAATATTATTCGTTACTCGAATTGTCCAGTTTGCGGATCAGCAGCTATTAAAAATATTTTTACGGTAAAAGATTATACGGTCAGCGGGCAAACGTTTCCTATCGTTGAATGTAATTCCTGCACATTACGATTTACCCAGGATGTTCCGGCAATGGATTCAATAGCCCCTTACTATAAAGCGGAAGACTATATTTCTCATACAGATACTTCCAGAGGATTTATCAACCGTATGTATAAAGCAGTCCGTAAAAGAACGCTGGTGAAAAAAAGAAAGCTGGTGGCACGCTTTACGGGCATGAATAATGGTTCGGTGCTGGATGTAGGCAGTGGTACGGGCAGCTTTGCCAATGAAATGAAACAGCATGGATGGGAAGTAACAGGTCTCGAACCGGATGAGGATGCACGAAAAGTTGCCCACGCATCACATCGCATTCAATTAAAAGATATTTCTGCATTGTATGAATTAAAACCCGGCAGCTTTGACGCGATTACATTATGGCATGTGTTGGAACATGTACACGAACTGCCGGCTTATGTGCAACAATTAAAAAACCTGTTAACTGCAAAAGGGAAATTATTTATTGCGGTTCCTAACTATACATCCTATGATGCTGTGGTCTATAAGGAATATTGGGCCGCTTATGATGTGCCCAGGCATTTATATCACTTTTCTCCTTCGGCGATGAAAACACTGATGGAAAAAAACGGGTTACGTATGATCCGTTACAAGCCGATGTGGTACGATAGTTTTTATATTTCGCTGTTGAGCAGTAAATATAAAAACGGCAAACCCGCTTTGATCAGTGCTGTATGGACCGGCCTTCGGTCCAACCTGGTAGCATTGGGTGATGTGAAGCGATGCAGCTCGCTTATTTATGTCGTCGAAAAATAAAATGATATAGGTTGCTTCGACCTGCTCAAATTGGATGGTTGCCGCAGGTCTCACAATGACGGAGTTTTAGTGACTGACAGCTGGCACCTGATCTATTATATTTTTTTTCCTCTTTACTCTTCTTTAATTTGAGCTGACTAAAACCACTGCTATGCGCCTGCACGTTCTGCTCTCTCTTTTTCTTCTTCCTTCAATAATCAAGGCTCAAAACCTTCCGTCCATCGAAGAGAAAACAAAGAGCATGAAAAAATATGAAGGTTATTTTAATTTTTACTGGGACGAAAATGCAGGGAAGATATGGCTCGAGATAGATAAAACCGATGTCGAGATACTGTACCAAACTTCATTGCCGGCCGCTATCGGCTCTAATGATATCGGGCTTGATCGTGGGTTAATGGGTGATACAAGGATCATTAAATTCAATCGCATAGGAAGAAAACTATTAATGGTGCAGCCGAATTACAATTACCGCGCTGTTACCAATGATAAAGCGGAACAAAGAGCGGTTGAGCAATCCTTTGCTCAATCAACACTGTGGGGATTTACTGTTGAAGCTGAATCCAACGGGCACGCACTCGTTGATGCCACCGATTTTTTATTGCGTGATGCGATGCGCGTCAGCAATCGCCTGCGAAGCATGCGTCAGGGCAATTTTGTATTGGATAAAACAAGATCAGCCATCTACTTACCACAGACTAAAAATTTTCCCTTTAATACTGAACTCGAATCCACGATTACGTTGGTGAACAATGACGGCGAGACCGGTAACTATCTTCAATCTGTCACGCCATCTTCGGAAGCGATTACTGTTCGTATGCATCATTCGTTTGTGCAGTTGCCTGACAACAATTATGAACCACGTGTATTTGATGCAAGAAGCAGCTTTATCGATATTTCTTTTTTCGATTACAGCACACCTGTGTATGAACCGATCGAAAAACATTATATCATTCGTCACCGCCTGCAAAAGAAAGACCCTTCGGCAGCACGAAGTGAAGCAGTAAAGCCAATTGTATATTATTTGGACAACGGAACACCGGAACCTATCCGTAGCGCATTGCTGCAAGGAGCACAATGGTGGAACCAGGCTTTTGAAGCGGCAGGATATATCAATGCGTTCCAGGTAAAAATTTTACCGGAAGATGCGGACCCGATGGACATACGTTACAACATGATCAACTGGGTACATCGTTCAACACGTGGCTGGTCATATGGAGCTGCCGTAGTGGACCCGCGAACGGGAGAGATCATTAAAGGAAATGTCACCCTGGGTTCATTGCGGGTGCGGCAGGATTATTTGATCGCAACAGGTTTGCTGGCACCATTTGAAAATGGTATGCCTGCAGACAATAAAATGATGACGATGGCATTGAACCGGTTAAAACAGTTGGCTGCACATGAAGTGGGGCATACACTCGGATTAATGCACAACTATGCTGCAAGCGTAGTTGACCGTTCCAGTGTAATGGACTACCCTCATCCTGCTGCCACATTAAATAGTAAAGGCGAAATCGATTTAAACAATGCTTATGCAATGGGCATTGGCGAATGGGATAAGATCAGCATCACATGGGGTTACCAGGATTTTCCGAAGGGAACAGGTGAAAAACCTGCGTTGAATAAGATTTTAACCGATGCTTACAAAAAAGGATTTCAGTATATCAGCGACCGTGACGCACGGGCAGCTGGCGGATTGCATCCTGCCGCGCATTTATGGGATAACGGAAAAGATCCAATTGACGAATTGAAAAATGTTATGCGGGTAAGAGAAAAGGCATTAAGCCAATTCGGAGAAAATAATATCCGTGAAGGAACACCGATGGCCATGCTCGAAGATGCATTGGTGCCGGTATACCTGTATCATCGGTACCAACTGGAAGCAGTGACCAAATTGATCGGCGGTATGAATTATCGTTATGCATTGAAAGGAGATGGACAGATCATTACCCAATCACTTTCCAAAGAAGAACAATTAAAGGCGTTGAATGCATTGATCGGTGCATTGGACCCTTCCGTATTAATCTTGCCGGAACGGATAACCAAATTGATTCCACCAAGACCTGCGGGATACGATTATACAAAAGAGCTTTTTAAAAAGAGAACGGGACTTGCATTCGATGCATTAAGCCCTGCTGAGACGGCCGCTGATCTTCCGCTATCATTTTTATTTAACAATGAAAGAATGAACAGGATGGTCGAATATCAAATGCAATATGATGGGCTTGGATTAAATGAAATGATCGATGCATTGATCAGCGCTACATGGAAAGCGCCGCGGAGAAAAGGAATGGAAGGCTTGATACAGTTGCAGACCGAACAGTTATTACTTACCTACCTTCTTGCCGCCAGCATTGATGATGACAATTCTTTCATTACAAAGTCGGTTGTCCAGAAAGAACTGGCCGATCTCAAAACATTTATTGAAACAAAGAAAAAATCGGTTTCCGATACTATATATGCGGGCCACCTGTTGCTTGCATTGGAAAGAATGAAGTCACCCGATAAGGCGAAGCCGGCGATACATGCTGCGATGCCGCCCGGTGCCCCGATCGGATGCGATGAAACCGATTAGTAAACTCATGTGCTATTATTGTAACCACTAAACCACGAAGACTCAAAGACAGCCTGGTGTCCCGTGGTGCATTTGAGTCTTAATGGTTCAGAATTGGTTGCGCAATATATGAACACGCCACATGAAACCATGTAACGACACCAGTAACTTGTTATAATTGGAACACTTATCTTAGCTACCCATAATTAAAAACAAAAGCGATAACAAGACATGTTTATTCATCACGTGTATTTCTGGTTAAAGAATGAAGACAGCAGGGAAGATTTTGATAAACTGGTAACTGGTTTAAGAAAGCTCTCCGTCGTCAACACCATCCAACAATTTTATATTGGTAGGCCGGCCGATACTAACCGCGATGTGATCGATACTTCCTATTCGGTTTCATGGTTGTTGTTTTTTGACAATGCCGCTGACCAGGCCAGTTATCAAACAGACCCTATCCATTTGAAATTTGTAGAAGAATGTTCTTCACTCTGGAAAAAGGTAGTTGTGTATGATTCTGTTAATACCTGAAAAAAATCCCTCTTTTATACAGGCGGTTAACGGATTTGATTTCACGGAAGTAAATTCAATCCTTATAAATTATTCCTGATGAAAAAACTTCTTGTCCTTCTTGTAATGGTTATTGCGCACCGTATGTCTGCTCAAACGCCGAGGATGGATTTTGAAAACTATAATCCACCATCTACGCTGGTAGTACCGCAACATAAGTTGACGAAGGCAAAATTTCCTTTTATCGATGTGCACAATCACCAGGAGTCGATGCCCGATATGGATCTGAATACGCTGATCACCGATATGGATAAGCTCAACATGAAAGTAATGGTGAATCTCAGCGGCAGTAATGGTGAAGTATTGAAAAAATCCATAAAGAATATCAGGGATCATTTTCCGAAACGGTTTATCGTCTTTGCCAATATCAACTTTAATGGTGTAGGAGGTCCGAACTGGACGGAAAATGCGGTAAAGCAACTGGAGCAGGATGTAAAGAATGGAGCAAACGGGTTAAAAATATTTAAGAACCTTGGCTTTTCTGTAAGGGATGTCAATGGTAAAAGAGTAAAGGTGGATGATCCGCGACTCGATGCTATCTGGAAAAAGGCAGGCGAATTAAGGATACCGGTCATCATTCACACTGCGGATCCAAAATCGTTTTGGGAGCCGATGGATTCAATGAATGAAAGATGGCTGGAACTGGCGACGCATCCTGGTCGTAAAAGAAGTAACAATGATCCGGCACCGTGGGATACATTGATCGCCGAGCAACACCGCATGTTTAAAAAACACCCGGGCACTACTTTTATCGCTGCCCATTTTGGGTGGTATCCAAATGACCTGGCAAAACTTGGTCAGTTGCTGGATGATATGCCAAACGTGGTGGTGGAATTTGGTGCCGTCATAGCCGAAATCGGGCGACAACCGCGTATGGCAAAAAAATTTTTTACCCGGTACCAGGACAGGATACTATTCGGCAAAGACAGTTGGGTACCGGCAGAATACAGCACGTACTTCCGTGTACTGGAAACGGAGGATGAATATTTCCCCTACCATAAAAAATACCATGCTTTCTGGGCAATGTATGGAATGGGATTGCCTGATGACATACTCAAAAAGATCTACTATAAAAATGCACTGCGCATCATTCCGAACATCGATAAAACATTGTTCCCGGATTGAGGTACGGCAAAAGCCACGGATGCACGGATTTTAGTCCCTCTAAACTTGTTGGTTTCAGGTTGGAGCACAAAGTACCACAACGAACACGACGAATACCAGCAACTACGTTGTACCCTTGTATTTTCTTAATGTCCGTTGCGCTTCTTACATTCTTTTAAATCGCGTTCCGTGCATCTGTGGCAATCTAAAACCAACGTCAATAAGTAAATGCCGGCAAGTATTGAACCTAATTAGAATGTTCTTTTCGCCTTCCCATCTTCCCGGCAATGAATAAAATGGTAAGCCCACTTGTGATTTTCCCGGCCAGAATTTAATAGCTACCTTTTGATCAATTTATGAGTCAATTGCCAGCCGGGAACCTTATGCGCTATGTCTTTTTCTTTCTTTTTTCTTTTCTCTCATTCATCGCCTTTTCCCAAAAACAATTAAAGGCAGTTGTTGCCGATAGTACTTCTCATAAAACACTTCCTTTTGCCACCATCAAAACGAACGACAAACAAAATGCTTCTATCACAGGGATAAACGGGCAATTTTCTTTTTTCATTTCACCTGATACGAAGTTTATTGATGTGTCTTACATCAGTTATAATAGCCGTAGAATCCCCGTGAGCCTGTTAAAAGATAATGATACCGTTTTTCTTTCACCTGCGATTGCTACACTGGGAGAAGTGATTGTAAAACCACAAACGGATAAAATAAAGCGGATCATCAATGCCACGGTTCGGAGTAAACCGCAGCATAACCCCGAGCTATACGATTTGTACCAATGCAACATGTATTACAAAATGAAGGCTGACCTGTTGCCATCCGGCGTTCCCATTAAGGATTCATCGAAAGTTTTTCGTAAGGAAAAACCAACATCGAAACGGAACAAGGGAGATACATCCGTCGCAAAAGATAGCTCAAGGATTATCCTGGGCGTAACCAATCACCTGGTCTTTTCCGAAACATACAGTAAGCGGTTTTATAAGCGGCCGCAACAACTGCAGGAAACTATTCTTGCCTCCCGTTTTTCAGGATTTCACAAAACATATTTCACCAACCTGATCACTGATGTGCTTCCCTTTCATGTCTACAGCGATTATATTCCGTTGAACGGGAAAGATTATATCAATCCCATTGCCAAAGGCTGGCAGCAACGGTATGATTTCTTTCTCGCGGATGAGATCATCAATGCTGCTGACACGACATTCATATTTACTTTCAGGGCTAAACGAAATGTAGCATTCAATTCGTTGAAAGGAATGGTTTATATCAACAGTGACGGCTATGCCATTTCACATTTTATTGCTTCCACCGGAGATTCAACGACGGACCGCGAAGTCAGGATCGAACAGGTATATGATAAGGTGGATCAGCGTTGGTTCCCGTATGAGTTGAACTACAGCCTTATTTTCCATCAATATATTTCACCGGCTTTGAAGCTGGAAATAAACGGGCATTCATTGATCGATTCTGTTTCGTTCACGCCACGCAGCGATTTCAAAATCGAAAAAGCTTATTCTGTCAAACTCGGCGACTCAGTTGATCTTTATACAGAACAGCAATGGAAGGAACTGCGAAAGGACACGATCACTGCAAAGGAATTGAATACGTATCGTGTAATGGACAGCATGTTTAAGAAAAAGAAAATCGAAAGTTTTATAGCCGGCACCGGTAAACTGGTAGTTGGAAGATTGCCCTATCGGAAAATTGATATTGACGTGATGCGATTAGCAGCTTCCAATGATTATGAAGATACCCGGGTAGGGATTGGTTTATTTACCAATGAAAAAATTTCAAAGTATTATGAAGTTGGTGGCTGGATAGGATATGGCATAAAAGATAAGCGGACAAAATCTGGCTTTTCATTGACTGGTTTTGCAAAAGGTAACAAAGACGACTGGCTGAAAGTTTTTTATAGTGACGATTACCAGAATGCAGGCAACATTCATATCCACGCGGAGCTGGATAAAGAGGGTTACCGCACATGGCTGCTTACTACACCTGATCGTGTGCAGGAATATGGCGGCACCTTACACACACAAAGAGGTTATTGGGAAATTGAATTGGATGCACGTAAGCAAAAGCTCACGTCATTATATGAAAACAACTTTTTTGTCAATGCAAAAAATTATAAGCAGTTTGATGTAGAGGAAGCAAGTGTTGGCCTGCGCTATGCTTATGGTGAAAAACGGGCGCCTGCATTTGGTTATTATTTTCCTGTTATCACCAAATACCCTATTGTTTATTTCCGCTCATCGTTTGGCAATGCGAAGGCCGGCAATGATTATGCAGTGAAATACCTGCGGGCATTGATAGCTATTGGCTTTACCAAGCATCTTAACCGATGGGGAAATGATATGTATCGTCTCGAAGCAGGTATGATATATCCGCTGGATGATGCGCCGTTATCCCGTTCGTTCCTGCTGGCATCAAAAGGTTTCCGGAGAACGGGCATCAACTATTATGCGTTCGGAGGATTTCTTACGATGCGGCCCTATGATTTTTATTCGGATCGGTATATGAGCTTTCTGTACAAACATGACTTTGACAAATATTTGTGGAAGCTGAAATTCAGTAAACCTTTTGTCAGCATCGGGCACAACCTGATGTATGGCAGGCTGAGTAACGAAAGTAAAGCAGCCACTGCCAGTATTGTTGCACCGGTGAGCGGTTATCATGAATCAGGGCTGCTCCTCAACCAGCTGTTGCAAAAAAACTTTTTTCATACGATCTATTTTTACCTGAATGCCGGTGCTTTCTATCATTGGACCTCCTCATTCAACTGGCAAAAGAATGGGGTAGTGGTGATTGGTATTTCGGGAGGATTTTAGAAACCGTTTGCTGATAACCTGCAGTGGGTATTGAAAATTCAATATTGAATATTGCCTGTCGATGAATCGGCTTACCGCTTTCTTTTTGCCTTTAGTAAAGCAGCATAGCTGTTTGCATCAGCCAGCAGACTTTTTGCTGTAACGCCCCGATCTGAGAAACGTTTTTTGCCTTTCTCGTTTTTCGCAATGATACTCCCGTTGTCGAAATAGTAACGGCCTTCGAAAGCCATGTCCAGTTTTTCATGATCGATCGCCGCCAAACTATCATTGGATGGAAAATCTTTTTCAATCTCATAGACAAAGATCAGCCGGTTATTCTTAAAATAGAATTCATTGGTGATCTCACCATAAGACAGACCAACGATGGATACGATTTTCCAGACGCTATCTGTTTTGAAATACCCTTTCAGTTCGCCACCACCATCTGTAGCGTGGCCTAAAAATTCCTCGGATTCATCAATGGATACTATTTTCAGACTGCTATCGCGGTTGATCTTTTGAAATTGCTGCCGTATTGCTTTTATTTTTTCGCTTACCGGCTGTGCCGTCAATGAGACACAGACCAAAAGCAGGGCAACCAAAATGAAAGAAAGCTTCACAAACGTCAGGTTTTTAACGGGCCAGACTTTAAAAATATTTTAAAACCTCCGCAAAAAGAATGCATTTGGCATAATTCTTCAATACTATTTATAAACCTGTTCAATGAATCAGCCCGGCAACGAGATACCCCAAATGGCAAAGATCGTTGAAAGAAATGTCAATGCCTTGCTGCACCGGAAGAGAGAGGAAAACCGGAAGAGAACCTTCCAGGAACGAATGGTCGATGCCGTTACCAAATTTGCGGCCAGCATGCTTTTCATTTATACGCATGCGGTGCTTTTTGGTACATGGATCATTTGGAACGCAGGATGGACACATTTCAGACCTTTTGACCCAAGCTTTATTATCCTCGCCACGTTTGCCGCAGTAGAAGCAATTTTTTTAACCACGTTTGTACTGATCGGTCAGAAGCGTATGAATGAACAAGCCGATAAGTGGGCGGAACTGGATTTGCAGGTCAGCCTGCTCACTGAACATGAACTTACCCGCGTATTGAATCTCGTAATGGCGATTGCTAAAAAAATGGATATCGAAGAGGCGCATGATAAAGAGATAGAAGAGCTGTCAAAAGATATTCAACCCGAAAAAGTACTGGATACTATGGAAAAAGCTTCGCAGTAAACAGTTCGTGCGGGAACAAATGTACTCCCTATTAATTTTTGCTATTATTTAACAGCATTTTTTTTATCAGCACGATCTGGCCTAAGTGATAATGATTGTGTTCTATGATACCGTGAATGTTCCGGTAATAATTCCCGTATTTTTTATCAGCGAAATCTTCCCAAAGCTTATTCTCAGGCAGCTGTTCAATTAATTGAGCAAAGGTTTCAGCATCCGTCCATGTCTTGTCCAGTAACTTTTGCCAATCTTCTTCTGAACGTACAGGCGGCATGTCGAAACTAAACTTATCATGCGCATCAAGCGGTCCCCCGCGAAGCACTTTCAATACAGCATCCACAAAATAATTCATATGGAAAACCAATGCGGCTATCGTATTCAATGAATGAATCTGTGTGGTAGCTTGCTGCCATGTTACCCCTTTCAAATTATCTTCCAGGTTGGAGGATGTCCAGTTTTCTCCAAAATAAACTGCCCTGAAGTGCCCGGCTATTTCTGTTGTTAAACTCATAACATCTTTTGCATGATCGTTGTTTACCTATAACCGATATCTCCAGTTAAACCGATCCTGCTTCTCATAAAATTCCCTGATCCCCTTCCTGCAAGTTTACCGTTTTCATCAAGCAACGTGGAGTCGGCAATAAAGAGGTTAGCAGATTTAAATTTCAATTCACCAATTGATTTGATCAACCCGGCAGTTACAGGTCGTAATAACTGAATGTTGAATGAAACGGTATACACAAAAACGTCCTGCACAATAGAATTGACAGCAAAGAAGGCGGCATCATCCAGCATTTTAAAATAAACAGAGCCATGGATAGCATTAGCTGCGTGAAAAAATTTTGGATCAACTGCCAGCGTTAACTCTGCCTTTTCGTTGCTGATTGCTATTGTAATGCCTTTGTATAACTGCTCATTTACCGGCGCAGAAAGGTACATGCGCTCCAATTTCCTGAAGTGGCTCTCAATTTCACTCATGGGATTATAAAATTCAAAGATAGGCGTTGAGTAAAGATGAATGACCAGCTAACTAATTTCCCGGTGGCACCGGCTTCAACACTGTCTTTTCCCATTCTTCATATTTCTTTTTTAGAATATTGAAGACTTCGGTTTCTCTTTCTTTCAAATCATTTCTTTCTGCGCCATCATAAAAAAGGTCATAGAGGTATTCACCCTTTTCATCTTTCAGGTATTTCCAGTTTCCTTCGCGCATCGCTTTTTGCTGGGCTCGTTGAGATACTCGCCAGTAGATCGTCCGGTTAACAGGTCTTCTTTTTCCTGTAATAAATGGAAGAATATTGATACCGTCCAGCGGAAATTTCGGATCAGGTTTCGCTTCGGCCAACGCGAGTATAGTTGCCGACCAATCCATAGTGACTGCGACTTGTTCGCTGACACTGCCAGGTGCAATTCTCCCGGGCCAGCGTATCATTGCCGGCACCCTGATGCCACCTTCTCTTAGTATCCCTTTTCTACCGCTGTATTTTCCCATGTCTGAAAAACGTTCGCCGCCGTTATCGCTTGTGAAGATCACTACCGTGTTATAAAGATTTTCTTCATCCAATGCTTTAAGGATCGACCCTACTGCATCATCCATGCTTTTGACGATTTCGCCATAGGTTGCAGGTGAGCCTCCTTTTTTCCAATTATCGTCTCCCAATGCATACACGCTATCGCCCGGCGCCTGCCATGGCCAATGGGGAGCGTTAAACATTACACACAAGAAAAACGGGAAAGTATGGTCACGCCGGATAAAGTCGATGGCTCTTTCAGTGATCAGGTCGGTCATGTATCCTTTACGCCTGGCGGGTTTGTCTTTCTCGTAGAGATCATTATTTCCATTTGGATCGGTGTGTGAAACATAATCTATGCCGCCGCCATGAAATCCGAAGAAGTCATCAAACCCGTTTTTCATTGGACTATTGGCTGGTGAAAAACCAAGATGCCATTTGCCAACAAGGAATGTTTCATAGCCTGCCTTTCTTACCAGTGTGGCTATGGACGTTTGATCATGGGTCAGTCCTATTGAGCTATCTCTTTTTGACCAATCCAGTGGTTCTTCCAAACCGACTGGTGTCCGTGCAGGATAGCGGCCGGTCATAAATGATGCGCGTGTAGGAGTGCAAAGCGGTGCACCCGCATAAGCATGAATAAACCTGGCACCTTGCGAGGCCAACTCATCAATGTGTGGAGTTTTATAATCTTTGCGGCCATAACAACTGAGATCGGCATAGCCAAGATCGTCAGCCATTATGTAAATGATGTTGGGTCTTGTCTGCGCAAAAGCAAGAACAGACGAACAGGTAAATAGCAGGATAAGAGATCGCTTCAGAAGAAAAATCATTAGAATTGATTTAGTTCATTTGTCAAATCAGGGTTGTAAGGATATTTGTCTTTGTATTTCGCCGTGTGCTCTGCACTTTAAAAACAGATCACAAAGATCACAAAGAACACAAAGAATATTTACAACATCACTGGTGTACATTTTCAAAAAGACAAACTCCTGTCCATGGAAAATCGCCTTTTGGACCTTCCGGCTCCGGGTAGTTGGCAAAGCCGAGCATTTCATCTGAAAGTCTTTTCAACGTTGCAGCTGTTTTCAACTTTGATCTCGATTCCAGTGATCGCCATCCATGACGAAGAAAAAATTCTTCACCTTCCTGCGGTGCAAATTGTAAGGGTGCGTTTGCTTCTTCAAGAAATGATCCCATTTCCTTTTGTATCATTTTTAAAAGTCCCGGCGACATCAGATCAAATACCCAACGCCGGAAGTGCACGTGGTCAGAAAGGTCTTTTGCCAATGAACCGGCTTCTTCATCAGCCAGGTAACCCATCAATCCTTCGGAAACAATCAATGCCTGGTTACATTTTTTATCCAGGGTTTGAAACAAATCCCGCCTGGCTATTTTGTCGCTAAGATCAAGGCGGATAGTTTGAAGTTTACAATTAGGTTTTTCGTTTTCAAGTATGAGCTCCTTGTAATCGATGATCCCAGGCAAGTCTACTTCGATCCAGTTTAACGAAGCAGGCAATTGCATCCTGTATGGTCTCGCATCTAATCCTGCAGCAAGATTAATTACCATATCGTATCCCTCGTGCACATGACGTATGATAAATTCATCAAACAAAAATGTGCGGGCAACAAATGACCAACTGTTCCTGCTGGTAAAAGTGATTGCGTTGGCAATTTGCTGACCGCGTTCGCCTGCCAGCTTTCTTGCATATGGATCGCGAAAAACCGCATCTGCCCGTTCGCTTTCCTCTGCACGATAAATCGCCACCCATCGTGCCGTATCTGATATATTGCGGATCAGCGGTGCCATAAATTTCTTTCAGGACAAAGCTATTTATCTATTTCCGATTTCGGTTGCGTAACGCGGAATTCAATTCACACTGCTTTGAAATACCTGGGCAAGATACCGGAATACCACGAAGTTCTTTGTGTGTCCTCATGTCTTAGTGCCGTTGCCGTTCAGATAACATGGCGTGGGTTTACTTATAGTTTATCGGCTACAATTATCCGGGACAGGCTTTCTGCTGCTATGACTGGTGATGTTTTTTTAACGCAAACTTTTTTGCAACGACTAACCTGTAATTGCCGGATGGCCAATAATAGTTCTTAGGCGAAGAAGCGCTTTTTATCCACAAGGCGTTGCCGGTTAAATTGGCACTTACATTCCATGACGAACTATTATACCCGAGGGCTGCTTTGTAAACAGACGAAGGACTGACCGTAAACGCATTGTTTTTGCCGGCGCCTTTTTCAGTGGTAAAACTCAGGTCAAGATTGCCAATCAAAGATCCGGTAATAAAAAAATGTGTTGCAATCACCAGGGTATAGGCATAACCTATTCCCGGACCAACGCGGAAAAAATTAATATTATTAATCCCGGATTGCGGGAACCTGTTTTGAACCGATGCAGGTACAAAAGCGCTGTCGCCTTTTACCGTTCCGTAATAAACTTCCCCGCCATAAAGAAGAGAACCGGCAGATTTTTTTTGCCATTCTGTTTGTACGATCGCTGCGCGGTAGGAAAATTTTTCTTTATTAGGCACACGATAAACGCTAAGACCCAGCAGGCTCAGGTGGACATCCGGCCTGTAATAATAACTATTGCTGCTGGCTGCCGCGTACCCTTTCGGATCCAGGTGATATCCTTTTGGGAATACACCCAAAAGATCAATCGCCCATTTTTTAGGATAAACATGAAGTTGTATGTCAATCCCGGTTGTTTTCCCCTTTGCATCATTTTTATTGAGAAAGGAGGGGCCAAAAAAAAGATTAAGCGATAAATTATGCATCGTAACGCCTACACCCAAATTAAGTTTTGGATTAGCCTCATACTCCAATTGGCTGCCCCCATCAGATGGACGAAAATGCAGGTGAACATATTTCTGCGATAAATAAATCCGCGCCGTTAGTTTATCCGGGTATGTTTCATAATACGCCGTATCGTGGGGGAAATCTTTTTGTGCATGGACCATTGAAGGAGCCGTTGACAGCGCCCAACAACATAAAGGCATTAACAATGATCGGATCGATCCTTTTAATATACTTGTTTTATGCGATAGTTCTTTTGCGGGCCTGGAATATCGGTCTTCCATAAATAATTTTTCGAGATTGATGCAACTATTGGACCACAGAACATGTTTTTTAAAACAATGAAAGCTGCCGTGGCTTTATATTATTTACCTTTTTAACCAGTTTGATCCGTGTTTCGTCGCCGTTAATAATAAAAACGGCTGTTTCTTCATAGCGGGATGCGACAATGATGGTGGTACCATTCGAATGCCGGTGAAAAAGTTCGCTGACTATCTTTGGGTCATTGTTGTTTTTAGAAAGATGGGATAAGACAAGGTGGCTCATAAACGGCGGGCGATGCCTGGTAAAAAGCTCAAGTGCCTCCATATTGGATAGATGACCTTTGCCGTCGGCAATACGTTTTTTCAGGTGATACGGATAGCTTCCGTTCATTAGCATGTCTTCATCATAATTTGCTTCAAGAAAGGCAGCATGGCATTGTTTAAAATGATAAATCACTTTTTTGCACGCAATACCAATATCGGTGATGATGCCCACTTTAACGGACGAAGAAGCAACCACGAAGCTATGCGGATCGCCGGCATCATGTTCTTTTTGAAATGCGGTTATGTTGAGATTGCCAATGCTGACCGGTTCATCTGCTTTAAAACGCCTGACCAGTTTCTTGTCCAGCTTTACGTTTCCAAAACGTTCGGTAGCTGCAGTGATATAAACAGGTAACTTATATTTTTTTGACAGGATGGGAAGACCGCTGATATGGTCCGAATGTTCATGAGAAATGAAAATGGCCTTTACTTTTTCGATGTTCAATCCTGACCGTTTCATTCGTTTTTCTGTTTCCCTGCAGCTGATGCCTGCATCGATTAAAACAGCTTCTTCATCGTTACCGATATAGTAGCAGTTTCCGTTGCTGCCCGAGTTGAGAGATGAAATAGATAAACTCATTGGGATTGGCCAGGCAAATTACTGAATGATAACTGGAGAATAAAAATATTTTGCAGTGCGTCAATGCTTCTCCGACAAATAATGCTTCTTTAAAACGTCTTCTCCATATTCATTTCCTTTTTCCCGCCAGATAGCGTGGATATGATTGCCATCATTTTGAAAACCCCTGTTGTCAAACTCGATCAAAAAGCCCGGACCGTTTAAAATATAATAATAGGGTTTATGTTCTTCATAAGCACCGATCCACCCGAAATAGATCTTACCAATGCCTGCTTTTACTATTTTATCAAATTCAGCAGCGGCTTTTTCATATTCAAAATCGAATACAAACTCGCGGATGATGTATTGTATAAGCGACTGTTGTTGCTGATTCATTTCGGCAACGCTGATGCCCCAATAGTCGACTAATCTTTTACCGCTTTCGGCTGAGGTAATGATATCCCCCGGAACTTCAGTGCTCATTGTCGCTTTCTTTTGTTGTACCGGTGATAATGTATTTATCAATTTAATGCCAAGATCTTCTTCCTGGCCCAATACGCGCCAGCCGGCATAATCGGAAACCGGGTATTCTGCAGGATCAGTACCGACAAAAAGTGGTGTAATAGAAAGATGACTCGCGGTAAAAGTAAAATTGATAGAAAGATGATGGCCCTCGAGCTTATATCCCCATATACTGTCGGAAGGCATGCCAAAAAATGCAAGGAAATAATTGCGATGTGACCATTGCAGATCTTTTAATTGTTTATACATATCATCGTTTATCTCCTTTTTATAATAAAGCGTATCGTAATACCAGTTGAGAAGATTGTCAAGATGCATGATGCTTGTGGCTTTGAGATAACCTTGAGAACTTAAGGAGGCCGAAAGAATGTGATGGAATAGTTTGCGCTGATCAACATTCATATTGCCGATACTGATACCAGCTCTTGCGCGCAGTCCAACCGGCAGGTTGTTCCATTTTAATCTCGCCGTATCGTTAAATGCAAGCAGTGCCGATCTTTTTTGCAGAGGTGTCAGTGTATTAATAAAGGATTGAGCGGCTTGTTTAATATCATTATTGTAATCTGCCTGGCATTTCGCATTTACCGGGAATAAATAAAGAAGGGATGCTGAAACAATAAGCAGTAGCTTGTTCATGGTGAAATTATTTTTCTCAAGATAACCGTTTTACTGAAAAAAATGCAAGGGCATAAAATGCTTAATAACAGGTTTGAAAATTCATTCCATGTATCGTCAAATGCGACAATCTTCATTGATCCGCGCAAAAAGAGTTAACTTCATGCCGTACCGGTTAAAATTTTACAGTCAGTAACATATCTTCTTACTTGCTATTTTATTTTCAGCCGTTTTATTTATCCTAATAAATCAACCGTGATTTTCTTACGTGAGCATCTTCTCCAGGACCATTATTCGTGGCCGCCGGACAATAGCGCATCTTTTTTTACCGGCACTCCCAGCAGGCGTTTATTCGATCGCTTCAATGGTGTGCAGGTGCTTTTTATCATTAATTCTGTAGGCAACATCTCGCCCGCGTTTTCTATCGAAGAAGGACAAAAGGCGGAAGAATTACTCAGGAACAAATTGCCTCTCGGGTCTCAAAGCGAACTATCGGTGTTTAACTGGCTGAAAGATGCATTGTAACATTTTATAAAAATTGTAACAGTACCGTTCATGCGTTGGATCACAGGGTAGATTGTTGAAATAAAAACGTGCCGCGACCTGATAAAAGCGTATCTTCGTCAGAATAATTTGAGTTTAGCGCTTGTAAGCGAACAATAGTTCTCTTCTTTCCTATATTATTCTTTTACACCGGCATTCTTCTCAAATATTTCTTAACCAAAAAATTCGTGTATAATGAATATTTATGTTTCCAACCTTGGATACAATTTCAGGGATGAAGAGTTAAAAAATCTTTTTACTGCATTCGGTACAGTTTCGTCTGCCAAGGTTATAATGGACAAGTTTACCAATAAGAGCAAAGGCTTTGGCTTTGTAGAAATGTCGGATAACGCCGCCGCTAAAAAAGCGATTGCAGAACTGAACGGAACAATGGCCGATGGCCGGGCTATCAGTGTGAGTGAAGCAAGACCGCGGGAAGAAAGAGGCGGCAGCAGCCGTGGTGGTTTCAACAAAAGGTGGTAAACCGGGCAGGTGATCAATATATTTAATCTAAATCCAGGAATATGACTTCTGAAATGATTGAGAATTTCGTAGAGACTAAAATGCGCAAAGGCGCTAAAGTAAATATCCATTTTAAGGACCGCAACACGGTGACCGGTCTGTTTATTCACAGCGATGACTATGACGAGTTGAAGGCAAAAAATTTCTGGCGCATTGTGAGTAAACAAAATGCCGAGCAGTGGAAAGAAACAAAAGATGTAAATCTCGCCCGTGTATTCAATGGTGCATCATTTACCCGTTTGTCAGAAGGCGATTAATTGAAATAGTGTTTTGTTAACGTTACCGATTTAGCGCTTCAATAAAAAATATACTATGTTTATCCAGGTCTGGACAAAATATATTCCTGTAATTGCCCTGCTCGTGAAAAAGTCAGCCAAAGGCGAACAGGAACTGGGAATGAATCATACGGATTTTGAGCGGGCCGCGGGAGGAAAAAGAATAAAATATAGCTTTAGCGGTGTGTTACTCGATAACGGGCGTTTAAGTACGATCGAAAAGCTTTCACCATTTGCAAGAGAATTCGCACAATTGTTAACGGAAAATGAATCGACGCGTGCATTGCTTAAAGGACAGCGGCTTGAGTTTTCAATGACCAATGACTTTCGGTTACTGATTCAAAACAAAACGGCGAATCATGACCAGGCTGACAACGAAACCGGGATGACGGAGACGATGCAGGCAAACGATGATACTGCATCATAATAAAAGATATTATCATTATCTGAACATAAACATCATTCGCATACCGGAATCATTCATCAAAAAAATAAATTATGGCAGGAACCTGGAACAAACGGGAAAGGGAAAATAAAAAGCAGCAGGAGCGAAAACAAAAAGAGGAGAAAAGGCAGGAGCGGAAGGAGAATGCCAAAAAAGGAAAGAGTCTCGATGACATGATGGCTTATATCGACGAAAACGGGAACATTTCATCTACGCCACCGGATCCACGGAAAAAGGTTGTGATCAATGCCGAAGATATTGAGATCGGTGTACCCAAACAGAGACCGGTAAATCCCGAGGACCTGTTACGCAAGGGTGTGATCACCTTCTTCAACCATGAAAAAGGCTATGGTTTTATAAAGGATCTTCAAACACAGGAGAGCATTTTTGTACATATCAATTCTTCTGCAGATGAATTAAAGGATAACCTGCGTGTGATTTTCGAAGTCGAAAAAGGTCCAAGGGGGTTAAACGCAGTAAATGTAAGAGCCGATAAATAGTTTTTAATTTTGCCGGCGTTTTTTAGTAGGACAAATTGCAAGAACAAGAAACAGGATAAATCCGAAATATGAAATTTGAAATCCGGAACCTGGCTACTTCATATTTTTAGTTTCAATCGCTTCAATCTTTTCCAGTCTTCTCCGGTGTCTTTCTTCCTTGCTGAATGTGGCGTGCAGGAAAGTAAATATGATTTCCCGGGCCAGTTCAATGCCGATCACACGCTGCCCTATACACAATACATTTACGTTGTCATGTTCAACACATTGATGCGCTGAATAGGTATCATGGCATACTGCGGCACGCACCCCTTTAAATTTGTTTGCCGCTACCGATACACCTGCGCCACTACCACAGATAAGGATGCCTTTTTCCGCATCTTTAGCCGATATCGCATTGGCTACGGCTTCAGCATAGTCGGGATAGTCATCTGCTGGCAATTCGCTAAAGGCGCCAAGGTCAATTACCCCGAAACCTTTTTCTTTGATTTCTTTTGCCAGGAGTTGTTTATACTGAAATCCTCCATGATCGGATGCAATGACGATCTTCATAATTACCTGTTGATGTAATAAAGATATTATTTGTTTGGCGATGCCTGGTTAGCATGCAAAGAAGTCTGCGGATCATTTCGTATGACCCTGTATCCTGCATAGATAAAGCAAAGACCAACAAACTCTGTAATATATAGCACTTCGATGTACCCGAATTTGGTAAAAGAACCTCCAATACCGGGCAATAAGCCGCCAATGGCGATACACACGTTGCCCCAAAAGCGATTTTTATATGAACGATGCTTGCGATAATAAACAGCAGAATAAATGGCGCCGCCGACAAGAAAAATAAAAGCATAAAGATTAACGAACGGAGTAATGTACCGCACCAATTTCCACTCCAGTATCTTTCCTGACATCGTGTTGTTTGCAATCAATCCAGGATGCACGGGAGACAGGATCACCAATACAGAAGCGGGCAAAACAACTGATACAAGCAGAAAAGAAAGCAGGTTGGCCGTTCTCTTTTTCATCAGCAGGTAAACGGTACCCTGGGCGAGTGGCGCACCACCCAACAAGGCACCTAATATATACCAGGCTTTAAAGTTGGGAACGGAAAAACCGGCGAGCGTATTGATGCTTTCAGTTACGGTACCTGCGCCATAAAAAAACACACCGAGCATCCACCAGAAAATATGTGAGGATTGCTTTTTTTTACGCCAGTGATTGAACAGGACAATGAAAAAATAAATCGAAAAGACAGTGGTGATAATGGGTATGTAATGTATCCAGTGCATAAAACTGCCGGCAAATATCAGGATAGATCAATGCGGGTGTCTCATGTAAATGTAAAACGTTGGTATGGGAGGTGACGCTTTTTAAAAGGTGTCACCTCTCATACCGCCGGCACATCTTCCAGGCGATAATAAACCTGGAGTCCTCTTTCTTTGGCAATTCTTACATCTTCATCTGCGCCTTTTGATTCGCCTTCGAGTCTCAGCACTGCGTCACATTTTTCAAGAAGGCGATGGGCAACCGGGTATTGAATTTCCTGCCAGGCCTTATCACCGGGTTGTTTTGATCCGGCCAACTCAAGTAATGGCAGGGCTACCCATTCACCGATCATTGGTACATGACCAAGACGAAATAAAGGCAGTGCTACCGATTGCAGCCTGTCCAGGTTTTTTTTCATCAGTATAGGATCATCGTTTGTACCGCCACGATAGGGACCAGCAATAAGTATTAACATGCTTGTAATTTATCCTCCAAAGAAAGACAGCGGTCCCGGTATAAAAAATAAGGTACATTAAGAAATGCCGCGGGAAACTCCGAAGTTTTAATTACGAAATCCGAAAGTCGTCCGGATTAGCTAGGCTTCCTTTTCAGATTTCAATTTCTATATTCGGATTTTTTTTCTCTTCCTTATTTCACTGAGAAATTCAGGCGTCACTCCAAGATACGAGGCGATTTGTTTTTGTGTTACCTGTTGTGCTATTTGCGGATATTTCTGTAAGAAGTTCTCATATCTTTCCTCTGCAGGCAGAGAAAGGTTCTGGATAATGCGCAACTGTTCCCTCGTATATGCATTCTGTAATAATATCCTGAAAAATTTTTCGAATTTAGGTACCCGCACAAAAAGATTATCCTGGTTGTCTTTGCTTAACTGTACTATTTCACTATTCTCAATGGCCTCGATGTACATCATCGCGGGCCGCTGCCGGACAAAGCAATACATATCGGTGATCCACCAGCCATTCACTGCAAACATCACGGTGGCTTCTTTGCCCGCATTGGTCACACAATAAGCCCGCAATGCACCGGAATTAACATAACTGATCGTGTTGCATAATTCCCCTTCTTTCAGAATATGTTCTTTTCGTTTTATTGTTTTTGGCCGGAGCAATGAAGTAAAATAGCTGATCTCATTTTCCTCCAATGAAATATGTTTGGCAATATCAGTGAGAATGAGATCGGAATGCATGGGTTAAAGATAGAAATGATTTTTAAACCGTCGCGGATCTGCATGACGGCGCGTTCCACCAAAAACATTATGATGGTCTCCGTAATACATCGGTGTGGGGAACTATCATATTGCAGGAAGTAATATTCCATCATGCAATACACGACAAATGGACCGCATGAATGATGATGTAAGCAGTCCACGATACGACTTCGCATAATTTCTTTCTCACATTTTTAACCCCTCATTGTGAATAACATAGTGCTTATCTGACCTGCATTGTACGCTATTCGGTGTAAATTCGCCGCTAATAAAAACTGTACACTGTGCGATTAAAATCCCTGGAAATTAAAGGCTTTAAAAGCTTCGCCGATAAAACGATCGTAAATTTTGACGATAACATTACCGGCATCGTTGGACCCAATGGTTGTGGCAAATCCAATATTGTCGACAGCATCCGGTGGGTAATCGGGGAGCAAAAGATTAGTCACCTTCGTAGCGAAAACCTCGATAGCCTTGTATTCAATGGTTCCAAAACCCGCTCTGCCAGTGGGCTCGCCGAAGTAAGCCTGACCTTTGAGAATACAAAAAATCTGTTGCCCACCGAGTTCAACACAGTAACAATCACCCGCAAATTCTATAAAAGCGGCGAAAGCGAATATCGTCTCAATGACGTACAATGCCGATTAAAGGATATCCAGAATCTTTTTATGGATACCGGTATCAGCACCGATTCCTACGCGATCATCGAGTTGGGTATGGTAGACGACCTGATAAAAGATAAAGACAATAGCCGTCGGCGGATGCTTGAACAGGCTGCCGGTATTTCTATTTATAAAACACGTAAGAAAGAAGCGCGGTTAAAACTTGATGCGACTGAACAGGACCTTGCACGTATTGAAGACCTGTTATTCGAAATCAATAACCAGTTAAAGCAACTCGAGAGCCAGGCAAAGAAGGCGGAGAAATATCATGATATCAAAAAAGATTATCGTGAAGTAAGCATTGAGCTTGCCAAAGCGGCACTGGAAGGTTTCAATCTTTCCTACAATGAGCTTACAGAACAAAGCGAAAATGAAACTGACCGTAAAATAAAGCTGGAAGCAGAAATAGCGATTGAAGAGTCCAATCTTGAACAGGAAAAAGTAGCATTCATTGAAAAAGAAAAAGCACTGCAGTCAATGCAGCACGCTTTTAATGATTTGGTAGAAAATGTCCGCAGCAAAGAAAATGAAAAGAGCCTGGCGGTACAGCGGCTTGAACATTTGCGTGAAAGAGAAAACAACCTGAAAGAATTTTTGAACAAAGCGGAAGGGCAGGTAAAAGGCTATGAAGAAGGGATACGTTTTACAGAGACGCAGGTGGATGATGAAACGAAAGTCCTCGAAGGATTGAACACACAGCTGGACCAGTTGCGGAAAGATGTAGATGGAAAGAGAAATGTGCTGGATGAAAAAAGAAGGACCCTGGATTCATTACGCAACGAGCACCAGCAGATACAACGCAACCAGTTTGATGCCGAAAAGAAAGTGGCAGTAGCAGATACATCTGTCAGCAACCTGCAACGCACCATTGCACAAATGGAAGAAGAAAAGAAATTACGTGAGCAACAGCGTCATCATCTCGACCAGGAAAGAATTCTGCATGAAAAGGAATTAGCGATTAAGAAAGTGGACCTTCAGCAGCTGCAGCAGCACCAGGAATATACAAAGGACCAGATACTGCAAACACAGGCATTACTCGATGATCTGCGCAATGAACTGGCGGCAGAAAACAGGAAGCTGGATGCAAAAAAGAACGAGCATGATTTGTTGAAAAGTATGATCGATTCCATGGAAGGCTATCCTGAAAGTGTAAAGTTTTTACATGATAATACAGGTTGGAACCACACATCGCCTATTCTGTCGGATATTATTTATGTAAAAGAAGAATACAGGACAGCATTGGAAAACGTGCTTGAACCATACCTGAGCTATTATGTAGTGAATAACCTGGAAGAAGGTTTACAGGCAATACACCTGCTGGATGAAAATAAAAAAGGTAAAGCGAATTTCTTTTTACTGGATAAGGTCAATGGCAATTTGGATGTTACTGGTGCTCCGGATGAACACAGGCTGGAAGGTGCAATTCCTGCATTGACGGTAATTGATGTGGAGGAAAAATACAGGAAGCTGGCTGAATATTTATTGAGCAGTGTTTTTATTGCAGAAAGCGAAGATGTGTTACAAAACAGCAATGGCTTCGTGGTGATTGAAAAATCCGGTAAGTATGTCAAAGGAAAATATTCATTGACCGGTGGAAGCGTGGGAATGATCGAAGGGAAAAAGATTGGTCGTGCAAAGAACCTGGAAAAGTTAAAAGAAGAAATAGCCGCCCAGGCAATGGTGGCAGAAGCATTGAGGGAAAATATCCAGGCAAGACACAATGAAGTGATCGCATTTAATGAGGACCTGAGGGAAAATGCAGTGAAAGAAACGGAATATGACATTCAGCAACTAACCAACCAGGTTTTTTCCTTGCATAATAAATTGGAGAACCTGCATTCATTGCAAACAAGCAGCCAGCACCGCCTGGAAGAATTGACGCACCAGATTCACCAGACATTAAGTTCAGTAGAAGGTGTAAGAAACCAACTGACGGGCTATAATGAACAACTGGCCGAGCATGCAATGAAGCTGGAGGAAGCGAATCATACATTTAAATCGGTAGAAGCCGCGTATGATGAAGCTACTACCCAGTTTAATGAATTTAACCTGAACGTCACCCGCCAGCAAAGCAAGATCTCTGCGTTGAAACAGGAATTGGATTTTAAGCAAAAACAGTTGCATGACCTTCGTCACCAGGTGCATGAAAATACATCGTCGCTTGCCGATACAATGAAAAGCATTTTTGAATCTGAAACCTCATTAAAAGAGATAGAAGATAATCTTGTCCGGCAATTAAGAAATAAAGAAGAAGAGGAGAAAAAGCTGAATGAGGCCGACCAGGCTTATTATAATATGCGCAATCAATTAAATGAAAAAGAAAGTGAGTTGCGCCATAAAGTAAAAGACAAAGAGCTGGTTGAACATCTTGTCAGTGAAATAAAAGATAAGCTCAATGAATTGAAGCTGCAGTTGGCGGGCATGAAAGAAAGATTGGACGTCGAGTTTAAAATAAATATTGAGGACATTTTAGGTCAGCCACGGATAACAGAAGTACCCGCAGAAGAATTACAGGAAAAGGTCGACCGTATGAAAAAGCGCCTGGAGAACCTCGGTGATGTGAACCCAACTGCCATCGAAGCATTTACTGAAATGAAAAAGCGATATGAATTTATCGTTGAGCAAAAGAATGACCTTGTAAATGCAAAGGAAAATTTATTAAAGACGATTGAAGAAGTAGAAGCAACCGCAAACCAGAAATTCCTGGAGACTTTCCATACGGTGAGGGAGCATTTTACACGTGTCTTCAAATCATTGTTTACAGAAGATGATCAATGCGACCTCGTGTTGGAAAACCCGGAAAATCTTGCTGAAACCGGTATTGATGTTATTGCAAAGCCAAAGGGCAAGCGACCTACTTCGCTGACACAGTTAAGCGGTGGTGAACGAACATTGACCGCTACCGCTTTGTTGTTTGCGATCTACCTGATCAAGCCTGCACCGTTTTGTATACTCGATGAGGTGGATGCACCACTGGACGATGCGAACGTAGGCAAGTTTACCAATATGATCCGCCAATTCAGCGAGAATTCGCAGTTTATCATCGTTACCCATAATAAGATGACGATGAGTACAGTTGATGTCATTTATGGAGTGACAATGCAGGAACCGGGAGTAAGTAAACTGGTGAGTGTCGATTTCAGAGCATTGGGCGACAATTAGAATCGTAACTCCGGAGTCGGAGCACGGAACCAAACATGAACTTCTTAGACACACAGTAAAGCTTATTCCTATTCTGAGTCATGGAAGATCCTGTTAACTCAAATAATAGTTGTGACTTCAGCATATATGCAGGCCCGGGCCTAAAGACCTGGCTAATAAATTAAAAGTCCCGCGATTGCGGGACTTTTTTTGAACCCAAATAAATAACACCGTCCCGTACTATTTTAATAATAAGTTGATTTATCGTTAATAAGATCCTGTGGCCGGTAAAAATGAGAATGGTACTTAGCGTGGAAGAATCATCAATTAAAATATCCAGGGAAGATCATCACGCGGTGGCAAGGTGATGGCATTCAGAGGATGATTTTAGTTGTTCTAAGATACAACATAAAAACAGTGTCTGTCAATAAGTAGAAACCCTCAGTCGTTTTACAATCATGTATGCGGAGCAGGTATTGTAGTCAATGCAATACACAAAACCTATTTTGGGTGAAACCCTCTTGGCTGGAATACAGTTTTACGGGATAGTTTTTTATGAAATTCCATTCTTTGTCTAACCTGGACCGGATTCTTAATTGACAGGTTATGGGCCTGTGAGAGGCGGGGACCGAAACGAAAGCAACGTTAAAAAAATATTCCGGGCTTTTAATCACGGATTGTCAATTGAATCTTAGCAACACTTTTGCTTAACCCATATAAGATGCTATTGCATGATTTTTCGTAGCCGCGTTCCTGTAAAAATTTTTTAGTTCATTAAAATTATCACTGACATAGTCAAACAGACTGGGATCCTTATCCCAAAAGCCCGGATAGACGCCGATTTTTGTCATCTCTACAGCGCTATATTTTTGCTTTATATAAGAGTTATCAAGTTTATCAAGAATGTTGCTGATCTCTTTTACCTGATCAGGTGTTAAATAGCTTGCAGGACCCATACCGAGATCTTGTTCTTCGTCGAAAAACTGTTCACTATAAATAATCAATGCCAACGGTCTTTCTCCGCTACCCAGTTTTGCCCCGGTTAAAATGTAATGGATCGCGTCCCAGGATTTGTCGAGGCATAATGACTGACCAGTTTGATTGCCCTGCAAAGTCATTAATTCTCTTTCAAAATGTTCCGGGCGGTTGATATACTCCTGAAGTTTTTCTCCCGGAAATTGAACCATTGTAAAAACCATTCCCATAATGATGTAACGATGTTTGTGTTCCGTGTATCGCGTGCCTCTTGTGTTGATTTATCCCTTCAATTTATTCACGAGCGCAGTGTATTCCTGCATTGCGGCCTCTTTTGATTTTCCTTTTAAGCCGACCCACGCCTCATATTTTGCTTTATTGACAAAATCGAAGGGATTGGAGGGAGGGCCAGTGTTGACATCGCCTTCGGTAGCTTGTTTATATAAGGAATACAATTGAAGCAGGGTATCGTTGCTGGGTCTTTCCGGTAAATTTTTACTATCAGCTGCAGCCTGCTCAAAAATCTCTTTCAATTCCATAGATGAGGTTTTGTGCGAATGTAAGGTTTTAATTCTATGGTAGACCTATAAGGTTTTACGTTAGATAGCATTTTGAAATTAGCTAACATAGTGCAGGGATAGGATGGGACAGGGCTTAAAGTTTTTGCCCGTCCGTGGCATCGTTTGATTTTTCATCCAGACGGATGCGCATCACCTGCCTTTAAAGGATGGCAGAAGATAGAAGTAGCCCGATAAGTTTTTGTAGGGAAAATTATTTGAAATTTGCGAGACGAATGCACGAAGACAATCGGAAATATTTAAACTGTGTACATCCGTGGCAACTCTTATTCGATCCGTGCATCTTCAATGAATATTTTTTTGACAAGGCTTTTACTTTCGATCGTTTTATAAAATTCATCGATGTAGCCAATCATCTCCTGTCTTTCAAGCATAGGGAGCAGATTGAAGTTTAGCACAAGGCTCTTTATCGCCTCACGTTTCTCTTTGAATTTATCCAATGCTGCCTGTAACTCTTGTGTAGTACGTGGAAATCCCCTGTACACCCGTTCCCTGACCGACGCGATCTGCAGTCTTTCATCAGGAACCGCATAAGGTGCATCGACCACACCAGCAAAATCAAAATCGTAGGGGACAGTATACGGAAATGAAATGCTGTCTGTAACTGGTCGCATCAGTTTTACGTTATGATAATTCGGAATTGCCCAATCCGTATTTCCGATCATGTATTGAAATAACGAAACCAACGTCGTTTGTGCCCGGTCCGTTGTTTCTGTTCTTACAGATTCTTTTTGCACCTCGCGGCAATTATTGCGTTTAGCCATCTGGTCAACGTCCTCTATCAGGAAACCACATTGCGTATAAGGCCTGATCTTTTCATTATCATCAGTGTAATTGATACGAAGTAACCTGACGCGGAAGCTCATATCCGTAAGCAGGTTGTACATCTTATAAACAAGATATTCCTTTAAAATCAACTTTTCATCTGAAGGTCGCATACCACAACCGACCACGAGCTTCAACTTGCCCAACTTATTCAATTGCGATGACGGATTTTTAAAATCGAGTTTTATCGAAGGAACGTAGCACTCTTTCCTGCGAAATTCACCTCTTGCAGTCAGCCGGATGTTTTCGGAGATGACTGAACTATCCGGGAAATGGAACGTGACTTTAGCAGCCTGGTAAGTCTCCAATTTTTTCTGTGAAACAAGGCTTTTCAGATTTGTCGAGAGGTCCATTGTTACCACCCCTTCATCTTCAAAAAAGCGGACTTTATTCAATGGTGGCTGAGCCAAAGCAGCAAAGCTGAGCAGTAACAGCAGTGGTAATATAAAACGTCCGGGTTTCTTCATGGCAATGAGACTATTTAGCTAACAAAGCGGTTACAAAGAAATATAAAATAGTGCTATTTACTAAGCGTTCCTGATCCAACTGTCATTTTTTTGGGGTGAATTGCGGGTGCGGGCGGCAGTCGGCGATTGACAGTCTACAGTTCTCAGTCTGCAGTAGGCAGTTCGCAGTTAGCAGTCTACAGTTCATAGTCGGGTATGGGGTGTGCTATCGCATTACGTCTTCAATCACATGTCCCACGCAACCGCTCGGCATCTGGATATGCAACATGGCCGCAATTGTGGGAGCGATATCGGTCATATAAGTTTCTTTATTGGTCTTTCCCTGTTTGATACCCCATCCATAAAATAATAGCGGAATGTGTGCATCATATGGGTTCCATAATCCATGTGTGGTTCCGGTCGGGGAATATGCATCGATATACCCGGGCTGAATGATTATTTCGATATCGCCATTACGCTTTGGGTTGTACCCATTGTTGATCATTTCGCGCAGGCGTGCCGGCAGCGGTACATTGTTCAGGTCGCTCAAGGCAAATACGCGGTAAATCCCGTTTACATGCGATAATTGTTCAACGATCCAATCAGTAATTTCTCTTTTGTTGGCGTTTGCAGAATCCAATGCATGATGATTAAGATGAACCTGGTAATTATCATCGCTTATAATGATATTGTCGATCTTGTATTTTTCTTTCATTTCTTTATTCAGACCATTCGTAATGGTCGAAAGATAAATACGACCACCCGGCAATTTATTCTCCTGGAGAAATTCGGGCACCTGCACCACACCGTGATCAGCAGAAAGAAAAACAGTGTACTGGCCTTTGCCGACTTTTGTGTCCAGGAAATCCAGTAAGCTTCCAAGTTCTTTATCAAGCCGCAGGAAATTATCTTCTTCTTCGATCGAATTAGGCCCAAACGTGTGCCCGATATAATCAGGTGAAGAAAAACTAATAGTCAGAAAATCGGTAATGTTATCAGCACCTAATTGTTCATTGATGATAGTCGCTTTGGCAAATTCTGCTGTTAACGTATTTCCATAGGGTGTGACAGGTAAAATACCATAATTTTTCCCGACGAATTTGTTGAGGTCATATGGAAACTTATTTCCCAGCGGGGCGCCTTCATACTTTTTTTCATCTGTCGTGCTTTGCGTATAAGTATTTGCCGCATACAAAAGATTCCATCCCTGCGAAAAATATTTATCAACTAATTTCTTTCCATTAAAATCATTTACCCATTTCGGTAATTCGTTCATGTAATAGGTCGAAGTGATCCAATCGCCTGTTGTATTATCAAACCAATAAGCCGCATTGGCACTGTGCCCTGCAGGCAGAATGCCACCCCGGTCCTTGATGGCGATACCGATTACTTTGCTGCGGAAATTGGTCGCGAGACGCAGTTCATCACAAATAGTTGTCACCAATAGATTCTTTGGACTCATCTGTCCCAACGCGGATGAACTACCAACTGTAGCCACTGATTTATCTTCTGTGCAGTAAACAGATCTTCTTTGTTCTTTGTCCCACCACATATTGCCGCTGATACCTGTAAGAGCAGGCACCGAGCCGCTAAAGATGGAACTATGCCCGCAAGCGGTGATGGTCGGAACGTAGGGGATTAATGTGTTTTCACAACTGAATCCCTGGTTGATCATACGCTTAAAGCCACCATTTGCATCGTACCTGTCATAATACCGATATAAATAATCCCAGCGCATCTGGTCAATAACAATGCCTACGACTAGTTTGGGACGCTGAATAACTGATTGGGAAAAACAGTTCAATGCAATACAAAAAACGGCGGGCAATAAAATGAACTTCCTCATGGTTGATAAACGTTTCAACAAAAATAAAGGTTTAGGAAGTTATAGATTGAAAATAGCCCGTTAATAACGTAATAGTAAAACTTCAACTGCGTCTTTTCTGTGAATAGAAGCAATCCGCAATCAATGCGACAGGCAATCCTATCATGAATAGAGGAATGAGTGCAGCGACGATCACATTCTCCCAATCCGACGGAAGTTTATTGATCCGGCTTAACGGAACAACGGCGAAATTCATGACGGCCCACGTAAAAAGACCATAGGTAACTGCCACGATAAATTTATTGCGCAACCATCTTATTATTTTCGGATAAATGATAAAAAAGAAAGCGGTAAAAATAAATGCAATCATATAATGGAACACCGCTCCCCACGTTGCCATGAGCCTGCCGCCGGAATTGGCTTCCTCGCCAAAGACGGCACTGGCAACATATTTAAAGACGCGACCAGGCCCGCCGTTTGTCAAATAAGTGGTCATGGAAACCGGTTCTTCCATACCTGCCAGTTTTAATAAAGCGCCATGATGCGTGGTAAAATAAAAATGAATGTTGGAGGCGACCAGGTCCAATGTACCCGTTAACAAAGCTGTCAACGAAATGGTCCGGAATAGATCCTGTTCTTTCTGATTTGTGGTGGTTGATACCAAAGCAGTCTCCATAGTAATAATTGTACGGACGACTAATGTAAATCTTAATCGTCAAATTCAAAAGCTCGTTTTATACGGAATGACCCCGGTAAATTTTCCCGGTGAAATACGATTGACTTCATTTACATAAAATTTTATTTTGTATGAAATCTGGTTTTATGAGGAACAGAGTTTTACGCGCCGGCTGTATCATCCTTTTCTTTGTCGTTTACTTATATTTATTATCGGGCTGCAAAAAACCTGTTGCCATCAATCATAATACCGGGGGAGAAAACCTTTCCACTGGCGTCACCTGCAACGCTTCAAAAGCGGATGCTGAAAGCCTGCAGATTTTTCCTGCAGATAATGCATGGAACCTCGATATATCAACTGCAGCAATTGACCCTTACAATTCACAGATCGTCGCCGGGTTTTCAACGAATGCAATTAAAGCAGATTTTGGCAGTGGTCTTTGGGACAATGCACCAATAGGGATTCCTTATGTTGTTGTTTGTGGTGATCAGCAAAAGATAACGGTGAATTATACCGACTATGGTGATGAAAGTGATCCTGGCCCTTTTCCGATTCCGCTTAGTGCACCGGTAGAAGGCAATGGCAGTGGCGACAGTCACGTAATAGCAGTAGATAAGGAAAATAAGATATTGTATGAATTGTTTAATGCGCATGTAAATGGCAATCGTTGGGATGCATCATCAGGCGCTGTATTTGATCTCAGGACAAATGCACTGAGGCATGATGGCTGGACGTCGGCAGATGCGGCAGGGCTCCCTATATTCCCGGGATTAGTGCGGTATGAAGAAATATTAAAAGGTACAATAGATCACCCCATCCGTTTTACATTACAATCATCGAAAGTGAAGCCTGCTTATATTTCTCCTGCACGTCATAAAGTGAATAGTACCGGCGGTCAGTATTCGCTGCCCTTTGGTGCGAGGATACGGTTGAAAACAGGTTTTGATATCAGTAGTTATTCGGCGACCAATCAAATTATTTTGCGGGCCATGAAAAAATATGGATTGATCCTTGCCGATATTGGCAGCAATCTTTACATCAGCGGTGCACCGGATGAAAGATGGAACAATGATGATCTTCGCTTACTCGGTAATCTTCACGGATCGGATTTTGAAGTAGTAAAGTTTAATTAGGTTTAACGTTTAAAACGTTTAAGATTAAGTAGCAACATTCAACACGCAAACCTTTAGACCCTTAAACGTATTAAACCATTAAACCTTCGTCTGCATTCTCCAGAAAGAAAAAGAAGTTACCAGCGCTAGTGTTCCAACGACCCACCACAGTATCGTGAAGTTATAACGATCGGCTACCTGGGCGCCTAACAAGGGTCCAAGACATTGGGCCGCCGACCATGCCATTGTATATAATGCAGCGTATTGTCCACGATTGGAATTTTGTGTCCTGCTGATCCAATAAGTATTCATGAATGGCATCGCAAATATTTCCCCGAATGTTATCGAAATGATCATTACAAATGCCAGCCACGCACTGATGCCGGGAATATTCAGCATTAGAAATGACAGCCCGGTCAATGCAACACCAATGGTGATGTAAACCATATTTTTTCTTTTGCCTTCCAGTTTATAGATCAATACCATTTCTATTAACGCGATGAGCAATCCGTTTACCGACATCAATAAACCGATAAACGGTTCTGAAAAATGTAAACTTCTTTTAAAGAATACGGGTAGGTTAGTAAAGATCTGGAAGAAACAACAGGCAAACAGCATGGTAATAATAATGAACGAAAGATAAATGCGGTCGCGGTACGCCGAACGTACGGGCTGATCAATCGTTGCTGTTGTCTTCACTGGCTTGTAGTCGACGGGTTTTAAACAAAACCACATCAGGAACGCTGCAGTAATATTGGTAATACCGTCAACCCAAAACAATAACTCATAGCTGTGTTTGGCCAATACTCCACCAAGACCACTTCCTACCGCCCAACCGATATTAATGGCTAACCTGTTTAACGAATAAGACCGTGTGCGGTTCTCGTCTTTGCTATAGAAGGCGATAGCAGTTGAGTTGGCAGGGCGAAATGCTTCGTTAACAAAACTCAGCAGGTAAGTAAACATGCAGATCAACGAATAGCTTTTCATTTGACCCAATACAATAAATAAAATACCGCCACCCGTCAATGTGATCAGCTGCACAGGATAGAAACCGATCTTATCAGTAAGTTTTCCGCCAAAAAAAGCTCCGCTGAATGCACCTGCGCCAAATAAACCAAACACAATGCCGGCCTGCCCGATACTATAACCCATTTGCGGACTTGTAAGATAAAGCGTCATAAAAGGAATAACCATGGTACCGCTCCGGTTGATCAGCATTACCAATGACAGCAGCCAGGTTGATCTCGACAAGCCTGCATAAGCATTCCGGTATGTTTTAACGGTGGTGGTAAGCATAAACGAGTCGCTAAGTTATGCCAAGACATAAAGAGAATATTCATTACAATCAAAAAACTGAATAGAAAGAAATAAAGAGAATAGAAAGAATTGATCTGATAAATACGGCAAGGTGATACTAAGAGATAAAGGAGATTTTTTAGATTTAAAAACAACTATATCAAAAAGAGAAAGCGCATAGAAACAGACAACCTTGGATATTTGAAATAGGTAACGGGTCTTTAAATAATTTTATCTCTTTTCACCTCTTTATCTCTAAGCTTACTCGCATTTAATCACCGGGGCATTAAAGTAAGAAGCATATTGAGCCATTCCATGCTGGTAACCAGCTTCTGCAAACCAGGCGGCGGCTGTGCTCGCAGTATCTTTCCGCGATAATGAAACAGTGATGAGCTTACCATTACCGTTGGTATGTGTATAGCCGGAAAAACCATCGCGTAGTTCCAATACAGCTAACCCGGAACTGATCACGGTAAATACATTATTCAGTTTTGTCGTCATGCTTTTGTATCCAACTGATATCGACGATGCAGAAGGGGAGGGGAAATAAAGTTCGGCCAACGCTGCTATTTTGCTAACACAAGGGAATTTGGGAACAATGTCGTTGGTGTTTTCAATTCTTTCTGATGCCGGGAACTTATTATTAAAGTCATCTGCAAAAGAATCATTACCGGGAGCCGGTGCTGCAAACGTGATCACATCTATATTGTTTTTTGGATGACCATTCTTTTCAAATTTGGATGAAAGATAAGATGCATATACTGTGGCAAGGTTGCCTCCAAGACTGTGACCGGTCAGGATCAACGGATTTTGCTCCCCGACCTTTTGGGATATAAAAGTCCAAAGCGACTTGCCGGTTACCCGGTCCCTCATTTTTTCCAGGTTTTGCCAACCGAGATAGGCACCATGTGAAATAGCCGCCCTTTCTTTTTTGGAATATACCCACGGTTCCTGCGTGGCCACGTTCAGGTCGTTGTCTACCCAATTGCTGAATGCATCTTCTGTGAAAGCGATCAATGAGCCACGGATCGCAATTGCATAGTTAATGCTGTCGGTAGCCACGAATGCATAATTACCAGCTACGGGCAGGGGATTCCAGACAACTTTCCAACCGGGCAGGTATTTATCCAGTTGCTGCTGGGGATGGGAGCAATAAGCGATCTGGGAAAATATGCAGGCAATGCTGTCATTGAATACCAATGCTGCATTTGCAGGCTCTTCCACCTTAGATTTGGCGAGGGTAAGTTTCGTTTCATTGTTTTTGCAGGAAAAACAGGAGAGGGCAATGACAACTATGAGAAGGTGGGGTCTCATAAGCTAACGGTTTTAGGTTTGGAAAAAAGTGAACTTAAATTTACTCTTCATTTTTGAGAAAAGTAAACTGTTTTCTTTCTCACTTGTAATAAAAAAAATTGGGGCCAGGATAGAAATCCAGCCCCGTTTTTAAAATCCAATATCCTATGAAAAACCAAGGCAATGATAGTAATAATAATTCTGAAAAAGAATACCACGTTGAGGTATTTTTCAACATTAAAAAGATATTAAGTAAAACGTGTTATCCACACACTATCATATGGTCAAAATAAATAACTCATACACAGTCTCCCATATCTTCATCAATCAATCGGGCATCAATGGCATTATTTAAAACCTTTGGTAGAAATCCTTCAGACGCCGAGCTAAAAAAAATGTTATCACCCTATTACCGCGATGGAGTTTTCCAGAATCTTAGTCATACAGAATCATTGGTAAAAGGCGCCTCCTTTATGAAGATTATGTGGCGATTCTTTACCAAACCAAAATATACCACTCCGCCTGCGGCTTTACCATCCGTAAAAACAGATCTCCGGTCATTGAGCAACGACAAATCTTCCATAGTTTGGTTTGGTCATTCTTCTTATTTTATCCGTATTAACAGCTTAAATGTGTTGGTTGATCCTGTATTCAGCGGTCATGCTTCACCTTTTTCTTTTACCGGTAAAAATTTCAAGGGGTCCAATGTGTATACGGTTGAAGATTTACCTGGTATTGACCTGTTGATACTGACGCATGATCACTATGATCACCTGGATTATACTACCATCAAAAAGCTGAAACCAAAAACAAAACTGATCTGTACATCGCTGGGTGTCGGTTCACATTTAAAATACTGGGGAATCGATAGTCATATAATAACCGAGTTAGGTTGGTGGGATAATTTTAAAATAAGCAATAACCCGGGGGGCGCAATTGAATTAATCGCTGCGCCGGCCCGTCATTTTTCCGGGCGATCATTTACCAGGAATAAAACGTTGTGGTCTTCATTTATACTTATAGCGGGAAATTATCGTATATACATTGGCGCAGACAGTGGCTATGACCGGCATTTCAAAACAATAGGGGAAAAGTACGGGCCTTTTGATATTGCAATGCTCGAATGCGGACAATACAATGAATGGTGGCCGTACATCCATATGATGCCGGAGCAAACTGTACAAGCCGCGATCGACTTAAAGGCAAACATATTAATGCCGGTGCATTGGGGAAAATTTGCACTCGGACTCCATCCCTGGGATGAACCGGTAAAACGCGCCGTGGCAAAAGCTAATGAACTGCATGTAAAAACGACGACACCGATGATCGGTGAGCCGGTAATCCTAAATGAATCTTTACCATCCCAGCAATGGTGGCTTGGCTGGTAAATTTTAACCACCAAAACCCGGCAACACGAAGTGGCACCAGGTTTTATCCCGAATCGAGGTCGGGACAAGTTGAGGTTCAAATTGCAAACTGACCCACTACCTATCTCCGGGACTGGTTTTTTGTTTTGCATAACTATCCTACATTTACTTTCAAACCACAAAACTGAACCACATGCAGAAAGCTTTTTTCCACGTTCTATCCTTATTTATTTGCATGAATTCGCTCGCACAATCGCGGCTCGGGGATGTGGCTTGTGTATATGTGACCACCACTGACCTCGATTCTTCAGCGGCTGTATATGAAAAGCTGGGGTTTCCGACAATCGCTTCCAATACCTTTCCCGTTCCATGGAAACAGGTAAGTGATGGCAGCCTTTTGATCATGATGCGAAAGGATGCAACGGCTTTTATCGGTCTTACCTATTATGCCAACGATATTGACAAAACAATCGCTGCACTGGAAGCAGGTGGTATCGTCTTTTCCCAAAAACCAAAAGAAGGCGACCCAATAAAACGATATTATATTAAAACGCCTGATGGCTTTACCATCGTGATATCAAATAACCTGGGAGGCTTTTCTCAACCTAAAGGGCCTACTATGCTTACGATGAAGATGGCTGATTTCAGTTCACCGGAAAAGTATCCCAATAAACAATGTGGTGCGTTCGGGGAATTTTGTCACCCGGTAGCCGACCTCAATACGTCGATTGAATATTGGAAAAAACTTGGCTTCATCGTAAAAAGCCAGATGACTTCACCTTATCCGTATGCCATCTTAACGGATGGATTAATGCTGATCGGCCTGCACCAAACAAAAGACTTCGATTATCCTGCTGTTACTTATTTCGGCCTGAATGCAGAGAAAAGAATTCAGCAATTAAAAGAAAAAGGGCTGAATGGTTTTACAGAGATCATGGGTAGAAACAATGTCAGTCTCAAAACATGGGAAGGACAGCATTTTTTTATTTTTTCCATGGGAATGTAAAATGATTATTGTCCCAGCTTGATCTCATACAGTTCCGGCCATTTTTTGCCGGTGATATACATCTTTTTAGTTGTAGAATCGTAGGCAATACCATTTGGAACATCGGCTTGCGGGTATTTCGCTTTTACCCGGTTCCACAGATCGGCAATATCCGCTTTGGCAACAACATCCCCGTTTGAAGGGTCGATCTTTAGTATATACGATTGCTGCCATTTATTGGCATAAATATAACCGTCGATAAATTCCAGCTCGTTGATGTTCGATACCGGGCTTCCCACTTCAGTCACCGCCAATGTTCTTACTAAGCGAAATGTACCCGGCTCATAAAAATAAAGATTGCTCGATCCATCACTGGCAATGATCTGTTTCCCGTCTGTCGTCATTCCCCAGCCTTCTTCAGATGCAAACGTGAATTCTTTGATCTTTTTAAAATCCATCGTATACATAAATCCGACCTTTTCCTGGTAGGTGAGTTGATAGATCGTATCATGGAGAATGACGATACCTTCGCCAAAATATTGTGTGTCGAGGTCCATGCTTTTTACCGGTTTTAATGAAGGCAGTTCATATTTCAGCAACTTCGACTTGCCTTTTTCACCAGTACTTTCATACAGCGCATTTTTATAGATCAGTAGTCCTTCAGTGAACGATGATGTATCATGAGGATAGGAAGTGTCGATCGCATAAGTAAGAATTTTTGCGCTGGGTGCTGCAGCCGGAGGAGGAGGCTCTGGTCCACCGCAAGCAAATAATGCACCTGCAATAACTGCTATTATCCCTATGGCTATAAAAATGATCCGTTTCATCTTGCAAAAATAATCGCTGGCTTAATCCCGTGCTGTTAAACGTTCTGTAAGTTGTTTGCCTGTTTATTTATAATAAGATCGGGAAAATACGATATAAAAAGTTACCCAACTTTCAAAAAAGCTATTATATTTGAAACAGCTTATCACCAATTCCCCCCAAGAGCCGTTAATCATATCCCCTGGATCGCCTCTTATTCAATCTTTACATTTTAGGATTTCCAATTCCGCATGAATGCTCATGACAGCACGTCTGTAAGGCTTCTTCATTCGTAACGATTCGTACTATGCGGACTTTTTTGTTATTGACCGGGGCAATTGTCTTTTCATTTGTGCAAACGAAGGCTCAGCGCGCCTGTTCTACTGCTGATTACCGGCAAAACGAATTACGCAACAATCCATCACTCGCTACACAGGCAAATAAGATTGAAGATTTCATCCAACATCGTATCGCTGCTGCTGTTAATGCAAGGGTAGAAGGTGTAACATATAAAATTCCGGTAGTTGTACATATCTTATATCATCTTCCCGGAGAAAATATTAATGATGAGCAGGTATTCGCCCAGCTTGATATGCTGAATAAATGTTTTCGTCGCCTGAATGCCGACACGGCCAATACACCAGCTGCTTTTAAATCAAGGGCAGCAGATTGTGAAATAGAATTTCAACTCGCTGTATCCGATCCGTTAAAAAGAAGGACCACCGGTATCATTCATAAATACACACCGGTTGAATACTGGCAGGCAGATGACCAGATGAAGTTTTCCGCTCAAATGGGTGATGATGCCTGGGACACGAAAAATTACCTGAACATATGGGTGTGTAATATCAGGAAGGTGGCTGGCTACTCAAGTGTTCCCGGTGATGCTCCCGAAAAAGATGGCGTCGTGATCGATGGTGGAATTTTTGGCCCAAACAATTCATCGGGTTATGAATTGGGAAGAACTGCTGTTCATGAGGTCGGTCACTGGTTAGGACTTAAACATATCTGGGGTGATGCACCATGCGGTAATGATTTTGTCGATGACACGCCCACACAATCGGATTATAGTGTTGGCTGTCCCACCGGCATCCGCACTTCCTGTAATAATGAACCATCCGGTGACATGTATTCAAATTACATGGACTACACTAATGACGCTTGTATCAATCTTTTTACCGAAGGGCAAAAAGCGAGAATGAGAACGTTGTTTGCTCCCGGCGGTCCCCGCTATTCCATTTTATCTTCTTATGCATTAAATGCGCCGTTGAGTGAAGAGTCGCCATTACCGGATGAACCGCCGACGTGGTTACATCCGCAACTATATCCCAACCCGGCAACCAATGAGATCATTATCGATGTAGCATATGATGTGAGGTGGGTTGGCAGAACGATTCTTATTACGGATATAAACGGTATACAGCGGATACAAACAAAGATCAATGCCAAGGTCCAGAAAGTTGATGTGAGCAGGTTAAATCCCGGGTTATACTTTTTATCAATCAGGAAAGAAGATGGTAGTTATATAAAACAGAAGTTCATAAAAATGTAAAGCCTGAATTTCTGCACGAAAGGGTCGCTCGATGCGACCCTTTTTTTTGTCCGACGGCCTTCATCTGACAAAAAGAGTTTATCCATGACGCATTTGTTCATCTTCCTTGTGTTCTGTGTGATGTCATTCAAACAAACTGCTCCAGCAACTCAATCCGTTTTTCGATCGGCGGATGTGTAGAGAATAAATTGTCCCACGAAGCTGATTTATGTGCAGACAGTTTTGGGTTTTCAATAAACAATTGTGCAACGTCGCGGCTTTCAACTGCTTCAATCATTGGGTCACCGGCGATTTTACGTAATGCGGCAGCTAATGCATAAGGTTTCTTCGTGATATCAGCGGCCCCTGCATCCGCTAAATATTCCCGCTTGCGACTAATGCCAAAACGAAGGAGGATCGAAATAAAGTAAGCAATGGCTGTGACTGCAATCGCGATCAGTATAATCGCCCCCGATCCTTTACTGTCTTTATCATTGCTTCGTCTGCCTGAACCAATAAACCGGAGACTGCGAAAAGCCAATTCTGCCAGGAAAGAAAATATTCCCACAAAAACAATGGAGATGATCAGCAGGCGGACATCACGGTTTTTAATATGCGTTAATTCATGTGCCATTACGCCTTCCAGTTCATCATCATTTAATTTTTCCACAGTACCTTTTGATAAAGTAACGGAATAAGACTGCTTGTTGATGCCACTTGCAAATGCATTCAGGGAATCGTCATCGATGATGTATAATTTGGGCATTGACATTCCCTGCGAGATGCAGAGGTTTTCCAGGAGATTATAAACACGTTTGTTTTCCGTGCGCTCAAGAGGTTTTGAACCGGTTGCCATCCGGATAAAAGCGGAATGACCCGCCCACGCAATAAGAAACCATATCGCCACCCCGGTCAGCACAAAAGGTATTACCTGTAAAAAATGATGGTTGGCAGCTTCGATATTCTTACTGTCGGTAAAGAAAAAAAATACATAGAACATCGCCAGCAGCAATGCAGGAAATGCTACCAGTAATAGGAATGAATAGGTATTATTTCTTTGTATTTGTTTGGATAGGCCGATATAGTGCATGAGGGTGTGTCAGGTAAAACGTCGGGGTGATTACAAAACATCAGAACTGGATCTTTGGCGGCTCTTCCATTTGTTTGCGTGTGTCCTGGCCGAGATCAAAAAACATTTCGCGCCTGAAGCCAAAGCTTTTTGCGATCAGGTTGCCCGGAAATGATTCAACCGAGTTGTTATATTCAGTAGTGGCACCATTGAAAAACCGGCGGGCAGCAGCAAGCTTGTTCTCAATATCGCTCAGCTCTTCCTGTAATTGTAAAAAGTTTTGATTGGCTTTCAGGTCGGGATAAGCTTCTACCGAAACTTTTAATCCCTGCAGTGCCGATGTCAGTTGTTGCTCGGCAAATATCTTATCATCGATCGTTTGTGCACTGACAGCTGCTGAACGGGCGGCTGTTACTTTAAGCAACAGGTCTTTTTCGTGAGCAGCATAACCTTTTACTGTTTCTACCAATTGAGGAACGAGATCATGACGCTGGCGCAATTGCACATCGATATCTGCAAATGCATTTTGACGCCTGTTGCGCAGCCTGACAAGGGAATTGTATGCACCCATTATCCAAAGTGCAATGATGACAAGAACGGCAACAATAATGAGTACTGGCATAAGAGTAGTTTTAGTTGGTTGTACCTGTCAGGCCGGTATAAGACCCGCCAGGCCGGTTAGCCTTATTTAAAAATCGTTCCGAAAAATTCTTTCATGTCTTTCCATGAAGCCGCGTCGGCAGCCGCATTATAAGTAATCGGCATATTAAATTTTTTCCCGATGTCCGTTGCTGCCGGATTGGTAAATGCGTGCGTTGCATTTGGATAAACCTTGAATGTATAGTTGGCACCCACACTGTCCAACTGTTTTTTAAAAGCATCGATATCTTTTTGCGGGGTAAATTGGTCGGCTCCTCCGTGGCACACGAGTATTTTTGCCTTCATATTTTTATCTGCCGGTGGATTCGGGCCAAGCACACCATGGAAACTGACAACGCCGGCCAGGTCATCATCCATCTTAGCCATATTCAATACCATGCTTCCACCAAAACAATAACCGATCGCCGCAATCTTGTCACCGGCCTGCGGATAGGTTTTGATCTTAGCTAAAGCCGCATCGAACCTTGCCTTTGCCATTTGAGGATTCTGATAAAAAGGCATTGCCATTGCCCCGGCGTCTTTAGGATTGTCAGCCGTTTTTCCATTGCCATACATATCTACTGCCATGGCGAGGTAGCCCATTTCAGCCAGTTGCTTTGCCCGCATTCTTGGATAATCATTCTGTCCCCACCATTCATGCACCACCAATACTACTGGTCTTTTATCCGTATTGCCCGAATCATAAGCAATATAACCGTTCATGGTGACGCTATCCGCAGTATAAGTAACGTTTTCCTCTTTTATACCGGATACTTTTTCTGTTTTTGTTTCCGGCTCTTTCTTTTCCTCGTTATTGCAGGAAGTAATGGCAAGGGCAACCGCTATTGTGCAAACGCCGATAAAGCTTTGGATTGTCATGATAATACATTTTAATGTTGAGATAGTTGAATGATATAAAGTTCAGTAAAGTTTGATTGACCGAAAAATTTTTTAGGAAAGCCGGTTTTCTCCCCCGATTGAAATATATTTAACCTTTAAACAAACGCTCATGAAAAAAACTGCTATTCTTACATCATTGCTTGCAACAGCTGTTATTTTTTATAATTGCCACAGTTCAAAGAAAGCAACTGCATCTTCGGCCAAACTTACGTACGAAGCCAATCTTAAAACAGTGATTGAAGCTAATTGTGCCCCATGCCACATTGCCGGCAAAGGCAATAAAAAGCCTTATGATAATTATGCCAACGTTAAATCCGACATCGATGATATGATCAGGAGGATCGAACTCAATCCTACCGACAGGGGTTTCATGCCTTTCAAACACACCACCAAATTGCCTGATGAAACAATTGCTGTCTTCAAAAAATGGAGAAGCGACGGATTGATGGAAAAATAATTTTACCGTAAAAAGTATTGATGCTACGTCGTGCCTTGCTTGCCGGGTTATTGGTTGCTTCGGGCCTGCTCGCCCATAGTCAGAAAGTAATCGATTCCATTTCGGCTGAGTCCTGCGACTGCATGGAAAAATTTCTTGCAAAAACCAAGATCCCTGAAGAAGACTCGCTGACGAATTGTATAACAGTTGCGCTTATTCCGCATTCTGCTGCATTAACAAAAGTGAAAAAGCTAAACCCCGGAACAGTAGAAGGCATACGCGAAATTCATGCGCGGGTCAGGAAACAGTTGCAAAAAAAATGCAGGGTATTTACCGGTAAAGGATAAAAAACTATTCAGCGATATACCATTTCCCGTTATCGTCTTTCGCATACGTGAAGCCATTGCTCATTAAATGGACTTCACGTTTGTGTTTTTGGCTGTACTGGTTGCTTTTTTCATATACCCTGACGCCATTATTTTCCCGTGTAAGATAACCGGTCAATGCTGAAAGGGTAGGTGGTACATCATGCAACCATTCGCCCTCACTTTCCTTAACAAATGCCTGGCTCATATGAAATAGTTTAAGTGCTTTCCCTGGTTTATACCAAGCGTTGAAAAAGAAGCACGAAGTATAAATCTTAACGATGTACATCACGTTTTGATCTTTGCGACTTTCGTGTTCTTTGTGCTCCTTTGTTCGTGTGCAAAGTTAAGCCTAATAGATTTCTACATTCGATATTACCGGGCAGGCTTTTGCCCCTGTGATGTTCACTCTTACTTTAGTGGTTTGAACGGGTTCTATTGACAAAATTCTTTTATAACCAATCGTAGTTTCTTCAGCGATCTTTTGCCAGGCATTATCTTTCCAAACTTCGACCGTAAATGCTTTTACCCGTTGTCCCAACTTAATGTATTCCTGGAGTAAAATATATCTGATCGCTGATGATTTTGCGAGGTTGATCTCAAAGCTTGCCGTCATAATATTATCATCAGTGGCCCAATAGCTTTCTTTGTTGCCATCTGTTATATTGGACGGAGAAAATTGTTTTGATCGTCCGCGATAACTGCTTGCCTTTACCATGGCTCCTTTAGCAAGATTCACAGCAAATACTTTATTCAATAATTGCCTGAATCCTTTTAGGGATTTAATATCGTTTTCATGGAACAAGCCGCGACGGTCAGGCGGCACGTTCAATAATAAAGTAGATCCTCTTCCTACTGAAGTAAGATAGATACGGAACAATTGTTCCGGCGTTTTTACCAATGAATCCTGTTCTTTATGATAAAACCATCCGGGTCGAATTGATACATCTACTTCGGCTGGTATCCATTTATTACCATCCGGTGACCCGGTATTTAAAAGATCTTCGACGCCCGGTTTTCCTGCAAACAATGTATCCGTCGATATCGTGTTCCAATTGGTTTCGCCGGCTACGCCGCGTTCATTGCCTACCCATCTTACACCCGGGCCGGCATCGCTGAAGAAGATCACGCCCGGTTGCATTCTGCGAACGAGCGACAATGTGGTGGGCCAATCATAATAGGTGGCGCCATTGATCTTTCGTGTTTCATTGGCACCGCCATAATAACCACTTCCACCATTGGCACCATCAAACCACATCTCGAAAATGGGACCATAGTTCGTAAATAATTCTTTTAATTGATTCCGGTAATACGTGATGTATGCAGGTCTGCCATATTCGGCATGATTGCGGTCCCAGGGAGAAAGGTAGACGCCAAATTTCAATCCATATTTTTTGCACGCATCGCTGACTTCTTTAACTACATCACCCTTGCCGTTTTTATACGGACTATTTTTTACAGAGTGCGCCGTGTATTTGCTGGGCCATAAACAAAACCCGTCATGGTGCTTACAGGTTAAGATCAGCGTTTTGAAACCTGTTTCTTTTAAGGTTCGTGCCCATTGACCCGCATCCAGTTGTGTAGGATCAAAAATTGATTCGCTTTCGTTGCCATTACCCCATTCAAGACCGGTAAATGTATTGGTAGTAAAATGAACAAAGGCATTCGTCTCCATTTCATGCCACTTCATCTGTGCTGCAGAAGGTACAGGCAATAAGGGTTTCGGCGGCGCGATTTTGTTCACCTGGGTTAAGCCTGCCAATGAAACCAGCAATGAAATTGCGGTAAGTATTCGTTGTTTGTACTTCATGTAAAGAATCTGTTATGGATAAGCGACCGGTTCAATATCTAACACCTGGTGAAGATGATGACGCAGATGTTTCAGGTAATCCTGTGCAAGCCAGTCGACCGTATGTACATGTTCTGTCCGGCAACTGCGCTGCATCATCGCCGGTGATAGGTTTTTCAAAATAACAACCACATGCTTGTTCAGCAGGTACCAGAGATCGACGAGGTCTTTCAGATCATAATGCTGGTAACCGGAAATGGCCACCCAGTTATCCTGTTGATAGCTGATCGCGGGGTTGTCTTCATACTGTGATACAATAAATCGCCGGGCATTATTCTGTGCCGAATCGATCATATGGCCCAGTATTTCTTTCTTGCTCCATTTGGATGGGGATGGCTTATATTCCATTTTATCCTTAAGCATGGCATGTAAAGCTGCTACGTGCTGATCGATGACAGCTTCGAGTTCAACAGCGATGGGTTGCATAAATAAAAATCTTGATAAGCAAATCTAGTGAACATTCAATTAAGATGGCTGTCCTTCGGGTTGTTCAACGGAGGTGTAAAAATTTTTTCGCTTAATTAAAATGGTAGTTGAATTTTTATAAATTGCAATACTTATACACTCAAATAAGCTTGCCATGATCAGGGTAAAAGAAATTCTCGCCAGGAAACAGAAAGCGAATAACGTGATTGCTCCGGGTGTCCTTGTTATTGATGCATTAAAAATGCTGACTTCAGTCAACCTTAGCTACCTCATTGTAATGGATGGCAACGAATTCAGGGGAATTTTTTGCGAAAGAGATTATTGCCGGAACGTGATATTAAAGGACCGTTCGAGTAAAACCTCTACTGTACAGGAAGTAATGACCACCGATCTTCCCCGCGTTGATAGTTCGGATACCGCTGAGTATTGTATGCACACTATGAATGAACATAAGACACGTTATCTTCTTGCTTATGATTATTCGGGTTTTGCCGGTGTCATCACTATCCATGATCTGCTCCGTCAGGTATTAAGTGACCGCGAATATGTATTTGATTTCTCCATCGCCGAAAAGTTGCTCGAACAGGAAGAAGGGGATAAAATATTCTGATGCCAGCGATCGTAATAATTAGCACGCTTTATTATAGCTCTGCATTCTCACTTTAAATCCATTTCAAAAACTTTCTGTTGCTTGTTTTCATGAAAACCCGATTGCAGGTAAAAGGCATGTGCATCGGTCCGTTTGATATTGCATCGGACGCGCAGCGATAAAATCCCTTTACCAATGCACCATTGTTTGATGTATTTGATCATCTCCTTGCCAATTCCTGATCGGCGGTGTTCATCATCTACGACAAGACCCCCAATCTCGCAAAACGTTCCTGACTCTAATCTTGTGGTTTGGAAAACGTGTATCCAGCCTACAACCTGTGCCTCGTACAATGCTATTGCCACCCGCTCATCGTTGTGTTGAAAAATCGCCTGCAGGTTTTGCAGCGTGGCTTCAGCAGATATCGGGTAGCCTAATTGGCAGGAAAGACCAGCAATTGCAGTCGCATCATCAGCCGTCGCTTCACGAATAAGAATTTCCATTTGAAAGAATGAAATTTGCCAGCAACCTGCAAATATACTGATGGGAGAAATTAATTTTTCCATCCCTGTTTTTTCCCGACCTTTCAATAGCTAATGAATTTATTCTTTCAATAGTCATTTTATGAAAGAGATAATTAATTGTGCAGCCTATTCGGCCGGCCGTCGCATCGCTGATGTAAAGCTGGACAAGGTACATGAAGTGCTGAAGGAAACCGACCAGTTTGTATGGATCGGTCTGCATGAACCTTCTGAAGAGATATTGAGCCAGGTGCAGGATGAATTTGAATTGCATGACCTCGCGATAGAAGATGCACATACCGCGCACCAGCGTCCCAAGATCGAATTATACGGTGATTCGCTCTTTGTGGTATTACGTACTGCGCAGATCAATCAGACGCAAAATATCGAATTTGGAGAAACCCATTTTTTTGTGGGTCCAAATTTTATTGTAGTTGTTCGTCATGGGTCTACTGTTCCGTACACCGAAGTACGTTCCAAATGTGAGACCATGCCGGAGATGATGAATAAAGGCCAGGGATATGTTTTGTATTCGGTAATGGATTTTATTGTCGATCGTTACTTCCCTGTTGTGCAGGCGCTGGAACTGAAACTCGATGCGATCGAGGATAAAATATTCAAGGATAAACCGAGCCGAGAAACGACTGAACATATTTATGAATTAAAAAGAGATCTGCTCGAAGTAAAAAGGGCCGTATCACCATTAGTGGATGTCTGCAATCGCCTGACGCGTTTTGATATTAAATACATATCGCAGGAGATACAACCTTATTTCCGCGATATCTATGATCATGTATTGCGCATCAATGAAATGATCGATAATACACGTGAGTTGCTAAACACAGCACTGGAGGCGAACTTTTCATTGATATCAATCTCTCAAAGCGATGTTTCAAAAAAATTTGCCGGCTGGGCCGCTATTATTGCGGTGCCTACGATGGTAGCTGGTTTCTATGGTATGAACTTCCAATTCATCCCGCAGGCGCAATGGCATTATGGGTTTTATTTTGTGCTGGCCTTTACTGTCGGCGCCTGTCTATTGCTGTATTATTTTTTCAGGCGATCGGGATGGTTGTAAAACCTATAAGGTTAATGAAAGTTTCCGGCGTTGAAGAACACTCCAAAACCTCATAGGTTTTTGTCCATAATCAATAAACATAATCCGGGGGTGTAATTCCCTTGCAGCGCAGGTAAATGATCAATTGACTACGATGATGCGTGATGTGATCAAGCGTTGCATGAAAACCATATACGGCTTCATCGCTCAATTTTCCTTTGTTAATTGTTTCGCTTAGGGATGCATATGCTTTGTTGAGATAAGCAATGACTTCTTTCCTCGTTGCTTTTGCGGGTGGCTGATCCCAATCTGCTTTTTTCCCTTCGATAAAATTTTCCTGCCACCATTCGATGCCATAAGCAATATGATGTACCAGTTCGCGGAAGTTCCAGACAGTATCCACTGGTTTGAAGGTGTAATCTTTGTCTGGCATCAGTTCGGCCACCGTAAGCGTATACCTCTTTGAATTTTCCAATGTAGCTGATAATTGTTCTTTCATACTTAAAAATTTTATACAGCGAAACTATCGGCCGGTCGCTGAATGGACTTTAGAAATCTTGCTATTTTGAAGAAGGGAGCACGAAGAACACAAAAAGAATGGTTAAGGGTTACGTCGTGTCCGTCGTGCTTCCTGGTGTTCTTTGTGTTACATTATTATTAAAAATAAAAGGAGGGCGAACATTCAATATACAATTTTCAATGTTCAATGTTCAATGTGGGTCCGGATGTTCTGAACCTTGAAGGAGGACATTTATACTTCTGTCCAAATGCAGCCGTGAAATATTCGATGCTATTGAAACCCGAAGAGAAGGCAATGCCTGCGACCGGCATCGATGTATTTCTTAAAAGCATAGCCGCATGCTGCAACCGTATCGACAGCAGGAATTGGTGTGGCGATGAAGAAGTGAATATTTTGAATATCCTGCTGAAATGAAAAAGGCTCACATAACTATATTCGGCGATTGCCGCGAGAGAAATATCGGAAGTGAAATTTGCTGTAATATATTCCTTCGCTCTTTCAATTGTTGCCAGGTGATTTTTCTTTAATCCCGCATTGATCTTTTCATTCGGCCTGTAGTCGGTCACTGCATGCAATGTCTTGCCGATCATGTCGATTACCAGGTTATCGATATGCAGTTTACTACCCGCACGGCTCTGCACCAGCTGCAGGATATAAAAATGCAAAAACTCCATTTCAGGATTGGTATGCACAAGCGTGGAGTGAATATCATTATCATCAAAGAATTTTGAATGGCCATAGTGTTCTGCCAGCCGGTCGTAAAACGTTTTCTTAAAATCGAAGATGGTACATTCATCAGGTATTGCATGAATATGCGTCACCGTACGTTCATAACCCGGTTTGGTGACAAGTACGCAACCGTTATAAGCATCCAGTGAATGGCGAAAGACATTGAATAAAAAATTGCCTTTACGAACAAAGCTGATGGCAAAAGCTTTGCTGTATTCAGGTTTGGACGTGATGCAATCGGTGCAGCGGCATTTAAAGTCGAGAACCCGGTAAAAATCCGATTCATATAATGTATGGATATCCGCCTGCATTGTAGATAAAAGTATTGATTTTTTAAAAACGCAGCGCCTGCAAAACCTTATAGGTTTGGTTTATGGAAGAACCATAATTTTGCTATTCAAAGCAGCAGCTTCTATGTTTGAAAAGATTTTCAGAGAGGTAACAGGTACAATAAGTGCACAGGCTTCTCTGGTAGATGAGCTGTGGACAGAAATAAAGACAGCTTATACACAACCTTCAAGACATTATCACAACCTGCATCACCTGGTAAGTTTAATCACGGAATTGACAACCATCAAAGGTGAACTATCGGATTGGCGAACCATCGTGTTATCGGTGGCTTATCATGACGTTGTTTATAAAGTTGCCAAGACCAATAACGAAGAGAAGAGTGCCCATTTTGCTTATGAACGGCTTACGCGGTTGGGATGGCCGGCAACTGAAAAGGAAAAATGCCGGAAACAGATACTTGCTACGCGCGGGCACCATGCAAGCAATGATACCGATACCAATTATTTTACCGATGCCGACTTATCGATCCTTGGCCATGATAACCATTCCTACCTCGAGTATGCCCAGCAGATACGCGAAGAATATAAAGTTTATCCCGACTTATTATATAAGCCGGGAAGAAAAAAAGTATTGACTGCTTTTTTGAACCGGGACACCATTTTCCAAACGGATTACTTCCGCGGGAAATACGAAAAACAGGCGAGAGCCAATATTGCAATGGAGTTGAAGTTGCTTTGATGTAACGTGTTTATCGGATTGCTGGAAGCGGGTCTGCCAGGATCGCCGGAAACGATAAAATAATGAAGCGAAACTGGAAGCTGCGCAGAGCATAAGAATTGAAAGCGAAATTGATCACACAACTTTTCCTGCCTTTGTTTGTTCCTATTTTAATTTATCTTGCTTTATCTTTTTTTCTATGTCAACAACAACACGCCGGAGGGCCAATCCGTATTTAAAGACAAATAATGATACAGGTTTTGGTACAAGTGTTTCATCGTATGGTGGCCGCTTTATCAACCGCGATGGCAGCTATAACCTGAGAAAAGATGGGCTTTCTTATTTTAAACGGTTCAGCATTTTTCATGCGATGCTCAACCTGCCGACGTGGAAATTTGCGCTCGTGCTGGGTTCTTTTTTTCTTACTATCAATCTTCTTTATACCGCGGTATATTGGATAATCGGTGCAGATGGTTTTACCGGGGTAGTTGCCACAACAACCTGGGACCGCTTCAAGGAATTGTTTTTTTTCAGTACGGAAACCTTTACTACGGTCGGCTATGGCCGGGTAAATCCTGTTGGCAGCGGGGTGAACCTGGTAGCCGCAATAGAAGCAATGACAGGTCTGACATCATTTGCAGTTGTTACCGGTCTTATCTATGGTCGCTTTGCGAAACCCAAAGGACATGTAGCTTTCAGTGACTTTGCATTGATTGCTCCGTACCAGGATAAGATGGCATTGATGTTCCGCATTGTTTCTTATAAGGACAATCATAACCTGACCGATGCAGAGATAAAAGTGAATCTTGCATTGCAGGTGCAGGAAAATGATCAGCCTACGTATAAGTTTTATGATCTTCAACTGGAGCGGAACAAGGTGGATACGCTGATGATGAACTGGACGGTTGTACACCCGATCGATGAGAACAGTCCTTTGTTTGGTCTTGCACCCGAAGAGTATAAAACATCCGATGTAGAAGTATACGTTCGCGTCAAGGGGTTTGACGACGTCTATTCAACGACGGTGATACAACGTACTTCTTATATTGCTGATGAAATAAAATTCAATGCAAAGTTTATTCCTATGTTCCATGAAAGCGAAGATGGGAAGACTACGATCGTTGAGCTGGATAAGCTAAGCAGCTATCGCCAGCTTTGATATAAATCTTAACCCATGATGAAACTCAGAAAACCAAATTATCTTATTGCTGGTATTATATTTCTTCTTGCCGGGATCTTATTGATCTATAAAAATAGTTGGGGAAAATATATCGATCCCTGGATGCCGCTTCATTCGAAGTACCGGGGTCATATGTCTTATTGGGTTATTGTTGCGGGCATTGCATTTGTTCTCGCTGCGTTGTTGCTTGCCATGATTGCCTTTAGCAAAGACACGAAAACAAATGATGCGCCGGCAAATTCAATCAGCTAGATCGATTTTTCCATAATGATAAATTCCAGTTGTTGTGCCGGGACACCAAACCGGTTGTCCGTGGGAAACGGTTCTGTTTCGCCGGTTTTCCGGTAACCCTTTCTTTCATACCAGGCCACGAGTTCATCACGTACAGAAATAACTTTCATAAATATCGAAGTGCAATGCTTCGTTTTAGCATAGTTCTCCGCTTCGGTCATCAATTGTTTGCCGATACCTTTTGCCTGCGCTGATGGAGCTACGCTTAACATACCGAGATATAACTTATTTTCTTTTTTATGAAGAAAAACGCAGCCTTCGGTTTTGTTGTCGTCACTCACGTATTTAAGAAAAACAGCTCCTGGTGTAGTTGCCAGTGAGTGAAGGGTTGATGCGTCTGTGCGGAGATCACCTTTGAGCAGGTCAGCTTCGGTCGTCCATCCTTTTTTAGACTCTTCTCCGCGATAAGCGCTGTTCAATAACCGCTCTAATGCCGGAATATCTTCGGTTGTTGCCTGCAGTATTGCCATATAACAAAAGTACAATCCCGTGAATAATAAAAACCGGTTTTGAGCAATTGACAAACCCGTTATGTGGTTTGACTTTTTATAACGATAGATATATCCCGGTAAACATTGCTATTGGTGCACGGCCAGTACCGGAACGGTGCTTTGATATCCCATTTGCCGGGTATTATTTTTTCCCATTATCAGGTTGAGCCGCGAATGGTCTTTCGGCATCATGATGATCATATCGATAGCATGGTCGTTTACAAACATGTTCAGTGTTTCCGTAACATCATACAGACTGATGAAATAGAATGCATGTTCATATCCTTTAAATAATTCGTCCATCGCGGTTTTTGTTTGCCCGTATAGTTCCGTGATCGCGACATTGTGATCGGGATTGACATTTACGATGTGGAGTTTAGCAAAAAAACCGGACAGCATATTTTTTATTACAGAAGATACAGCAGGGCCGGGGGCCTGCATAAAGTCGGAAGCAAGTGCAATATTCTTAAGCCTGGTGAATGTTGCACGCGGGGGAACGATCAGCACCGGGCAAAGGTTTTTGCTTATCACGCTTAGGGTTTTACTGCCAATAACGGCCTGTTCAATTTTATTCCGGGCCGTAATCCCCATAATGATAGTATCAATTTTATTTTCACGGGTAAATTTTTCTATGGAGGAGACGACATCATGTCCCTGTACGCAACATTCCTGTGTTTTTACAACGCCAACGTCAAAAAGAGCTGACCTTAGTTTTTTCAATTCCTGTTGTGCAGCAGCCATGTGCTCTGCTTTTTCGCACATATGGAAAAGCACCATATTAATGCCATAAATCCCTGTCAGCATTTTTGTGGCGTATGTCGCAGCATTCGTCGATGTATCGGAAAAATCCACCGGCACCAGTACATGTTTCATCCGGAATATTTTTTTATAAATAAACAAAAATTATCCAATATATCAACTGATCTTGATGAACGGCAGAAGGTTTTAACTTTTGGAATTATGGATAGGAAAGAAGTAAGCACCCCAACGCCAGGCATACATTTTCTATAACACCTGATAATGCTGTGGTCGGCCCGGCCGCGCCTGCGCAAGTTCCGACGTACGCATGGACGGTCAGTCCATAGCTATAAACGTATAACTGCAAGACCGGCTGCCTGTAATTGTTTATTCAGATCATTAAGTTGTTTTGATTTGAATGTGCTCCAATCACCAGCGAGTTTCATGTAAGCTGTTTTAGCTTCTTTGACAGCGCTGATCGCTTGTGAAGTCGGCGGCATATCTGCGTCCTGTAATGTCGCAAGCAAGCCTGCAAATGTCCGTTCCATTCCCGCAAAACCCGCCTCACGTCCGCCCGATCCCAGTAATCTGCCAGGCACATCATCTGCCTGCTGCAATGCATTCAGTAATTCTCCCGTCGCTTTTGGTTGCAATGTTTTTATTTGCGAACGAAGATTTGCAATCTCGTTTAACACATTCATGATCTCTTTTCGCGTTGCATAACATTCATTGGAAAGATCGTATTGCTGTTGCAACCCGCTTAACGACGTTTTGACCCTCGGGTCCATTTTCACTTCAAATCGTTCGCAATATCTTTTACCATCCACGTGCAGGCATGCCATGTATATTCCGGGCATTGCCCACGGCGATGTTGCGGACGGGGCAGTATTATTATAGACGGCAGCAATAGGATAAGCCGGAGGGACATTTACAGGTGTTAAATGCATATCCCACAAAAAACGGTGATGACCTTTTTCTCCCGAAAGAAGTTGTTGCGGCCTGATCCAGTAAAGCGGGATATTTACCGGTGGAATTTTATACAACGTATCCTTATTCGTGTAAGTGCGAACGATCATTTCTTTACCGGGAGAACCGGTAAGCTGGTCTCCTTTAATGATCTCAAGCCATACATCTTTTGCATCTTCACCTAAGTAATAATCAATGATTGCTCCATCCGGCGGATTTTCACCGGCCGGTTCCTCCTGTGGCAACGGAGTGTCTGTGTACATATCCCAGCGTACACGTACTGCTGTTTGCGGTTTGTATAAAATGACTTTCTGATTTATTACCTGTGCACTTAACTGGCGAAGCGGGGTGATATCATCCAATATCCAAAAACTTCTTCCATGTGTTCCAATGACAAGATCATCATCTTTAATAACGAGATCGCGGATAGATGTCGCAGGCATATTCAACCGCAGACTTTGCCAATGTTCCCCATCGTCAAACGAAACGTATACTGCCCGTTCGCTGCCTGCAAACAACAATCCTTTTCGCTGCGGATCCTCTTTTACTACGTTGATCGGGTCATTGGGCAAACCATTGACTATTTCGGTCCATGTATTACCACCATCATGCGTTTTGTAAATATGTGGCCGCATATCTGAGCACCTGATCCTGTTCACCGCCGCATAAGCCGTGTTTACATCATAATGACCTGCATCCATCAATGACACTTTACTCCATGACGTAATTGCCGGCGGTGTTACATTCTTCCATGTCTTTCCACCGTCCTTTGTCAGTTGTATCAGTCCATCATCAGTACCACACCAGATCGTATTGACATCTTTGTAAGAAGGAGCGATCGTATAAATGACACCGCGACGTGCCATTGTTTTCATATCGTTACTTGTATAAACACCTACGCTCTCAGGGATGTCCCAGCTTTCTCTTGCCAGGTCGGGACTGATCGTTTGCCATGAATGACCGCCATCTTTTGTCGCGAACAGAACATTACCGGCATAATACAGGGTCTTTTTATCTACGGGGGAAAAAATGATGGGTGCTGTTCGCAAAAAACGATACTTGCCGCTACGCACTGCTTCCGGTGAAATATTCTGCACTTGTCCTGTTCGTTTATCAAACCGGGTGATCTTGCCGCCATAGATAATATTCGGATCAAGCGGATCGGCAACGACATAACCGTATTCTTCGGCGCCTACCGGGTGCCATTCATGGAAAGTGATCTGCCCGTCATTGCCTCTTGATGAAATGCTGACACTTCCGCTTTCCTGCTGGCCACTATAAACATTATACGGAAACGCATTGTCAGCGCTTACGTGATAGAATTGTGCAGTTGGTTGATTGTACCAGGAAGAAAAAGTTTCACCTCCATTTACGGTAATGATCGCTCCCTGGTCGCTTGCAATTAAGATGATGTTGTTGTTAATGGGATTGATCCAGATGCGGTGGTAATCGTCGCCACCCGGAGCACCGCGAAACGCTTTCCATGTTTTTGCGCCATCTACACTTTTCCATGTTACTACATTGGCACTATAAACAATGTCTGCATTGGTAGGATCCACTTTTAATTCGGCAAAATCGCTGGAGCGACCGAAATAACGGTTGTCATTTGTCAATAATGTCCATGATTCACCTGCGTCATCGCTACGATATACTCCCCCAAACCGTGGTGATTCAACTGTTGCATAAATCCGGTTGGGATCTGTTGGTGCAATAGCAAAGCCTATTCTGCCCAAGCCTTGTTCAACAGTAGGCAAACCTTTAGTCAATTGTTTCCAGGTATTTCCGCCATCAATACTTTTAAACAATCCGCTTCCTTTACCATTCCATGCAGCGTTTTCCCACGGACCTTGCCTGCCGGCCCACATATCTGCATAAATGATGTCGCTGTTCTTTGGATCGATACCGACCTGGGCAGCGCCGGTGTTTTCATCGATATACAAAACGCTTTTCCATGTTTTCCCCCCATCAGTTGTGCGATATATGCCACGTTCTTTATTTGGACCATAGGGATGACCAAGTGCAGCAACAAACACGCGATTCTCATTTTGCGGATCAATAGCCAATCCTGCTATCTGTTGTGCATCTTTTAAACCGGTATTGGTCCATGTTTTTCCACCATCGGCCGATTTATAAATGCCATCGCCTACACTAAGATCAGGACGTTGAAGACCTTCACCGCTTCCGGCATAAATTATATCCGGGTTAGATAACGATACAGCAATATCACCGATCGAACCCGTTGGCTGATCATCGAAAATAGGTTTCCATGTACGGCCGTAATCAGTAGTCTTCCATACACCGCCATTATTTACACCAATATAAAATACATTAGGCTGTTGCGGCACACCAACTGCACCGACAGTTCTTCCACCGCGATGTGGACCAATCATCCGCCATTTCATATTATTAAAAAAGCCGGGGTTAACGGGTTGCGGGTTGGTTGCGGTTACAATTAAAAGAGATAACACGATGCAGCTAACAGGAAGTTTTTTCATGGAAGTAAAATTTTATAAGGCAGGTATTGAAGGTAGTGAGAAATGGGAAATTTTACGAACATGCCAGTAGCATAGCGGTGGCACAAATTTTCAATGCTCAATTCTCAACATTCAATTTTAGCCCATGGAAATTTAATAATCATAAAAATAAGCCGATGATTACCTAATTCGCTGCGTATTGAGTGTTGAACATTGAATATTGAACATTTTTTTCCCGGAATAAACACAATATAACCTTTAACCTCTTTCTTTGTGGTCCATCGCGGGAACACAACGTTAGGAATATGCATCTTGTTTTATCCATCTTCAACATAGAAGCAATGATCAGGTATGGCGGATTGGTCATGCTTTGCCTGCTTGTGTATGGATCAACAGGATTAATTGTTTGCTTTATCATTCCGAGCGGAGCTGTTTTATTTGCTGCGGGGATATATGCGGCTGCGGGTAAGTTGCATGAAAGTGTTTTTATTATTTGTGCTTTGCTGGTGTTTTCATCGCTTGCCGGAAATGTCACTGGTTACTGGTTTGGAAGGAAAGCCGGTCCTTCATTATATAAGAGAAACGATTCGCGGTTTTTCAAAAAACACTATTTGACCCGGACCGAAGAGTTTTACAGCAAGTATGGGAAAATTGCATTGACCATTGGTTTTTTTTTACCGATCATCCGGACTTTTGCACCGGTAATCGCCGGCGTTGTCAGGATGGACTTTCGCCGCTTCTTTTTTTCTTCGCTTATTGGTGCTATCGTATCAACATTAAGTTTTGTATTGGCCGGGTATTTTATCGGTATGCAGCCATCGATGAGGCCGTGGCTGGAATATATCGTTGGTGGTTTTATTGTTGTCGTCACCGTACCATTGGTGCTCCGGATCACCAGGGAACTTCGGAAGTCGAATAAGGGCGAATAGCTATTATCTTTTCCAACCCATGCGTTATAGTCATTGGTTACTATCTTATTATTATTTGACCGGCATTATTACTACTATCATCGCCCGTTGTGTCACTCACTTGTACGTTCAGTTCGCTACCGGGCATATTGAAAGTTGTTGCTTACCTTAGTTATACCAAACACTATTGCAACCCAATACTTCTGTCATGAGAAAATTACTTACCACTTGTATTATTACCGCACTGTTGTATGGTTGTACAACAGCTCCCGCAACAAAGGACCGTTTAGCCAAAGCATCAAAGGAAAATAAAAATGGCTGGATCTACCTGCATGTTGAAGGATCGCCTGCCGACATTGGTTACCAGCACGGGTATTTATTGGCAAATGATATTGACACCAGCATTCAAGCCGTTTCTTACCTGCTGGCACATGAAACACATCGTGACTGGAACTTTTACCGCAATGCAGCCAAAAACTTTTTATGGGATAAGCTCGACCGTGAATACAAAGATGAGATCAATGGAATTGCCGAAGGATTGCAGGCACAGAAAAAAAATTATGATAGTCTTGATATTACCGCCTACAACGCAATGGAAGAACTCGCTTACTACTATGTACCGATGCTGGATGATTTGAATAAACCGGGAAGTGGTAATAACAAGGCACCGGGTAATTGCAGCGCTTTTATTGCAACCGGCAGCTATACCAAAGATGGGAAGATCGTGATCGGTCACAACAACTGGACCTCTTACATGGTAGGCCAGCATTGGAACGTGATAGCTGATATCGTTCCTGAAAAAGGGAATCATATTTTGATGGATTGTATGCCGGGCTTTATCCACAGCGGTGACGATTTCCTCGTAACAGACAATGGGATTCTTATTACAGAAACGACCATTACACAATTCAAAGGTTTTGATTCTACCGGTATCCCGGAATTTGTACGTGCAAGAAGGGCCGCTCAATATGCTAATAACATCGATGACGTCATTAATTTTTTTGTTAAAGGCAATAATGGTGGTTATGCGAACGACTGGCTGATTGGTGATACAAAAACCAATGAAGTTGCCAAACTGGAACTGGGATTAAAGAATTACCGGGTATGGCGGAGTAAAGACACGGCTATCACGGGTTCCAACTTTGCAAGTGATCCGGCACTGATTGCACAGGAGACTACATTCAATCCCAATGACAAGACCACATCGCCGAATGGGCGAAAGCTGCGCATGGAAGAATTGTTGCTAAAAGAAATGAAGGGCAAACTCGATGTAGAAACGGGCAAAGATCTGGAAGCGGATCATTATGATGCAACGCTTCATATAAAAGCGAAGAACAAATGTGTCGTATGTGGTCACGTGGATGAAGATGCCAATGGATGTTATGAATGGGATTGGCCGGAATATTATCCCGGTGGTGCTGTTCAAAGCAAGGTAACCAGTGCTGATCTTGCTAAAAACATGCAGTTCTGGGCGCATATGGGTCATCCCTGCGGTGAAAGTTTTATAGGTGATACTTTTTACAAGGCCCATCCTGAGTTTAGCTGGCAATCGAAATACCTCACGAATATGATTTCTTATCCGTGGACTTTATTTGCAGCGAAGAAGTAAATTCTCACGTTCGATAAATTTTTATTTCTGTTAAATAAACATTCACCGGGCGTTTGTTCCTGTTTAATAAATAAATTGAGGGATGAAAGTTCCTGCAATATTATTTCTTGCCATTTTCCCTGTTGGTTTTATCGCCGCACAGTCAAAGCAAATCCATAGACCGGATGGAAAAGTTATTTCGACGGGGACAATCGATAAGACAATTATGAAATTAATGGATACAGCCGAAGTAACCGGCTTGTGTCTGGGCATCGTTAACGATAATAAAGTAGCCTATGTAAAAACATATGGTTACAAAAACGCAGAGAAGACGGCATTCATTGATACGGCTACATGTTTTTATGCGGCATCGTTGGCAAAACCTTTGTTCGCTTACCTGGTAATGCAATTAGTGGATGAAGGTGTCATTGATCTTGATAAACCTTTATACACTTACCTTCCGAGGCCTATACCTGATTTTGAACCTTATAAGGACCTTGCAGGAGATGAACGATGGAAACTGATCACGGCGCGGCATTGTTTAAGCCATACCACGGGTTTTCCCAATTGGAGATTTCTCAATCCTAACAATAATAATAAGCTTGAAATATTTTTTACACCGGGATCAAGGTATGCATACTCGGGAGAAGGGTTGGTACTATTGCAGCTAACCATTGAAGTCATTACCGGCAAAAAACTGGAATATCTTGCACAGGAAAAAGTGTTTAAGCGATTTGGGATGCGCAGGACAAGTTTCTTATGGCAACCGGCTTTTGAAGATAACTATGCGGTGGGATTTGACGTCAGTGGCAAAGCATTGCAAAAAAGGAAACGGGCATCGGCGAATGCCGCAGGTTCTATGGAAACGACAATTGCAGACTATACGCGGTTCGTTGCGGGGTTTATGCAGGGCAAAGGACTTTCACAACGATCAACGAATGAAATGTTATCTCCACAGGTTGCTATTTATACAAAACAACAATTCCCTTCATTGAATAATGATACGACCAGTGTAAATAAAAAAATACATTTATCATATGGGCTTGGATGGGGTTTGTTTAATACGCCATGGGGACCAGCTTTTTTTAAAGAAGGTCATGATGAAGGATGGGAACATTACATGATCAGTTTCCCCGGAAAGAAAAGCTCATTTATTGTAATGACGAATAGTTCAAACGGCGAGAGCATTTTTAAAGAATTAATCGAAAAGCTGACTGGTGTTACTATTCCATGGGAATGGGAAATATATACACCTTATCGTGGCACAGTTAAGTTACCCGAAAATATACTACAACAATTTGCAGGGACCTATGATGGAAGATTGAAAGCTGTAGTTGTTTTGGAAGATGGCCAATTAAAAATCAGTTCGGAGACAGTTAAACTTCCCACGACAAAACTTTATGCCACGAATGATCATCATTTCTTTTTAAAAACGATGGACGCCGAGATTGACTTTGTAAGAGGATTGAATGGGCAAATTGAAAAAGCGGTGGTGGATGATGAAGGGGAGCACTATGAACTAAAGAAAATACAATAACAACAAACGCTATTGATGATTTAGCATAGCGACAATATCATTGCGGGTTTTATGATCAAAGTGATTGCTTTTACCGTTTGTAAACATTGCTATGGTCAAAAACTTAAATACATCCGCCTATCATACCGGCTTGCCATTTATCATCCGCCTCGCTATATTCGTTTTTATTAAATACAGCTATCATGGAAGCATTAATCGATACCTGGCAGATCAGCCATCGTATGAATGAATTTTTACTAAGCGGCATTAAGGAAGAACATTTAGCAGATGTATCGCTTGCAAAAGGAAGAAGTGTGGGCCAGCATTTTGCGCATATTCATAATGTACGGCTGATGTGGACCAAGGTAGCAGCTCCTGACCTGGATAAATTATTGAAGAAGATCGGTACGGATCAACCAATTACCAAAAAGACATTATTGGATGCTTTTGAAAAAAGCACCGACGCCGTTGCGCAGTTATTGAAACGAGGCATAGAAACGGGAAAAATAAAAGGCTTTAAACCACATCCTGAGGCTTTTCTTGGTTATCTGATCGCACATGAAGCACATCATCGTGGACAGATCGTTATTGCATTGAAAGAAAATAAACATTTGCCGGATAGAAAGATTTTGTATGGACTGTGGGAATGGGGTGTAAGGTGATTGATTATCGCCAAAGGCGATAGAGTAAGGCTGCGAAGCTAAAAGTTCACAAAGCTGTCGGGTGAGATAGTCCGTCTGCAGTCAACAGTTGGCACTCGGCAATCATCGGTTGACAGGCAACTGTCATTAGTTTTAATTGGCGACTGACAACTGTCAATCGGGGACTGATTACTGGCCGCTTTACATTACCTTTGCGCATCCTGAAAACGAGGTATCAACGTACATGAAGAATATCCGCAATTTTTGCATTATCGCTCACATTGACCATGGTAAATCCACCCTGGCCGATCGTCTTTTACAAGCTACCGATACTATCAGTGAACGTGAAATGATGGACCAGGTGCTGGACGATATGGACCTCGAAAGGGAGAAAGGTATTACAATTAAAAGCCATGCCATCCAGATCAATTACAAACACAAAAACGGGCATGAATATATATTGAACCTGATCGATACGCCCGGTCACGTTGACTTCAGTTATGAAGTCAGCCGCGCATTGGCTGCCTGCGAAGGTTGTTTGCTGCTGGTAGATGCTACTCAGGGCATACAGGCGCAAACTATTTCCAACTTATATCTCGCTATCGAAAATGACCTGGAAATAATTCCTATCATCAATAAGATAGATATGGATGGGGCGATGATCGAAGAAGTAAAGGACCAGATCATTGACCTGATAGGTTGCAAACCAGAAGATATCCTGTTGGCCAGTGGTCGCACCGGATTAGGTGTTGATGCGATACTGGAGGCAATTGTAAAGAGAATACCATCGCCAAAAGGTGACCCGCATGCGCCCTTGCAGGCGCTTATCTTCGACAGCGTTTTCAATTCTTTCCGTGGTATTATTGTGTACTACCGGATATTGAATGGGTCAATTAAGAAAGGTGACAAAGTAAAATTTGTTTCGACCGAGCAGGAGTATGAAGCCGATGAAGTCGGGATACTAAAGTTGAAGATGTCGGAAAAGAAAGAGGTAAAGACAGGGGATGTGGGTTATATCATTACCGGTATCAAGAATGCAAAGGAAGTAAAGGTGGGCGATACGATTACGACGGCTGATAATCCGAACCCTGAGATGATTCAGGGTTTTGAAGAAGTGAAGCCAATGGTATTTGCCGGTATCTTTCCTGTCAATACAGACGATTTTGAAGAGCTGCGTGACTGCATGGACAAACTCCAGTTGAATGATGCTTCGTTGACGTTCGAGTTAGAGACATCGCAGGCATTAGGTTTTGGCTTTCGCTGCGGTTTTCTCGGGCTGTTGCATATGGAGATCATCCAGGAGCGGTTGGAAAGAGAATTCAATCAGACCGTCATTACAACGGTTCCTAACGTAAGTTTTATTGCTTACACGACAAAAGGAGAGAAGATAATCGTGAACAATCCCACCGAGTTTCCGGACCCGGTGAAGACCGATCATATCGAAGAGCCGTTTATCAAAGCCCAGATCATTACCAAGCCGGAATACATTGGTAATATCATGACACTTTGTTTGAATAAAAGAGGCATACTGATCAATCAAAGCTATCTGACGCAGACACGAGTTGAATTGATATTCGAAATGCCGCTGACTGAGATCGTATTTGATTTTTATGATAAATTAAAATCACAAACGCGGGGATATGCATCGTTCGATTATCACCCGGTAGGGTATCGTGATGCGGATATCGTGAAGATGGATATTTTACTTAATGGCGATAAGGTAGATGCATTAAGTGCATTGATCCATCGCAGCAGGGCGCAGGATTTCGGCCGGAAACTTTGTGAGAAATTAAAAGAATTGGTTCCGCGCCAGCAATTCCAGATCGCGATACAGGCTGCTGTAGGTGCGAAGGTCATCGCCAGGGAAAATATTTCAGCAATGCGAAAGGATGTTACAGCCAAATGCTATGGCGGCGATATCAGTCGTAAGAGAAAACTATTGGAAAAGCAAAAAGAAGGAAAGAAGCGTATGCGGCAGATAGGAAATGTAGAAGTTCCCCAGGAAGCTTTTTTAGCGGTACTGAAACTTGATGATTAGTGAGAACACGGATCGCTACGGTTGCTATAATTTATCAGATATTATCGTAAACCATCTTAATCATCATAAAAACCTGCGTTCGGTTTAATTATCGTAATTGATCGGATCTTTTTCCTTTCCTTTATTCTTATTCGATTTTTCCTGCAGCTTCTTTTCATCCTTACCACCTTTTGTATCGAGAAGCGGATCGCCGACAGGTGGTTTGCCCATATAGGTATCGGCGCCGGTCATATCTATTTTATAGTCGAATGCTTTATCAATATGTACCCACCTGCCATTTTCCCATTTGAATGCTTCGTTATCGCCATCCGGCACATAGCTCCATTTGTTGTCGGGCTCATCCGTTTCTGATACCAGGTGATCGATCAATATCACATCGAGATCGGGAATATAATTCATCAGCACCTTTGCATCTTTCTTATACTCGAGGCTCAGCCGGTATTTAGGTTTCTGGCGGGCACTGTCATTCTGAAAGGTGAAGAAAGGTCCACCAAATAAGGGCTCACCTTTTGTATTAAACGTCAGCACTTCTACCCATTTCTTACTGCTCATGACACTATTGTTGTCATACCCAAAAAGTGTATAATAATTTTTGCCATTGAACTGGGTCTTTACCATGTTATAATAAACCGCACCTACCCAGTTAGCCGCGGTGCGCACCGAGTCATCAGGGTTATCGGTAAATTCAGAATTATCACGGAGCGGGAATAATTTCAGCGAACCATCTCTTGTCACCATCTGGATAGCTCCCTTTTGCCTCGAATAATAATCATCGAATTGAATGGTCCACGTAAAAATGCGGAAGCTGCTGTCGGGAGCATACATCTTTGATATGCCAAGTACGTTGTCAAAGGGATAGTAAAATGAATTTTTCACTTTCAATGCCCTAACCAATACCCGTGTGAAAATGCTATCTGCAATCATGCGGGTTTGGGTCAATGAATCTGTGACCAGGTGACGGGCATAGGCTTTTAACGTATCTTCTTTTGCTTTTAATTCTTTCAGATCGGCCTTAGCAATAGTTTGTGCAGAAACAGCTTGTGAAAAGACGACGGATATCGCAATGGCGAACAAAAATTTTGAAAGAAGTTTTTTCACAGAAATGATTTGAATTGCTACAAAATTACGTTTATCGGTCCGATCCACGTTCCAAATAAGGTATTGGAACAGGGGCATAACGGAAAAATACAGGTAAAATTTTGTGAAGATTACAAAGCTTTTGCAAAATCCGCAAGGGAATTAAAAACGAGGTCAATATCAGGATGCGGGAACGTTTGTTCGGGATTGGTAGTTCTTACAAAGACCGTACGTATACCCGCAAAGCGGCCAAACAACATATCACCCGGTTTATTCCCGATCATAATGGAGCGGGAAAAATCAATTCCAGGAAAATCTTTTTTAGCGAGGAATGCCATACCCGGGTTGGGCTTCCTGCAAATATGTTTATTATCTGTGCTGGTACAATAATAGATTTTATCAATCCTGCCGCCGGCTGCCCCGATTTCAGCCAGCATATTTGTGTGGATATCCAGGAGATCCTTTTCTGTCATTAGCTGCCGGCCCACGCCGCGCTGGTTGCTTATAATGATGACTTTTCCAAAATAAGCGTTAAATGTTTTGATCGCTTCTTTTACGCCATCATAAAACCTGAACTCATCGGGGTTGCGGATATATTCGTCTTTCTTTTCATGGTTGATGACGCCATCACGATCGATAAAAAGCGTCCATGTATTATCGATTGCTCCCAGGTCAAGAGGCGGCGACTGCAATTCTTTTTGAGCGCGAATAAAATCTTCCGGTATGCCAATATCGATAAAATAACCATTGTCAACTACGGCATAAAAGTTTTGCTGCTTATAATATTTTTCCAGGTAGTCCTTTTCAAATGAAAATTTCTCCGGGAACTTTTCAGCCAAAAATCGTTGAACATTCAATGCATAGATACCGCCATTGATAAGCCCGGACCTATAAAATTGTTTTTCTTTAAAATTCTTCACCACATTGTTGTCACCTGTTTCCACTACTCCATACCGGTCAAAATCCTTCATAGGTTTCAACGATAAGGTACAATCGGCATTTTTTTGAATATGAAAAGAAGTAAGCTGTTCTACATTTATTTTAAACAATGTATCGCCATTAGCTACCAATATATTTTTTTGTGTCGCTTTTGTACAAGCTAATGCAATAGCCCCACCCGTCCCGAGAGGCTCAGTTTCGATTACGCAATGATAGTCGAGGGTAGTGTACTGATCCGCGAGCCATTCTTCAATGATCGCATGTTTATAACCCAATGAAAAAATAAATCGTTCAATACCCTGACTGCGGAGATAGTTGATCACGTAAAAAAGAAACGGCCGGCCGGCAACCGGCGCCATGCATTTAGGAAGATCAGGAACGGCATCACGTAACCTTGTACCTAAACCCCCGGCCAATATTATCGCTTCCTTGATCATTAGAAATTTAGAGAGGGCCAAAATATTTTTCTTCGACTAACTGGCAAACAATATGTCCAAGCATAATGTGGCTTTCCTGGATACGCGGAGTATCGGCAGAAGGGATATTGACCAGGTGATCGCTGACAGACTTCATTGCGCCTCCTGTTAACCCGGTGAAACCAATCGTAATCATTCCTTTTTCCTTTGCTGCTTCAAAGGCTTTTACGATGTTGGCTGAATTACCAGAAGTGGAAAGTCCGACCAGTACATCGCCCTTTTCACCAATACCTTCAATTATTCTCGAATAAATCACATCATAGCCGTAATCATTGCCGACAGCGGTAAGGTAGGATGTATTGCAATGAAGTGCTTCAGCCGGTAAGGCCTTCCGGTCCTTATAAAATCGTCCTGAAAATTCTGCTGCCAGGTGTTGTGCATCTGCTGCACTTCCGCCATTACCGCAGAAATAAACCCGCTTACCATTTTTAAAAGCAGTAACTATCGCGTCAATGACTTTCTCTACTGTCACCAGCAACGGTGCATTTTGCAACACCTGCTGTTTGACATTTATCGATGATTCAATAATCTCGTTTATTTTTTTCATAGTTCTCAATTCGTAACTCATAACTCTTGGTTCATAACTCTCAACTCTCCAATCAAATGGTCCATGTCGTCAATCCATGTTCTGTGAACTTATACCTGCGATAGCGCCCCCCGAATTTTTCCAGGCTTTTAATAACAGCATATTTTGTATTTACCGGGCAATAGAAGATCATAAACCCACCGCCGCCTGCTCCCGATATTTTACCACCGGTAGCACCAGCCTTTCTTGCTGTATCATAAATATCTTCCATTAATGGATTACTGATCCCTTCTGCCATTTGTCTTTTTTGCTGGAAACCGAAGTCAAGGATCGCACCCAGTTCATTCAGTTTTCCTTTTAATAAAGCTTCCTTCATCAATCTCGCCTGCTCTTTTAACTGGTGCATCGCTTCGATCGAACTATCTTTTTTATCAACGACATTCCTGCTTTGCTTTTTTATAATGTTTGCCGATTCACGGCTCGTAGATGTGTAATACAACAGCAGGTTATTTTCCAATTCAAATAAATATTGTTGCTTGATGCGAAGCGGGTTGACGATCACTTTATCATCGCCATAAAACTCCATGAAATTTACGCCGCCGAATGTTGCTGCATACTGGTCCTGCCTGCCGCCTGCAAGACCGAGGTCTTTTCTTTCTATCTCATAAGCGTAGTGTGCCATGTCGTATTCGCCCAATGGCAACCGGAGCATTTCGGTAAAAGCGCCGATAATTGCAACTACCAATGTTGATGATGTACCTAATCCTGATCCTGCAGGAGCATCTACATAAGTCGATAAACGAAAACCCTGCTTTACGCTGCCATAGTCTTTTTGAATGCGATTATAAATCCCTTTAAGAAGATCGAGCTTACCATTGATAGGAAGTTCATTTGCCCAGTCATATGTTTGCTCTTCACTGCGATCGATCGTTTCTAAAATAATTTTATTCTCCGCTATCGGTTCAATAGTGGCATTGGCATACAGCGAAATTGTCGCATTCAGGATCGCACCACCATAGAGATCGCTGTAAGGACTTACATCGGTACCGCCGCCTGCTAACCCGATCCGCAAAGGAGCTTTACTTCTATAAATCATAAAAAAACCTATAAGATTCTGGCTGAGTTTTACAAATTGCAGCGTCCCGGAAAACCTTACAGGTTTGCAAGAGCTTCAATCGTTTTCACAAGATTTGCCCAGCTATATTTTTCCTTTTCGGTGCGAAGATGCGGAATAAAATAATTCTCGCCTAATTGATAAAAGCGCAAAATACCTTCAGCAATAGCGGTGGGCCCGGGACTTACTACCAATCCTGCTTTTTCATTTGGCACCAATGCAGGCAAACCTCCGACGTTCGTCACGATCATTGGCTTTTCATAATGATAGGCAAGCGGAGTGACGCCACTTTGCGTAGCATTCCGGTAAGGTTGTATCACTGCATCTGCTGCACAGAGATAATACCTGACTTCACTATCCGGGATAAAGTCGGTTTTCAAAATAAGCCGGTCGTTAATGTTTAGTCTTTTTACCTGTTCATGGTACGGTTTTGCATCTTCATAAAACTCGCCAGCTACCAGCAATTTTATATTGGTGTTGCTTAGGTGATTCATGGCTTCCAGTAAAAGGTCAAGCCCTTTGTACTTACGTATAAAGCCAAAAAACAAAATGATCTTGTCGTTTTCATTCAATCCAAGATGTTTTCTTGCTTCGGCTTTCGGAATAATATCACCAAATGCGTCATAAAGGGGATGATGCACCAATTGCACCGGTTTTGTTTTTTCAAACAGCCGAAGGTCGTTCCTGACTTTTTCGCTCATCGTGACAAATGCATCACAACTTTCCAGGAAATACTTCGTGAAAGGTTTATCGCCAAATCGTTTTTCATGTGGTATTACATTGTCGGCAATACAAACGATGCGGGTATGTTTATTTTTTCTGACTTTTCTTAAGATCGTACCCAATGCCGGTCCCATCAATGGCAACCAGAACCTGACGACGATAATATCTGGTCTTTCTTTTTTAAGACGATTGCCAACCTTTATCCAATTAAGCGGGTTGATCGAATTGATGACAGTATGAATGATGATGTCTTTAGGTGCCGGTTCATCACTGTATTGCGTTTTCCCGGGAAATAAAAACGAAGGGTATTGAAGTGAAAAAGAATAAATGGAACATTCATAACCTGAATGAGTAAATTCTTTTGCCAGTCGTTGATTGAATGTCGCTAATCCCCCGCGTAGCGGATGTGCAGGACCTATGATGATCACCTTTGCCATCACAAACCAGTTTTCTCCTCGATCAGGTAAGAATTACGATTAATAGAATTTCTCGATACCAATTCACCGATAAAGCCGGCTAAAAATAATTGCATCCCTACGATCAATGTTGTCAGCGCAAGATAAAAGTCAGGACGATTGGTCAATGCAAAAGTGACCGGGTGCAATAGTTTTGAAACGATAAGATATAATGATATTCCAAATCCAATCAGGAAAAAAATACTTCCCCATAGTCCGAAAAAATGCATCGGTCGCTTGGCAAATTTTCCAACAAACCGAATAGAAAGCAAGTCAAGAAAACCATTGACAAATCTTCTCCATCCAAACTTCGACACACCGTATTTACGTGCACGATGCTCCACTGTTTTTTCACTAATCTTAGTAAAGCCGGCCCACTTAGCCAATACCGGTATATAACGATGCATCTCGCCATAGACCTCGATGCTTTTTACTACTTTGTTCCGGTATGCTTTTAGCCCGCAATTGAAATCATGCAGCTTGATACCCGACACACTTCTCGTTACTGCATTAAATAGTTTTGAAGGAATATTTTTTGTCAGTGTATTATCGTAGCGTTTCTTTTTCCATCCGCTGACCAGGTCATATCCATCGTTAATAATCATTTTTCGCAATTCAGGTACTTCATCGGGGCTGTCCTGCAGATCGGCATCCATGGTGATAACAACATCGCCCTGCACTACACGAAAGCCTTCATACAATGCAGCCGATTTGCCATAGTTGCGCTGGAACTTTATTCCTTTGATATTTGAATTCTTTTGCCGCAGTTCTTCGATCACGCACCACGAATTGTCGGTGCTGCCATCATCAATAAACACGACTTCATAAGAGTAGTGATGTTCATTCATCACCTTCTCAATCCACGCAGCCAATTCAGGCAGTGACTCTGCTTCATTCAATAACGGTATGACGATAGAGATATCCATTTCTATTTTCTTCTTATGAGCAATAACACAGATCCTGCGGCGGTAAAAACTGCTCCGGTAATCAACCAGCCAAAAATAGTCAGCATTATATTACCTGTTAAAAATTGTTTTTTGACATTCGCTACCATTGTTTCTATTTCGGCAGGCGTTCTATCGCCTTTTTTTACCAGGTCCTCTTTGTAGAGCTTAGCTGCTTCTTCAGCCATTTCCGGGTGTGTGATGGTATAGATAGTGGTGAATGCTACCATGATCAGCACGACAATAATAAAGCAGCGGAATCCCTGCATAAATGCATCCCCGAATTTGCCGGTATATTCCGGGGACTGCGAATAATCCAGCAATGTCCAGGTAATGCCCCCGGCAAGCAAAGCATACGAGACATACTGAAGACCGGTGTTAGCAGGTTGTTTGCTATAAATAAGAAAAAGCGAAAACAACACCATTGATGCACCGGTAATAACACCTTTCCAAAGAGGCGATAATTGTCCCATGTTTATCAGTTAGTAACTATTTTATCTCCGTTGATAATTCCTTTAACCTTGCCCGTTAATTCCCTGCCGGTAAAAGCAGAGTTCTTTGATTTGGATTTAAAATCTCGTTCATTGACGATCCATTTTTCTGCCGGGTCGAATAATGTGAGTACAGCTTTGTAACCTTCCTGTATTTTTATTTCATCACGGCCAAATAGTTTTCCTGGATTGACCGATAATAAGCTAATCAACTTTTCCTGCGCTATCCCGGCCAATGATGTGTTCAATACTGCATACGCTGTTTCCAGGCTGATCATTCCATATTTCGCATATTCAAATTCAAGGACCTTACTGTCATATTCATGTGGCAGATGATGGGAGGCGATACAATCTATCGTTCCATCCTCGATCGCTTTTTTCAATGCATCCCTGTCTTCTTTGGTACGCAATGGCGGATTGACCTTAAGATTGGTATCATAGTCTTTCAAATCTTCATCGCAAAAAAATAAATGATAAGGAGTAACCGAGCAACTGATACCGGCATTGGTTTCTTTTCCGCGTTGGATGTATTCGAGTGATTTCTTTGAAGCGATCCCCGTAAAATGAAGTTTTGAACCGGCATACCGCGCCAGCTTTATATCTCTTGCAACGATCAACTCTTCTGCCATTGCCGGTTTGCCTGGTAATCCTAATTGCGTGGAAACAAGTCCTTCATTGATCAAACCGTGTGGGTTAATACTTTTATCATCCGGCACCTGGATGATAGTACCATTGAATGCCTTTACGTATTGCAGCGCCTTTACCAAAAGACCAGAAGATTGTATACTGTTGATACCGTCACTGAATGCGATGGCGCCGCTCGCTGCCATATCATACATTTCAGCTAACTCTTTTCCTTCTGTATTTTTAGTTATAGCACCGATAGGATAAATATTTACCGGCAGCAATTTTGATTTTTGAACGATATATTCTACAGCGGCTTTGTTATGTACTGCGGGATTCGTATTAGGAATGATCATTACATCCGTATAACCACCAGCGGCGGCCGCTGCAGCACCTGTTTCCAGTGTTTCCTTGAATTCATTACCGGGATCGCCAAAATTAGAAAATACGTCCATCCAGCCCGGGGATACATGAAGTCCGTTTATGGTAATGGTTTGACCGGCTTTATCCGACAAATTTTTACCTGTCTTTTGAATAATACCATTATCAATAAAAATATCTAGGATTTGGCCGTTGACAGGAGAGGAAGGATCGACAACCCTTGCTTGCTTAATGAGGAGCTTCATTAAGGGGCGAAGATAGAGTTTGTTTTGGATTTAGGAAAACTGTTGTGTGCCTGGTACTACCCTGCATTTTTGCAGCAGGGCACCGAAAGACTATATAAAACAGAGGGGTGTTGCCGGTGGTTAAATAGGTGCGAAATATCGTCGTTGATGCCTTTTAAATTTTTTCTTTTCTATCTTTATATGCTTTCCACACACATCAATCACATTAGATGCCTTCACATGAGCTGCAGTACCAGGACTGGTCTTGTTTTGCTTCCCTATAGTGCCAGGCAAGGCTTTCATAATGACCGCTGCTTCTTTTTCCTGCTTCCTTTGATTCTTATACTACTGACGCCATTTGATGGCCGGGCACAGGAATACAGCTATACGCATTACGATGTAAAAGATGGGTTGGCGGGTACTGTAGTTTACAGCATGTGCCAGGACAAAGAAGGATTTATTTGGTTTGCTACCGAAACAGGAGTGAGCAGGTTTGATGGTTCCCATTTTAAGAATTTCACTTCAAAAGACGGATTGCCGGATAACGAGGTCATCCGGGTATTTGCAGATTCGAAAGGTCGTGTATGGTTCAATCCGTTTAAACATGCTATCTGTTATCATTACCGTGGAAAAATTTACAACCAGCAAAACGACCCGGTATTAAAAAGAATTCACCTTGAGAATTTTATTACAGCCATCTTCGAAGATGGCAAAAACAATGTATGGTTCACCGATGCCGGCACTATTTATTGTTTGACGTCTTTGGATACACTTATTGCAACGCCTATCGATAGTATGTTGCACACAAGGTCTGCTATGAAGGGCCCTTTGTCCAAGATGGCGCCAAGTGATTCGGGTTACATCTTTCTTATAAAAGATTTTTATGTGTTCACCTACCTCAATGGCAACAGTAAGAAATATGCTTATCTCCCCGAAGTGAATGGCGGACCTGAAGAGTTAATTGTAAATGATAAATTCATCTGTGTCAGGCAGCGTTATAATACGGTACGGGTCATATCAGGTTTTTATAAGTTGGATTATCAATATTCAATTCCGCCTTTGTCAGGTATGTCACGCGTAAATGATTCGGTAGTTTGCCTGAATACTACCCGGGGTGCGATTTTTTTAAACATTGTTACCCGCAAGGAACAGAATCGTTTCCTGCCGGATAAAAATGTCAGCAATGTTTTTATCGACGGGGAAGGGAGCACATGGTTGTCTACCTTTAATGAGGGTGTTTACCGGTTGAATTCAAAAGAATTCAGAAGCATAAAAAAAGTAACGAACAGCGGGCAAAAGTTAAGTGTTTATGATCTTCAGAAATTTGATGGGTCCGTCTTTGCCGGTTGTAATATGGGCTATCTCCAGATCATTCATGACAGTTCTGTCCGGCTTATTTCGCTAAGCGAGCAACTGAAGGTCCCCGTAAGCGCTAACATTTCTTCTATCAGGGTAAAAGATGATAAGCTTGCTATCGGTACCGGCCCGTTTCTTTTGTATAAAACGCATTCATCAGGTTTCAGCTACTGTGGTACGATGGGCTCTACCAAAGCGGTGACGTTTGCAAATGATAAGGAAATTATGATTGCTACATCGAGCGGGCTCGAGAGGGTAGCAATACCGGAAATGGTGACCCTTGAAAGGACGAACGTGGGCCGTACGACCTGTGTTCTGAAACAGGATGGCCTTGTTTACTTCGGGACATTGGGTGGTTTGTATCTTTTAAAACCTGATTGCAGCATTTTTTATTTTGGCGACACTTATTCTGTCCTTCGTGGTCGTATATCTGCGTTACGCGAAGGACCTGGTAAAACAATATGGGTGGCTACTTACGGTGAAGGCATTGTGGCGTTGAAAAATAATCGTATCCTTCACCAGGTCACGACACAGGATGGTCTTAGCAGCAATATCTGCCGCTGTATCGCAGTGGGTGATGATGGAGTATGGGTAGGAACAGACAAAGGTTTGAATAAAGTGCTTTTTCGTAATAACCTTATCCGCATTATAAAATATGCTGCTGCCGATGGTCTTAGTTCAGATATTATCAATGCTGTGTTGCCCGACGGTAATATTATTTATGCCGGCACACCCGAAGGCATTACCTATTTTGATGAAACAAAAACCGTTTCTTTTTCACGTTGTGATCTCAAGTTGACAGGCATCTATGTCGGCAACCGCGAGATGGCATATAGCAATAATCTTGTCTTGCAACATCGTGATAATAATGTGCGGGTTGAATTTGCAGGGATCTCATTTAAGTCGGGCGGCGATATCACCTATCATTACCGCTTGAAGGGATTGGACAATGATTGGAAAATTACTTCCCAGGCTTTGCTTGAATTCATCTCGCTTCCCCCGGGTGAATATGAACTGGAACTATTTGCCGTAAACAAATTTGGCGTAAACAGTGATACCATCAGGGTAAAGTGGAAGATAAAGGCAGCTTTCTGGCAAAGGACCTGGTTTATCCTGTTATGTTGTGCGTTGATGTGTTTTGTTACCTGGTTCATCGTCACACGAAGGAACAGGCTTCGGCGCAGGAAGGAAGCTATGCAACGGGTTTTTGAGCAACGCCTGCAGGAACTGGAACAAAAGGCGATGCTCGCGCAAATGAACCCGCATTTTATCTTTAATTGTCTTAATTCGGTGCAGGAATTTATTATTGACAACGATGTACTCAATGCCAATAAATATCTTAGTAATTTTGCCCGGCTCGTACGACAGACGCTTGACAATTCATTCCAGTCCGCTATTTCAATTGACAACGAGACACAATACCTAACCACCTATTTGGACCTGGAACAAATGCGTTTTAAGAACAGGTTCCGGTACACGATCAACATTGATAAAAGCATTGTTACTTCCCAGGCGATGATACCGGGAATGATATTGCAACCTTATGTGGAAAATGCCATTCGTCACGGTATTCAGAATAAAGATGATCATACCGGGCGGATCGACATAACAATTTCCAGGCAGGAGAATGAGCTTGTATGTTCGATCAGTGATAATGGTGTGGGCAGAAAAGCGTCCCAGGCATTTAAAACGATGTATGTAAAGCATCAATCGAGGGGTATGCAGCTGACGCAGGAAAGGATTGACATGCTGAATAAAAATCTTGAGCATAAAATAGTGGTGCAGGTAGAAGATAATACCAGTGATGCAGGCGCAGCTACCGGGACCACTGTAACGATCCGGTTCCCGTTGACCCGAAGTGAGGAATATTCTTAAACTATGATAAATTCTATTATTGTTGATGATGAACCACGGAATGTATCGGTATTACAAAAACTGGTCGAGCTCTATTGCCCCGGAATAACAGTGGTGGGTGAAGCTTCCGGTATCACAGAAGCGGTAGATATTATCCGCAGGTTAAATCCGCAATTGGTATTCCTGGATATTGAAATGCCGAGAGGCAATGCATTCGATTTACTGGATCAATTAAAGCCGGTAAATTTTGAGATCATTTTTGTCACTGCGTTTGATGTATACGCGATCAGGGCATTTACTTACAGTGCGATTGGTTATTTGCTAAAGCCAGTGGACATTGATGAATTACAGTTAACCGTGAAAAGAGTAGAGACACGACTGCGGCAACAGGATATCAATCACCGGCTGGAAAATTTCATGGCGGTGATGGAGGAAAAAAGCAGGCTTTCAAAAATTGCATTACCTGTAAATGATGGATTGGAGTTTTACCAGATAGAAGATATCGTTTATTGTACGGCAGAAGGCGCTTATACACAATTCGGATTTGTCAATGGCAGGCATTTACTTGTTACCGGAACGCTGAAAGAGTTCGAGAAATTATTACCGCCTGATAAATTTTGCCGTGTGCATTATTCCCATCTCATTAATCTGGATCATGTCAAAAGATATTATAAGGGAAAAGGCGGTTATGTCGAAATGAATGGAAATAAAACGATTGATATCTCGGTGAGGAAGCGGGATGAGTTTTTGGGAAGATTGAGGAGTAAATGATTTGCAACCTACATAGATAATGTCGTAATAAACAGCTCATAAATTCCAAAACCGTTATCCTTCTTATTCGCATTACCAACTCGTTTTTGATTTTATAATCATCTGTTTCTACTGTACATTTGCCGTCCCAATACCGGTTAGGTTCAATGAGCAACAGCTTAAGGAATCTATAGGGTTCGGGTGGTGGCGCAGCCCGGTAGCGCACTTGCATGGGGTGCAAGGGGTCGCAAGTTCGAATCTTGTCCACCCGACGGATAAAACCTATAAGGTTTGCTTAATGAATGATGGAAGCGCGCATGAATAAACCTTATAGGTTTTTTTAAGATTGTTCGGGCAGTAGCGCAGCCCGGTAGCGCACTACGTTCGGGACGTAGGGGTCGCTGGTTCGAATCCAGTCTGCCCGACTGAGTAAAGACTCTGTGAAGAACAGGGTCTTTATGTTTTATGTCCTTGCAGAAAGTTTCACTTTGCATTTTTTCCCCCTATGTTAACACATCCATAACTTTCCCGCTACGATAAATATCAACGATCGTTTGGCATTAATTTTACACTCTATTTGTCCTTCTCCACGCCAATTTCCAACTCGCTTCGGGATTTTTTTTTAATCATTTAACCTTTAAGTATTATGAATAGAAAGAGTTTTCTTTTTAGAACAATCGCTATTTGCGCAATTGCCTCAGCTGTTTTATTCACAGCTTGTAAAAAATCAAACGTAAATAACACAGATCCTACCGCAGCAGGATTAATGGCTTTTAACCTTGCGCCTTCAAAAGCCGTTTCGGTCTCTATTGGTGGTAATGTATTACCGGGTTCGCCACTCCAGTTTAACAGCTATACCGGCACTTACCTGCCGATATTTCCCGGCACCAGGATCGTTGAATCATTTGATTATTCCAATAGCAGTTCGCTGGCTACAGCTACTGACAGCTTTGAAGTAGGTAAGTTTTATTCAGTATTTGTAGTGGGCTCCGGCAGTACGTTTCAAAATGTTATTGTCAATGATAATTTCGATGCGCTGACAAGTTCGGGCCAGGCATTTGTTCGTTATGTAAATGGTATTAATGGCGCAGCTAATACTGCTGTTACTATTTCCGGCAGCAGCGTTAATAATAGTTCCGCTGCATTTGGCAGCGTTTCAGATTTTGTTGCAGTAACACCCGGCAGCACGACAGTTACGGTAAATGATGGAGCTTCTGTCAACATCAACCGCACGATAACAACAGAAGCCAATACCGTTTATACCGTATTGTTGGCAAATGGTGCGACTAGCTCAGATTCCGCACAAATAAAATATATTGTGAACGGAACGCTGAACGGAGTAAGCGGTCAGCGTGTTTCTTCCGCTCCCCGGATAACAACAATCAAGTAAGTTAGACTAAGGATTACATACAAGTCGCCGGCTTTTTTTAAGGCCGGCTTTTTTTTGTAATGGCTTATCGTTGGATGATCATTTTCTCCGTGCGTATTGTTTTGCCTTTTGCATCGGTGACTTTTAAAATATACAGACCATTGGACAAATCGCTTACATCTATTCTTGTAGCGATATTCTTTCCAGCACATTGGGATCCTAAGCTTAGAATTCCACGTGGACAAGTTGTCGCGG
>JADMIO010852282.1_pt1:0-62500 | contig 90405 bp, 74 predicted proteins | sample 8958161 | NCBI WGS metagenome assembly JADMIO01 (sample SAMN16585339, study PRJNA669376) | soil metagenome | isolation source: Crop rotation soil | place: USA: Cullars Rotation, Alabama | collected 2011
CGCGACAACTTGTCCACGTGGAATTCTAAGCTTAGGATCCCAATGTGCTGGAAAGGGTTGCCATGAATCCTTCACCCATATATCCTTCCGGGATACCTTCAAATTTGATCGTGTTATTATATTGAACCGGTCTTGACATTTACAAAGTTTTTTATCATCGTACATTTAATCAGCCGGTAGCAAGCTACCTACTAGTTACTTCCTACTAACTACTTTCTTCTATTCTTCCCATTTCAACGCCCCCTTCTTAAATATATATACCAATCCTGCAACAAACAGGCCGACAAATAACAGCACTGCTTCAAAAGTATGCCAACCTACTGCAGGATCTTTGGCAAACTCCCTGAAATTAACAGCATAGGGATAGAAAAAGATCACCTCCACATCAAACAAAACAAATAAAATAGCCACCAGAAAATATTTAATGGCCATCGGTTGTCTTGCATTACCTTTTATTTCAATACCACTTTCAAAATTCTGCAATTTGTCGCCGGTACTTCTTTTGGGGCCGATCCATGCGGAAACGGCAATAATAGTAGCGATCAGACCTATGGCAAATAATAATTGTAAAGCTATCGGGAGATAATTGCTCGCGTTATTGGATACTGTTTGTTGTAAGAAAAAGGCTAACATAAAGGGGATTTCAACCTGTGGCGCAAAAATACGGTAGCAGGGTCAATAATCCATAGACGAAATTTTTAAAACTGCCTGATATTGATCATAATCAAAAGAAAGTCGGTAGTACTTAGTAGGTAGCCGGTAGCTGAAGAACTTTTCACTTGCTACCTACTACCTACTACGTACTACCGACCAGTAACTAATATTTTCAGAAAACCAATTACTTTCTCTTCTTCGGCGGATTATTTTTCACCGGCGGTTTACCCGGCGCTTTTGGCGGTTCCAGTACCGATACTGTGCCATCCTTTTTAATTATTGTGGTCTTAGCACCTTCAATAATTGTGGTCTCACCAGTTTGTGCATTGTAATTAGAAACCTTTTTACCCTCTATTTTAGACCAGGAGCCATCAGGTTTTACCGCAAACACCGTCCCATTCGGGAAAACTGCGCTTCTTTCACCATTCGGTTTAATCGATACAATTGGAGGAGGTATCGGCTTTAAATTGAGTTTGGTTATCTGATCCCTCATGCGCACGAAATCTGAATCAGCCGGATCAAGCATCACGCCTTTATTTGAAAAGAATAAAGCACTGTCTTTCAATCCACGCTCGTTAGCATAGTGCTCGATCAAAAATCTAAGTGACCCTTTTATACGATCTCTTTCCGCTTGTTTATCCTTCAGCATATCCGACATATTAGCGATCTTCAGGTGATTCGCTAAAGAGATATTAGCAAGGTCAAAGGAATCCAGTTTAAGGTTATTCCTTGCGATCATATAATAACCGAAGGTTTCATCCGGGAATTTCTGAATATAAGTATTGAAGATCGCATTTGCTTTTTCAAATTCACCACCTCTTGAAAAGTTGTAACCTGCATTGTACAGATCCACTTTTCCAGGGTTTGGCTTTATCATCAATATCTTGTTATAGTATTCACCTGCTTCCTTGTATTGCTTCCTTTGTTCGTTGGCTACAGCAACCGATTTCAAAAGAGCTACTTTACCGTCAATTGTAGAATCCAGATCTACAGCTTTATCGATGAATGTACCGGCCAGTGATTCATTGCCCGGGAACTTCAGCAATACTTCAGCATAAGTTTTATAATCAGTTGGACCGATCTTTTCAGGTTTTTGTTTTTGGAAATACAGATCAAAGTTTGCTTTGGCTGTAACCGAATCATTCAATTTATAAGCTGAATATGCGATCAATCCATAAATGTTCGGATAAGGATTACCACCCGAATTGTTGATGCAAATCTGGCTGGCAGCGATCGCATCCTGGAATAAACCCTGTGCATATTTCATTTGTGCTCTGAAAAAACATTGGTTGGGTTCATCAGCGCCTTTTGCATTCAGATATTTATCAAGATACTCCGCTGATCTGCCCACGTTTGTTTCGTAGAAATATTGATACAACGTGAAATAAACCGGAGTATAATTAGGATCTGTGGCGATCGACTGATTATACAATTGCATGAATATATCCTGTTGCTGATTACCCTGGGTCTGATAGATCCTCCCTTTACGATAGATCGCTCTTGCATATCTTGGATTAATGGCCAGAGCTGCATCATAAGCGATCAATGCATTACTTCCGTCAGGTATTTTACGATAAGCATCACCAAGGTTGGTATATATTTCAGCAGTTTTGCCAGCTTTAATATTTGTTGCCTGTTTCAGTTTATCAATGGCATAAGCGGCATCACCGGCTTTCACATCGAAGTCACCATTTGCAACACCTACTGCATTCAGTACATTAACATCTTTACCGCCACTCAGGCTGATCGCTGACTCAAACTGGCTTCTTGCTTCCTGTGTTTTTCCTTCCAATAATAATGCATGACCTAGGCCGGCCATGATCAAAGGACTATTAGGACTTGATTGCAAATATGCCTGATATAATTTCTTTGCAGTAGCTACATCTTTATCTTCCGGCAAGAGAAAGGTCTGACCCAACCAATAAGTAGCTTCTACATTACCTGCATTAGCCAGTTTTTGAAAAGTATTTCTTGCGCTGATATATTTTTCATAGTACAGGAATTGTTTCCCTTCCTCAATGCTCTGCGCTTTGCTGAAACCAACTGCCATGACAGCCGCCAAAAACAACACACCGATTTTAAAATGCTTCATTTTATTTGTTTGTTTACTTTACAATAATATCAATTTTATAACACCCACTGATAAACCGGGAATAAACTTATTATAATTTTTTGATTCGTACGTCCCTGATCGCAAATCCCATTCTCGCTCCCAGGTAGGCCCTTTTGAAGATCAGCTGTCCCCTTTCATACTGAAGAAAACCTGCAAAGCCCGATCCGAGGCCATTGTAATTTTCTTTCACTATGTAATACAAACCACGTACCAAAGGGTATCTGTCGCTTAGGATGCCCAACTGCGTTGGTTTTACATAAGGTGAGTCGGGACAACGGTCACATTGCACATACGCCATTTTCACTTTCTTTAACATGTTCACTTGTGCCGTGTCTTCCGGATTCCCGATCCAACTCAATCCAACAAAGCCGATCGCATTTTCATTTGCTGCTACATATTCCAATACCTCTTTACTGTTTCTTACAGCTTTAACCACACTTGTGTCAAAACTGCCTCCCTGTAAAATACTGTCAACAGCAAAACGGATCGTGCTGGTTGCACTCAATCCGTCGAAAACTATAACTTCATTATTACGCAGATGACCTGTTAATTGTTTTCTCAGGCGATCCATTGTAAAAATACTGTCATTACTTTTTTTGTTGACCACGATCGTAACAGCATCTGATGCGATATCGGTCCAGGCCGGTACATAATTCAAAGAATCTGCGAAGTATTTCTCTTCCTTATCATTCAATCCCCGCGTCACTATTATCATCCTGGTAGATGTATCCCGTAACAGATCTTTAAAACATTCTGCTTCGGGTTTATAGTGTGCAACGATCTCGGTGTTGGGAAAAGAAGCTTCGTAGACTTTGATGTGTTCTTCTATCACTGGTTTAAATGACTCGTCTACGCTGATGTTAATTTTTCCAGAAGATGGTGAATCGGAAACATCGCTTTTGCCTTTGTTGTTGCAGGCGAGTATACCACAACAAATTATTGTCAGGAAAAGATAAAGAGTTTGCCTGCTGAAGTGCCTGATCATCTGTTGCGGTAGTAATTTTTCTTGTAGCCTCTCCAGATCCTGAATAGTCCATATATGATGCAAAGCACGCCGAAGGCTTTAAAAGCGCCGCTGCCAAACTGTTCTACGATAGAGGGATTGACTTTTTTCAGATAAAAAATAAGAAAGAAACCCATCGCTGCCCAAAGCGTTCCCATACCAAAATCCATCATACTTCTCATGCGTATGTAGCCTTTGTCACGATCACTCAATTGTTCTTTTTCAAATTCTTCTAAAGCCATTTTTGACGTTTTTATTATAAAAGTATCTGTCATGTCGACGAAGGAGACATCTAACTTAAAAGTTTGTTTTAGATGTTTCCTTCGTCGACATGACAGGAGGCTTTCCAGGGCGAATCGGCAAATTACCAAATTTCCACCTATCCTTATTCTGCCGGAACAAACTTTACAGGAATGGTATAGTACACTGATACATTTTCACCATTCGTTTTTCCCGGTATCCATTCCGGCATTTTTTTCAACACGCGGATCACTTCCTTATTAAATACTTCACCTCCATCCTGCACGGTCTCAAATCCTTTCAGTTTACCGTCATACCCTACCACGAATTTGACTCTCACACTCACCATCGATCCTTCCTGCATTTCCTCAGGGTTTTGCAAATTCCTTTCCAGGAATCTGCGCAACGCATCCATACCACCAGGATAAGCAGGCATTACATCCGGTGAATTGGTGGGTGTGTTTCGGTCAACTACAACTACTGGTTTTACAGCAGACGAATCTTTGCCACCACCACCATCTTTAATATCGGTTGGTTGCACGATCGCAGGGCCAGTACCAATTGGGCCTTTAGGAACATTCGCAACTATCCTGGCTGAAGAATCCAAACTTTTGATAACAGCAACTGGTTCTTTTTTATCAACGATCACCGGTGTTGTAAAAGCCTGAGCTTTCTGTGCAGCCTGCGGCTTTTGCGGTTCTGCAGGTTTTACTTCAGCTTTTTTCTTAGGAGCTTCAGGTATCAACACTGCAGTTCTTGTTTCAAATTCTTTTTTGTTTGAATCTGGTTTCTTATTTTTTGGAATGGATGCGATAGCGGCAAATACTATTACGATTGCCAGCATCGACAAAAGAGAACGCTTCAAACGCGTATGATACTTCTTCCGAAGTTCATAGGCTCCGTAAGCTTTATTTCGTTTTTCAAAAAGTATGTCCAGTACATCGCTTTTAATAATGTCTTCGTTGTTCATGTTTTCTGGTTTTGAAATGATGATTGATTGTTTATTCTCCAAAGGAGTCATTTTACAAAACCGGCCGGTATGTTAGTGAGATGAATTAGGTTGGAGAATCCATAAATAATGTAGAACGGAGAGTGCAGAACTGAGAATGAGAGATATTTACCGTTCTCTGTTCTCCACTCTCCGTTCCACACTACAAACTTCTTCCTAAATTTGCTCCATGAAAATTCTCATGGTCTGCCTCGGCAATATTTGTCGAAGCCCTCTGGCAGAAGGCATTTTGCAGGATATGGCTGATAAGGCAGGATTGAACTGGACAGTAGAAAGCGCGGGTACAAACGGATATCATACGGGCGAAGCACCACATCATTTAAGTATGAAGGTGGCAAAATTGAAAGGTTTAGATATCAGTCATCAGCGTAGCAGACAATTTGTTGCAGCAGATTTTGATAATTATGATATCATTTATGCCATGGCAGAAGATGTGCTGGAAGATATGAAAAGGATCGGAGGTAAAAGATTTAACCAAAACAAAACTAAATTGTTGCTGGATGAAGTAAATGGGAACCTTCGTGATGTTCCGGATCCATGGTATGGCACTGAACCCGGTTTTCACGAAGCTTACAAGATCATTGAAGAAGCCTGTGAAATGATCATCAGCAAACAAACAAACCTTGCCAGATATGCCTAAACCATCAATACCACAGGGAACAAGGGATTTTTCGGCATCGGTTGTACGAAAGCGGAATTATATTTTCTCTGTTATTAAGAATGTATTTGAGATCTATAGTTACGAACCTTTGGAAACTCCGGCCATGGAAAATCTGGAGACGCTCACGGGTAAGTATGGTGAAGAAGGTGACAAACTGATATTCAAAGTGCTTAATAATGGTTTGAATGCTGAAGACAAAAAAGAAAAGACAAGAGAAGCATTTGAGAAAATACTGGACGGAAAAAGCAGCACTGATATAACCAGCCGGGCTTTAAAATACGATCTTACTATTCCTTTTGCCCGTTATGTGGCAATGAACCACAACAAACTTACATTTCCATTCAGAAGATACCAGTTGCAACCCGTATGGCGCGCCGATCGACCGCAAAGAGGCAGGTACCGTGAGTTCACACAATGTGATGCGGATGTGGTAGGCAGTACTGCACTGATCAATGAAGTGGAACTGGCGAATATCTACCACGATGTATTTGTGAAACTGGGATTGAAAAATTATGAGTTAAGGATCAACAGCAGAAAAATACTGGCAGCACTGGCTGAACATTGCGGCAGTGCTGATAAGATGATGGACATTACTATTGCTATCGATAAACTTGATAAGATAGGATTGGACAAGGTGAAAGAAGAGTTAGGGCAACGAGGATTGAGTGCAGATCAGGTAAGCACAGTTGAAAAATATCTGAATATCAGCGGTAGTAATGAAGAAAAATTATCAGATCTTAAAACATTGATACCTGGTGCTTCGTCTGGTATAGAAGACCTGGAGTATGTAAACAGATTGGCATCAAACACAAATATTGTGATCGATCTTACCCTGGCAAGAGGATTGAATTATTATACCGGAATTATTTTTGAGGCAAAGGCACCCTCTGAAGTGAACATGGGAAGTATTGGCGGCGGCGGCAGATATGATGATCTGACTGGTTTATTCGATGTACCTGGTATACCTGGTGTTGGAATTAGTTTTGGGGTTGACAGGATCTATGACGTCCTGGAAGAAATGAATTTATTTCCAACAAACCTGGAAGTAAATACCAGGGCCTTATTCTTCAACATGGGAAAAAAAGAAAGTGAATTTGCTTTCGGAGTGATGCAACAATTGAGAAGTGACGGTATTGCTGCAGAAATGTTTCATGAGGAAGCAAAGATCGCCAAACAATTCACCTATGCTGAGAAAAAACAGATACCTTTTGCAATTATCATCGGTAGCAGAGAAATGGAGAATAATAATTGCCAGGTGAAGAATCTGTCAACCGGTGATCAGCAAACTGTTTCAATCGACGATCTCAATGGAATTTTAAGTAAACAGTAAGGTTACTTATCCGCATTTTTAGCATAAACAAAAAACAAAGCCATGATTTTTAACTCATTTCAACTCCGCTCTGGACGACTCACCCTGATCGTTGCAACCGCAACGCTGATCTTATTTGCATCCTGCAGTAAATCCAATAAGGAAGGCAAGATGATCCCAAAGAATGCGGGTGTTGTACTCGACTTCAATCTGAAATCCATAAGTGAAAAGATCAGTCTGGCTGAATTAAGACAAATGGATGCATTTCAGCAACTCGTCGAGTCACATCACCACGATTCTGCTGCATCAGATATCCTCAATAAATTTTTATCAAATCCCGGATATGCCGGACTTGATACAACTTCACACCTGTTGGTGGTGGTTGAAAAGAATGACTATAAAACCAAAATTGCGCTTATAGGTGGATTGAAAGATGCCTCCGCTTTTTCTTCCTTTCTTAAACAGGTGCATCCCGAAGCACAGCAAAGCAAAGAAGGTGAGATCAACTGGATGTCGGCTAAAGACAAAGGAGTGATCACCTGGAATAATGACCATTTCGTGATTGGTATGCAGCAAGGCCAGGAAACAGAGGCCATGGAAATATTCAGCCCTGATAGTACAGGTGGACCTAAGACCTCCACACATTACCAGGATATTGCCATTTCAAATATCCCGGAAGTAAAAGCATATTGTTTAAAATTATATTCTCTGAAGGATGATGAGAACATGACGAAGGATGAGAAGTTTACCGAGCTGATGAAGAAAGAATCGGACTTCCGTGCTTATGTGAATGCAGACAATCTGATGGGCAGCAACCAGATGATGGAAGGAATGATGAGTATGATGAAAATGGATGTGTACACAAAAGGAAATATCTCCACATATGCTTTGAATTTTGAAAAAGGCAAGGTCGTTTTGAAGACAAAAAATTATTTCAGTAAAGAATTGTCTGATGTCTTTAAAAAATATGGCGGAGGATCTATCAATACTGATATGATCAAAATGATCCCTTCAAAAAATGTGGCAGCGGTTATCAGTGTACATTTTGATCCAAAAGGGATCGATGAAGCCATCAAGCTTTCCGGCTTTGATGTGTTTTTGGATCTGATGCTGGCAAGACAGGCAGGCTTTACTATTTCTGATTTTGTGAAAGCCAATAAGGGTGATGTAATGATAGCCATCACTGATCCTGGCAGCATGCCGGATACTGCCAAATTTGATTCAACGAGCTTTCACAGGGATAAGTTCAATTCAAAATTCCTCTTTGTGGCTGCTATCAATGATAAAAGCGCATTTAATAAACTGATCAATGCCGGGCAAAAGTTCATGGATAATGATTTTTCAGGTCACTACGCAAACAATGAAAAATATTTTGCCATTGGCAATGATGCTGACCAGGTAAATCAGTATATAAAAGGTGATAAACAGGATCAGAGTTTCATCGATAAGATATCAGGCAGTCCGGTAGGTGCTTATGTAGATATCCAAAAGATACTTACTGTTGTTGAACCCGATCCGAGGGATACGCTGGAACAAAAAGTAAAAGCAGAATCTTTAAAGATCTGGGATTATGCCATTGCTACCGGAGGTAATTACAAAGGGGGTGGATTAAACCAGGATTTTGAAGTGAACCTGATGGATAAGAATACCAACAGCCTTCAGCAATTATTCAAATACGGATTAACGATGGCTGCGATCACCCATGATAAACAAAAACAGATGGAGTTCAAACACAAGGACAACGAGAAAGCAGTAGTTGATTCCATCACCAAAGTGACGACAACAAAGGTTGTAAAGAAAAAGAAAAAATAACTGAATGGAGATCAGGATACATCAACTGGCTCCCACTTTTATAGAACCCGCAAAGATTGCGGGTTCTGCTGTTTGGAATAATGATATCGTTTTTAAAACAGGGGAAAGAATTCAGATCATTGCGCCCAGCGGAAGCGGTAAAACATCTCTCATACATTTCTTATATGGCATCAGGAAAGATCATACCGGTACCGTTTACTATGATGAAAATGATATCAATGATTTTTCGGCTGAGAATTTTGCAGCTTACCGGAAAAACAGAGTGAGTATTGTTTTCCAGGACCTGCGATTGTTTGGAGAACAGACGGTACTTCAAAACCTGGAAGTAAAAAGACAATTGCATCCATATCATGAAAAAAGTCTGATCGAACAAATGGCAAGCCGGCTGGGTATTCTATCCAGACTGGACAAACTTGCCAGGACATGCAGTTATGGTGAGCAGCAAAGGATCGCTATCATTCGTGCATTACAACAGCCATTCGACATTTTATTACTGGATGAACCGTTCAGTCACCTGGATGATAACAATAGAATGCTGGCAATGGAATTGATGGATGAAGAAGTGGCCAAAAGAAATGCCTGCATCATTTTAGCAGATCTGAAAGAGACAAGTTTTTATAAAAGTGATATTAAACTCAATCTTTAAAATAATTGTTGACCTTTAAACATATCGCGGCTTTCCTATCAACCGGTCAAAACAGATTTTCCCGTTGGCTGGGATATTTTGGATTGTGTACGGGCGTCCTGCTACTATTGTGTTCTGCTCAATTGTATGTGAACATCGATCATTTACTTAAGAACAAGAATCCGAAGAAAGATGGTTTTGATTATATCTCTGTCACCAAGACCATCAGCAATGAGAATATGTTATCGGAACACGCGTTTAGCTATGCTGAACTTGATGATCTAAAAAAACAATCTTCGGTTGATGATGCTGCTCCTTTTCTTTCCAACAAATTTGTGGTACGTGCCAGCGGAGGATCCACGCTCCCGTTTGCATCAGATATATTTTTAGAATCACTGGATAATCAATTTCTGGATACCGTTCCGCCGACATTTAAATGGTCAGAAGGAGAAACAACAGTTCCAGTTATTCTGGGTTCTGATTACTTAGAATTATACAACACGGTTTTTGCTCCCAGCCGCGATCTGCCACAATTCTCAGAAAAAAGCATCTCCTCATTACTGATCACTTTGGAGTGTGAAGGCAATGGGAAACTTCAAAATTTCAAAGCAAACATTGTAGCCATGAGCGATCGCATCAATACAGTGATCGTTCCAAAAAAATTCCTGGAATGGGCCAATCAGCAATTCAGTGGCTCGGCACAATCAGCAATCAATAAAATATTGGTCAAAACAAAAGACGCAAATGACCCTGAGCTGTTAAAGTACATTCAGCAAAATGATTATCATGTCAATCGCGACAAGACAAGGTTCGGTCGGATCAAACAGATTCTCCAGGCTATTGTAAGCGGTCTTGCCGGGTTTGCCATTTTAGTGATCATTTTGGCAATGGTGTTATTTTCTTTTTACCTGCAATTAATGATCGCCAGGAGTAAAGACAATCTCCAATTATTGTTATTGCTGGGTTACTCACCGCGATGGCTGGCAAATACTGTTTCCAAAAAATGGACACCGGTGTATGTTACTATTGTTCTGGTCGCATTAGTGGGAACAGCAATTATGCACTGGGCATTCACAAATTATGTGATGAAGGGTAATGAAAGTCTTTCGGTACTGATCGATTGGAAAGTAATTGTAGTAGCGGTGTTATTATTAATGTTATCGATCTTTATCAATAACAGGCTGGTCAAAAAACTGGTAAATAAACTCTAGATACCTTCATACACTAACGCTGCACCCTGACCCACTCCTATACACATCGTTGCCAATCCGTATTTGGACCTGCGCTTTTTCATTTCATGCAACAGAGTGGTTGAGATACGAACACCGCTACAACCCAGCGGATGACCAATCGCAATTGCTCCTCCATTCACATTCACTTTTTCCAGATCGAGTCCAAGGTCGTGTATGCAGGCGATAGACTGAGATGCGAACGCTTCGTTCAGTTCTATCAGGTCAAGATCGGCAACAGTTAATTTCCCCCGCTGCAATGCTTTCTTGGTCGCAGGAACGGGGCCGATTCCCATGATCGCCGGATCAACACCAGCAACAGCCATTGAGCGAATGATCGCCATGGGGTTGAGACCGTATTTTTTCACTGCCGATTCACTGGCCAATAACATTGCAGCAGATCCATCATTGATACCGCTGCTATTTCCTGCAGTGACAGTACCATCTTTTGCAAATACCGGTTTCAACTGTCCCAATTTTTCCAGGCTTGTCAATCGCGGATGTTCGTCTGTGTCAAAATCAAATACCTCCTTACCTATCTGTACCTGAACCGGAACGATCTCTTCTTTCCATTTTCCGGCAGATAATGCTTTGGCAAATTTTTGCTGGCTTTCCAATGCAAATTCATCCTGTGCATTACGACTGATATTCCATCTTCTTGCAACGTTCTCTGCGGTCTCGCCCATGGTATATGGATAAAACAATTCAGAGAGACGTTTATTTACAAACCTCCATCCCAACGTCGTATCAAAAATTTGTGGCTCTCTCGCAAAAGCTGTATTACTTTTTGGGATCACAAATGGTGCACGGCTCATACTTTCTACCCCGCATGCAACCATCAATTCCGCGTCACCACATGCGATCGTTCTTGCAGCATCCATGATGGCCTGCAATCCACTTGCACAAAGTCTGTTTACGGTATTACCTGCCACTGAAACGGGTAATCCTGCAAGCAAAGCCGCCATCCGCGCCACATTGCGATTGTCTTCACCGCTTTGATTGGCGGCACCAGCAATTACGTCTTCGATCGCATTCAGATCAATAGTATCATTTCGCTTCAATAACACTTTGATCGCATGAGCTAACAGGTCATCGGGTCTTATACCACTCAAAGCGCCGCCATATTTTCCAATCGGCGTTCGTACTGCATCGATCACAAAAACTGGTTGCATAATTTATTTTTTATTCAAGATCGTTTCTTGTCTATGGTGCTTGTTTGATCACCGGTGCCGTTGTACCACTTGAATCCAAAGTCGGTGATTTCTGAACAGGAACATCTATTTTATGCTTTGCTGACACCAATTGCACATTAAATATCAACACTGAATTAGCGGGAATACCTTTTGGATTGGCTGCACTGCCCGAACGTGATTGCGCGCCATAGGCCAATGCAGAAGGAATATAAAATGTTGCTTTTGATCCTTCTTTCAGCAATGCAATTCCTTCATCCCAACCACGGATCACTGCACCCTGGCCCAACACAAATGTATACGGTTGCACATGATGAAAGGCAGTGTCTTCATTGCTGTCAAATTTTGTTCCGTCCAATAACATTCCCGTATAGTTCATAGTAACCGTATCAGTATTTTTGGCTATCTCTCCTTTACCTTCTTCAGTAATAGTGTAATAAAGTCCCGAATTGGTTTTTACAGGATTGATATTTTTCTTCGCGAAATACGCTTTCAGTTCTTTTTCATCAATAGCCGCTTGTTTCTCAGCCGCAATCTTTGCTTTAGCCATCTGTTCGTTGATCTGTTTATTAATGGCATCCTGCTGTTCTTTCTGCATTTGTTCTTTGGTCTTGAAAGATAGCAGCTTGATAAAGTAATAGATCTTATCGCCTTTCTTAATGAAATCTGGTTTTTTGTTTTTCGTATTGGTAAACAATGCATCTGCATCAACGCGACAAACCATACTATCGCCAACGCTCATCAGTACCATCGCTTCAATAACATCACCTTTGAAGGCAGGTTTTGTTACACCATAAACGGCAGGCTTGCCTTTAAAATATTGAAAAGAGTTAAACAGGTATCTGTCGTTGCAGAACATCTGCATATTAACATTGATCTGGTCACCCTCTTTTGGTTTGGCAGCGCCTGGCCTGTCAATTATAAATGCATATTCCAGATTTTGGTTGATCCTTTTGAAATTATATGCTGGTACCTGAGGCTGAGTAGGTTGAGGTGTTACAACAGAGGGCTTAGGGATGGATTGCGGGTTTGTATATTGCGCCGCTGCACAAATACTTAAAAGACATCCTGAAACTAAAAGGCAGATCCTTTGAAACATGGTCAATTGTGGCTTTTGGGTTTTACGAATTTTTTTCTGTCATAAAAATACAGGAAAGTTCATAAATAAGCCTACCGCGGGTAAGTTCAGGACCTAAAGCTTAGAGATCTCAACCAATACGTCGCTATTGCTTCCGTTGCTTGTGCATAGATATACTTTACCCGAAGGTGAAATGCAGACATCCCTGAGTCGTCCAAATTCGCTTTTAAAGAAAGTTTGCTGGCTGATGATACTCTTGCCATCCGTACTCAATTTCAAAGCTCGCAGACTTGCATCTTTCAGTGTGACCATCAACAAACAATTTTTCCAGGAAGGGATGAGAGAATGATCGTAATGATCCAAACCACAAACGGCCAAAGTACTATTGCCACTACTCCAGATGGGCTCTTTTACATTGTTCGCTATACAGAATTCTTTTTCTTCCCGTTTATCGCACGGACCATTCACTAAAGGCCAGCCATAATTGCGCTTTTTTTCAATGATATTGACCTCGTCCTCAATATCAGGTCCATGTTCACTTGCATACATATTTCCATTGACCATCACCAAACCCTGCTGATTTCGATGTCCGAAACTCCATACATAAGAACCAGGAAATGGATTGTCTGCAGGAATGGAACCATCGAGATCAAAACGTAAAACTTTTCCTGAAGGAGAAGATAAGTTTTGCGCATTTTCTCGTACAGACGCATCTCCTGTTGTCATGAATAATTTTGGGTCCGGGCCCGGAGAGATCAGCAACCGTGAACCATTATGAATGCTTGATGCCGGAATATTATCGATCAAAGTTTTTATGACAGATATCTTATCTCCTTCGTATTTCATTTGAACCATCTTCTCCCGGTAATTCCCTGATTCACGGTAATCATATACCACATAAAACAAACCATTGTTAATAAAATCAGGATGTTGTGCCATTCCCAGCATACCTCCTTCATTTTGAGAAACCACATTCGACAATCTTGTTGCAAATACCGTATTCCCTGTGTTAGGATCTATCTTGCTGATCTTTCCGCTGCGTTCGGTTATCCAGATGAAATTGTCCTTGCCCCATATTATTTCCCAGGGATAATTGAGATCACTTCTCAGCGTTCTGATCCCTGCATCTTTTTTTGCTGAGATATTGACGGTGGACTGGTGCTGATCACAGCTCAATAATAACAATATCAATAAGGCTGGAATTAATGCTTGTTTCATTGCAAAACCTTTACAGTAAGCTACTATTATTTAGTTAATTGAATGATAAGAATTTGCTGAAATGCAGTATTCACTGGATAAATCGTCGTACCTGATGTACCTTTGCCGAATGACGGCAACCAGGAACATCCGAACATTAAGTCTCAATGAATTAAAAGAATATTTTGAATCGATAGGTGACAAGAAATTTCGTGCTATTCAAACCTACGAATGGATCTGGAAAAAGAATGCTCAGAGCTTTGATGATATGAGCAATCTTTCCAAAGATCTGCGGCTTAAATTATCCGAATCATTTTCGTTGCCAGCCATTTCCGTTGATGCCAATCAGGTAAGCAATGATGGTACGATCAAATCGAGATTTAAAACTTTTGACGGGCATTTTATCGAAGGTGTGTTGATCCCCACTGAAAAACGACAAACCGCCTGTGTTTCCTCACAAATAGGTTGCAGTCTTAGCTGTAAGTTTTGCGCAACCGGGTATATGGATCGCAAACGAAACCTCAATTTTGATGAGATATACGATCAGGTTGCATTGTTGAATAAGCAGAGTGAAGAGAAATATGGCAAGAAGTTGTCGAATATTGTTTTCATGGGCATGGGTGAACCGTTGTTGAATTATCGTAATGTATTGATGGCTATTGAAAAGATAACATCGAATGATGGAATGGCGATGAGCCCGAAGAGGATCACTGTTTCAACTGCGGGTGTTGCCAAACAGATCAGGCAATTAGGAGATGATAAAGTGAGGTTCAACCTGGCGCTTTCCCTCCATGCTGCGAATGATAAAAAACGCGACGCCATAATGCCGATCAATGAAAGCAATAAGATCGATGTATTGATCGACGCGTTGAACTATTTCTATGACCAAACCAAAAATGATATTACTTTAGAATACATATTATTCAGGGATGTAAACGATTCTCTCGAAGATGCCAATGACCTGATCAAGATCTATCGCAGAATTCCTACCCACCTGATCAACGTGATCGAGTATAATCCTATTGACAATGCCTCTTTTACCAAACCAGATGAAAGAAGAACAGAAGAATTCACCCAGCATCTGTTGAAAAACAACGTAAATGTGAGGCTGAGACGCAGCCGGGGCAAGGATATTGATGCTGCTTGCGGGCAACTGGCAAATAAGAAAGAGCATTAACCTTATTTAACCTAAACAGTTAAACTCGCGTGCCTTAATCAGGTCTATACGTTTTCACCAAAAAATATATTACACATGAAAAACATTCTCGTAACCTTACTGGCAGTTGCAGCCATATCATTTTCTGCAACAGCCCAGGAAAAAAGAGAAATGAAGCATGACGGCAAGCGCGAGGGTATGCATGGAATGATGCAGAAACACCATCGCGGTATGTTCATGGCTAAAGAATTGAATTTCTCTGAAGACCAAAAGAAACAAGCGAAAGCAAACCAGGAAGAGTTTCACAAAAAAATGAAGGAACTCAATAGCAATGAGAATATTACCGTAAAAGAACAGCGCGACCGTAAGGCAGCCCTGATGAAAGAACAAAAAGCGAAAATGGATGCCTTGCTTACTCCCGAACAAAAGGCTAAAGTGGAACAAATGAAAGCCGACAGGAAAGCTAAGGGCGAAGAGCGCTTTTCAAAGCACCTTGATAAGATGAAGAGTGAATTGGGATTGAGCGAAACGCAGGTTTCGCAGTTGAAAACTCAAAGAGAGTCCATGCAATCCAGGTTTAAAGCCATTAAGGAAAACGAATCATTGAGCAGGGAACAGAAAAGAGATCAACTGATGGCACTGAAGTCAGAAGCTAAAGAACAACATAAGAAGATCCTTAGCGCAGATCAGTTGAAGAAGATGGAAGAGATGAAGAAGAAACATTTTGAAAGAACACCTTCTAAATAAATTTCGGATCTGATCGACCAATAAAAAAGGGTGAGCCATAAACTCACCCTTTTTATTTGTTCAATTAAACCTTTTAAATTTTTGCAGGTCTTTCCATTTCACAAAACTCTTTTTATGAAAAAATTGATCTTCACATTGGTGCTTTTGGCTGGCATTATTATTTCAGCACAAGCACAGGTAGTTGAACAGCGTCACGTACGCCCAATGAAAGAAAGAAGAATGGAACGAATGGCTGAAAGACGAAAGATCCGCAGAGTAGAACGCAGGTTCCATCGCAGACATCGCCGCAGAATGGTTATCCAGGCTTTTCCTGCTAATCAGCTTGAAATGGCGATGTTGAAGAAAGAAACAACCACCGTATTGATGTAATATCCAAACAATCCCCCGGGTGGGTAAACCGCTCTGTTGAATAGCAGAATGGTTTACCCACCCTTTTATTTATCTTTGCAACTAATCCTGTTGCAACAACAGTAAATCCCACCATTATGAGTCAATCTCCGTTTCAAAAATTCACTGGTAAAAAGAAGAACAGCGTTATCAAGGAACAATTCCGGCAGGAAAAGAAAAAGGCCCGCCAGGAAAAGCGCGAGTACTTTGCTAAAAAGAAAAAAGATGAATTTGAAGCGAGAGAGGCAAAAAGAAGCCCGACGCAACCAGAAAAAAAAGATTCTCGTGCAGGAAAACCTGCGCCATTATCAACAAAACAGCCAACTATAAAGCCGTCGGGTCAACAGCTACCTACTACCGGCTCCCAACTACCGACTGGTTCCATGCCTCTCAACAAATACCTCGCTCACTGTGGCATTTGTTCAAGAAGAGATGCTGTTCCATTGATCGAAAATGGGAAGGTAAAAGTAAATGGTAAAGTGATACTTGAGCCTGGTTTTAAAGTGAAGGAATCCGATGAGATCATTTACAACAACAAAAAGGTGTTCATTACCAAAAACCTTGTTTATATATTATTGAATAAACCGAAAGATTACATCACCACTAATGATGATCCGCAGGGAAGAAAAACAGTGTTGCAGTTGATAAAGGCAGCTACTGATCAGCGGGTATATCCGATCGGTAGACTTGACAGAAATACATCAGGAGTATTGTTACTTACCAATGATGGCGATCTCACTCAAAAATTATCACATCCCAGTTACGAGGTGAGAAAGATATATGAAGCGAAACTGGACAAACCACTGACGAAAAACGATTTTGACAAGATCGTTAATGGATTAAAACTGGAAGATGGCGAAATAAAAATTGACAGCCTTGCCTATGCAGATGCCAAAGACAAGTCGATCATTGGAATAGAACTGCATAGTGGCCGCAATAGAATTGTGCGCCGCATTTTTGAGCATTTAGGATATGATGTAAAGGGGCTTGACCGCGTCATGTATGCGGACCTTACCAAGAAGAACGTGGAAAGAGGCAAATGGCGTTATCTAAGTGAAAAGGAGATCCGTCTTTTGAAATACCTGAATTCTTCTAAAAAAAGATAAGTGCTGATGAGACCTTTTGATGCTGCCCACTTCACTGCTTTGCACAAACATATCATTTTTGAGAATGATGATATCGTTGCCGTCAACAAGCCTGCGGGATTGTTGACCATACCCGACCGGACCCAAAGTGAGCGTTCGCTGAAAGATCTGCTGATCGATAAATACGGCTCGATATTCACTGTTCATCGTTTAGATAAAGACACCAGCGGCCTGGTGATCTTTGCCAAAAATGAAACCGCACATAAATACTATTCGTCTCTTTTTGAAGAAAGAAAGATCGAAAAATATTATCTCGGCATTGTGATCGGCTTGCCGAATACTTCATCCGGGATGATCGACGCTCCTATTACAGAACATCCTGTTCATAAAGGAATGATGGTAGTACACCGAAACGGTAAGCCATCATCAACAGGTTATGAAGTATTGGAAGCAAACAAACATTATTCACTTGTTCAATTCCAGTTGCATACGGGTCGCACCCACCAGATACGTGTACATGCGAAGAATATAGGCCACCCTCTCGCTTGTGATGAATTGTATGGAGATGGGAAACCTGTTTTATTATCTTCTTTCAAAAAGAAATTCAAGCTAAGTAAAGAATTGGAAGCTGAACATCCGATGATCGACAGACTGGCGCTGCATTCATATAAACTTATCTTCAACGACCAAAGCGGTAAAAGAATGGAATTGACAGCTGAGATGCCGAAGGAGTTCAGGGCATTGATGACGCAGTTGAAGAAAATAGTAGGTAATAGTTGGTAGTCATAAGCAATTCAATGCTACCTACTACCGACTACCGGCTAGCTACTTGTCTATATTCGGTTGCGGCGTATACCTCAAGTAAGGCTTGATCACATTCACCCCTTTGGAAAATTTCTTGATCGCATCTTCAGTACTTACTGCCGGAACTACAATTACATCTTCTCCATTTTTCCAATCTGCCGGAGTAGCCACACTGTAATTGGCGGTGAGTTGCAAGGAATCGATCACGCGAAGCACTTCATAAAAATTACGGCCAGTTGAAGCAGGATAGGTGATCATTAATTTCACTTTCTTATCAGGGCCGATCACAAACAATGAACGCACTGTAAATGTTTCTGACGCGTTGGGATGGATCATTCCGTACATGTTTGCAATTGACTTATCGGCATCAGCGATGATCGGAAAATCAACGGTACAATTTTGTGTTTCATTGATATCATTGCGCCAGCCCATATGCTTGTCAAGCGGATCAACACTCAGCGCCATCACTTTTACATTCCTTTTATCAAATTCCATTTTCAGGGAAGCGGTTCTACCCAATTCCGTAGTACACACCGGTGTGTAGTCTGCAGGATGAGAAAATAAAACACCCCAGCCATCGCCGAGATAGTTATAAAAATCAATTTCACCTTCTGTTGTTGTTGCCTGGAAATTGGGAGCGATATCCCCGAGACGTAAACTCATAATTTAAATAATTTGTAATGTATGATTTGTGATCTGTGATTTACTTCATTTCACAGCCCTTTTCAAGATACGCAAATCTCTTCAAGTCTAAAAAAATCACAGATCACAATTCACAGATCACAAATCGGTTTTATTTCTTCCTCGCCGATGCCCTGCTCACTGAATTTTTACCAAATCTGTTTTTGACATTATCGATCGCTTTATAGAGATCAGATTTTTTCTCTACGTTCTCAAAGATATTGGCCTGGATAGCATCATTGGTCAATTCGCTCAAACGCACACCCAGCAAGCGAACGGGAGTTCCTTTTTTGTATAGTTTATTGAACAGGGATTTTGCTACAGGGATGATCTCATCGTCGGCACAAGTGTAAGGGATGGTGGTTTGCCGGGAGTTTGTTTCAAAATCAGGATAGCGGATCTTCACCGCCACACAACCTGCCACTTTTCCATCCTGTCTTAATTCAAAACTGATCCTTTCCACCATGCGCACCAACTCACTCATCAGGTATTTTACATCGCTGATATTCTCATCAAATGTATTTTCGGTAGAGATCGATTTCGCTTCGTGATATTGTGCAACTTCACTATTGTGTATACCCTGACTTTTATGCCAGAGATCAGTTCCCCATTTGCCCAATCTTTCTTCCAGTTCTTCCGGCGTTCTTTTATAAATATCACGTATCGATAGGATCCCCATGGCCGTTAACACTTCATATGTTTGATCACCTACTCCCGGGATCTTATTGACAGGAAGAGGCGCCAGAAATTCTTTCTCTTTTCCAAATGGCACTTGTAAATACCCATTAGGCTTTGCCTCATTAGTGGCGATCTTGGCCATCATTTTATTGGAGGAAAGTCCAAAGGAAATCGGCAGTTTTGTTTCATCAATGATCTGTTGACGCAGATCAATGGTCCATTGCATTGGATTGAAGAATTTATCCATTCCGGTGAGATCTATGTAAAACTCATCAATTGAAGCCTTTTCGAATTTCGGTGCTTTGGATGCAATGATCTGAGTGACCCAGCGACTGTACTTGCTGTAATCAGCCCTGCTTGATGTAGTTGCAATGAGATGAGGACAAAGCTGAAAAGCTTTATTAGAAGGCATGCCCGAATGAATGCCGAAGCGCCTGGCTTCATAACTACAGGCTGCTACCACACCTCTTTCCTTTCCACCAACGATCACAGGTTTACCTTTCAATGAAGGGTCATTCAGGATCTCCACCGAAACAAAAAATGAATCGAGGTCAAAATGGGCGATGATGCGTTGAAGGGAATTCACGTTGCAAACTTAGATAATAGATGTTGGATGTTAGATATTGGATATTAGTTAAGCAGCTCAAGTATCTATACTCAAATCCAATATCAAAGATCTAGTATCAGCCATAGATATCTAACAATCCTTCAGGAAGAGCTACATAAACTTTTCTGTTTTTCATATCTATTTTTTCCAGGCTTTCTTCATGCACGGGTATCAGTGCTTCCTTTCCGTTGTACATTATTGTACAAAGTATCTGATGTGGTTGTTCGATCACTTCAATGACCTCGCCTATTTCTTTACCTGCATCGATCATGGTAAAACCGAGCAGTGAGATCGCCGAAGATCTTGCAGCAAATTTTTTAAAGTCATCTTCCTGCAACCATACTTCTTTCGGTGTCAGTCGCCTGGCTTTTTCAACTATGTCAATACCTTCCAGTTTGAGGATCGTTTCCTCATCATTTTTAATTCTCGTTGATTCGATGAAATAAGGAAGAAAGCTGTCTTTCTTTTCTTCTAAAAAAATTGCTTCTAAACTTTTAAGTGAGGTTTTCTTGCCAAGATTATGTTGCAGGATCAATTCACCTTTCAATCCTGTACTGGCAACTAGTTTTCCTATTTTAAAATACTGGGGCATAACGCAAGATACTGGAAATCAGAAATTGGATATTAGATATTGGATAGGAGTAAAATAATTTGAAAAGCCAACTGAGCAAAGGCAGACATTTTCTGGATCAATTAAAATCTTATGAAACTTTCAGACTGTTGATCCAATATCTAATATCAAATATCCAAAATCTAACTACCAAAAAAAAAGTCCTGCAACAATTGCAAGACTTTAAATGAATTAACGAACAGAGGTAGTTATTCTTCTGTTTTGGTTTCTTCAGCCGTTGGTGCTTCTTCGCTTTTGGCAGCAGGTGCTTCTTCAGTTTTAGCAACCTTCCTTACTACGGGTTGATCACGACGATCAGTACGCGCTTTTCTGTGCGTGCTCTGACGCTTCGCAACATGAGCATCATGCTCACTGCTCCACTTCGTGAATTTTTCCATAGCAGCTGCTTCGTCGAAGAGACCGAGGGAAACACCACGCAGTAAATGCTTCAGATACAATACTCCTTTGAAAGAAAGGATGCGGCGAACGGTGTCAGTTGGCTGAGCACCTTTCTGCAACCAATCCAATGCTTTCTGACGATCGATCTGGATCGATGCCGGAACAGTCAACGGGTTGTACGTACCTAATTTTTGAATGAATTTACCATCGCGAGGGCTTCTGCCATCTGCTACAACGATAAAGTAGAATGGCCTTTTCTTAGAGCCATGACGTTGTAGTCTCATCTTTACAGCCATAAAATAGAAATTTTTTGGTTGTTATTAAATAGGGTTAATCCCCTTAAACAAGGGGAGAGCGAAGATAAAGCCGCCACCATTAAAATCCAAAAAATAATGAAGCCCTGGGCCGGAATCCCTGTAAACTGTTAAACAACTACCTTCTGGGAAGTCCGGGCATACGCCCCATGGGCATCTTATTCATAGTTTTCATCATACTTTTCATCTGGTCGAACTGCTTCAGAAACTGGTTAAGTTCCTGGATATCCTTACCGGCTCCTTTTGCTATCCGTGCCTTTCTGCCAGGATTAATGAGGTCGGGATTTCTACGTTCCTGCAAGGTCATTGAATTGATCATGGCCTCTATGCCTTTAAATGCATCATCATTAACATCAAGGTCTTTGATCTGTTTTCCAACGCCGGGGATCATACCCATCAGATCCTTCAGATTGCCCATTTTCTTTATCTGTTGCAACTGATTTTTGAAATCTTCAAAATCGAATTGGTTCTTCCTGATCTTCTTCTCTAAACGTGCCGCTTCCTTTTCATCAAATTGTTCCTGTGCTTTTTCAACCAAGCTCACAATATCACCCATGCCTAAGATACGCTGGGCCATACGCTCCGGATAAAACACATCCAGCGTTTCCATCTTCTCACCACTACTGCTGAATTTGATCGGTTTGTTTACTGTGTATTTGATCGACAACGCAGCACCGCCTCTTGTATCACCATCCAGTTTTGTAAGTACCACTCCGGAAAAATCCAAACGTTGATTGAATGCTGCGGCAGTATTCACTGCATCCTGACCGGTCATGCTATCCACTACAAATAATATTTCCTGTGGATTAACAGCAGCTTTAATATCAGCAACCTCTTTCATCATTACTTCATCGATCGCTAAACGACCGGCAGTATCGATGATGATCACATTCTTATTTTTAGCTCGTGCTTCTTTGATCGCATTTTGCGCAATGGAAACAGCATCCTTATTTTCTCTTTCAGCAAACACATCAACACCAATTTGTCCGCCCAATACCTCCAACTGATCGATCGCCGCAGGACGATAAATATCCGCAGCCACCAGCAATGGCGATTTACCTTTTTTGGTTTTAAGATAATTCGCCAGCTTACCACTGAAAGTTGTTTTACCACTACCCTGCAGTCCTGCAATGAGTATGACAGCAGGATTACCATTGATGTTGAAATCACTGGGATTACCTCCCATCAGTTCAGTCAGTTCATCCTGCACGATCTTCACCATCTGCTGACCAGGACTCACCGCGTTCAAAACTTTTTCACCCATCGCCTTATCTCTGATCCTATCAGTGAATTCTTTTGCGATCTTATAATTGACATCCGCATCTACCAACGCACGCCTGATATCTTTAACGGTGTTGGCAATGTTGAGTTCATTGATACGCGCCTGACCTTTTAGATTCTTAAACGCTGATTCTAGTTTTTCTGAGAGAGAATTAAACATTCCTTATTTTTTTTATTGCACGAATTATTTCGAATTGCACGAATTCGGATTTCAAATTTTAAATAGAGAAAGCCGTCTCTATGATCTGTGATTGTTCCTGTTGATGAATTTTTGCATAACCCGTCGCAGTTGATGCACTCGCCTGCCGGCTGATGATATAGAAATTGATATTCTTCAAATTCATTCTTAAGAATCCAGCTGCACCCATGTTCAATGGCTCTTCCTGCACCCAATACCAGATGGCCTTGCTGTATTTCTTATACAATTCATCCAGTTGCTTTTGAGGTAAAGGATAGATCTGTTCCACACGAACGATCGCTACAGCATCGTTATTCTCTTTTTGTTTTCTTTCAGCAAGATCGAAATACATTTTGCCACTGCAAAACAACACTTTCTTCACCGTCGCCGGATCTTTAATGGAAATATCATCGATGACTTCTTTGAATCCACCACTGGTAAAATCATTCATATGACTATAACTGCCCGGATGACGCAGGTTGGCCTTTGGTGAAAAGTTCACCAACGGTTTGCGGAATGGCCAGGCCAGTTGCCTTCTCAATAAATGGAAAAAGTTAGCTGATGTTGTCACATTCGTAACCACCATATTCATCTCTGCACACATTTGCAGAAAACGTTCCATGCGGGCACTGCTATGTTCCGGGCCCTGTCCTTCATAACCGTGCGGTAGTAACATCACCACACCATTCATTCTTTGCCACTTGGTTTCTGCTGCCGCGATGAACTGATCGATGGTTGTTTGTGCGCCATTGCAGAAATCACCAAACTGTGCTTCCCAGATCACCAGTGCATTTGGATTGGCCATTGAATAACCATATTCAAATCCCAGTACCGCATATTCACTCAATAATGAATTGAATATCCTGAACGGCGCCTGCATTTCTGTGAAATGATCCAGCCTGTTGTATTCATTATTATTTGTCTCGTCGTAAATAACGGCATGCCGATGACTGAAAGTACCGCGTTTTACATCCTGTCCGCTCATACGAACGTCCTTACCATCTACCAGCAAACTTCCATAGGCCATCAATTCACCCGTTGCCCAATCCACTTTTTTCTCATCACTGAATAATTTCAATTTATCTGAAATGAGTTTTTCAACTTTACGCAATGGCTTGAAATTTTCCGGCCATTTCATCAGTTTATTGAACATCTCATTGAACTGATCATTACTGATCGCAGTTATTGGAGATGCGTCAAAATCTTCGGGTTTTGCTTTACGCAAACTTTTCCAAACCAATTCCGGTGGTTGGTAAGTGTAAGGAAGAGGGTTCTGTTTTACTTCATCCAACCTTTCCTGCAAGTCGGCTAAAAACTGTTGTTCCATTTCTTTCGCCAACGCCTGTGCATCAGGTTCACCGTTCTGCATCAGGAATTGAGTGTATACTTCCCTTGGATTTAGATGTTTGTCGATGAGGGAATACAATTGTGGTTGAGTAAACTTAGGCTCATCGCCTTCATTATGTCCATGACGACGATAACAAACCATATCGATAAAAATATCGCTGTTGAACTCCTGGCGATAAAGTGTAGCGATCTCACTGGCTTTTACCACGGCCTCCGCATCATCACCATTCACATGAAAAACCGGAGCCTGCACCAGCGAGGCAACTGAAGTACAGTAATCTGCTGTGCGTGCATCATCGAAATCGGTTGTAAAACCGATCTGGTTATTGATCACAAAGTGGATCGTTCCTCCGGTGTAATAACCCTCTAGTCCGCTCATTTGTAATACTTCATATACAACACCCTGTCCGGCAACAGAAGCATCTCCGTGAATAAGTATAGGTAAAATTTTGTCGTAATCACTATTGTACATCACATCAGCCTTACTGCGTGCAAATCCACACACCACTGGGTTTACAGCTTCAAGGTGAGAAGGATTGGGAGTGAGTTTCAAATGGACATTCTTGCCATTGGATGTTTGCACATCACTGCCAAAACCCAAATGATATTTTACGTCGCCACTGCCCATAGTGGTATCGGGAGTTGCGGTTCCTTCAAATTCGCTGAAGATCTGTTCATAGGTTTTACCCATGATATTGGCCAATACATTCAGTCTTCCGCGATGAGCCATTCCTATCACCACTTCCTGCACGCTGTTTTCCGCGGAAGTATTTATGATCGCATCCAATGCCGCAATGGCTGTTTCTCCGCCTTCCAGCGAAAATCTTTTCTGACCGATATATTTTGTTTGCAGAAATTTTTCAAACATCACACCTTCATTCAATTTCTGCAGTATTCTTTTCTTTTGAGTGAGAGAAACTGGCTTCAACATAGTTTGTTCAACTGCATTGGTAAGCCAGTCAATTTTTTTCTGATCATTCAGATAGCTGAATTGTGCGCCCACATGCGTGGTGTAACATTTCTGCAAATGATCAAGAATATTTTTCAATGAAGTTTTTCCCAGCCCTGCAAAATTTCCTGCTTCAAATTCTTTACTAAGATCTGCATCACTTAATCCAAAATTTTCAAGTGCAAGATTTGCATGCCTGTCTTTTCGTTCCCGAATCGGATTGGTTTTAGCAACCAGATGACCTTTCTTTCTATATGCATTGATCAGTTGGAAAACGGCAAATTCAGCACTGAGCGAAGTCGAAGAGCTTGTCCTGAGCGGAGTCGAAGGAAGCGGAGTCGAAGAAGCGATTGCAGTTGAACCATTCGCCGATGCATTACTCACCGCAAAATCAAACCCTTCAAAAAATTTCCTCATCTCCATATCAACGCTATTGGGATCTTTTACAAAATCCCTGTACAATCCTTCGATATAAGCCGGATGAGAATTAGTGATGTATTGAAAATCCTTCATGTAAGTCTTTGAATTTTTAGTTTCTATCCATCGTCAGTCCCTGTGCGGTCAGACCATGTTTGAATCGGGCTGCAAATATCGGCATTTTCACGGTGTTACGGATGCCCTTTGACTGATAACTTTTGGGATAAACATGGTAATGATACCACTTAACAATACATAAGCAGAAAAGTAATAAAAGCCAGCCTCTAAAGTGGCTTTTGTGTTTTCCATCGCACTGGCACCAAGAAATGCAACAAAAATGCTGATAGCAAAAACGTCGGCCATCGCCCATTTACTGATGGCTGAAGTGAATCTTTGCCATTTCAGGTCGGGCGATGGGGAAAGCAACAAATAAAAAATGACCCCGGATTTTACTATAGGAACGATAATGCCAAAAAAGAAGATGAGTGCAAATGGCCAGTAATTGCTGCTTGACCAAAGCGTTTGTAAAGTCCCGATCACACTTCTTTTCTCATTAAATAGGTTAAAATCAACCAGGAAGTGAGTGGATATATCAATATGCAACATATCCAGTACCCAACCCAAGCCCAATAATATCAGGGAAGCTACATGTAAAGTCAAGAGAATGAATCGTTTTGGCATATGAGACCGGTTAATTCAGGAAGATAAATTATTCAACATTAATTTGCAATTATTACGTTCTATCCCTTATCTTTGCAGCCCGAAAATTAAAAATTAATGGCAAATCATTCAGCAACAAAGAAAGACGTCCGTCAAAGTGCAAAGCGTAACGAACGCAATCGTTATTATGGTAAAACAACCCGTAATGCGATCCGCGATCTGAAAGTAAGTGATAAAGCTAGTGCATCCAAGCAATTACCAGAAGTTGCTTCAATGATCGACAAACTGGCAAAGCGCGGAACCATTCACAAGAACAAAGCAGCTAATCTGAAAAGCAAGCTGGCTAAGCGTGTGAATGCAATGGCAAAATAAACCAAAGCTTAACATAATTAGTTATACCCGGAGATCATCTCATCGCCGGGTTTTTTTATTTTTACCGGTCAATAGCAGTTAATGAAAATTCGGTTGTTCTTATTGGTTTTACTGGGGGGCTTTTCTCAGCTGTCGCCCGGACAATGTACGGCACCTAATGCTCCATTGGTTACCAGTTTAATTTTGAACGCAACCGATACTCAACTCGCAGTTTATTTCGACACGACCAATAACAGTCCCGCTACAAATATTTATTACCTCGGTGTGATCAGTACCAGTTCTACTTTGAGTACAGGCCCTGTTGATGGAACTGTTTATAATGTGGGTGACAACATTGGTGGAGGTTCAGTATTTTTCTATGGTAAGAATTATGTGTATAAGAAAACCGGACTGACTGCCAATACACCCTATTACGTTTTTGTATATGCAGCACGGACCATATGTACCGGCGAACCGGCTTACAGTACTTCTTCGATCTCATCAACTATTACAACTTTTAACGGGTCTCCGGGTGTGCCTGCTGGTTATTATGACGCATCATTGGGAAAGACCTGCAGCACCTTAAAGACAACGCTGTTTAATATTGTAAAGCCAACAACAGCAACTCCCAATCCAACTTATACCGGTATGTGGAGTGCTTTTTACATTACAGATGATCATTTGAATGATGCCGGAACCAAAACTATTTTATGGGATCAATACTCCGATAACCCAACCGGTGCCGAACCATATGAATACACGTTTGGTACACCTTACCAGGATAAAGGAACTTCAGGCACATCGGAAGGACAGCGTTACAACAGGGAGCATACATTTCCTCAATCATGGTTTGGCGGATCTGTTGACCCAATGTTTACAGACATGTTCATTGTATTTCCTTCGGATAAAAAAGTTAACAGCCTGAGAGGTAACTTTCCTTATGGTAAAGTGACCACTCCTACTACTACAACATTAAACGGAACCAAGATCGGACCTAATGCTTCCTCACCACTATATACCTCAACAGTGATAGAACCGATCAATGAATACAAAGGTGATCTGGCACGTACCATTTTTTATGTCGCCACTGCCTATGAAGATCTTATCGCATCGTGGCAGGGAAACAGCAATGCCAATGACGTATTGAACGGAACGAGTTATCAGGCATTCGACAACTGGTATCTTTCCTTATTGTATAGCTGGCATACACAAGATCCCGTTAGTGTCAAAGAGGTAGACAGGAACAATGATGTGTATATGATCCAGGGCAACCGCAATCCATACATCGATCACCCCGAATATGTAGCACTGGTATGGCAATGCACGGGTATTTTGCCGGTCACGATCGTTGATTTCACTGCAGAGAAACACGACAATTTTGTATTGTTGAAATGGTATGCTACCTATGAAACGAATTTTAAATCATACGAGATAGAAAGCAGTACTGATGGAATTCATTTTGAAAAGATCGGTGCTGTGGCAGGACGTAATCTGGCCAACTATTCATTTACCGATGATGTGTTACCTCCAGCCAACCGGGTATATTATAGAATTAAAATGGTGGACATAGACGGAAAATCATCCTACAGTAAAACTATTTCTCTGGTGCTGAATCATTCTTCAGATGTATTTGTTTACCCTAACCCCGCTTCTCAACAACTGACCATACAATTGGATCAGGCAATAGTTCTGGCTGATGAAATGCAGGTCAGCGATATTACCGGACGAATTGTTACCCGTCAGCATATCAAAAGAGGCCAGCGATCTTTTCAGCTGGATGTAACTGGAATGGCTCCCGGACGATATTTCGTAAGGATCGTCAATGGCAGCGAGATCATCAATAAGAGTTTTGTAGTAGCAAAATAACTCTTCCAGTTTTTTCCCAACATTTCAGAAGAAAAACACTTCAATTTAGTGAGGATTTTCCCTTGGATTCCGTGTTTGGGCATAATAAATTTAATCGTCGAGTTAGTTGGTAACTATATACCTGTTAGACCAAATGTTGTCACTTCATCATTAAATGTCCCGCAATTAATAAATACATTGTGGAGAAACGCTATTCAGCAATAAGTGCGCATTCCGGGATTTTGAAGAAATCATAACAACTGACAACTAAATGTCTCTATTTTTTACGTCTTCTAAAAAGCCCTTTAATTAAAGCATGAAACGATGGATTTAAAATCATTAAATACATAACTACGAATACTCCCATAAGTACAAGTTCTCCACCAATTGCCTTAGTTATACATTCTAAAACTGAAAGATAGTTGTTGGACTTAATTATGCTAATTGCAACATAATATAAGGGAAGCGCTGATAAAAATGAAGCAAAACAAATAGAGGTTATGAAATTATCAATTGAAAATACATTTTGATTTTTTAATAATATCATTCCCCTCAGAACAAAAATAATAAAAGAGTTTGTTAATATAAAAGGCAACGTGATAGATAAAGACAGTACGCTAAGCTTAAAGGCATCGAGATCAGTGAATAATTCTTTGTCTTTTATGTAGATAAGAAGAAATCCAGGTGTGATTGAATAAATTAAAAAAAGGACTGCTAATAAAAATGGCGACTTTATTTTATCAAAACTGAAATCCATTTAACAACAATTGAAAAAGTATATTATTTTTTTGAGTCTTCCTTCTTTTTAGGCCTACAAATCCCCTCAATGGCAGCTTTCATAAAGTGGTGCAAAGTATAAGAGTACTCTTTAACTGACTTTGACATACTTTTTCAATATTTTAAGTTATCAAAGAAGTTCTATCAATAAATTAAAACAATACCTGTTGAATTGGCAAATTGTTCTTCATAGAATATGATTTTACAAATTGCTCGTAATTTTTACCTTCCATTTCATCATAAATTTGAACAGCTATCATTTCTATTATTTTGTAGTACTCGTCTTTCAAGAATTGAAAAAGTTTCGCATTATGGGCTTTGGCGAGTTTTCTTGCTGCTCTTAATTCGCGTAAAACCTTGTAACCAAGCCGTGCATATACAAATAAAATGAAAAAATCTTTGACATATTTAGGTTTTACATAAGTGTCCATTACTTTGCGATTTACGCCCAGCATGTCTGCAAGCCGATAAAACCATACTTTATGAAATATAGCCTCATAGGTTCTAGGTTCCAATAAAATGACATCAGAAATTTTAGACTTGCCATCACGCAATTCAATTTCCAATAGTAATCTGTCTAGATAACTATCAGACTGTTTATTAAAAACCTCGAGCTCTGGCCCGAATAACAATTCTTGAATTTTCTTCCGTCTTATTTCGAGTTCAATCTCATTCAGCCTAGTAATTTTGGTATGCTGATTTTTCATTTAAAATTATTTTTTAACCCAATAAAAATTTTATGTTGATAGTGCTTTGCAAATTCCTCCGGAGAATTTGAGTGCGAGAGTGTTCCCATTATTGAATTTTGTAAACGCTGCCAGGGTATCCTAATGTATTTTGAATAAATAGGGTATTTATCTGGATTGTCATAACAATAGTTATCGTAAATGATGCTGTACTGAACTTGGCTTTCCATTGCAAAGTTCTTAACAGCAATGGGATCGGAAATTCTCGGAGAAATAGCTTCCATTCTTTTATGTGGAAACATATACTCTCTTGCAAAATTATTAGCTTGTACTTCCTTCTCATTCAAAAATTCATCCTCATCTGTAACATGCAATCTTCCTAATTTAATATCATCCCAATCAAAAATCACGTGATACAATTCATGGATCAATGCGAACCAAAGAGTAGAATATTTTTTGCCTATATCAGTGAGGATTATAGAAGGCTTTCCGTTCGATTCAATTGTTAATCCACGTGCCCCAGAATATGATAAAGAAGGGTGAATAATAACGGTCACTCCCAGACGATACAATTCACGGATTAACTTTAATAATCCGGTTTCCACGTCAACGGAATATGCTCTAATTCTCGGGAAAAATGCTTTCAAATTCTCCTCAGAATATGGGAATTCGTTAACTATGTAACTACAAATCTTAATTGCTTTGTTCTTAAACATCCGCTTAGGTCGTGCATCCTTCATAGTAGCTTTTATACTACTAAACAATCCATTTGATTTATCTAATTCACTATATTCATAGATATCTTCTAACCCATAACATCGAAGCAGACATTTTTCAATGTGACCGAAGTCTTTAATAGAACTAATAACGCCATCTTTTTTCAATCCTAAAAGATTGAAGTTGTCAAGTATGTATGTCCTTTTTTTTGAATCTTCTATTTGTATTTGTGTATAAGCAGGCATATAGGAAATACATTCCTTCAAAATTTCATCTGAACTAACATTTAAGAAGTTTGCTAGCTTCAACAAGCTTATTGGATCGAGATATTTAAAGTTCCCGTCAAGAATTGCATTTGTGGTACGAAAATTCATTTCGTAACCATCAAGGAATTGGTTAAAAGTAATACCTAGAAATTCAAGCCTTGATTCAAAATGTTGACGAAGAAGCGTTTTGTCGTCTTGGGAATTCATTGCGCCATTTATCAAAATATCTATGTCCATAATTAATGCCCTGATACTTTACAATTAAAGGTATGTTGATTTACAATCAATTAGGCACAAAATATAAAAAGTCCTGCAATGTCACAGGACTTTTTATTAACATTTTGTCAATAATCATCAAGAAAATAAATGAATATATCTGAAATGTATTTGATTTTGTTGAGATTATACTCATATCATAATTGCTAAACTAAATATTCCAGCAACTCCATTTTTCTGCTATCTTTCTGACTGTATCGCTAACTGTCGAATGCCAAATGAGTTTCAGAAACCTTGCCAAAAAGATAATTGAAGCCCCCCCACTTCATTTGTATCAAATAATAATAAATCCCGCTGATTATTCAGACTTCAAAAAAACGCTAAATCAAATACTTAAACTTATAGAGAATAAAGAGTCAGTTCCTTATGAACTTTTAGATGAGTTCAAATCTTATTTACATGATAGGGAAACTATTATCTATCGGCTTTATAGTGAGAAAATGAAAGAAATCCTTGAAAAAGCAATCTTATTTTTTCAAAAAAGAAAGGATTATCAATTCAATTTGGCAAGTATTGATGAAATTTCAAAAGAACCGATTACGGGAACGTTACCTGGTTGCGTAGAAAGAATATTGATAGATTATTTTGCAGGCTACCTGTCCAAACAAATTCATCCAGAAGATGCAACAATTCAAGCAATGGCTTATTTATTTCCATGCGTAAACACTTATTTAAACAAGTTTGGAGAAGAAGGCAAAGTTACACTTTCTCCCTATCAACGAATGGCTATCGCTGGTTATATATCGGAATGTTTAGGTTATTATGTTGGACACAGTAATCCTGATAAGCCCATTATGCATGACTATTTCCAAGCAGGTAAAAACATTATTCGTAAGCAAAAGAAAAAAAATTAGGGTTTAAAATTGGTGCCAAAAAAGAGTTATCTGGAACTAGTGCCAAAAGAAGTAAAACTGTCTCTAGTTCTAATCGACTATTTCTTAAACCTAGTGCCAGCAGCATCTTTATTGGATAATGTTTTATAATGATGGTTCTCTTTTTTGTTTTTAATATTGCTATGGAAAAACAAAAACCCCGCAGACGTGCAGGGTGGAATGTTGTGATGCTGGAACATAGAGGTATTAAAGTTCTGTGGGAAGTGGCTATCAAAGTATGTAGCTAGCATTAGATGCGGTTATGAACCTCTATCTCTCATAAGGAGGAAAAGGTTGAATCCCACCCACAGAATTTTCGAATACCTTACCTGTCTATGGTGAAACGTTTACACCGGAGTAGCCATAGCCAGGTTTTTAAGAACTCTCGTGATGGAGACAAATCTAAGGATCTTTTAACAAATTAACAACGGTAGAAATTTGGTTTTCGATTCTATATGTGTAACTTTGTCTTACAATGAAAGACACAAAAACAGTATCAATAACCTTCAGGACTACTAAAGAATTAAAAGAGGCATTGCAAACGATGGCAAATAAGGAAAAACGCACGATCAGCAACATGATAGAAATATTGCTGGAACCGGTTGTAAAAACCTCGAAAAAGAAGCAATAAATTTTTTTAACAATATTGTAAGACAACGTCATACAAAACAAAAATGAAAGTATTCAAAAGTATATTAGAGTTTCAAAAGCATTTCGACACCGATGCAAAATGCAGAGAGTATTTAGAGCAGCAGCGGTGGAACGGTACACCCGCTTGTCCTTTCTGTGGATCAATAAACGTTTGCAGATTTGTCAATGGAAAAATATTTAAATGCAAGGAAAAGCAATGTAGGCAAAAGTTTAGTGTAACTGTGGGAACGATTTACCAAAACACAAAAATTCCGCTGACTAAATGGTTTTTAGCTACATATATTTTATCAGTGCACAGTAAAGGAATAAGCAGTTTGCAGTTATCTTCCTGGTTGGGGGTGACTCAAAAGACAGCCTGGCATTTGAACCACAGAATCCGTGAAATGCTGACAGATAAAGCACCGGAATTATTGGACGGTATTTGTGAAGTAGACGAAACCTACGTGGGCGGAAAGCTTGGTAACATCCACGCAAAGAAAAGAGAAGCATTGAAAGGGCTTGACAATAAAACTATGGTATTTGGTGCTATTCAAAGGGATGGCAAAGTAAGGACAAAGGTTATTCAGCACACTAATTTGGAAAATGTAACTGAAGCACTTGAGCAATTTGTAGTGCCTGATAGTTATATGGTCACTGACGAACACCATGCTTATAATAAAGTTGGGAGAAAATATAAGCATAGAAAGGTAAACCATAGAGTGAAGGAGTACGTGAAAAAGGAGGATATTTTGGTTCACACCTGTAACATTGATGGCTATTGGAATATTCTCAAAAAGCAGATTGTTGGAATACACCATTCAGTTAGTCCGAAACACTTGGAGAGGTATTGCAAAGAAAGTGAGTTCAGATATAATAATCGTAAATCTTTGCAAGATGAACGATTTGCAAGTGCATTGGCAAACTGTAACGGATCATTAAAGTATAAAGAGTTAATTGGTAAAAATGCGTAACGATATTTTCTTAAAAGAAGTTGGGCGCAAAATTGTTGTGCGGAGAAAGGAATTAAAGATCTCTCAACAGGAACTGGCAGACCTTTGCCAAATTAGTAGATCGGGACTGTCTTACATTGAGAACGGGTTACAAAGTCCAAACTTAATGATGCTCAGCAATATTGCCGATAAATTGAATCTAAATATTAAAGACTTGTTATAATGACAAAGCCGCTTAATAGCGGCCTTATCTTGGTTAGAAAAATTTTTTCTCAGTTAGCTAGATTTGTGTTTCCGTTTTGAATTTAGCGTTCATGACATATGCATTTAAGTGTAAAATAAGATGATTTATTCCATATTTTTCATATAATATGGGTTATTTTTTTGTTTTGACAATAAATATGCCATTCCCTGGTAACAACCAGTTAAAGGACTCAATGCTAATATTTTTCTCGTTTTGAATTACTTTCATGCTATTGTCGTTAGGGGAATAAGACAAAGTACCAAAACAAGAGCCAATTAATTTATAAGGCGTTGGCCCTGAATATGAATAGTCAATCTTTAGACTTTTTACTGGCAATGTTAAGCGTTTCATGAATGTAATATCAGTATTGGGAGTTTTTAACGTAAATATTCTGTTAACGAGCAACTCCCTGTGATATTCAATTTTCAATTCCTCACCGTTCTTTCTCACCCAACTCAAAACGCTGTCAAAATCATATTCTGCATCTACGATCTTCTCTAACGTAATTTTGACATCATTTGTTATGTCCATTTCTGGTTGATCGTCAATTTTTACAGTAAATCTTTTCAAGTTCATATAATTTTCGGCTTTAGGTTCTTCATCATCTATCTGGATATAGACCTTTGGAAACTCCTTAAACTCAGCCTTTGTATTAAGAGGATTTTTTACAAACTCTTCCATGTAATGTGTCTTGTTAAAGAATCCTGCGGCATCTTCCTCACACGTTGTATTCTGTCGATACCTTTCTAAATACGGTTGGGTTAAAAGTTCACACACACTTTCGTCTAAATTAATCAAGCCTTTCTCTACATTGTCCGTTTCCTTTAAATGAATCTTAGCCGTACATTCTTTTCTTAAATCCAATAATTGGTCTCGATCAAGGTTCGCGAGATATTCTTTGGAAACTAATGATTCGACTGTGATTCTTTTGAAATAATCAATCATTGATCTCAAATCTAGAATCCATGACAGAGCAGGGCCAATAATCAATGCTCCACCAATAGAATTAAGTAGATCATACACATATACAGGCCAAGAATTTTCTCGTCCAATAATTGATAATAAGATGCAGATGACACCACCAAAGATTAATACAATTAACTGGATAGGGCGATTTATCTTGCCGTTTGACTTGTTAGGCATAAGCAGGTTTATTAGTGTCAGTTGTTAAATATATTAAAATATATCATTCATCAACCTTTAAATAGTAAAAAAGGTACAAGTTGGGGAATTTGATGCAGCTAAGACTATTGAGCGATTCAAACTTAAATCGGTAAATTCGAATATGGCAAAAGCAATTAAAAAGAAGTCAGACAAAGAAGCATCTAATACCTTTCACGGTATAATGGGTGCTGCTGTCTCTGGAAATCCCAAGCCCAAAAAGAAAGTTGCCAAAAAGAAATAGTAATCAAAACTTAATGGATTATTTATATAGGAACATTAACCAAGAAATTGCTGCAATTTGGGAGAATGAGCAATATGAACTTATTTTATTTCCACCTGATATTAATAGATTTTCATTTAAAGACAAGATTAATAATTCAGAAATGCCTATAAAGGGAACATACTATATAGGGCATCCCTTTAAAACTTGTTATCCAATACTAAAACTCAGATGGATGAATGGAATGATTGAGGAAGGGAAAGACTTTGAAATTGTCGAATATGAATTTGGAAAACTTATATTAACCAATAAGAACGAAAAAATACAATTGAAGTTTCAATCGTTTTTATAAGGTAACCATCTCAATTGCGTGCTTATGTCTAGTAATGAAGTGATAGCGTTAATTGTAACTGGTCTTACCGGAAGCGGATTAATTGTTTTTGGGATTACTCAATTGTTAAAGAGCGGGGAAACTTATTTAGATAGATCTCAAGGAAGTTTTTTGTACAATAACATTAACGGTGAATTTTTTATAAAGAAATTCAAGGTATCGTTACATTTTATCAATAAGTCAGGACACCAACGAATAATAAGAATTGAAGATTGCAAATACTACGACTTAGCGACCCTCCACACATTGTATTTAGAAAACGGAGTCGTGCAGCCTAATTATGCAATTCGGCCAAAAGATGTGATAAGTTTCGATTTTAGTCTTGTAACCTATCACACAATTCAAGCACCTATTCCAGTTCTTTATGAAAACGCCTATTTGGAAGTTGCTTATTCAATTAATGGAAAGACAAGTATATTAACTATTATGGCAACCGATTTGGCTGCTAACCCCGACGGCACTGGATTTTTTAGAGCCGCTCAATATTAATACTTTAAACTGATTTGGTCTAACAGGTATATAGTTACCAGTTAGTTAGACATAAGGGTATGACGGCTGGTATTTTTATACCGGCCTTTTTTGATGCCCCGACAGCGGCTGAAGGCCCTGTCGGCGGCATAAAACAGACATTTCATTAACAACCAAATACAACTACAGTAAAAAAAGTTGTGACTTATGCGGATTATTGAAAAACTAGAGGAAGGTGGAATCTATCACATTTACAATCGAGGAATCAATGGCGAAAATTTGTTTAAAGGACAAAACGACTATTTTGATTTTATAAATAAGTATGATAAATATTGCAGTCAGGTTTTGGAAACTTATGCTTATTCACTTTTAAAAAATCATTTTCATTTCCTCGTTAAAGTGAAAGAAAACTGTTTTGAACCAAAAAAAGATGGCAAAGGATTGTTTAAATTGAATGCTTCAAAACAACTATCTCATTTTTTCAATAGCTATGCCCAATCTATAAATTTCAAACATTCCCGACACGGAAAACTATTTGAAGAACCTTTTAGAAGAAAGTTGGTTAAAAATGATATCTATTTTACTTCATTGATCTATTATATTCACTTCAATCCTCAACAACATAAATTTGTAAGGGATTTCCGGGAATGGGAATTCACTTCTTATAATTCTATATTGACAGACGAAACCAGTTTTCTGGCGAAGCACCAGGTTCTCGATTGGTTTGGCGGTCGGGACCAATTTATCAAAGCCCACTGTTTAGGACTAGAAATAAACGAACTTTCAAATTTAATGATGGACTGATCAGTAGCTCCGACAGCGGTCAGAGACCCTGTCGGCGGCGGTAAATTCTTGTTTGTTTAGTTTGAAAATAATTTCCAATTCGCCGGCGCTGTCGGGGTTTGCAACCGCCGACAGGCCTATGCTGTCCTGATTTTGTTGTAGCTTTCGAAAAAAATATTTGATGCGAATTCTTTATTTATTTCTTATCAATTTGTTGATCTCCCAAGTTTGCTACCCCCAAATTTCTCGTTTTGAAAAAAGCAACGGCACCGAATCAGCAACCTATTTCGAAGCCGTTCAATGGTATAAAGACATCGATAATAGGTCACCGAAGGTTCTGGTTAAGGAAATGGGTATGACGGATGCAGGTTATCCTTTGCACCTTGTATTGGTCAGCAATGATGGAAAATTTGATCCCGCAAAATGGCATCAGCAAAACAAAGTGGTATTAATGATCAACAACGGTATTCATCCGGGTGAACCAGATGGTATCGATGCCAGTATGATGCTGGTGAGAGATATTATAAATAAAAAATTGTCCTTACCATCCAATGTTGTGCTCGGAGTGATACCGGTATATAATATCGGTGGATGTTTGAACCGTAATTCATATTCACGAGCCAATCAAAACGGGCCTGTTGAATACGGCTTCCGTGGAAACTCAGAAAACCTTGACCTGAACAGGGATTTCACGAAATGTGACAGCAAAGATGCCAAAGCTTTTACTCAAATATTTCATTGGCTGGATCCTGATATCCTGCTCGACAATCATGTGAGTGATGGTGCCGATTATCAGTACACGATGACAGTAGTGAGCTCGCAATATGATAAGGAATCAGGGACTTTAGGAAAATGGTTCAAAGAAAAATTTGAACCGCAATTGTATCAAAGTATGGCAGAAAAAAAATGGGAGATGACACCATATGTTGATTTTTCCAATTCGGGACCAGACAAAGGATTGGAAATGTTTTATGATGCCCCTCGCTATTCATCAGGATTCGCTGCTTTGTTTCAAACCATGGGTTATATGGTGGAAACACATATGCTGAAACCATTCAAAGACCGCGTATGGTCTACCTATGCATTGATGCAAACTTTTATTGAAAGAGCTGCTATCAATGGCAATGAATTATTGGCGGAAAGAAAAAAAGCAAAGCAGGATATGATGAATGCAACTTCGTTGCCGATGAGCTGGAGTTTTGATTCAACAAAATCTTCAATGGTCACATTCAAAGGTTATGAGCAGGCATTCAAAACCAGTGATGCCACAGGGTTACAAAGGATGTTCTATGATCGCAATAAACCTTATTCACGACAAGTTCCATATTACAATGTCTACAATCCTTCATCATTTGTGTCTGTTCCGAAGGCATATGTAGTGCCGCAAGGCTGGTACCAGGTTATCGAATTACTGAAATTGAATAATGTTTCGATGAAACAGTTTTCGAATGATACCATAATGGATGTGGAAGCTTATCATATTGATGATTACAAAGCAGCAGCACGTCCTTTTGAAAAACATCATCGCAATGGCGGATTGAAAACTTCTGTGATGAAACAGAAGATAAAATTTTTGAAGGGTGACTATTGGGTACCGGTTGCACAACCATCAAAAAGGTATATTGTCGAGATGCTCGAGCCGGTAGGTGAGGATAGTTATTTTACCTGGAATTTCTTTGATGCGATCCTGCAGCAAAAAGAAGGATACAGTGATTATCGATGGGAAGACCTGGCAGCTGAGATACTCAAAAATAATCCTGAATTGCAGAAGAAACTGGCGGATAAAAAAGCTGCTGATGCCAAATTCGCTGCCAACAGTTCGGCGATCCTGGAATTCATATATAAGAATTCGCCTTATTATGAGCCGGCTCATTTGAGATATCCCGTATACAGAATCAATTGAACCGCCGAGACTAGGATTAACTCCACTTTGATGCCCCATAATACCGGATTTCGTATCAAAAAAATACCCGAAAACCTGCCAAAAATCGGCTCAAATCTCCTACCTTTGCTGCCCGTTCGAAAAAACGGTGCCCCTGCCCCTAAAGGGTACGCAATCAACAAATTTTTTAAACAATTAAATCAGGGAAATGAACAACTACGAATTGATGGTGATTTTTACCCCTGTGCTGTCTGACGACGAATTCAAAGCCGCTCAGAAAAAATATGCCGACCTCGTTACAGAAAACGGTGGTGAAGTATTGCACACGAATCCCTGGGGACTAAAATCACTGGCCTATCCCATTAACAAAAAGACCACTGGTCTTTATTGGGTAATGGAGTATAAAGCGCCATCCAGCTTCAATGAAAAGTTGAAAATTCAACTTTTACGTGACGAATCACAAATGCGTCACATGTACACTGCACTCGATAAATACGCCGTCGAGTACAATGCGAAAAAGAGAAGTGGTGTAAAACATTCAGAACCAGAAAAAGCGGAAGCATAAACATGGCAAAAGCAAACGAGATCAAATACCTCACGGCGATCAAAGCCGAAAAGCGTCCAAAGAAATACTGCCGCTTTAAGAAAATGGGCATCCATTATATCGATTATAAGGATGGCGAGTTTCTGAAAAAATTCATCAACGAACAAGGTAAATTATTGCCGCGCCGTATTACCGGAAACTCATTGAAGTTTCAGCGTAAAGTAGGCGATGCAGTAAAGAAAGCCCGTCAAATGGCGATCTTACCTTACGTTACAGATCTTTTGAAATAATTTTTTTAACCACCCTAATCCGCCAGCCGGCGGAGAAAGTCCGCCGCGGCGGATTGGGTAAAAATGCAAAATCATGCAGGTAATATTAATACAGGATGTAAACAATTTAGGTGGTGTGAATGAAATGATAACCGTGAAAAACGGTTATGGTCGCAACTACCTGATACCCCGCAAATTCGCTGTGGAAGCCAATCCTTCTAACATCAAAATGATGGAAGAAAAGAAAAAGCAGCAAGAGAAGAAAGAAGCGAAATTGCTGGCTGAAGTAAATAATGTGATCGCTGTTCTGAAAGATGGTGCATTGAAGATCGGCGCTAAGACCGGTACTTCAGGCAAGATCTTCGGTAGCGTAACTTCTGTTCAGATCGCAAGAGCGATCAAAGAACAAAAAGGTTATGAGATCGATCGTCGCCGCATCACTATCCTGGATGATGTAAAAGAATTAGGTACTTACAAAGCAAAGGTTGACTTTGGTAACGGTAACGAAACTGAAGTTGATTTTGAAGTAGTATCTGAATAAATTTGTTTCAGAAATAATTGAGATCCGCTCACAGTGTGAGCGGATTTTTTATTTGTTTTACGGGAAGCGATCTATTACAGGCCAAGCAAGAATTTTTTGAGAGCGTTATCATTTGTTTCGATCAAAGTAGATAGTTTTTCCTTCTGCATCTGAGAATGAACAGAAGGCGGAATAGGAATTGAGATGCCAATAACCGGCTCCACTACATCAAAGAATTTCACGGGATGTGCTGTTTCTAAAAAATATCCCTTTGAACCAGGGTGTTCGTTCAAGTATTTTTCAAGCGCATCATAAGCAACCGCACCGTGCGGATCACATAGATAACCAAATCTTTCATTTACCATTTTCAACTTAGCCCTGGTACTGTCATCATCCAATGAACAAGTACTGATCATTTTTTTCATTTCTTCTTCACTATTTCTAAACAGCTCTCTCATTCTTACAAAATTGCTCGGGTCGCTAACATCCATGGCATTGGAAATAGTCTGCACTGCTTTTTCGGGCTGGTATTTTCCGGAATCAAAATACCGGGGTACTGTGTCATTAGCATTGCAAGCTGCAATAAAATGAGAAACCGGAAGTCCGGATCGGTTCGCTAAAATACCCGCGCAGATATTTCCTAAATTTCCGCAAGGGACAGACACCACTGGCGGATTGTCTTTGTCAACCCATTGTTTCCATGCAAAGAAATAATAAAACTGTTGTGGTAACCAGCGGGCCACATTGATCGAATTTGCCGACGTGAGAAATATCTTATTATTCAATTCAACGTCTGCAAAGGCCTGCTTCACCATTCGCTGGCAATCATCAAAATTCCCTTTTACTTCCAGCGTATGAATATTTTTCCCTGGTGTGGTCAGCTGCTTTTCCTGCACTGCACTCACTTTTCCGGAGGGATATAATATGACCACCTCCACTCCTTCCACATTGTAAAAGCCGTGGGCCACTGCACTTCCGGTATCGCCTGAAGTAGCTACCAGCACAATTACCTTTTCACTTCTTTCTTTGGAAAAATAACCGAGGCATCTGCTCATGAATCTTGCTCCCACATCTTTAAATGCAAGTGTCGGTCCATGGAATAATTCCAAAGAAGAAATTGTTTCATTTATAGGTACAAGAGGAATATCAAAATTCACAGTCTCGCCACAGATCTTTTGCAGCTCCGCATCTGGAATATTATTTCCTATATAAGGTTGAATGACACGGTATGCGATCTCGGCATTGCTAAATGCTTCGATATTTTTAATAAACCCCGGATCAATTTTGGGGATATGCTCCGGATAATACAAACCTTTATCAGGCGCCTGGCCTTTGATTACGGCATCTTTAAAGTCAACGATCGGCGAATTCTTATTTAGACTGTAATATTTCATCCTTCAATTTTCACTCCTGTATTATTGATCGTTGTTACACAAGTTTTAATCTCAATTCCTGCTGCATGATACACATCGATCATTTCTTTTTCGACAGCTGAAGCAGTTGATTCGTTTTCACTCAACATAAATATCGATGGCCCCGAACCGGAGATGCCACCGCCCAATGCCCCTGAATCCATGCTTCTTTTTTTCACTTCATCAAATCCGGGGATCAAAATACTTCTTACTGGTTCAATGATCACATCTTCCAGTGAACGACCGATCAAGGACGCATCATTATTTATTATTCCGGTTACCAGCCCAGCAATATTCCCCCACTGTTTGATCGCATCTTTCAATTGTACTTCTTTTCTTAGTATTTGTCTGGCATCTGAGGTTTTCACTTCTATTTGCGGATGCACCACCGTTACAAATAAAGAAGGACAGCCCAACTTAATAATGTCCAATGGGAATATTGATCTGATCAAAGTAACGCCACCATAGATCGCGGGTGCAATATTATCTGCATGCTTCACTCCTGTAGCCAGTTTCTCGCCATTCATGGCAAAGCGAACCAGGTCTTCTTTTGAAAATGGCCCCCCCAACAAATGATTGGCTGCTACAACAGCACCCGCAGACCCTGCTGCACTTGAACCCAGTCCACTACCTGGCTTGATATTTTTATGTACGACCAGATCAAACCCGATCGGCCTTTTATATTCATCCATCAGTGCCTGCAATGCAACACCCGCTACATTTTCCTCCGGTTTTTCGGGCAGATCGAAATTGTCTGTATGTCTGATCCTGATACCAGGCTCATCAGTTAACGTCACTTCCATTTCGTCGTAAGGTTCATTCAATGCCATACCCAGTATGTCGAATCCACATACGAGGTTGGCAACAGTTGCAGGGACCCTAATTTTTACCTTTTTCATTTTTGATAGTTAACAAGTTGACATAGTTGATAAGGTTTATCCCTCTACAAAGTTCCAGGGTTTTTCCCTTGTCAACCCTGTCAATCTTATCAACTTTTCAACCACAAATCTCAATTCCCCGCCACCCGAATAATATCTGCAAATACACCTGATGCTGTTACTTCCGCACCCGCACCCGCTCCTTTCACCACCAATGGTTGTTCAGGATAACGGTCGGTATAAAACAGCACTACATTATCCTTTCCGTATAAATGATAAAAATCGTGTTTCGGATCTATGTGTTGCAAACCTACAGATGCTTTTCCATTATTAAAACTGGCAACAAATTTCAGTTTCATTCCCGCATCAGCAGCATTTGCGTATATCTGTTTGAAATGCTGTTCCTCTTTTGCCATACTCTTATAAAAATCATCGACTGAACCTTTCATACAAGACTCAGGCATGAATGATCTATTTTCTATTTCATCCATCTCCAATTTCTCGCCCGCTTCCCGTGCGAGGATCATAATTTTTCGCATTACATCCTTACCGCTCAGATCCAATCTTGGATCGGGTTCTGTATAACCTTCGTCCTGTGCCTGCTTCACAACGTCTGCAAATAATCTGTCGCCATTATAATTATTAAAAACAAAATTCAATGTACCACTCAAAACCGCTTCGATCTTGTTGATCTTGTCACCACTTCTCAACAGATCATTCAGCGTACCGATCACCGGAAGTCCGGCGCCAACGTTGGTTTCAAATAAAAACTGACAATTGAATTCCTTCGCTAGTTCTTTCAGTGACTTGTAATTGGCATATTCAGAAGAGGCAGCTACTTTATTACACGCCACCACAGAGATACTTTTTTGTAATAGTTTAGAATACAATTGGGCGATATCGTCATTGGCAGTGATGTCAACAAATACCGAATTACGTAGATTCTTTGCTATTATTTTGTCGGTAAAAACATGCGGATCCATAGGCTCGCCGTTTTCCAATTGTTCTTTCCATGATCGAAGATCGACACCTTCATCATTGAACAACATTTTTTTACTATTGGCGATTCCAACAACATTTACCTGCATTCTCAAATTCTCCTGCAGGTATTTGTTTTGTTTTTGTAATTGAAGCAACAGTTTACCTCCGACATTTCCAAGTCCGATTATAAAAAGATTTACCTGTTTATTCGTTGTTTCAAAGAATTCTTCATGCAGCGTATTGATCGCCTTGCGTACGTCTTCCGTAGCGATCACCGCTGAAATATTTCTTTCTGATGAACCTTGAGCAATCGCACGGATATTCACACCATTTCTGCCCAACGCATGAAACATCTTACCACTTACACCCGGGTGACTTCTCATATTATCTCCTACTAGTGCTACAATAGAAAGATTTTTTTCTATTCGCAAGGGTTCCACTTTACTGCCACTGATCTCATATTCAAATGCAGCATCCACCACTTCTTTTGCTTTCTGCATATTGGCTTCCTCAATACCAACTGTTATGGAATGTTCCGAAGAACTTTGAGTGATGAGGATCACATTGATCGAAGCCTGGGCCAGGGCCTCAAACAATCTTTTTGAAAAACCCGGAATGCCTACCATTCCACTTCCTTCGAGGCTGATCAGAACAATATTATTGATGCTGGATATTCCCCTTATGGCGCTTCCTTCTTTTAATACCTCGTGTTGCACGTGTGTTCCTGCATCTGCAGGCAGGAAAGTGTTTTTTATCCAAACCGGGATACGTTTACTCATCACCGGTTGAATGGTCGGAGGATAAATAACTTTCGCACCGAAATGAGATAGTTCCATTGCTTCCTGGTACGATAACACCGGAATCTGTTTTGGATTTGATACCAGGCGGGGATCAGCAGTCATCATTCCTGAAACATCGGTCCATATTTCGAATATTTCTGCATCCATCGCAGCAGCGATGATAGCTCCGGTATAGTCAGAGCCACCCCGTCCAAGTGTAGTAGTATGTCTTTCCGCATTACTGGAAATAAATCCTGGCAGCAGGAATAATTTTTTACCTGCTGCTGAAAAATAGTTAACGATCTTATTATTGGTGAGGTTGAAATCAACGATCGCTTTTCCAAAACCTGAATCGGTTACGATCAACTCACGGGAATCCTTCCATTCATTTTCCAACCCTTTACTTTTAAAAGCAGCAGAAATGATCTGCGACGACAATAATTCTCCGTAAGCGACAATGCGGTCCTTAGTTCTTGGTGATAACTCCCCTAATAAAAATATCCCGTTACAAATGTCTTCGATCTCATTGCACATCTTTTTCACCATACTTAGAACAGCGCTCTGATTGGTAACCGGCAACAACTCTTTTACAACATCGATATGCTTTTTTTCGATCTCCTGTAATGATTGCTTATATGCTTCATCACCTGTAGCTGCCATTGTTGCACTCGTGATCAACGCATCCGTGATCCCTCCCAACGCAGAAACAACTATGATAGTTTGATCGTCGAAATAACTTTCACGGATGATCTCCGCGACCTTAGTGATATTCTCAGCATTTGCTACGGAGCTGCCTCCGAATTTTAAAACCTTCATGTGAATGATTGATGTAATTGATTAATGAGTTTGGTAGAACTGGCCTGGGCCCTAAAGGATAATATGAATATTGTAACCCCTAAGGGGTTGTAGTGAAAGTTACCGTTGTGGTAGCAATTAAGCGATTCGTTTGGTAAATAGTTAGCTTCATGATTACTGGCTCAAGTTAATAAATCCGGTAAACCTATAACGCAGAATTCATATTTTATTTTATTCCGAATGATTATATGATCAGATTTAGAACATCACTTCTCAGCGCAACTCGTTAGTACACAGTACATTTGAGAAATTATCAAATTTTGGAGATATTAAATGGAAAGCCCTATCTTTATGCCGGAATTAATGGTTTTAGTTTTTCGCTCTTGCTGAAAATAGTTTTTTTGAAGACAGATTCAGTACATTGTAACAACTAAGTCATTATGGTTCTTATTTTTTTATTTAAACAATAGTTTTTACAATGAACATTTATGTTGGTAATCTTAGTTGGTCAATGACTGATGACGATTTAATGAATCTCTTCACTCCGTATGGTACTGTATCTAGTGCAAAAATCCTTAAAGACAAAATGAGTGGCCGCAGTAAAGGCTTCGGTTTTGTTGAAATGTCGGATGATGAAGCCGCTAAAAGCGCAATCGCAAACCTGAATGAAACAGAAGTTCAGGGTCGTAAACTGATCGTCAACGAATCACAACCACGTCCTGAAGGCGACAGAAAGCGTAGCTTCGGTGGTGGCGGTGGTGGTGGATTTAAGAAAGGTGGCGGCGGCTACGGTGGTGGTGGAAATCGCGGTGGCGGCTATGGTGGAAACCGTGGCGGCGGCGGCGGTGGATACAACAGGGATTATTAATACACTCCAAAATAGAAGATCTTAAATCCTTCTGCCCTCCAGGCGGAAGGATTTTTTTTTGCTTAAAATTTGAAGGTCAAAAAGTCGGGCAATACTTTTATATGAAAAGAATTCCCTTTGATCAATTCTCCATCCAAAGAAGCGAGTAATTCCTTTTCACATTGCACCTTAATTTCCTTTTCCTGAAAAAAGATAATGAATGGTTTCTCCAGATGTTGTCCTTTTTCAATGACAGGCAGGTAACGAAATCTTTTCAACAACGGCAAAGGCTTACACAAAATAATATCGGCCAGTCCATCATTGATCGATGCTTCAGGAGCTACCATAAACCCACCACCTGTTCTTGAGTTATTATTAATAACAACCAATAGAAATCTTTCCTTCAGAAAATGATCTCCTGCATGAATTGTAAATGATGGTTCTCGGTATGAAAATATTTTCCGGATAACGACCCACAAGTATCCCAGGTGTCCACCGAGTCGGCGTACCGTACCAATTGAGCTCAACACCTCACCGTCAAAACCTATCCCCAAACTATTAATGTATAATTTACCATTGCAGGAAAGCACATCCACAGATCTTTCTTCGGCTTGCAATACATGTTCAACTTGTTCTTCGATCGGCATGTCACCATAGAGTTTCCATGCAAAATCATTTCCTGTTCCGCCTCTGAACATTACTAACGGTATTTGTATATCCTTATAGTTATTGATAAAATAGTTTATGGTTCCATCCCCGCCTACGATCCATGCCTCCGTATATACTGTAAGATCAGAAGGCCACTGGTCAGAGAACAGATCAAAGAATATTTTCTTCTGGGCAAGCAACTGACTTATTCTGTTTCCGATATCGATAGCTTTTCCTTTCCCGGAATGAGGATTGACAAGTATTGCAATGGATATTTTTATATTTGTTTCTTCAGACATGCTGATGAGACTATCGGGTTTGACAGGGATAAATATAATTAATAGAAACTTAAATCATACCACACATGGGAAAAGGCAGGTTGGAAGCATTCAGTGATGGCGTACTTGCGATCATCATCACCATCATGGTACTTGAATTGAAAGTTCCGCATGGTGCTGACTTTGCATCTCTCAAACCCCTGCTTCCTGTTTTCTTAAGTTATGTATTAAGCTTCATCTATATTGCCATTTACTGGAACAATCATCATCACATGATGCATGCGGTACATAAAGTAACGGGCACTGTACTTTGGGCAAATGTGCATCTGTTGTTCTGGCTTTCGCTTTTTCCTTTCTGCACAGCATGGATGGGTGAAAATAATTTCGGTTTGTGGCCTGTTGTATTATATGGAACTGTGGCTGCAATGGCTGGAATAGCATATTATATACTTGCTCATTGCCTGGCAAGTATTCACGGTAAGGATTCAACAATTGCCAAGGCATTGGGTAAAGACCGGAAGGGTATCATTTCCGTTGTTTTATACCTGGCAGGTATAGGACTAGCTTTTATTAATGCCTGGGTCGGCTTTTCCATGTATGTATTGGTGGCTGCGATCTGGTTCATTCCCGACAGAAGGATCGAAAAAAATCTGGAACAATAAAAATAGAGGCTAAATTATATAGCCTACGAATCATAATATTCCTTGCAAGTTGTAAGACTGATTTTCTTGCCCCATTTTTGTTTCTGAAATCTTTACCATTTTCCTTGAAAAAAAAACCGGCTGCCTTTTCGGACAGCCGGTTCTTTGAGAATCATAAAAATTCTAATTCAATTTTACCAGTTTGATAACCTGTTTGTTATCCCCCTGTGTTATTTCGGCAAAATAAGTACCGCCTCTTAATTCACTACCCAGTTTATAGGTTGCCCCTTTCAATACCGTGTTGTTTACGTTCAACACATGACCGGAAATATCCAGCATTCTTAATTGTATCGGAGCATCACTGCTGCTCACTACACGGATAGTAAAGTCTGTAGAGGAAGGATTTGGATAAACCTTCACTTCGAATGTTGCAGGTTTAGCCACCTCGTCAACGGCAGGTGTTTGATTTATCACCGGAGTATTAACATAGGCCGGAGATCTCAGGCTGGAGAAACAAGGCGTGCAAGTATACGGGTTCCATGTTATGTTCTTTCCATCACTTTCCATTTTTTCTACAACATACCAACCCGTCATTGTACAATTGTCGGTACCGCCAGTTATCTTCAGTTTACCGTTAGGTATCACAACATTAGCTGTAACCCAGGTGTCATCACCTTTAACCGTGAAATTTTCCTCGTCTTTCTTAGTATCACTTACATAGAAGGTCACTTTTGGTCCACAAATATTTATACGACAGTCTTCTTCAATGGTTACTCTATCACGAACTTTAACTGAAGTAGGATTATCGAATTTAACCGTTGTCAACGCTACTCCTTTTTTACCTTTTCCTACTGACAACTCTTCCATGTTAATTACACTGCTGGTGAAAGTAACATTTGCACCTTCTTCAATAGTGATCTTACCATAATTGTTTCCTGTAACTGTTGCAGTCAAACCTTTCTTGATAGTCAGATTCTTGTAATTGGACGCGACCACCGAATTATTAACCGTTACGGTAAAGTTTCCTAAACCTGATGTATTACCACTGTATGGCATCGGCGGAATAACCGGACCTCCTGTTGCAGGATTGTAATCCCTGTTCACGATATGAGATGGCAGTTGAACATTGATATTTTTTGCCCGCACATAATTATTGTACAGATCATCACCCTTCTTGAATTCAGCCTTACCTTTTGCATCTGTCACACCTACATCGCCATTGATGAAATTATCTTCACCAAATTTAGCCTCAGTAGTTGCATAGATGATGTAGCTGGTTGGGTTTTGGTTATCTGTGATCACAACATTGAAGCTGCAATCAGAAGCGTTACCGCAATTGTCAGTTACAGTCCACTTCACAGTTGTAGTACCTCTGTTAAATGCTATACCATTGAGTGTATTGCTTCCTGATCCTGTTGTAGCTCCAGTTAGCAAATAAGTAACCGTAGCTATTGCACAATTATCAGTTTTGCTTGCCAGATCAAATTCCATTCCGCTTGTTGTGTAAGTACACAATCCAGGATTGGTTGGACGTGTCTGATTTACCTGACAAGTAATACTTGGAGGAGTATTGTCTGCAGTAACTGTAAATGTTTTGGTACACGTCTGAGACTGACCACAAACATCCGTTGCAGTATAGGTTATTGTTACACTTCCTCCACATGCCGGTGGTGCATTGTAGCCGCTCAGGTCAGATGCAGTGGTACCGCAGCCGCCCATATAACCAAATGAACCTTTCCACGTTGCAAATGCCGTATTGATAGCTGTCTGTGATTGACATGAATTTTCAACCCTGTTATTCGGACAACTGATCGTTAACGTAGGAGCTTGCTGTACTGTGAATGTTTTAGTACTTGACTGCGTCTGCCCGCAATTGTCAGAAGCAGAATAAGTAATTGTAACGCTGCCGCCACATGCCAGTGGTGCATTGTATCCACTCAGGTTAGTTGCGGTTGTACCACAACCACCATTGTAACTAAATGAGCCTTTCCATGCCGCGAAGGCTGAATTAATATCAGACTGCGATTGACAAGCTGGTGCTGTTGTGCTATTTGGACAACTGATTGTCAAAGTTGGTGCGGCAGTCACTGTAAATGTCTTGGTACACATTTGCGACTGGCCACAAACATCGGTTGCGGTATAAGTAATAGATACAGTACCACCACACGCTAGTGGTGCACTGACGTTACTGATATCAGTAGCTGTTGTACCACATCCGCCAGAATAACTGAAGGAATTCTTCCAAGCGGCAAATGACATGTCAATTGCTACCTGAGTTTGACATGAATTTTCAACCTTATCATTCGGACAACTGATAGTCAATGTCGGTGCTTGCTGTACAGTGAATGTTTTAGTACATGACTGAGTCTGCCCACAATTATCCGAAGCAGTATATGTTATTGAAACACTTCCACCACATGCTGGTGGTGCGCTGTAATTAGTCAGATCGGTTGCTGTTGTACCACAACCACCCATGTATTTGAAAGCAGCTTTCCATGCGGCAAATACTGAATTAATATCTGCCTGAGATTGACATGATGTAGCTGTTCTATTGTTAGGACAGCTGATCGTCAAAACAGGAGCACCTGTTACTGTGAACGTTTTAGAACATGTTTGCGATTGACCACAAACGTCGGTAGCCGAATAATTTATAGTTACGCTACCGCCACATGCTAGAGGTGCAGCGATACCACTAATGTCAGTTGCTGTTGTGCCACAACCACCTGAATAGCTAAACGAATTCTTCCAGGCAGTAAATGAAGCGTCAATCACAGCTTGTGTCTGACATGAGTTCTCAACTTTATCATTCGGACAACTGATCGTCAATGTCGGCGCTTGCTGTACAGTGAATGTTTTAGTACATGATTGAGTTTGATTACAATTATCCGATGCAGTGTATGTAATTGTGACACTTCCACCACATGCTGGTGGTGCATTGTATCCACTCAGATCGGTTGCCGTAGTACCACAACCACCCATGAATTTAAAGGCAGCTTTCCATGCGGCAAATGCTGAATTGATATCTGCCTGAGATTGACATGATGTAGCTGTTCTATTGTTAGGACAGGTTATTGTCAATATCGGTGCAGCTGTTACAGTAAATGTTGAAGACCGTTGATATTGCAGCTCACAATCACTATTAGCTGTCCAGGTTACTGTTACGGATCCTCCACAACGAGGTGGGGCAATTGAAGGCGCGTTGTTAGTCACATTTAAGTTACACCCGCCACCATATACTACACTCATTAACCAACTGTCATAAGCAGATTGAATAGCTGTTTGTGTTTGACAGGATGTCGCTGTATAGTCAGCCGGCGCTTGTAATGTAACACCTGGTGCATTAGGTACAGTAAAGGTTGCTGACCTTGTATAAGATCCTTCACAATCACTGTTTGCAGTCCATGTAACAGTATGGCTTCCGCCACAATGTGAAGGTGCATTAGCTGGTGCATCATTCGTTACGATCAAATTGCAACCACCACTATATACAACACCCATCAACCAGTTGTCATACTCGCTTTGAATATCAGCTTGTGTTTTACATTGACCAGTTATATGATCAGCTGGTGCTTGTAATGTTACACCTGGTGCATTTGGTACGGTGAATGTGGCTGACCTCATATACGGAGCTTCACAATCACTTGTTGCAGTCCATGTAACAGTATGGCTTCCGCCACAATGTGAAGGTGCATTCGTCGGTGCATTATTGGTTACAATCAAATTGCAACCACCACTATACACAACACCCATCAACCAGTTGTCATACTCACTTTGAATATCAGCCTGTGATTTACATTGGCCAGTTGTATGATCAGCAGGTGCTTGTAATGTTACACCTGGCGCATTTGGAACAGTAAAGGTTGCAGACCTCATATAAGGTGCTTCACAATCACTGTTTGCAGTCCATGTAACAGTTACGCTTCCACCACAATGTGATGGCGCAGTCGAAGGAGCATTATTCGTTACGATCAGATTACAACCACCGCTATACACAACACCCATCAACCAGTTGTCATACTCGCTTTGAATATCAGACTGTGATTTACATTGGCCTGTTACATGATCAGCAGGTGCTTGTAATGTTACACCTGGTGCATTAGGAACAGTGAAAGTGGCTGACCTCATATAAGGAGGTTCACAATCGCTTGTTGCGGTCCATGTAACAGTTACGCTTCCACCACAATGTGATGGCGCAGTCGAAGGAGCATTATTCGTTACGATCAGATTACAACCACCGCTATACACAACACCCATCAACCAGTTGTCATACTCGCTTTGAATATCAGACTGTGATTTACATTGGCCTGTTACATGATCAGCAGGTGCTTGTAATGTTACACCTGGCGCATTAGGAACATTGAAAGTAGCTGACCTCATATAAGGAGGTTCACAATCGCTCGTTGCGGTCCATGTAACGGTTACACTTCCACCGCAATGAGATGGCGCATTTGCAGGCGCATCATTCGTCACTAACAGATTGCAACCGCCACCTGATACCACACTCATCAACCAGTTATCGTACTCGCTTTGAATATCAGCCTGTGTTTTACATTGACCGGCTGTATGATCAGCTGGTGCCTGCAATGTGACTGAAGGAGATTTAATTGTTATTGTTTGCTGACAAATAGAGGTATTTCCGCAATCATCTTTTACAGTCCATGTTCTGGTTACCACTATTGGACATGTGCCATTGGCAACATCCTGATAAGAGTAATTTATATTACTGCACTGATCGCTGGCACTGCCGCCTTCATCTGAGAACTGCATTGCAGTTGCACTTGTTGGATTTGTTGAGAACGTCAAGCTTGTGATAGCTGCCGTAGAGCATCCTGTAACAAGTTTATCCGCCGGACAAGTAGCTATACTTGGAGCCGTATTATCTGAAACCTGGATGGTTTGTGAGTTAGTAGAACTGTTTCCGCAATCATCCGTTGCATTCCATGTTCTGGTAATGATATACTTACCCGGACAATTAGCCGGTGCAGCATACCTGAATGTTCCAGCATGGAAAATGCTTGGAGTTGGGAATGGTGTTGTAGGTTTTCCAAAACCTGCTCCACCATAAGGAGAGCTGTCGGAGGTTAATAAACCGCCGCTGCCATCAAACGTTGTTGCGGGGCCACCTATGTTGGCATTACCATTCGCTTCACCAGGACCATAACCTACGGCTACGATTATATATTGACCTGCAGGTAATGTAACTGGTAATATGCCTCTCATTCGATACTTACCAACCAGCACATCATTTGTTCCGCTCATAGTTATCGGACCAACCACCGTTGCTCCATCTGAGTTACGAACTATACCTACCGTGATTGGTCTGCTTAATCCGTTTTGTCCGTCATCAAATGCACCTAAATGGGTGATAGTTACTGGAGCTGTTGCAGTAAAGACCATACCTAGTCTTTCCTGGTATTCCTGATTACCATTTGTAATACTGCTTGTGTATGCAGTCTTCAAAGTACCAGGTGTAGTTGTTTCTCCCTGATAGGTAACGGTTGGCATTTGATCAAGATCATCGCTTACGCCAGCGATACCAACAGGTGGAATTGTATTACACTCTGCAGTAGCATCAGCCGGAACTGTTATTACTGGTGCTTCTCCATCAACATTGATCGTATAGATGATGGCGTCATTGCTGAAGTCATTAGCGTCGAGTATGTTATTATTATTAACGTCAAAGAAAATGGTACGCTTCAAAATAAATTGACCACTCATTGCCGGGTTTATCAAGCTAACAGTTCGGTCAAATGTTCCGCCTAAGCTGGAAGCCACATAAACTCCGTCGGCAGCACCATTGAAATTCACATTTGTCCTCACTGATTCCTGTTTTATTTTCACCTGGTTGGCCGGCATAACATTAGCAATGTCCATAATTCCTGTTTGGTGAACATTGTTCGTTGTATTACAGATGGTCATCGTTGCAGTTTCCGGATTTCCATCGTAATTATTGGTAAGAGTTACACCATTCAGTGTTGAAGTCAATACCGGAATAGGGTTGTTACATGTGTTGGCAGCAGGCTGGAATCCGTTCGTTCCCATATCTGTATCTGTTCCGCTGCTTAAGAATGGAGCATAAGTAACATTCGGTCCAACTTTTCCTGCAATAGTCGCACTGGTTGTTGTACCATACCAGTTGCATGTACCATTGATCGGAGCCGTCCATGGCGACATATTCGTCAATGTACCGGCACCACCACCTATCAATAAATTATAATTCGGGAACGGTGAACCAGAACTTGGTCCGCTTTGATTATCCTGCTCAATGTCATTGGCAATGCTAAGATCAAAACTGTTCTCGTGCACATCAAATGTTCCAAAGCTTGCATTGTTATCATCATGGTTCATGAAAGTGATCGCTGAACCACCATTTACACCTGAGCCATTGAAAGTATTGTTCCTGATGTTGGCGTCTACCACAACCTGTTGAGCTGAAGATGAAGATGAACTGATCACCTTTGTATTCACTGTTATGTGATGGAAGTTGGTAGAATTTGCTGTTGGCGTGAATGAGTTCTCACTGATCGTAACAGCGTTGTAATTCTCAAGGCTGATTCCCCAGAATACATCAAAGAAGGAATTGTTTTGGATCAGCGTTTGTTTTGAATTGAAATTATCTCTCATTCGCAATACGGCTGTTCCAGGTGCCGATACCTGTGCAAATGCCGCATTGAAAGTATTGCCACTTATCGTTTGTAATCCTGCAGCAGCATTCATATCATCCAGTTCGATTCCACCACCATTGCAAATATTGTTGGTTACTGTTACCGGGCCATTGCTTCCGAAGCGAACAAGGATATCATGATTGATCGTTTGAGCCGTGTTACCACTAAACAAACCACCCACTTCATCTGCAGAGATGGCCGAGCGGAAGTAACTGGTGAGTCCGGAACCATTCACACGATTGTTGGTATAGGTCACAGAATTCACGCCACCTGTTGCAATACGGTATCCCGCGTAGTTGATGCTAACAGCGTTTCTTTCACCATAAGATCCCGCCGGAGATCCATATGCATCAATAATATTATTTTTCACAACGATATTGTCTAAACCAGGAGAAGTGGCTATGATAGCGCTTCTGAGTTTGGAAAGATCAACATTGAAATGAATATTGTCGATGGTAACATTATCAGCAGATACATCAAACGAAGTTGGCTTACCGGAAACCGTTCCAGTAAAGTCAACTGTTGGCTGTGTCATACCAATACCTACCAGCGTTACTGATTTGTTGACCAATACCTGCTCGTTATAAGTACCGGATGAAATCTGGATCGTATGTCCATTGATGGTATTTGGAGCATTAATAGCAGCCTGAATAGTACAGAATGATTCTCCTGTATTAATATTGGTGACAATACCTGTACCACTTGAATTTCCAACATCTCTTGTGTTGACACCATTAGCTGTAATATTTCCAAAAACATTTCCTGTAAGGGTTACACCGCAGGTAACAGGTGAATTACCTCTGCCGAAGTAAGTATCTGCTAGATTATTCTGATCACCATCGCCGGGGTAAGGTAAATGACCTGCCTGGCGTTGAATACCTACATCATTTCCATTAATAGTATTTCCATTTACACTGTGGTTGATACCTTCCATTACGATACCAAAGCCATCGCTTGTACTTGGTTGGGTATATCCACTCACTGCATTGGCAGACACGTATGTACCTCTGGGTACATCTACATTTCCTGCTGTTACACCACGGCGGAAAATTGCGATACCGGCGATGTCTCTTGCATCACCGATTGCAGTTGTGCGACTTACTGTATTATTAGTGATCACAACACTTCCCGGTCCGCTGCTTGCACCATTGCCATTAGGATTTTTAATTTCAATACCGAACCGGCCATTGTTGGCAACAGTATTTGCAGAAACAAGGTTCGAACCAGGGCCCTGCAATCCGACAAGTCCAATTCCGTTATCGCCATTGTCGTGTACATTATTGTTTCCTACCAATACACCTGTACCAGATCCGTCCTGTAATTCTATACCGCAACAATTGTTATTAAATACTTCATTATTTGTGATCGTAATATTTTGTTTCAAACCATTCCAGATCACGATACCACGCGCAGCTCCAAATGCATTAGAATGACCGGAAATAGTATTACCATCGATCATTACTGTATTGACCGGACCATTGGCATAAAAACCACATCCACCAACATTATCTTTAATTATATTGTTAGTTACGGTCAAATTATCATTACCACCAATGGCATAAATACCTGCATAGCTATTAGGGCCAGCGCCTGCAAAATTTTTGATGGTGAGATTTTTGATCGTCACGTTTGTCACACCAGCATTGATGGAGAAACCAGAACCTGCACCAGCTAAACCGGTGCCATCAACGATACAGGTATTTTTATCCATTCCCTGGATTGTTAAAGACCTATCAATAACAACTCTTTCATTAAATGTCCATGGTTCGCATTCTAAAACATCATTAGGATTTGCTGCATTGACCCCTGCCTGAATAGTTAGATAAAAAGTATTCTGATTAAGATTGTGAACTGGCAGAATTAGTGATGATGATACTAAAACTCTATCGAAATATATACGACCAGTGATAGTGCCGGGAACAGGATTGAAAGTAGTGGCTGGTGGCGTATATGATAATACCGAACCTGAATTACTTCCACTTGTTATCCCAGTATAATTTTCTTCCGACACAAATAACCTACCGTCGGTTGTTACGTCAATTGAGGTAAACTGAGAAATATCACCTCTGGTAGCCCCAAATGCGGGAACTATCAGATCAGGTCCGGCACTTGTCAGGTTTGCTTTTTTTAGCACAACAATTGGCTGTGTCGGACTTTGACGTTTGATTATATAAATGTTATCTCTGAAAACTGCAACACCTGCTGCATTCAGAACTGTTGTGGTATGAGTAACCGCACCTGCGGATGAAACCCTGAATACTTGATTTGCCCCAACACCTACCGCAAAAACAGTCCCATCAGAATCTACTGTAAGAGACCGGCAGCCAAACACGCCTGGTGTATAACTACCGTCGAGTACCGGAGCTGCCACATTGTTGACATTCCAGCGCTGTAATCCAGCACTGGAAACCACATAAGCAAAATAATTTGCGCCTGATTTATAAATATGAACACCAGTTGGGGCTGAAACACTGATACTACCCACAACTGCTGTTAAGTTGGAATTAAAAATATCCACCCTGTTTGCGCCTGAAACACCCGATTGCAACGCAACGAAGACATTTCCGCGATCGTCAACGTCGATCCCCTCCGGTGAATTGTCAACATCTCTCCATGCTTCAAAAGTTCCGGTTCCTCCACCCGCATACACAGGTTGACCTCCAACCTGATTAAACCCGCAGCAACCCCCACCTGGCATTCCGTTACCGAAAATAACATGATCGGTACCTGGAGTAGCTAATATTTGTGACTTTACTTTTCTAAGGGAAGTACTACCGGTATTAGGGCTTTGTATCAACCCGGTGTAAATAGATGATTCGTTACTGCTTAATGCTACAGCACGAATTGTTCGCGGTTGAGCGATTAAATTTCTTTCTCCAAAATAATCACTTTGCACCTGCCATGTAGGCGTTTGTGCAGATGACCAAAATGAGATCAGTAATAAACAAAAAATCAAAGTTGAACTAACGTACAACCTTGGCAGAGATAATTGTTTCATGTGTGCTGATTTAAGTATTATAGGTTTTGGGAAATGTGAATTGAAGTAAAAGCGAGAGGGATCATAGATCCGGAGGATTATGCCATAGACCAAATTTCCTCCTTATTTCATTTTTAGATACCACATCGATCGTGGCATTACAGGCAAAGCTCATAACGTCAGTTTTTTGCTGGTCAATAAAAACCCTATGGGTTAAATAAATAACTCGTGCTTGAAATTCTAATTTGGGGTGAAGCTTTTCAGAGATTGGATGCGGTAATGCTACCGGTCATTAATTGCAGGTCAGAAGGTAAGTTCTCAAATATTTTTTCACTTGAACAAATGGAAACGTATTTGAGTTACCCGGAAAAATACTTTATGAACTTTAACGGGTAGAAGACAAATAAAGGCAAAATATCTCAGATTAGAAATTTTTCTACAAAGTATTTTTAATATTAATTTCTTTAGCGAATAGGCTGCGGAGTTATTTAAGCATTATTTTACCAGCCCTTTTGAGTGCCAACATACACTAATATCAAGCTTTTTCTGGTTTTTTATTGAAGGACCAATGTATATTGAAAATTCATCATGATACGGTACAATTTTTGTCAGCTACCTTTGTCACTACATCCACTCATTCATCTCTAAAGCTCAATTCAACATGAAATTTGTAATCAGAACATTGTTCGCCTGTTTATTATTGACCAGTTTCCTCATTTCGTGCAACAGCAAGGACAGTAAATCCCCAACTACAGACAGCACCAATGTTAATAGCTCCCAAAGCGCTTATGATACCAGTTTTAAAGTAGAAGCAGAATCCTTCGCCGATCTGCAGATCCTGCGGTATCAGATCCCGGGATTCAATAATTTAAGTTTGCAACAAAAACAGCTATCCTACTATCTCTATGAAGCTGCATTGTGCGGAAGAGATATCATCTACGATCAAAAAAGTAGATATGGCCTGTTGCTTCGCAAGACATTAGAAACTGTATATGGCAGTTATAAGGGTGATAAAGCCGATTCGAACTGGAAAAAATTTGAAGTGTATTGTGGCCGCTTCTGGTTCAGCAATGGAAATCACCACCATTATGGAAATGAAAAATTCATCCCTGAGTGTAGTTACGACTATTTCGCTTCACTGGTGAAAAACAGTGATACTGCTACCTTACCAAAAGAATCAGGAGAAACAACAGATGCTTTTCTTGCCCGCATTCAACCATTATTATATGATCTGAAGGTAGAACCCAAATTAGTAGACCTGCGACCTAACATCGACAACGTTGCCAACTCATCCGTCAACTTTTATGAAGGCGTTACTCAAAAGGAAGTAGAAGGTTTCTATGCAAAATTTGATACTAAAGGAAATGCGCCGTCATGGGGATTGAATAGTAAAGTAATGAAAGAGAACGGTGCAGTAGTGGAGAAAACCTGGAAAGTTGGCGGCATGTATTCAGCAGCCATTGAAAAGATCGTTTGGTGGCTGGAAAAAGCAAGTACGGTTGCTGAAAATGCAGAGCAGAAAAGAGCAATCGACCTGCTCATTCAATATTATAAAACAGGTGATCTTAAAACTTTCGATACATACAGTATTGCCTGGGTGAAGGATGTGAACAGCACGATCGATGTGGTTAATGGATTCATTGAAGTGTATCTTGATCCTATCGGAAAAAAAGGAAGTTTTGAAAGTGTTGTTTCCATGAAAGATGAAGAAGCAACAAAACGGATCAAAGCGATCGCCGACCAGGCGCAGTGGTTTGAAGATAATTCACCGTTGTTGCCAGAGAATAAAAAGAAAAATGTGAAAGGCATCATTGCCAAAGCTATCACGGTGATCACAGAATGTGGTGATGCAGCGCCCAATACTCCGATCGGAATTAATTTACCAAACAATGAGTGGATAAGAAAGGACACCGGTTCGAAATCTGTATCTCTCAGCAATATCATTTATTCATATAATGTTGCCGGTGCTAAAAGTGGAATGGTGGATGAATTTGCATTGAATGACACAGTTAAAACCCGCATGAAAAAATGGGGCGCTCTCGCAGCAGACCTGCATACTGATATGCATGAGTGTATCGGCCATGCTTCCGGGCAGATCAATCCAGGCGTGGAAACAACAGACAAGACTTTAAAGAATTATGCTTCTGCATTGGAAGAAGGCAGGGCTGATCTGGTCGGTTTATATTATATCATGGATCAAAAATTAATTGATATTGGTGTGATGCCGAATATGGATGTTGCGATGACGCAATATGATAGTTATATGATGAATGGGTTGATGACACAACTCACCCGCTTAAGCCCGGGCGCCAATGTGGAAGAGGCGCACATGCGTAACCGGCAAATGATAGCAAGGTGGGCTTACGAAAAAGGCAAGAAGGATAATGTGGTTGAGTTTGTGAAAAAAGATAATAAGACCTACGTGCGGATCAATGATTATAAAAAACTAAGAGAATTATTCGGACAATTATTGAGAGAGATACAGCGCATCAAAAGCGAAGGAGATTTCAAAGCAGGCAAAGCCCTGATCGAAACATATGGAGTGAAAGTTGATCCAATCTTGCATAAAGAAATATTAGACCGTTATAAGAATTTAAATGTGAAACCTTATCGCGGGTTTATTCAACCTAAACTCGTGGCAACCATGGACGGTGATAAGATCACAGATGTGAAAGTGGAATATCCCGAAAGTTTTTATCAGCAGATGATGGAGTATGGAAAGAATTATTCTTTACTGCCCATAAAAAATTGACGACACTTAAATAAAAAAAAGAGGCTGTTGTTGACAGCCTCTTTTTTTTGCAGTTTACCTTTTTTAATGATTTACAAAAGTGATCAGATCTTCTTCGGTGGCAGTTCAAATGCGAGAGCGTCGTGTTCAAAATGACCCTTGTGAGAACCATCGCAAAACGGCTTATTCTTCGACATTCCGCAACGACACAAAGAAATGATCTCTCTTCCTTGCAGGTTATATGTATCACCATTCCTGTCAACTATCTCAAAATCCCCTTCAACTTTTAAGGAGCCGTTGTTATTCACTGTGATTTTCGTTGTTCCCATGTTTCAATTTTTATTTGAAATTAATTACAAATGCTATTACAAAATTTATTTAGTTCTATGCTTTTGAATACAGAAAATAAAAAAGCCCCATCTGTAAAGATGAGGCTTCAATGAATATGGCAGCTACCTACTCTCCCGCATTGTGGTGCAGTACCATCGGCCATGAGGGGCTTAACTTCTCTGTTCGGTATGGGAAGAGGTGAACACCCTCGGCAAAACCACCATAAGTAGTTCAAGAAGTTGAATAGGTTCAAGATGTTCAAGATGTTTCAGGTTTAAAAAACCTTTTGAACTACTTGAACGTTTGGAACCTTTTAAACTTCCAATAAGGTGACATATTGGGATAAGAAGTTAAACAGTAACAACAGGAATTGTTTATTTGATCCGAAGAAAAAATAAAAAAATAAAGCTAACGGGCAATTAGTACTACTCGGCTTTGATGTTACCACCTGTATACCTGTAGCCTATCAACGTCGTAGTCTTCGACGACCCTTAAAAGTAAACTCATCTTGAGGAAGGTTTCACGCTTAGATGCTTTCAGCGTTTATCCTGGCCACACGTAGCTACTCTGCATTGCACCTGGCGGCACAACAGATACACCAGCGGTGTGTACGACTCGGTCCTCTCGTACTAAAGTCATGTCCTCTCAATTTACTAGCGCCCATCACAGATAGGGACCGAACTGTCTTGCGACGTTCTGAACCCAGTTCACGTGCCACTTTAATCGGCGAACAGCCGAACCCTTGGGACCTTCTCCAGCCCCAGGATGTGACGAACCGACATCGAGGTGCCAAACCTCCCCGTCGATATGAGCTCTTGGGGGAGATCAGCCTGTTATCCCCAGAGTACCTTTTATCCTTTGAGCGACGGCCCTTCCATACAGAACCGCCGGATCACTTTAGCCGACTTTCGTCCCTGCTCGGCATGTGAGCCTCACAGTCAAGCTCCCTTATACTAATACGCTCTATGTATGATTACCAACCATACTGAGGGAACCTTTGCAAGCCTCCGTTACACTTTAGGAGGCGACCACCCCAGTCAAACTACCCACCATGCACTGTTTCCTATAAAAGGATTAGATTCTAAATGTTTAAAGGTTGGTATTTCAACGACGACTCCACACTGCCTAGCGACAGCGCTTCAAAGTCTCCCAACTATCCTACACATCAAAAATTCAAAATCAATGCAAAGTTGTAGTGAAGGTTCATGGGGTCTTTCCGTCCCGTGACGGGTAACCGGCATCTTCACCGATACTACAATTTCACCGGGCTCTTGGAGGAGACAGTGTTCAACTCATTAGACCATTCGTGCAGGTCGGAACTTACCCGACAAGGAATTTCGCTACCTTAGGACCGTTATAGTTACGGCCGCCGTTTACTGGGGCTTCAGTCAGAAGCTTTGACTTGCGTCGAACATCCTTCCTTAACCTTCCAGCACCGGGCAGGTATCAGGCTCTATACGTCATCTTTCGATTTTGCAGGGCCCTGTGTTTTTGCTAAACAGTTGGTTGAACCATTTTACTGAGACCGTCCGAGGACGGTACGCTTTATCCCGAAGTTACAGCGTCAATTTGCCTAGTTCCTTCTCCAAGGCTCACCCGAGCGCCTTAGAATATTCATCTCACCCACCTGTGTCGGTTTACGGTACGGGCTGCTTACACCATAACTTAGAGGTTTTTCTCGGGGGTCTGATTAGGGTCACTATCCACGCTGCCGAAGCTTTGTGGTACTATCAGGTTCGCCAAACCGTGCGGATTTACCTACACAGTCTATAACTACACCCTTTAACGTTCTATACCGTAAGAACGCGGACCTTTCACTACCCCGTCACCCCATCGAAGTACAAGCAGGTATTGGAATATTAACCAATTTTCCATCAGCTACCCCTTTCGGGTTTGCCTAAGGACCCGACTAACCCTGATCTGATTAACATTGATCAGGAAACCTTGGGTTTACGGCGTTAATGTTTTTCACATTAATTATCGTTACTTATGCCTACATTTTCTTTTGAAATCGCTCCAGCATCCATCGCCAGACACCTTCGCAGCAGATTTCAATGCTCCCCTACCACAACCACGCGGAGCGTGGTGTTTAGAACTTCGGTTGATAGTTTGATGCCCGATTATTTTCCGTGCAGAGTCTCTCGACCAGTGAGCTGTTACGCACTCTTTAAATGAGTGGCTGCTTCCAAGCCAACATCCTGGCTGTTATAGAAACTCCACCTCGTTTGATCAACTTAACTATCTATTGGGGACCTTAGTTGCT